>Ga0209370_1001412_pt1 | contig 21439 bp, 18 predicted proteins | sample AgamicAtPrz_FD_187164 | JGI IMG/M metagenome (GOLD analysis project Ga0209370, IMG submission 187164) | Agave microbial communities from Guanajuato, Mexico - At.P.rz (SPAdes) (version 2) | ecosystem: Host-associated > Plants > Phyllosphere > Phylloplane/Leaf | place: Guanajuato, Mexico... | reverse complement strand
TTACACTCTATTTTAAAGTAATGGAAAATGGACAACTAGAGTGTAGTTTTGATAGTGGTATTTTTATAAGGTACACTTTTGATATTTTTTACAGTACCAGTTTGTTATGGCAGCTTCGATTTCGGCCTCTTTCCCACATTTGATTTTGCCAAAAGGTCAGATTAAAGATGGGCTATATTCGGCTTTGCGTGATGCTATCTTAGATAGAAGACTATCTGCCGGAACAAAATTACCCTCAAGTCGTGCCCTAGCAGAGATGATGTCAATTTCAAGAAACTCTGTATTGGCAGCTCTTGAACGATTACTTGATGAGGGATATTTATTTACCAAACCAAGTTCGGGTACCTATGTTGCTGAGGTTGTGCCAGATCAGTTAATACATGTTCAAGAAAATTCAAAAAAAACGTCTAAAAATAATCATCAATCCTTAAATATTAATCCAAATATGGAAGCATTATTAACTTCATGGCGAGAGCAGTCGTGGTCAAGTCAAAAGAAAAAAATGTTCCATGTGGGGGTAGGTTGTGTTGACTTATTTCCTCATCAACTTTGGGGAAAGTTATTAAATCAAGCTTGGCGGCAGTCGTATTATCAGCTTGGTCAATTTCACGACCCGCGTGGCTATTTGCCTCTACGTCAGGCAATTTGTGAATATGTTCGCTCCACCCGAGGGCTGAACTGCAACGAAGAGCAAATTATTATCGTAAATGGGACGCAGCAAGCTATTCATTTAACGGCCTATGCTTTACTTCAAGCAAATGATGAGGTGTGTTTAGATGAACCAGGCTATGACGCTGCTTTTAACATTTTTCGAAGTTTTGGTGCACAGGTAAATTTAGTTGAAAGTGATGAAGAGGGGATGCTAGTCTCTGATATTATTCATCGTTATTCAAAAAGCAAACTGGTCTATACAGCACCTTCACATCAATTCCCTGTAGGTGGAACCTTAAGTCTTGCCCGCCGTTTTTCGTTACTCGATTGGGCATCTCAACAAGGGAAATGGATTTTTGAAGATGACTATAATAGTGAGTTCCGCTATGGCACACATCCTATTCAAGCTCTACAAGGTTTAGATCAGCAGCAAAGAGTTATTTACTCTGGTACTTTTACCAAAATGATGTTTCCAGAATTTCGGTTAGGATTCATGGTTGTGCCTGAAGCATTGATCGAAACCTTTAGTGCAGCAAAATACTATACGGATGTTCGAAGTTCTTATTTAGAGCAAGTGGCTTTGTCTCAATTTATACAAAAAGGTCACTATGCTCGGCATGTGCGCAAAGTTCGAAAAGCTTGCTATGAGCGCCAACAAACCTTGATTAAAACTATTGATGAGCATCTTTCAGATGTGCTTAGTGTTCAACCCACAGATTCAGGTATTCATGCAGTGTGCTGGTTGAAAGGTGAGAGGACAGAGCAAGAATTTATTGATCAGTGTTCAGCTCTAAACTTGGCTGTTCAACCACTATCAAGATATTGTCAGTTGCCAAACAAAAAGGCCGCGGTACTTTTTGGCTATGCGGCCCACACACCTAATGAAATTATTGAAAACATTAAAAAAATTGCACAATATTTACAAGAAAAATAATAGCCTAAGTTTTGTTATTTAGATAAATTTAATCATTTTTAAATGCTTAAATACGAATTTCTATGATGATCAATTGGTTATATGAAAATAGAGAGGTTATTAAAATTTTTAAAAATTAATTTTAATTAATATTATTTTAAGCTAGCACAATTAATCTAACTCCATCAAAGCTTATTTAGTACACCTTTTGGCCACATTCTCCAGATGTGGCCGTTTTTTTATCAAAAATAAATATAGTTCCGTATAACTTAATTAATTCTTAAAGAGAAATAAAAATTAATCTTCTTCTATAGCATTACTATAAAACTTAACACCTAATTTAATTCGATCTCGACCATTACTCATACGCCAACGGTTGGTATCACGCAAAGAATATACACAGCCGCAATATTCCTGCTGGTAGAATTCCTCTCGCTTACTAATTTCAATCATTCGACTAGAGCCACCGTTTTTACGCCAGTTATAATCCCAATATTGAATATCTGGATAATGAGATGCTGCTCGAATTCCGCAGTCATTAATTTGAGCCATATTCTTCCAACGGGAAATTCCTAGCGAACTACTGATGAGACTAAAGCCGTGTTCATGTGCGTAAAGGGCAGTTCGCTCGAAACGCATATCAAAACACATGGTACAACGAATGCCGCGTTCGGGTTCATCTTCCATACCTTTGGCTCGGGCAAACCAATTATCCGTGTCATAATCTGCATCGATAAATGGGATATTATGCTTTTCTGCAAAACGAATATTTTCTTCCTTACGGATTAGATATTCTTTTACGGGATGAATATTAGGATTATAAAAAAATATTGAAAATTTAATTCCAGAATCAATCAATGCTTCCATGACTTCTCCTGAACAAGGAGCACAACAAGAGTGAAGTAATAATTGATCATGTCCAGATGGGAGTTCTAATTTTAAACGTTGAGTTGCCATAATAAAAAATTAAATTGCAATTCTAATAATTATATATTTGGAGTTTATATTATGTGAACTGAATTATTTTCAATTAAAAGTGAAATTAATTTAATATTTAAAAATAATTTATTACTCCATTTAATATTAAGTTAAATATAGTGAAATAAGTATATTGTAAAGTATTAAGAATTAATTATATGCCATATTTAATTTCTCTGTCTTTTATACTATATGACAATATAAAATATATAAGATTTTTATATTTATGAAAATAATAAACCTAAAATTTTGTTTGGTAAGTGGTTGATGTATCTGGATATAATTTATAATTTTATGGTTTTTATTTGTGATGTACATCACAAATAAACCTTATTTTTTCAATTAAAATATTTCTTTAGATTTGTAGCTTTAATAAATCTATACTATAAAATTCAATGTGTTTTTAAACTTAAGCGTGTGATAATTTGAGATATGAAAGATTGGCAATGTAAGTATTGTAATGGTTACATTATGGTTAATCATTCAAAGATCAGCGTAGGAGAAAAAGTTTACTTTTTGGTATATAAATTTGATGCAAAGAATGAACGGAAGAAATTATATAAAAAAGGAATCGTTGTTGCTCGTTACGATAATATACTTCACATTGAGTCACGTAAAAAAACTTATAAAATCGAACAAGCTAAAGTCTATCCTCTAGGAGCACCAATGCCTTTTGTTTACAACATGTTTTGGATTTGCGGATGCCCATGTACTCAACAAAATTAATTTCTTAAATTTAAATGTTAGCAATTCATTTTATAGACTTAACTGAATTAATAATCTCATCAAATTTATCTTCTCAGGTTTTATCGAAAAGTTAAGACCAACAAACTCGGAGAAATGGCTCTTATAGCATTCAAGTTACTTGGTTTATTTATTTGACAAAACACAGAGGCTCTCTTATAAACCTCGAGTAAAGTTGAGGTCAATCATGATAAGCGAAAATAAAAAAGCTGACCCTAGTCGAGTGTTGACAGTGGGTGAAGTAGCCAAAAGGAGTGGAGTTCCTGTCTCGACTCTGCATTTTTATGAAGCGAAAGGGCTCATAAAAAGTCTAAGAACGAATGGTAACCAACGCCGTTTCCCATTAATCGTTTTAAGATATATTGCGATTATTAAAGTTGCCCAAAGAGTAGGGATTTCCTTAGATGAAATTAAAGCAGCTCTTAGCGCATATCCTATGGGAAGCAAATTAACATCCAAACAGTGGAAAGAGTTATCAAGCCATTGGCGAAAAGATCTGGATGAGCGTATTCAAAAATTAACTAGACTCCGTGATGAAATGGACTGGTGTATTGGCTGTGGTTGCTTGTCATTAGAGCAATGCCCTTTAAGAAATCCTGAAGATGTTTTAGGACAAGAAGGTTCCGGAGCACGAATTTTAGAAAGACCTTAATTACAATATTTTAGTAATTGTTTTTAAGACAGAATATTTTAAATTCCAATCAATTAAAGAGCGGTTAATAAAATTGCTAAGAGAGTTTTTTATTGTAAACAAGACCCATGAAACATGAATTTTTTTGATATCTTTATTTTTTTATTAAGAAGCAAAAATTTATGAAAAAAATTATCTTTCTTGGTTTAGCGCTTGTTTCGTTAACGGCTTGTTCATCTGCACAACATACAGATTCAACTCCACCAAAAATTGGTTCACCAAACCCAGCTAGTCAATATTGTGTTGAACAAGGCGGGAAATTAGAAATTAGAAATGAAGCAAATGGACAGGTTGGGTATTGTCATTTACCAAACGGTCAAGTCGTTGAAGAATGGAAATTATTCCGTGATAATCAAGCGAACTGTGTAGCAGAAGAAGCTCAAAAATTGGTAGGTCAATCTGGACTTACTGATGACCAAATTAAGCAAAAAACTCAATCGGAAATTGTGCGTAAAGTAGCTCCAGGTCAGCCTATGACTATGGATTATCGTACAAACCGAGTTACAGTGACTATTGATCCAGCAACTAAGAAAATTACTCAGGCAACCTGTGGTTAATTAAGCTTTGCTAAATTAAATCGTGAAATAAAAGTCTGCTGAAATGCAGGCTTTTTTATTGAGTAATAAAAAAAGCCTCTAGCGGACTAGAGGCAGAAAAACTTCAGATGCAAGAACAGGTGAATTATGCATCTGAGTTAAGTAGGTTGTATCAAACCATGTAAAGCACTTTACCAGTAAAAATGAATAAAAATAGAGAGGTGCGACTAATGGCTAATGTTCTGTGGTCGTTTATTGAGCGTCTATAAGCTCGGATTTAATTTCTCTTCTCAGCACTAATTTTTAAATTTTTTAAGTTCTATTTTTAAAAAAATATAAGGAAAAATTAATTTTTTAATTCACTTAATAAAATTACTATTTGATTTATATAGCTTTTTACTTAGTTAAAGAATTTAGAGAGAAAGACTATTTTTTTTGTTGTATATCGTATACGATATATGAAGAATGATTAAACAGCTATTAATCCCATTCCATAACTTTTGAGATGGATTAACTCGAAAGTACGACTACCCAGAGTTTTATTTATATTACTGAGGAATAATTATGAGTAATATCTTCACAGGATGTATCCCGGCGCTAATGACACCATGTACTCCTAACCGTGAGCCAGATTTTGACGCGCTTGTGAAAAAAGGGCATGAGCTGATTGAAGCGGGCATGAGTGCGGTAGTGTATTGTGGTTCTATGGGTGATTGGCCTTTATTAACCGAAGCTCAACGTCAAGAAGGGGTTGCACGACTTGTTGCTGCTGGCATTCCTACAATTGTTGGTACTGGTGCAGTTAATTCAAAAGAAGCAGTTTCTCATGCAGCTCATGCAGAAAAAGTAGGTGCACAAGGGCTTATGGTTATTCCACGTGTACTATCACGTGGAGCCTCACCAACTGCACAAAAAGCTCACTTTTCTGCAATTTTAAAAGCAGCACCAAGCTTACCTGCGGTGATTTACAATAGTCCGTATTATGGATTTGCGACTCGTGCAGATTTATTTTTTGAATTACGCCGTGAGTTTCCGAACTTAATTGGTTTTAAAGAATTTGGCGGTGCTGCCGATATGCGTTATGCAGCTGAGTTCATTACTTCACAAGATGATTCAGTAACCTTAATGGCAGGTGTAGATACTCAAGTTTTCCATGGCTTCGTGAACTGTAACGCAACTGGTGCGATTACTGGGATTGGTAATGCTTTACCTAAAGAAGTTTTACAGTTGGTTGACCTTAGTAAGAAAGCCGCAGCAGGTGATGCAAAAGCCCGTCGTTTAGCCCAAGAGTTATCAAGCGCATTAGAAGTTTTATCTTCTTTTGACGAAGGAACAGATCTTGTTCTGTACTATAAATATTTAATGGTACTTAACGGTGATAAAGAATATACCTTACACTTCAATGAGACTGATGCATTGAGTGAATCACAACGTAAATACGTTGAAACTCAGTATGAACTATTCCGTACTTGGTATCGTAACTGGTCAGCTGAAATCTAAGAAAATACTTTTAAAAAAAGAGGCTAATGATTAAGCCTCTTTTTTTATATCTATTATTTTTTAGTGAGAACAATAACGCAGAGAAAAATTAGAATTAAACCCAAATAGCTATGCATTGTTAAACTTTCGCCTACTACAACAACTGCCAATAAAGCTGCAACAGGAATTTCGACCAAAGCTAACGTCATGGCCTGACTGGCTGGAATTCGTTTTAAACCAAAGCTAAAAAATAAATAGCCCAAAAACATAGGAACAATTGGAATATAGATCGCAACCCAGACGTTAGTTGGATAATCAAAAAGGTTTTGTGCAGTAATCAACAATGTAGGTAATAACAGAACTGCGGAGATACCAAAAATCACTCCCATGGCAGCTCTTGAGTCGACATCTTGGCGAATGAGGTTTCTCATTATCCAAGAGTATGTTGCATAGCTCAGGCTAGAAAGTAAGCCAAAAAACACCCCTAAAATACGATCAGATTGCACGACTTGATGCTGCGCATGATCTCCTGCATAAGAGAGTAAAATAATACCTAAAAAACCGAGAATAAAACTGATGAGCCATTTCAAAGAAAGTTTTCGTTTATCTAAAATCCATTCTAAAAGTACTGAAAACAAAGGTGCACAGCCAATAGAAATTACGGTGCCAATTGAAACACCCGCTAAAGAGACAGATGAGTAAAATGCAAATGGACAAAGTATTGAAACAACAACGGCAATAAAGATTTGGGACTTATAGTTAAATAGTTTTTGGTAATTATTTTTAATGGCTTTTAAGCTTAAAAACGTATGAATTAATCCACCGAAGCCCACAGAAATGGTAGCAATTACAAGTGGACTAATGCCTTTTGCAAAAGATGCCGCTGTACCTGCTGTACCCCATAGAAAAGCAGCAAATAGTACAGATAAGAAACCCGTATAATAATTTAGCGAAAATTTTGCTTCTGTTGGCGTACTCATATGAAGTGACTCAAACTTTAAAAGTTTTATGCAGCATGATTTTTACAAGACAAAAAAATTTATCTTGCAGGGAATAACTCAGCTCAATGGATAGGAATTTTTTGACAGTTACCCGTCAAGAGAACAGGGTAGTATGCGGGTATTTATTATGATTTGCTTGGTTAAATGCAATAAAATGATGACGATTTCAGCATAGTCTAATAATAGTTTTGTGAATTAAATTGTATAAAGTATACTTTAACTATGAGTGCAGTTAAAAATTATTAGCTTAAATGGATAAAGAAAATAAATTTTAGCAGCATTGAAATAAAGGTAAGCCGTGCCGGAAAAAGTGCTTGAAAAGCAATGATTTCATTATGGTGGATGAATAAAAATGATCATCCTTTTAATTTGTGTCATATTTTGAGGTTAAGAGAATATTCGTGACGCTACCATCTTTTAATGTATCAAATCTTGGTGCAATGCCTTCGGTATCTGAAGTTATTGTCAAATATATTAGAGAAGCAATTATTGCAGGGCATATTGCTGAAGGTGAGCCTATTCGTCAGGATGAAATTGCTAAACTATTCAATGTCAGCAAAATTCCAGTACGTGAAGCTTTAAAACAACTTGAAGCCGAAGGCTTAGTTGAATTTATAAAAAATCGCGGTGCAATTGTGACCCGTATTTCTGAAGAAGAATTAGCACAAATTTTTGAAGTACGAGTGATGTTGGAAACGAAGTTGATTCAACTTGCCGTACCGAATATGACGGAAGAAACTTATAAAAAGGCAGATGAAATTTGTAATGCCTTTATTGATAACATGGATATTGGAAGCTGGACCACATTAAATTGGCAGTTACATGCATGCCTCTATGAACCAGCACAGCGGCCTTATATGCTTGGACTAATTCGTTCAATTTACGATAAAATTGAGCGCTATTTAAGATTGCAGATGAATGTTTCCGAAGGTAAATCGCGTGCAAATGATGAGCACAAAGAAATTGTGAAAGCCTGTAAAGCCAAGGATGTTGATTTGGCGGTTAAGTTAATTGAAGAGCATATTAATGGTGTTTGCCAATCACTTTATGAACACCTACCTCACCATAAAAATGTAAAAAAATAAGCGCTGCGTTCTTTGTCATTTCAATTAGGCCAATGGCCTAATTTTTTTGTCTTTATTTTAGCTGAAGTAAGTTTTCACTATGCTGATTTCGTCATGGATTTATAAGAAAACGATCAAGCTTGCTGTTTTGAGATCAGTCATCCTAGAAAAAAATGTAAGGATACTTCTATGAAAACAGTAAAAATTTTGGATTCTCATACTGGTGGTGAACCAACACGATTAGTACTTGAAGGCTTTCCTGATTTAGGCAAAGGAGACATGGAAAGCCGCCGAAAAATATTATCAGAACAATATGACCATTTCCGTAGAGCAACCATGTTAGAGCCGCGCGGTAATGATGTTCTGGTTGGCGCATTATTGTGTAAGCCAGTGAATCCTAAAGCGAGTGCAGGCGTTATTTTCTTTAATAACACAGGCTATCTAGGCATGTGCGGTCATGGCACGATTGGTTTAGTAGCTTCGTTAGCACACTTGGGAAAAATACAAGTAGGTACACATTTAATTGAAACTCCAGTCGGCGATGTTGAGGCGACATTGCATGAAGATCATTCAGTTAGCGTGCGAAATGTACCAGCATATCGTTATAAAAAAACGGTCGAAGTTGACGTTGAAAAATATGGAAAAGTTACTGGTGATATTGCATGGGGCGGTAACTGGTTCTTCTTGATTAATGACCATGGTCAACGTGTCGCAAGTGATAATTTGGACCAACTTACCGAATATGCATGGACGGTTAGACAAGCCCTTACAGCACAAGGAATAACCGGTAAAGATGGGCAAGAAATTGACCATATCGAGTTATTTACAAGTGACACCGAAGCAAACAGCAAAAATTTCGTACTTTGCCCCGGTAAGGCCTATGACCGTTCACCATGTGGAACCGGAACGAGTGCGAAAATTGCTTGCTTGGCAGCAGATGGCAAACTTGAGCCAGGAAAGTTATGGAAACAAGCCAGCATTATCGGTAGCCAATTTATTGCCTCGTATGAGCAAGCAGGGGAATATGTGATTCCAACCATTCGTGGTGAAGCTTACATGAGTGCCGAAGCAACTTTATTTATGGATGAAAATGACCCATTTGCTTGGGGTATTCAGCTATGAGAACCGATGCCATCGTCATTGGGGCAGGTATTATAGGTGCCGCAAGTGCTTATGAGTTAGCTCGGCAAGGCTTAAATGTGCAAGTTCTAGATGCTCGTATCGGTGGGGCAACAGCTGCGGGCATGGGGCATTTGGTCATTATGGATGACTTGGAAGCCGAATTAAAACTTAGTCATTGGTCAGTTCAGCTATGGCATGAATTAGGGCATGAGCTTTCGGAAGAATGTGCCTATCGACAAACGCCAACTTTATGGCTGACAAGTAGCGCAGAAGAAATGCAGATTGCTGAGGAAAAATATCAACGTCTCACTGCACAAGGCGTCCGTTGCCAACTTCGAAACGCAGATGAAGTTCATCAGCTTGAACCTCATTTAAAGCACGGTCTTTATGGTGGGTTGGAAGTTTTTGATGATGGCATTTTATATGCACCCTGTGCTGCTGAATGGTTGTTGAAACAATTCCCGCAAAAGATTCAGGTTCAACAAGCTAAAGTTATTCATATTGAAGAAAATCGGGTTCAGTTAAGTGATGGAACATGGCTCGAAGCAGCACATATTGTTTTGGCAAACGGCATTCATGCGACAGATTTTTTTCCAGAGTTACCGATTGAACCTAAAAAAGGTCATTTGGCTATTACCGATCGTTATCCCGAATTAAATGTAAAACATACGTTAGTGGCTTTGGCTTATGCAGCCAGCACTCAAGCTACAAGTGGAATTTCGGTCGCTTGTAATATTCAACCTAGACCGACAGGTCAGCTATTTATTGGGTCATCTCGTCAGTTTAATACGGTTGATCCGACTGTAGAGCCAGAAGTGTTTACTCGAGTGCTTAAAGAGGCTGCTGATTATTTTCCAGCTTTGGCTGATCTTAATGTTATTCGGGCATGGACTGGTTTTCGTGCAGCCACTCCAGATGGTATTCCAGTAATTGGACGACATCCTGCGTTTCAATCAGTTTATTTAGCAGTAGGTCATGAAGGACTAGGTGTAACCACTGCGACAGGTACAGCAAGACTTATTGCTTCACATGTGTGTGGGTTAACTTTTGATATAGATCCTGAACCTTTTTTACCACATCGTTTTATAGGAGCTGCATAGATGATTCAGCTTTTTATTAACGGCCAATCAGTTTCTGTGATTGAAGGTACGAGTGTTGCTGCTGCTTTAGCACAAGCGAAGTCTTACAGCCGTTTGTCTGTATGTGGTGAAAAACGTACTCCATTTTGTGGAATGGGAGTCTGTCAGGAATGCCGTGTCAATATTAATGGACTCAGAGTGCTTGCTTGTCAGACGCTGTGCCAGCAAGACATGAAGGTGGAAACTCAATAATGGAAACACAATACGATGTGGTCGTTGTAGGGGCAGGCCCTGCGGGGTTGTCAGCTGCTATTGCAGCCGCCGAGAGTGGTGGGCGAATTTTAATATTAGATAATAACCCACAGGCGGGCGGTCAAATCTGGCGCGCTGGACCGATTTTTCCCGTACCTGAAATGGCGCAGCAGAAATATCAGCAAATTGATGCTCATCCTAATATTGAATTTATGTTTGGTGCCAAGATTGTTGCTGCACCGTTTGCTGGCCAATTACTCGTTGAACGACCTCACGACAGCCTAAATTTGTCTTATCGCCAGCTTATATTGTGTACGGGTGCAAGAGAACTATTTTTACCTTTTCCTGGTTGGACCTTATCTGGTGTAACTGGAGCAGGTGGTTTGCAAGCTCTAATTAAAGCAGGTACACCTGTTAAAAATGAACGTGTTGTGATTGCAGGATCTGGACCATTGCTCTTAGCAAGTGCTGATACTGCGAAAAAAGCAGAAGCTCAAGTTCTCTATGTTGCTGAACAGGCACCTTCATCTTCCGTTCGTAAATTTGCACTACAACTTTGGCGCTGGCCTGCAAAAATAATACAGGCCTTATCTTTGCCTTATCGTTTATATCAACCTGACAGTTATGTGATTGAAGCGATTGGTCAGGAGCGTCTTGAACGAGTAAGACTACAAACACCGAAAGGAATTGTTGAAATTGAGTGTGATCGACTCGCATGTGGGTTTGGGTTAATACCGAATACTCAATTGGGCCAGTTAATGGGTTGTCAAATTAAGGACAATGCGATTGCGGTCGATGACTATCAACGTACATCACAGCCGCAGGTTTGGGCAGCAGGCGAGTGTACAGGTTTTGGCGGAAGTGAGTTGGCGATGGTTGAAGGTAGCATCGCAGGTTATGCTGCTATAGGTCAAAATGAAAAAGCTAGACAATTATTTGCTCAAAGACAACGGTATCATTTATTTGCAAATCTTCTTGAGAAAAGCTTCAAATTACGGACTGAGTTAAAAACGCTTGCGCGTCCAGACACTATTTTTTGTCGATGTGAAGATGTAACTTTTGATAAAGTTGCCGTGCGTAGTAGTTGGATTGATGCAAAATTACATACACGTTGTGGAATGGGAGCATGTCAGGGGAGCACATGTGCAACGGCAGCAGCCTGCCTATTTGATTGGCAGTTGCCTAACTCTCGGCCCCCATTACTTCCTACTCGTGTAAAAAGCCTAATGGCGATGTCTACTTCTCCTTTAAATCAAAAATGAAATGTTCTAGAGTAGACAAGTTATAACTTTGTCCGCTCTAGCTCATGACTTTGGTTCAAATTCCGAAACTAACCACAACTTTGGAAGATTTCTTAAAAAATCTGGAAAGTATAGAACCATTGTTTGATGCTTTGTCTTCGGTGGTATTTTTCATCAAAAATACTGAAGCGCGCTATGTGTTCGTCAACCAAACATTAGTAAATCGTTGCGGTCTAAAAGATAAATCTGCTTTGATTGGGAAAACTTCAGAAGAGGTTTTTCCTCATTCCCTCGGAAAAATATATACATCGCAAGACTTGCAAGTTATTCGCCGCGGTAAAAAGTTAACAGAGCAATTAGAACTGCATTTATATGCAAAAAATCAGTCGGGCTGGTGTTTAACTTATAAAGAACCATTATTCGATGCGGAAGGAAACTTGGTAGGAATAGCAGGTATTTCTAATGATTTAAATGTGCCTGAAAATACACATCCTGCTTTTTACAAAATGGTTCAGGTTGAGGAGTATATTAAAAAGAATTATGCCGAAACCATTACATTAGCGCATTTGACTGCAATTGCAGGTGTGTCGGTAGCTCAGTTAGAACGTTATTGCAAAAAAATATACCATTTAACGCCGCGGCAAATGATTAGCAAAATTCGTCTTCAAGTCGCCACTGAACTATTGGCGACAGATTTACCAATCACTCAAATTGGTTTGCGCTGTGGTTATACCGACCACAGTGCTTTTTGTCGTCAATTTAAGCTGCATACAGGCATGTCACCTACCTTGTATCGGGCCTCTATCAAAAATATTTAGATAAAAAAATTGGGTTGTATAGAACAACCCAAAATGATTATTAAGCGCTTAATTTATATCTTAAAGATTAATCTTTAAAAGCCAATGACCGGCCTTTGGTTTCTTTTACAAGCAAAATCGAGACAATAGAAATCAGACTTGCGGCAACCAAATATAAAGAGATCGGAATCGAGCTATTAAACTCTTTGAGTAATGTTAGGGCAATTAATGGAGCAAGCGAACCTGCCATAATTGGCGCGACTTGATAACAAAATGAAAGCGCCGTATAGCGGATGTGAGTTGGAAATAACTCGGTCATTAATGCAGAGTAAGGCGAGTAGGTCATGGACTCAATAAATAAACCAAGCACAATTGCCAACATAATGAGCCAGTCATTGCCTGTATCCATTAAAGGAAAGCCGACAAATCCCCAAAAAGCAGTAAGTACAGCCCCAATAAGATAAATAGGTTTGCGGCCAAATATATCGCTTAAATGTCCCATAAAAGGAATAATAAAGAAATGGATCAGATGAGCGCCAAACATGAGCAGTAAAATTTGTGAAGTATCTTTATGGACGACTAACTTTAAATAACTGATCGAAAAAGTAACCACCATATAGTACAAAATGTTTTCTGCGAATCTGGCACCGATACCTGCAATAACAGATTTCTTATGATATTTTAAAACCTCAATAATCCCGAGCTGTTGCTTTTCAAGAAGCTGTTGTTTGGCCTGTGCTTCTTTAAATACTTCGGCATCGTCTACATTTTTTCGAATCCATAAACCAATCAGTACAACGACTGCTGAGAACCAGAATGCACAGCGCCATCCCCAATCTAGGAATTGTTCGGATGAGAGGTTTTTTGAAAGTAACAATAAAACCAGTGTTGCCACTAAATTCCCGAGCGGTACGCCAGTTTGTGGCCAGCTTGCCCAATAACCTCTGCGATCATCTGGACTGTGCTCTGAAACCAAAATGACTGCGCCGCCCCATTCGCCACCAAAAGCAAAGCCTTGAATTAGACGTAGCATGACCAAAAGTGTAGGTGCCCAATAGCCAATTTGATGAAAGGTCGGAATACAGCCCATTAAAAAAGTAGTGATACCGACAATAATCAGGCTAATTTGCAATAATTTCTTACGACCAATTTTATCGCCGTAATGGCCAAACACGAGGCCGCCAATAGGTCGTGCTAAAAAGCCAACAGCATAGAGGGCAAACGCCGCCAAAATACCATCTATAGCATTGCCCGTTTGTTGAAAGAAAAGTTCGCCAAAGACAAGGGCAGAAGCAGTTCCATATAGAAAAAATTCATACCATTCAGCTACGGAGCCGACCATAGAGGCCGCTACGACCTTTTTTAATGTTGTCGTCATATACCAATATCCTTATTTGAAAATATGTTACGCATTGATTTGATGGAGCATCGTGCTATTCATTTTTTGCACTTTTTTATTTAAATAGTGTGCGGTTACGCTGGACGCTTTGAACTAAAAAAAAGGAGTTCATCTCTTGGATAAACTCCTTTAAAAAAATTAAAGAGCAGCTTTACTCATTTCACCATTCACTAAGCGCGCAATACCAAGCGGATTGGCATTTTGAAGGGCGAGTGGCAATAACTGATCTGGATAGTTTTGATAACATACTGGTCGTAAATAACGTTCAATTGCTAAGGTTCCTACCGATGTACCGCGTGCATCTGAAGTTGCAGGATAAGGCCCGCCGTGTACCATGGCATCACAGACTTCAACGCCTGTTGGGTAACCATTTAGAAGTAAACGTCCTGCTTTTTCTTCAAGTAACGGAATAAGGGTCGCGAAGTTTTCAAAATCTTGTGGCTCGGCAATTAATGATGCTGTAAGTTGACCACGTAGACCATTTAAAGCTAGAGCGAGCTGCTCTGCCGATTCAACCTCAATCACAATCGTCGTTGGGCCGAATACTTCTTCTTGAAGTAATTCATCATGCTCTAGTAAAAGAGATACATCGGCTTTAAAGAGCTGAGGATAGGCTTGATGGCCTTGTTGCGGTTGACCCGCTAAATGCTCTATTTTGTCATGTGCGAGTAATTCTTTCAGGCCATGCTCGTAGCTTCTTAAAGTACCTTTGTTAAGCATGGTTTGTGACGGTTGCTGGGCCATTGCAGCCGTAAACTGCGCCATAAATTCGCTGAACTCAGGTGATTTAATTCCAATAATTAAACCCGGATTGGTACAAAACTGACCGCAGCCTAAAACTACTGAACCACTAAGTTCGTTTGCGATTTTGTCACCACGCACTTTCAGAGCTTCGGGTAATAAAACCATTGGGTTAATGCTCGACATTTCAGCAAAAACTGGAATGGGTTCAGGACGTGCAGCAGCTAGATCGCATAGAGCGCGGCCACCTTTAAGTGAACCTGTAAATCCAACGGCTTTAATTGCTGGATGTTTTACGAGTGGTTCACCGACACCTTGACCATAAATCATGCTAAAGATGCCTTTTGGCATAGCGCATTTCTCAATCGCACTACAAATGGCGTTTGCAATTGATTCGGCCGTTGCCATGTGACCGCTATGAGCCTTCACAATAACTGGACATCCAGCAGCAAGTGCTGAAGCGGTATCGCCACCCGCAGTAGAAAAGGCGAGAGGGAAGTTACTTGCACCAAATACGGCAACTGGTCCAACACCGATTTTATATTGACGTAAATCTGGACGTGGAAGCGGTTGACGTTCAGGCAAAGCCAAATCAATACGGGCACCTAAATAGTCACCACGGCGTAATACTTGAGCAAATAGGCGTAATTGACCTGTAGTCCGCCCACGTTCACCGCGAATACGCGCTTCTGGTAAGGCAGTTTCTTGACAGACTGTTGCAATAAACTGGTCATCAAGCGCATCAATTTCACTGGCAATCGTTTCTAGAAAAACAGCGCGTTGTTCTGGCGTAGTTTGTCTAAAAGCCGGATAAGCCAATGCGGCTGCTTGAGCTGCCTGTTCAATTTCTTCAGGAGTTGCTTGAGCAAACTGATAGGGTAATGCTTCATCTGTTGCAGCATCGTAGCTTAAGACAAACTTACTGCCTGCACTTGAACGTTGACCTGCAATAAAATTTTGACCAGTAATATTTGACATTATCAACCTCACTTTAGAGTAAACGTCAAAAGTGCTTCTTCTGACGTTGCAGAGTTATCAAAGTGAAGGTTTTACATTTGAAAATATTGTATTTTGTATACGGTATTAACCAAAAGAAAACCTTAACTTATATGTTTTTAAGGAAGCAATTGCTAAGCTTCATCATCATTTTTAATCAGTGCTTTTGGTAAACCTGAGCGTATACCCCAGTAGTAACAACCAAGAGAAATCACCATCACTAATAATGTGTCGAATGGCGCTGCCAATAGGTGCGATGCGCCATCACCAAAGCTGCCAAGATAAGAAGCAATAATCATTAGAATGTAGTAAACAAGGAGCCACGCTGAGGACTTTAATTGTTGAGCTAGGCTGACTTCTTGGGTTGGCACATAGCGTTTAAAAATAACGTAGAGTGCAAACAAGACGATTTGTGCGCCTAATAACCATGAAATCACATTCCAGCCAGACCAATAGACAATAAAAGATGCAATGACAAAAGCGAGCGGCCCGAGAACAGTAAATCCTTTTACATAGAATGGACGTTCTAGCTCAGGAGCGTTACGACGTAAAGCACCGACTGTGACAGGAGCTAGGGCATAACTTAAAACTAAAGCTGCCGAAACCACAGAAATTAATTTATCCCAAGATGGAAACGGCATAGTCCAAAATACAGAAAGTGCAAATGTTAACCATAAGGCATAACGTGGAATGCCTGATTTTGGATCTACACGCGTAAAAATACGGAAGAATGTATTACTGTTCGACCATGCATAAATAACACGTGGAGTTGCAGCCATATAGATGTTGCCGCAGCCAGACGGAGAAATAATGGCATCTGAAACAACTAATAGTGCTAACCATCCCAAACCTAATAACATGGCAATGTCACGGTAAGGTAATGGGAATTTGTCACTGAGTCCTGACCAACCATTGGCTAACATATCGGTGGGTACTGCACCTAAGAAAGCAACTTGAAGCACGACATAAATAATCGTTGCCAAAACGACAGATAAGATGAGCGCAAAAGGAATCGTAAATTGAGGACGCTTTACTTCACTTGCCACCGAAATAATTGGCGTTAAACCTAAATACGCAAAAATAATACCACCAGCAGATACGGCACCTTGTACGCCGTGAGCACCCATTGGGGCAAACTCGGTCATTGAAAAGTTTGCAGGTTTAAAATGGTATAGAAGTGCAACCATTACTAAAACTGGTACAGCAAATTTCAATGCACTGATGAGATTATTAGCGATTGCAAAGGTTTTTACGCTGTAATAGTTCAATGCAAAAAATACGCATAAAAGTGCAAACTGAAATAACCATCCAATGGTAGTTGGAGACCGGACACCATCATTGACGGCTGTAAGCGAGGGGAACCATGCTGCTGCATATTCACGAGCAGCGACGACTTCAATTGCAATTAAACTTGAAAAGGCAATGACGGTCACAGAACCCAGTAAGTATCCTTGTAAAGGGCCATGTGAAAATACGGGATAACGGATAATACCGCCTGCTCGTGGTAAGGCTGCACCTAACTCACAATAAATAATTCCCAGAATTAAAACGGCAAAGCCGCCAATAATCCATGACAATATACCCGCAGGGCCGGCTTGAGAGGCCACATGACTTGCTGAAAATAACCATCCTGAACCGAAAATGGCGCCTAAGCCAATGAATGTAAGATCCATTAGAGATAACTGTTTTTTAAACTGACTTGTCATTACGTTTTCCTTAACGACAGAACTATTGTTCTTTCATATATCGTATACGATATATGGTTATTGGTAAATAGGGGAATTTTTATTCTATTTGTTGGCAGAGAATGATCTGAATATTATATAAATTGTTGTTTTTAATTAGTTTTAAATAATTTACTTTTCAAGTATATAGTTTAAAAACCAAATATTTTTTATAAAAAATTAGGAACACTACGCTATTTCTTTTGCTTAAAAGAACAATTTTTAAATATTTATTGAGTAAGTTACCATTTAAATTAATGGAAAATTCCATTTTTTGAAAAATATTGAATTAGAAATTGATTGCGTTGTTTTTAGGCAATGAACCATTTATTTTCAGTGCTTTATAGACGGTTTAATGATAATTTTAGAACTATCCGAAAGGACATAATAATGACGAACATACGAATAATAATGAATCGAAGGTAGGACCACGTGTTTATTAGTGTATTTGATCTTTTTAAAATTGGAATCGGCCCATCTAGCTCCCATACAGTTGGACCAATGCGAGCGGCATACAGTTTTGTGGATGATTTATTGAAGCAAAACGATTTACAAGCAACGGTTAGAGTTCAGGTGAAGTTATACGGTTCGCTATCGGCAACTGGTGTTGGTCATGCGACAGACAAGGCAGTTCTGTTAGGCTTAATGGGCTTTGACCCTGAACATATTGATACTCAAGTAAGTACAAGCTTGATTGAAGATGTACTTGAAAATAAAGCCATCCAGCTTAATCAGCAAAAGAGTATTTCTTTTGACTATAAGCATGATGTGCTTTTTTTAGATGAATCTTTGCCTTATCACCCCAATGCAATGGAATTGATTGCGCATAACGAGGCTCAAGAAATTTTATATGCAGAAACTTACTATTCGGTTGGTGGTGGCTTTATTGTTAGCCAAAGACAATTAGCACACACCCAAACTGAAACCAACGACGTTAAGGTTCCATATCCGTTTCATAGCGCGGCTGAACTTTTAAGCTTATGTAAAACTCATCATTTATCAGTGAGCGAGTTAATGCTTGAAAATGAGAAAAGCTGGCGTAGTGAAACTGAGATTCGTAGCAAGATTATGGAAATCTGGAAAGTGATGCAGCAATGTATTCACAACGGATTAATTAATGAAGGAATATTGCCGGGTGGGTTAAACGTAAAGCGTCGGGCCAAGAAAATTCATGATAAGTTATTAAATAAGAAAAACTCAAACCTGATTGTGACAACTTTTCATGCCATGGAATGGGTTAATTTATTTGCTTTAGCCGTCAATGAAGAAAATGCTGCTGGTGGTCGAGTAGTGACGGCACCTACAAATGGTGCAGCAGGGATTATTCCGGCAGTTTTATATTACTACGTGACTTTCTCTAAAGACTTTTCCGAAGACAAAGTGGTTCGCTTTTTTCTAAGCGCGGCAGCAGTCGGCATTTTATGTAAACTCAATGCTTCTATTTCTGGTGCAGAAGTAGGGTGTCAGGGCGAAGTCGGCTCGGCATGTGCGATGGCTTCGGCAGGTTTAGCCGAGATTTTAGGAGCATCACCTGAGCAAGTGGAACATGCGGCTGAAATTGGGCTTGAACATAACTTGGGTTTAACGTGTGACCCGATTGGTGGGTTGGTTCAGGTGCCTTGCATTGAGCGAAATGCAATTGCGGCTGTAAAAGCCATTAATGCAGCACAAATGGCACTTCATGATGAAGGTGAACATTTTGTGACCTTAGATAAAGTCATTCAGACCATGAAGGAAACAGGCAGAGATATGTCTGAGAAATATAAAGAAACTTCAAAAGGTGGCCTCGCTGTTAACGCAATTGAGTGCTAAAAAAAATGAGATGGGGACGAGGTGACCCCATCTCATTTTAAACATTAAGCCTCGCGAGCAACTAAGGTTAAAATGTCGTAAGTTGCGACAAGTTCCCCACGTTGGTTCTTGACTTTAATATCCCACACAACTACACCATGCGCAGGCTGAGACGGATCTTTTTGTGGTTTAGGCGTTTTTTGTTTACAGGTGAGTTCAACCTGAATCGAGTCACCGATTTTAACGGGTTCAACAAAGCGCAAGTTGTCCATACCGTAGTTGGCAATCACAGGGCCTTGTGCTGCATCGACAAATAGACCTGCAGCAGCAGATACAATGAAGTAGCCGTGTGCCACACGCTCACCAAAGAAAGACTCAGCCGCTGCGATTTTGTCGGTATGTGCGTAGAAGTAGTCACCGCTTAAACAAGCGAAATTGACAATATCAGCTTCGGTGACTGTACGACGTGCTGTTAATAGGCGTTCACCAATTACTAACTCATCAAAAGACTTTTTAAATGGATGTACGCGGTCTTCGTTAACTTTCGATCCAGCAGTCCATGAGTGGGTAATTTGAGTCAGGCTGTTTGGAGAGCCTTGAATTGCCGTGCGCTGCATGTAGTGTTTAACGGCACGAATACCACCTAACTCTTCACCGCCACCTGCACGACCAGGACCGCCGTGTACTAAATGTGGAAGTGGTGAACCATGTCCTGTACTTTCTTTTGCTGATTCTGCATCGAGTACATGCACACGGCCATGCCAAGGTGCAATTTTTTGAATAATCTGTTCGATATTCTCATCGTTATTTTTAACGACTGATGCCACTAAGCTACCTTCACCACGTGAAACAAGATCGCTAAGCTCTTCAATGTTTTGATATGGCATGAGTGTACATACAGGGCCGAAAGCTTCCGTGGTATGAACATTCGTCGCTTGTAAAGGCTGTTCGCAAACCAATAAAGTTGGAGCGAAAAAAGCGCCTTTTTCAGGATGGTCCGCATTAAACGTAAAGCTATCATTGCCACCAAAAACAATTTTTGCATCTTTGCTAAGCTCGGCAACTTTTTCTGCAACGTCATGTTTTTGTTTAACACTCGCTAAAGCGCCCATGGTGGTTTCTTCTTTTTGAGGGTCGCCCACCACAACTTTAGCAAGTTTGGCGCTTAGCTTCTCTTGTACAGTCGTTAACAAGTTTTCAGGAACGAAAGCACGACGAATTGCAGTACATTTTTGGCCTGCTTTTGTCGTCATTTCACGGAAGACTTCACGCACAAATAAATCGACAGTTTCTTCATTTGCCTCAGGGCTTAAAATTGCACTGTTTACCGAGTCAGCTTCCATGCTAAATGGAATCGAGTATTTATTGAGGTGAGGGTGGTTACGTAGTTTTTGACCTGTGTAGGCGGAACCTGTAAAAGTCACGCAGTCTTGTGGGCCTAACTGTTCTAACAAGTCATAAGTCTGACCGCAAATGAGTTGTAGCGAGCCTTTTGGTAATACATGTGCTTCTTCAATGGCTTTTACAACCGCTTGAGTTAATTGAGCACCATCGGTTGCGGGCTTCACAATACATGGCACACCTGCAAGTAGCGTCGGAGCGATCTTTTCAAGCATTCCCCAAATTGGGAAGTTAAAAGCATTAATGTGAACGGCCACACCCGCTTTAGGACTTAAAATGTGTTTAGCACCGAAAGTTCCATTTTTAGATAACTGAATCCAACTGTCTTCGGTAATAATTTTTTCGTCATTAAGTTCACGGCGAACCAAACTTGAATAAGCAAATAATGTCTGGATGCCACCTTCAATATCAATCCATGCATCTTTACGAGTTGCACCTGTTGCATAAGCAAGTTTGTAAAACTCTTCCTTACGTTCCAGTAAATATTGGGCAATTTGTTTTAAAGCATTAGCGCGTTGATGAAATGTCCAGTTAGCCAGTTCTGAACCATTTTGTTTGGCATATTGAACAACACGTTTCATATCAATGCCATGACTACTTACGGCATAAATCGGTCCACCCGTAATAGCATGATAAACAGGACGTAGTTCTTCGCCCGTCGAATGCCATGTTCCATAGACATAAGAAGCAAGGTGAGGCAGTTGATGCTCAGACTGCTGAAAATCTGTGTCAGTTGAGGTTCCTTCTAGGTGTGCTTGTTCAAGCATGACCAAACTCCTTTTTTATGTGATACATCAATTATAAAAATTGCAAAAATATGATTCATAATTTCAGATTAA
>Ga0209370_1001409_pt1 | contig 21481 bp, 20 predicted proteins | sample AgamicAtPrz_FD_187164 | JGI IMG/M metagenome (GOLD analysis project Ga0209370, IMG submission 187164) | Agave microbial communities from Guanajuato, Mexico - At.P.rz (SPAdes) (version 2) | ecosystem: Host-associated > Plants > Phyllosphere > Phylloplane/Leaf | place: Guanajuato, Mexico... | reverse complement strand
CGCATGAGCTGGGACACAGCCATTCTAGTCCCTCGGAAAACAGTATGGGCAATACGCATCTCAAATCCTCCTAAAAAGGAATACTCTCTCCCATTGTTCAATGACGCGCTTTCAAAATTCGCTATCTTCAGTCCTCTCCAGACAGGCGAACGGCCCACGCGGGGGAATTCGCTCGTCAGCAGGTCATCAGCCAAAGCGCGCTGGAGTGGGTGTTCTTGGGCGTCGCACCGACCCTAAACCCTTCGCAGCCTGGACATACGCACGCTCGGGTCTCGCTGACAAAGATCGCTTGGGACACTTAAAATTACGCGTCGCGACTTTGACAGGCATAGTGTCGAGTATGAGCGCGCTACTAACGCTGCTCTCAATGTTCCCCGATGCGGACATACATGCCAAGGGAATCCGTCTCCAGGCGGGCCAAGACATCAATGCTTGGCTTGGTTTTTCGAAAGTTTCTACGTAGAAACTTTCGGCATTGTGTACGATGAAGCACAGATAGCCTTTGCGAAAGCAAAAGTAGAGTTGGTGCCCCCATCCGCCGCACGGCTTGCGGTAATGATCGAATAGGGAGGCCGTTCGGCGTGCCCGCCCCCCTGACTTCGCGGCCCCGGCGCCACTGGCAGGCGCGACCGCCCACCTGGGCTGGTGCATCCGGTACGTGATGACGTCTTGCAGTGGCTTGAGGATCATCCGGCCGCGCCCGCTTCCAGCGAGACGAGGTAGCGCAGCACGTCCTCGGCCCGGCCGGCGGAAACCAGTGTTTCGGCCGTCTGGTAATCGAACACGGCCAGCGGCTCGTTGTGATAACAGAACAACGAGCGGTGCACGTCACCGGACAGGTCGGTCGCGGCTCGAATCACGCGAATCGCCTCGCGCAGGAAGTGCTGAACCGACGCCGACTCCGGGGCTCGCGCCACGGTGTTGCGGTGAACATGCGCCTGATCGGCCAGCGTTTGCAGGTCGATGTTCAGGGCCGCCACATAGCGGCGCGCCGACAGCACGGGGGCTGCCGGGTCGGGTTTCCACAGCGAGCTGAGAAAGGCCTTGAAGCTGACGGGTACCGTGTCGGCGGGCAGCGCTGCAGAGGCCGCTCGAGATAGCATTGCATCCCGGCATCGACGTTCCCAAACTAGCCGCCGCTAGACGGAATTGGCGGTATTGAACCCGCACCAAAAAACCGGCCGCCGCCGGGCCGCATGCGAGACGCACGCGCCGTTGGTCGGCCCGACCAAGACTTGGACCACTTGACCGTGATGTGCAACCTCCAAACCCATCACCTCGAGCTTGAGGCGCTCAAATTCTGCTCCGACGTCGTACTGCATGGGTGCTTCTCTGTCGTCAGTCGGGTCGCCAATCGCGGCAGCGCCAGCCTAGGAGGACAGCTACAGGTGCCGGTCGACGTCCATGCGTTGATGCAGCACCCGAATTACATCCACGGTCTCGATCGTTTCGCGATAGAACACCACGTGCGAACCGACCAGGTAGCGCCAATAGCCCTTGCCCGCGCGGCTCGATCGCCCTGCCCATTCGCGGCGCGCCAGCCGCTCGAACGCCGCGGCCAGTTCGCCCACATAGTGCTCGGCTTGCTCGAGCGACCAGCGTTCAAAGGTGTAGGTCCAGATGTCCTCGAGATCAGACTCCGCCAAGCGTAGACCAAATTAAAGTCGTCACCGTTTGCGAAGTAAAAATGTCACTTCGCCGCCTCGCGCCGGCGATGAAGGGCGAAACCGTCGTGAATTCATGAGGTTGCTCGTCGCGAATTAGAGTTGTCACCGGCCACGGCGTTGCGAAGACCAGTGTCAACTCCCGCCCCACACCGTTGCATCGCCGACAGCCCCTGTCACGCGTTGTGCGCCGCCTGAGTTTGAGCAGGCAATCGTACCGTCGTGATAAAAGGATTATCTCGCGGGCGAGTCCTTCGGCAACGTGGCCGTTCGTGAGTCGCACGAAAGGCTCTTTACGACCCTAAACCGCCTTTCGCATTGCCGCTAGTGCAACGACTGCTTTCAAGATGAAACTGCCGTCCGCACCATCAAACGGGTAGGCGAGTCGTCGATGCTTTTCGGCCATTCGCTTTTAGCAAAACAGTCACTTAAAATCTCCCGATTCATCGGTTGACAATCCTGTTTGTCTACCTAATATGAATCGAGCGTGGCACGCTCGTGATCGCTGATTCGATAAAGACTCAGATTGTCGATTGACCAACCGAGTCGTGTGAACCGAAGACTTCGATCGGTGATCCGAAGTGGATTGTGAATTGCTCGGGATGCGCATCCAATGTGCGTATCGAGTGAAGCGACACGATGTGCCTTGAAAGGACGGGGGCGTTTGAGTCGTTCGCAAACGCATAGTCAACGAAGCGGGGCCTACTGATGTCGGCGAAGAAAAATGAATACGCCTGGACAGCCGTGGACGTTGGTGAAACACATTCTCGTTGGCGATCGAGAGCTCGGTGCCGCCCGCGCATATTGCCAGTCTCTGCTCGATGCACCCATGCATCGCCTGCCGCTGATCGCGTATCGGGAGGATAGTGCGCAAGGCCGGCGTCTCGTGCGTATCGAGCGCTTTGCCGAAGACTTCGCCGAGCGGACTGGGATCGATCTGCATGCGCGCTGCAATGCGCTCGCGCGAGCGCTGTTCGAGCGTCCCTGCCTGCTATTCAAGGACAAGATCAATTTTCGCTACCCGGCCTCACCAGGCTTCAGGGCGCATCAGGATGCCGCCGCGGGCTGGAATCGCTATGCGTCGCACTACGCGACCGTTGCCGTGCTGATTGAGGCGTCGCAGCCTGACAGCGGTGGCTTTGAATTCGCGACCGGGGCGTCGCCCGGCTTTCTTTATCCGAATCTGAACGGTCAACTCGACGACGCACTCTTCGCGTCGCTGTGCCCGCAACCACTCGATGTCGACGCAGGCGACGGACTGCTATTTGACGGCTATGCGGCGCATCGGACATATGCAAACCGAACGGGACATGTTGTCCCACATCTTTTTCTCACGTTCAATTGCGCCGACGAGGGCGATTTTCGCGACCGCTATTACGCGGAGAAGATCGCGGGCATGGCATCGCACGGCGACGGCTACGCGTTTCGACTGTTCGACTTCGGTCCCGAAGGAGCCATGCGATGACACGCTTCGTCGGCAATATCAGGGTCGAGTTTCTTGACCCCGCGCAACGGTCGGACGTCGTCTACCGGGGCCTCGAAACCTCGCTGTCGGCGAAGGATTCCCGACGTTTTCAGCGTGTGATGCTGGTGTCCCCCGGGGCGATCCTGTACCGTGGCGACCTGCCTCGCTGCACCTATCCATTGGGACTGGGCTATCTCGGCGCGATGCTCGAGCGTAATGGCTATGACGTACGGCTGCTCGACTGTCTGGTTGAGGGCTACGACCAGGTCGAACCCATCGACAACCTGGGCGAGTTCGTTCGCTACGGTCTCGGTGCCCAGTCGATCCGCGACGCGTTGCGCCGATGGGAGCCTGACGTGATCGGCGTGTCCAGCATTTTCTCGAACCAGTCCGACATCATCGAGGAAATCTTCCGTATCGCGCGCGATACGGTTCCCGATGCGCTTTTGATCACGGGGGGCGCCCACGCACGATATTTTCCGGAGCAGTATCTCGAGTCGCTTGACGCCGACGCGGTTTTCCTCGGCGAATCGGAAAACACGATCGTGGAATTCCTCGACTGGGCGAACGGCGCACGACCACTCGAGAGCCTGCAAGGCATCGTCGTGCGGCAGCGCAGCGTCAACCGAATCTTCTCGAACAAATCGATGCCGCTCATCAAGGTTGCGCGAACATGTTCGACCGACCCGATCGCCGACCTCGACGTCATTCCCTATCCGGCCTGGCATCTCTACAACATGGAGCGTTACTTCGAAATCGGCGCCTATCAGTCGCCCTATACGGTCGGATCGCGTGTGGCTCAGCTCTACACGAGCCGAGGATGTACCGCGAAATGCTCGTTCTGCACGACGACCAACTTCTGGGGCGGCAAGCTGCGCCGTCGCAGCCCGGACAACGTGATAAATGAAATCCGTTCGCTCGTCGAGCACTACGGAATTGACGAATATCACATACAGGACGACAACATCACGAACGACAAAGAGCATGCGCGCACGTTGTTTCGTGCGCTGGCCGACATCAAGCTTCCGTGGTGCACGCCGCAAGGAACCGCGCTTTGGCGCATGGACGAAGGCCTGCTCGATCTGATGCGCGACGCGGGGTGTTATCAAATCACGTTCGCGATCGAAAGCGGCGTGCAGCGCGTGCTGACCGAGCTTATCCGCAAGCCGCTCGATCTCGCGCGCACGCGTCATCTCGTGAGATACGCACGGGATATCGGGCTCGACGTACATGGCTTCTTCATCATCGGCATGCCGCCGATGTTCGGCTGCGATGGCGAAACGATCGACGAAATGCGCGAAACCTATCGCTTCGCATGCAACGCGGGCTTCACCAGCGCATCGTTTTTCACGGCAACACCGATCGTCGGTTCGGAACTGCTGACGGAATGCTTGCGCCAAGGATTCGTCGCCCCGGAAACCCCGCTTTATAGAATGTCGTACAAGCAGGGGTTGATCGAAGTTCCCGGCCTTTGGACCGGCACCGAGATCGCCGCACTCGCACACGAATTCAACACGTCGTTCAACAGAGGGAGTGCCAAGCATGGACGCCGATTCTGGAGCGAGCAGCAATACTGAATGTGATGGCGAAGGTACGCGGCCGCGGCCGGTCGTCTATGTCGCGATGTGCGCGGACGTGTTCCATGATGGTCACGTGAACGTGCTGCATCATGCGTCGACTTACGGCGACGTGATCGTTGGATTGATGACCGACGAGGCTATTGCGAGCTACAAGCGGATGCCGCTCTTCTCGTTCGAGCAGCGGCGTGCGGTCGTCGCGAACAGTGTCTGGGTCAAGGATGTCGTGCCGCAGACGACACTCGACTTCCGCCACAATCTACGTAAGCTTCGACCCGAATTCGTTGTACATGGCGATGATTGGCGCGAAGGCGCACAGCGCGATACGCGTGCACAAGTTGTCGAGGTGTTGCGCGAATGGAACGGTACACTGATCGAAATACCCTATACGCACGGCGTATCATCAACCTATGCCCAGCAGCGCATCCGCCGAAATGGTATTGCACCGAGCGAGCGGCAAGCGCGTTTGCGCCACGCACTGCGCGTACGCCCGCTGATTCGCGTGCTCGAGGCCCATAGCCCGCTCGCTGCGCTGATCGTCGAGCGCGCGCAGGTTCGAGACGGCGGAGGCGTTCGCGAATTCGATGCGATCTGGTCGAGTAGCCTGACGGACTCGACAGTGCGCGGCAAGCCGGACATCGAGGTCGTGGATCTGTCGATGCGGCTGCAAACGATCAACGAAATGTTTGACGTGACGACGAAGCCACTCGTTTACGATGCGGACAGCGGAGGTCTGCCCGAGCATTTCGTGTTCACGGTGCGTGCGCTCGAGCGTGTCGGCGTGTCGGCCGTCGTGATCGAAGACAAGGTTGGCCTCAAGCGCAATTCCTTGTCGTCCGGCGTATCCGCCCAGAGTCAGATCGCCATCGCGGAATTTTGCGAGAAGATTGCCGCCGGCAAGGATGCGCAGGTCGACGACGCGTTCATGATCGTGGCACGGATTGAAAGCTTCATCCTGGGCGCGGGGCTTGATGATTCACTTCAACGCGCGCATGCGTATGCGCAGGCAGGCGCCGACGCGGTATTGATCCACAGCCGCAACCACCAACCCGTCGAGGTACTGGACTTCTGTCGTGCGTTCCGGCTCGCCGATGCGCGGACGCCGATCTTTGCGATCCCGTCAACCTATGACATCGTCAGCGAGCACGACCTTGAGGTTGCCGGCGTAAACGGTGTCATTTACGCCAATCACCTGCTGCGCGCTGCGTATCCAGCAATGACGGCCGCCGCCGAGTCCATATTGCGTCATGGACGCGCGCACGAATGCGCGCGTGCGGGTGCGAGCCTGCACGACATTTTGTCCGTTGTGGCCGGCAATGTGGCCGATGCAGGCGCGCGGCCCGATGCGACGCCAAGGACCGGCGAAACCGTGTAAAGAGGTGGAACGACATGTCCGTACACCTGTCGCTAGTATTTCCGGGCGCCGCCGCGCACGTTCCGCAGCTTGCTCGCGAACTTGTCGCGCGGCGGATCGCGGTGCTTCGCGGCCCTCGCTCGTTCGAGCTGAGCGATGCGCAGGCATTGCTGCATCTCGGGGCCATGACGTGCGATCGCGTCGACTACATCGTCGCCGACGCTTCCCCCACGCTGGAATCGATCGAGATGGCCGGCGCGTTCTTTGCGGGGAGCGGCGCGGACGCAATTCTTGCGATAGGCGGCGGGGCTGTCATCGATACGGCGAAAGGTGTCAGGCGGATCGCCGCATGTCCGCATTTGTGCGCCGCCGATGCGCTGCGTATGCGCGGCGGGTCTACCCGACGGCTTCCTGCTTGCATCGCGGTGCCAACCACGGCCGGGACGGGAAGCGAAGTCACCCCATTCGCGACGTTCTATGTCGGAGGCGTCAAGCATTCGGTCGACCATCCGGACGCCATGCCGGACCGCGCCGTGGTCGATGCGCGATTGACGGGCAGCCTCGACGCACGCCAGACGGCCTGCTCCGGTGTCGACGCAATCTGTCACGGCATCGAGTCGATGTGGTCGCACGCGGCGACGGCGGAAAGCATCACGTATGCGAGCGACGCGCTGACGCTCTGCGGCAGGCATCTAGGCGACGCGATTCGCGAGGGAGACGCCAACGCACGTGCCGCCGTCATGTACGCCGCGCATCTGTCCGGTCGCGCGATCGCGATCACCCGCACGACCGCGGCGCACGCGCTGTCTTACGCTCTGACGGCGCGGTTCGGTATTCCCCACGGTCATGCGGTCGGTCTGTTCATGGGGCCGGTGCTCGCCGAACACGCGCGTGCGGTTCATCGCGGCCAAGGCATTGCCGAATATCAGGAGACGATCCTCGCACGCCTCGCGTTGCCGAATGCGCGCACACCACGGCAACGATGGGAGGCGCAATTGCGTGAATGGGGGTTGCCCGCGACGCTCGCGGAGGCCGGCGTCCCGCGCTCGGCATACGCGGAACTCGTTGCGGCGGTGAATCTCGAACGGCTCGCCAATCATCCGGTACGCCTCGATCTGCAGCATTTTCTCGATGCGTTGTAGTACGGGCCGGTGATCGATTCCAATTCAGACGATCGGCCCGCAACGCGGCATTTGCTCCCACCGCGTTGATCAGCGGACCATTTCACGGGGGCATGGAGAGCAAGTGATGAGCAAGCAACCCGAAGTGGTACATGCGAATTTCGATTTGTTCCAGAAGGAGGCGTCGACTCTGATCGGATCGTTCTCGGAGGCGATCTCGCGCGTCGGCAGGGGGCCCGCGCCCAATCAGGCAGTGCTCAAGCAGGTGCTCGAGGCCTCGCTCGCGAACACACTGGCGTCGCTCGCGGCGTCATTGGCGACGTCGATCTCCCACGTGTCGCGTGCCGATTCATTCGCGAACAACGTAGGCCGTTTGCGGGAGCGTGTGCAGTCGCAAAGCAATTTGTTGATCAAGGCAAGCGAGATCAAGTGAAAGACGCGGCCTGGTTGAAACCGGGCCGCACTTGTGAGAGCACGCTCATCATGACCTCCGATTCGGGCGCCTTTCAAGCATTCTTGCGTCAGCAGATCGAACGGGAGCAGGCGCCCGTCTACAAGCCGATTCGCAGGCTGTCGACGCGCCTGTCGTGGCGCCTCGCGAAAGCGAACGTCCATCCCAACCTGCTGACGTTTCTCGGGGCGCTCGCGGCGCTCGCCGCCGCGACCCTGATGTCGTACGGGCAGCGTGGCGCGATGCTGGCGGCAGCGGCGCTTATCGCGGTCGCGTATCTGTTCGACTGCATGGACGGTGAGGTTGCGCGAGCCGGCGGCCGCGCGTCCGCGCTCGGCGGACAGCTCGATCAGCTTTCGAATTGGGTGACGCTCGTCGCACTGCAGATCGGGCTGGCACTCGGTGCCTCCGTGCAGTCCGGCAACCCGTCGATGGCGACGTGGGGAATGTTTGCCTTGTCCGGCTGGTGCACGTTCTATTACCTGTACCTGCAACTCGCGAACTGGGTGCCAGGCGACGGCCGGTTTGCGCTGCTGCGCAAGTTGTCGCGCATTCTCTTCGCGACGATGCCTCTCGACGAGAATCTCGTGCTGCTTGCGGCGATCACGGGCCATGCGAAAATCGGCATCGTGGTATCGGCGATGCTGTCGCTGACGCTGTCGGCGGTAGTTTGCGCGACTTTCATCGCAGGCATGATCGCATCGACGCGCGAGACGCACCAGGAGGATGCAGCATCAACGGCCCCCCCCTCCTGACGCGGCAATCCGGGCGACAGAAGGGATTTCCGGGATCGGCATCGACGTGGCAGGTTCGACGCACATGACTACCCGCATCTTGTGCCTGCTACCCGTTCGCAACGGCGCGGAGCACCTGCAGGCATACTTCGATAACGTTCGGCGCTTCGCGTCCGGTATCGTCGCGCTGGACGATGGAAGTACGGACCAGACGCTCGACCTGCTGCACCGGGAGGCACTTGTCCTTCAGGTGCTGCGTAATCCGCGACGACGGTCCTGTGCAGGATGGAACGATGCAGAGAACCGTCAGCGGTTGCTAGATGCTAGCGCTGGCCACGCGCCCGACTGGATCGTCTGGCTCGACGCCGATGAACTCATCGCGGAACCCGACCTGCCTCTTCTGCGAACGCTGATCTCCGAAATCGCGAATCCGGGGCACGCTTATGCGTTCGAGGTTCTCAGAATGATCGGGGATCTGACTCATTTCGACCAGCACCGGCTTTGGGTGTATCGACTGTTCGGCTTCCAGGCCGGACAGCGCTTGCCTGCGGCGCGCCTGCACTTCCAGCCGATTCCAGACGACATCTCCCGGGAGCACACGCACCGGACCATCATTCGCATCCTGCACAAGGGCGGCATGACCCCGCAGGCAAGGCGCGCCAGATTTCTGAAATATCGAGAGGCCGATCCAGGGAAAATCTGGCAGGCGACGTATGCCAACCTCCTGGCAGGTCCGGGACATCTGTGGAGCCTGCGCGCGCATCCGAAAGACGCGGTTATCGTCATCGAATGATCACGCCTCCGGATTGCATCGATTTCCGTGGCGGACCTAGCGAACGCTGCGGGCCGCGGCGATCGTTTCCGCGACGACATCCAGGGCATCCATCAACGGCTCCAGTTCCGCCGTCAACGCTGGGGTAATCATCAGTTGCTGTCCATCGGGTGAAAGCACGGCGAAGATACCTCGCTCGAGCAGCGACTGGATGATTTTTCCCGGTCGGGACGCATGCGCAAATTCGGGATCGCCCCCCCCGATGTCGATCGCCATCGATAGCCCCACGCCATGGATGTCGAAGTGGCCCCCCCATTTTCGGCCGTTCGATTCGAATATCGCGGTCACGGCACTTGCCAGTTCGAGCGCACGGCCACCCAGGTCGGCGGCCTGATGGAAGGCAAGGGTCGACAACGCCGCCGCACAGCCCGCCGGCGACCCACCGTAAGTGGAAGCAAAAGAAGATTCGTCCAAAAAGGATCGCAAATCGTTCGCCACGAGCGCGAGAGATAACGGGTAAAGCCCGTTTGTGAGCGCCTTCCCGCAAGTAATGACATGCGGGCGAATGGGGCGGCCCTGGAACGACCATGGATGCCCCGTTCTGTTCATACCCGTCCCGATTTCATCACAGACCAACAGGAAGCCAAGTTCATCCGAAAGGCGCTGAAGCAGATTCAGGAATGCGTCCGGTACGACACGGCACCCGGCGTTGGTGAGGACCGTTTCGAACACGACCGCTCCTATGCTGTCTTCTCGCGTGAGCAACGCTTCGATCGTTGCAAGGTCCGCGTCCGAAACAGGAGCGGGCAGCGTGAAACGTCGATTATCGAGCCCCAGCGCGTCGATGTGGCCAACAGGATATCCCGCGGCGAGCGCCGCGCCGAGCGTGCTTCCGTGATAGGCGTCGCCGACGCACGCGACACCCCCCCTGCCGGTTGTGACGCGGGCGACCTTGAGCGCGTTGTCGATCGCCTCACTGCCGCTGCATGACAGGATCGGAATGTATCCGGGAAAGATGCCGCCGAGCTGTTCCTTGAACCGCTCCTGGTTTGGATCCGTGCACCACGAGGGTCTGAATGGGAGGGCTCTGGCGGCCTCGATCCAGTCCGTGAAGATCGCTTCGTTGTTCCAGCCGGCATTGGTGACGTTCCAACCGGAAGTGAGGTCGTAGTAGACACGCCCGTCGATGCCGATCAGTCGATCGTTCTTCGCGCCATGGAGCGCCAGCAGTTGTTCTCTGCCCATCTTTCGTCCTCGCTTACCATCTCCGTTAGTCGTCAATCGTGCCCTCGGTTTTGTAGCAGTTGCGGCAGTGCGGTACGGCCCGGCGCCCTGACGAGACGAGACTGGACCGGAACGCCTGACCTCGGCGCAGGATGTCGTCGACCTCTTCGCTGAAAATGTTTCCGATGACGCCACTTCGATCGAACGAGAGCATGCAAACATGCACATCGCCGGTTACAGTGATGCACATCGCGTTGCCTGCCCAGAAACAGGCTCCTTGAGGGACGACGTCGTCCGCAAAGGGTATTTCCCGTCCTTCTCTGTCAATGGGGCAGACTCTGGTCCATGCGTCGCACCTGCGGGACAGGGCGACAAGCTCACGATCGTAGATCGCGCCGCGCAGATAGGTGATCTCGTAGATTCCGACGCTCAAATGCGGCCCGCCTGCGGCATCTCGCGCATCCAGCAGCCTTGCCAAGCCGCGCAGCGTTTGTAACCACGTACCGGGCCCCCGGTTGGCTTCGTGGAGGACCTGCCCGCCCCCGTCTATGGACACGTATGCGAGATCTCCTTCGCGTGTTTGCTGAACAATCTCGGCACACGTGTCGTGCGAAAGCAGGAGCCCATTGGTGTGGAACTCGAGTGGAACGCCAGGAGCGGTCGTATTGCGGATGCGAAGAAATTCGCCAAATCGCTTGTTTGTCAGCGGTTCACCGCGCCAGTTCAGATGGAGTTTCTCGATCGTGACGCCGGCGGCAGTCAATTTTTCGAGCACGAGCGCGAAGTGATCCGTCGAGAGCAGGCGCGATGTATGGACGTGCTTGGTATAGCAGTCGCGGCACGCCAGATTGCATGCCGCGGACAGATCCATCCAGATCCATAGGGGAACGGATCCTCGTTCCATTACCGGATTGCCCCCAAGGCACGCCAGTCGACCATGCGCAGGGTGCTTCGCCGCCCGTCCAGCGCCCCCTCGATTTCACGCCATTGACGGTCCCACATCGAAGTCGATCGAGGATCGACCCGGATGACCTTGCCTACCGACGTAGACGCCCAGATCCAGGACCCGTCCGGCAGGCACGCCGCGGCATGTTCGTGGATTCCGTCTTCGTCCCAGTCGAAAAAGGCCAACAAGCAGCGCTGCGCCGATACCATCTCAGTGGCTTGTACAGTAACGCCTTGACGGCCTCTCGCCATTTGATCCGCAGTCATCCATGGAAGCTGCGCAACCGTGAGCCGCAGACTCTTGCGAATGGCGCGCATCAACAGACTCGAACAATCGATGCCGGTCGGCCCTCGGCCGCCGAACTTGTACGGGGCGCCAACCGAAGCCGTCAACCAGTGAGCGAGTCGAATCTCGTACCTGGCAATCGAGGCGATCATTCGAACGGCTGAACGCCCGAAACAAGAATGATTTTGTGGGCGAGCTGTGGGCTTCTGAGCGACGACGACGCCCCCACGACCATCGTTCCTGTAATGAGATCGTGCTGGTATTTGACGCTCGGCCACCATGGCGGGATATAAAGGATGGCTTCCACGCCGTCCTGGACAAACAACCCGTCAGCGCCGGCTTCGGTAATGCTGACGACAGCCGGACTGCCGGGCTTGACCTTGCCAGCAACCGCCAGGCTTTCGCCCCCGATGTGCAACTCGCCGCCAATGCCGGCCCGATTAGCCGTTTTCACCACTAATTGTGCGTCGCCGACCCGCAGCGGCGTTGATTTGACGTCGTCGGTGTGAACCGACAATGACAGATACCACGTTCCCCGGATTCGGATTGACGCCATCGTTGCCCCCTTATGCGATAAGTGTGGTGGCTACTCGATAGAAACATGCAAAGAGCGTATCGATGTAGCGTGGCGTTGTCTACCATTAGATGCACCATCGACTCCGACCGGAGCAGGTGACGCATTGCACCGCGACCCTGCGACTTGCGTCGACAGGAGTGCTCTAGATGAAATCCGTCTCACCTGGCCAGACCCCAATCGAGTTTCATCGATTCGCCGGGACGCCCTCCCAATCCCTCATCTGGGCCGTTCGTTGCTCCGGCGAAGTCTTCCGTGTCACGGCGACGGGAAAAATCATCGAGTCGTCCCTTCCGAAGGGATGGTATGCCGAGGAGGTCACGGCTGCGGCGCAGGGTAGGACCTGGGTCATGGCACGCAGCGAATGTCACGCGAGATGGGGAGTCTGGCTGCGCGTTGCTGGCGGGGCTTCCTGGACGCAGGTGATCGAGTTGGAACAGCATGCTGCGATTGCCGCAGCAAAGTCAGGCGTATGGACGCTGGCAGGACAACGGCTGGACTTGATTGGCGACGACGGTCGTATTCTGCAATCCAATGGTCTTGAATTCGACGGGGTTGGCGTCTGTGAAGGTCCCGATGAGTCGCTGTGGTTGTTGGGGGGCCTTGCACGATTGGGTGGAAAGCCGATTCGGAGACGAGGCGCAGGTGCGACGTGTTGGCACGAGATGCCAGAACCCATTGCAGCGACACAAATTGCTTGCGCACCGGACGGATCCGCGTGGACAGTCAACTCGCGAGGAGACGTTTGGCGGCTTCACCCGGACGGCCCCGGTCACTTCGCCGAGTGCGGTCAATCGGCAAACTGCCGCAACTGCCTGAAATCGCCTCGCGCCGGCATGGTCATCGGCGTCTGTGTCGGAACCGACGGTCAGGTCTGGTGTTTGACCCGAAAAGCGGTACCAGGAGGATATTGCATCGCCAGGTTGGCGCCCGGAAGCCGCCGCATGACTGAACTTCCCGGCCAGGTTGGCGCGATCAGCATTGCTGCTGCCACCGGTTGGCCTGACGGCGAGTAAGTGTCCGAAACAGCATATCGGCGTCGGGTCGATGTCCTCGGGCTTTCGAGACACCGTGGCTCAAAAAACGTGGCGCATACCGACGATCGCCATGAACTGCCGATTGGTGCTCGCATCATTGCCAAAATCCGCCATCGACGCGACGGCCGGTACCAGCATGCCAGTCGCCGCATCAATCGTCTGGCCCGACGCATGTTGATAGCCGGCCAGCGCATATACATCTGTACGAGCGGACAAATGATAATCAGCGCCCAGACTCCACTGATCATAACGAGCGTCGACGCGATTGCCCGTCCCTTTCGTGGTGTCGTAGCCAACACCGACAACCGTCGCCGCACTCAAGTGAAAGTCCACGTAGCCCTGAAATGTATTGAATGCAGTACTCCCCACGCCACCGACTGGCGTTGCATAGCCGTTGTATCGCACGTTGCTGTACGACAGCCCCGCGATCCAGCGCCCCATCTGATACTGAGCTGCCGCCCGCGCAATCTGCAGCGAGTTGGCTGAAACAAAGCCTCCCGAAATCGCGGGGGAATCGGTGTCAACATCAGTATTGGGATGCAGTCCGTCGAAAGACGCCACCGAGCCATTCGCACTATGTGCATAGAAATATCCCGCCCCCACACCGAACGGGCCGTGACGATAAGCTGCCGCGAACGCGTAAGTACGACCTGCGCTTCCACCGGACTGCCCACCTAACGCATACATCACCGCTGCCCGTAGCCCACCCAGACTTTGCGTTGTGTATTTGAGTGCGTTTCCAGTACGGAAACTATTATCGTAATTGTCCATGTCACCCGGCGTCGCAAACACCGAACCAAAGGTACCGTCATTGGTGAGTGGCTGAATCAAATCGATCAGCGGATCATACTGACGCCCAACCGTCAGGGTGCCCGACGACTCGCCGCTCAAGCCAACCATCGCCGTGCGTCCAAAGAGCCGTCCACCCTGCAGCATATGGCCATTGTTGATGTTGAATCCGCTTTCGATCTTGAAAATCGACTTCAAACCGCCCCCCAAATCCTCCGTGCCCTTGATGCCCCATAGATTCGGCGAGATATTCCCGGATTGCATCTGCACCGAGGCGCCGCTCGCACCATCGGGACCCGCGCGATTGCCAAAATAGCCCAACCCCGCGTCGAGCGCGCCATACAAAGTCACGGTGCTCTGCGCCAACGCTGGCGTGCCACCAACCAGAACCCCGCTCCCAGCCAAGACCACCGAGGCCACCATTCGCCGCATTGATTCGATTCCTTTGAGTGATTGTCCGATCGCCAGACAGCACGCCATTCAGCGCCCACTGTTCCTGTCTGAAACACTACGTCACATCCCATCACCCGCAAAGGTGCCCAAGCGATGTCGATCGATACGCGCACCGCTCCAGCGCCGCTGATGCGTCGCAAAAAAATCACGCTCGCTTATGCATACTCCAGTTGGATGACGTTGCGGATTTCCAGAAAGCGGTGCGTGCGCGATGCGCTAGTAGAGCGTTCTCGATCCGACGGGATGAGGCAAGAAGATCGTCAATCAGAACACACCTCGCTATCAAGAATCGCGCATCGCAAATAGGATCGCGCACCGCGTGCCAAACGCGCTCAAGAAGCGTAAATTTTGCACTCCTACCTCAGTCATGCGCACAGCGTCGCCTATGCCATCCTCGATCCCGCAACACCGCCGAGCAGCCGGAGAACACTACAACAGAACCCCACACTATGTTGAGCCCCATATCGGCCAGGCGCGCATCAATGCCCTCGCTCGCATGCCGGGCGACCCGACAGCGTGTGCCCGCGCCAATCTGATGCTTTTGGCCTTGCTTGGGGTCACCAATGCCGTGGCATCGGAACACCACCGCACCTATTGTGGAATGAGCCAGACGCGGCGCGCGATGCCCACCGTGCCACCTTCTGCACACGCAGCCCCGATTCCGTTGACTCGAGCGAAATCGGTGGTCTCCAACGAAGTGGGTGACCCAAAGCGGACAGAGCCGATGGCCTGGGACGCACGCCGCGTGAATCCCGACGCTCACGTGCAACGCTGCCCGCCTATTCATGCGCCCTCGCTGTGCCCCAAGGCAAAGTCGGGAATCCAGCCTATAACAGGCACGCGATCGATCAGTACAGAAGCTGAACTTGAATCTCCCTCTCACTGCTTCCCTTCACCCGAAGGCGCGCTAGCGAGCGATGAAACAATACCGCAGCCACCGTGGTACCAATCGATGCTGGACTGGTTCACAACCAGGTCAGATCCCCTCGCATTCCCTGGCGCAGACGCAAAAGCCCTAACCGGTGTGCCCTCCCCCCATGTTGATCACTTTTTGCAAAGCCTGCGGCACGCGTTGATTGAAACAGACACTCTGTCCGCCGTGCAGGCGGATCGATTTCTTTCGAGCGTCTCGCCACTCGCCCACCATGGCATCTTGATCGCCCCACTCAAATCGAGTGACGTGCCGCTCGATGCGCGTTGCGCATTCATCGAGGAAATATTCGACGGGAGGGGACAACGAGTCGGGACAGCACTCCTGTCGCGAACCAATCTCGGTACGAACCCGACCTCTGACGAAGCGACACACACGCTGCTCCTGCTCGGTCTATCGCGCCCGATTGCCCGCATCGTGGCAAGAGATTTAAAACACCGCTTGGAGGGCGAATTCGGTGTGCGATGCGGCGTGCCACGTCTGATGCAGCAATGGGCGCCATTTGGAAGCACGCTCAATGTGGAGCATGCTCGTCGCGACGGACCGGAAGACTCGTTCATCCTCCCGAATCAGTTGGCACCAAGACCTCTCGATGAGCTGGGCGACGCACCAACCTTTATCCTGCGCGATCCGGACTATGGCATCCATCGCGAGCTCACACTACACATCGTCTCGCCGGACCGCACACGCTGGCTTCCCCTGTCGTATCTTCGCGAAAATTGGCTGACGACCGGCGGCACCAACGCATCCTCAGAGTTGGTCTACTTGAGCCATTTGAGTCAAAAAGGCCGTTACGCACAAAACTGGGACGAAAACACCTTCCGACCTGGGCAGTTTTCGGTTCAACTCAGCGAAACACTCCCATATGTTGCCATCGGAAATCGCTCTCACACCATACACTGGACTTGCGGACAGTCAGGTTGTTCCGTACTCGCGGATGACGCGAGTGGCCATCCTGTCTCGCCATACCTCGACCCGCTGTCCGTCACATGGCACGCTCCGACGCAACACAGCCCGTCACGATTGACGAACGAAGAAGTGCTTCAGGTGCCACCGTGGCGCATCGAGCCTACTCGCGACTACCGCTACCTCGAGGTTCAGCAGCCGTTTCCCGATAGCGGCCCGCTCTTTGCCGTACATCATGCAAACGACTCTGCCGAAGCGCCACCGCTTCATTACGTTTGTGAAGTGGCCGGCGCACTCTTCCCGACGCGATTCAGTCAGCTGCCGGATAGCACATTCCAGTGCGAAATCTATAACCTCCAGGATCCGACAGCCGCTGGCCTCGTCGTCACCTGGGACGCAAGCGGCTGGCAACTCGGGGAATCTGCCGCGACGCCGCCCGTGTTGTACTATGACCCGCCCCATAAACGAACGGGCGGCGGACAAGCCCCACCTCACCCCCAAGATGACGATCAACAATCGGACAAGGGCACGCCCAATCGAGTGCTACCGTTTCACGTTGTTGAAACTTTTCATCAGAAGTTAAACACGGATTTTCCTAGCCTGCATCACTTAGCAAATACCACCTTACATGAAGCAATCCTGAGCGATCACCATATCGATCTGAACCCGGATCGGACTTGGTTTATGCGTTTTGATTTAGCGCAAAACGACCCCTTGACGATCACGGGCTGGGCGCACGTTGGCACGCCCGTCGAGGCACGTCCGTTGACGGAGTGTCTATTGACGAACTTCCCTGCAAGTGCTCAGGAAAATCCTTGGGCTCTCGATCAACTGACAGGTGTGTACCGCACGAACGCATCTACCACACACCACTTCGATAGCCGAAATGAGATCCGTCTTCGCCCCTCGCAGCTTATGCAAACGGTTTGGCAGATCGATTTTTACCATCTAGCCAAGACGACCCTCGAACATGCATGGCAGCGCTCTGATCTCCAAGACATGAACAATGGGGTAGCCCTGGCGGTCGATCTATCCAATGCGCGACTAAAGGCGGCCGATCGAGACGGTATATTGGGCAGCGTCGACTATCTGAACACGACTGCGCCGGCCACGCCATCCATTGTCACTATCAATGGGTACAGTGCCACCGATTTGCTCATCTTTGATACGGGCGACCGGGTGATCTTGTATTTGCCCCGACACGCCAATCCTAACAAACGGTTCGTGGTATTCGCCAGCCAAGCCGCTCTGCGACAAGGCATTGCAGCCATGTGCGAGGATCCCAATCAACGCAGGCAGATCGCTCGACATTTTTCAGAGCGCGACCGACAGGACCATGCGGCCTATGATGGCGTGGACCATTGGCTCGAAACGCTGTCCGGTCCCGACGGAGCCTCATACCAAGCGCGAATTGGATACGCCAGTGACCTGCTGCATGATCAGCCGGTGTTTCACGTACTCGCCGAGCGACAGCGACAGCGCGCCCTGTCCGATCTCGACATGCTGATTCAGTCGGATGCCGAGGTGCGCAAGGCGATCTGGATCCGCTATATCGACGCAATCAACGTCGTGCTCCCCAATCCCGTGACACCTTTTGTGAGTCTCGGCTTTCATCTTGATCAAGCATTGAACGGTGACACATACGAGCAGCGGATGGCTGGCGTCCGGGCGGTACTGTCCGACTCGGGGAACCTGGCACTGATGGCCGTGCTCGATAGCCTTAATGTCGCGCAACGCATGGACTTTGCCCTCGACGGCGCGACATTCCACGAGAATGTCCGCGAGCAGTTTGCAACCTTGTCACACGCCAGTGCAATTGAGTGGGATGGACAACGCTGGGCTGTTGAGGGCGACACTTCTTCGCATGTATCGGCGAAGCTAAAGGGGTCGATTCTGCCCAACATGTATGCACGCGAAGTGCATGAGTCGACGCTCGCATTTCCCGACGTCACGGGACTCCGGAAAGCGACTAATGGCGAATTCTATCTGAAGGTCAATGGCCACTTCGTCGAAATCCGGCAATTGGCCGGCGCCTACAACCGCTACTACATCAATAGCCGCCCGAAGTTCGTCCTGCGATTTGAGGACGGCCAATTTCGCCCGGAAACATCTGCCGAACGCCTAGCGGTCGTCCGCGACGTGGGTTTGGGCGGACGTCAAGGCAAATCGAAACTCCCCGTCGATCCCGCGTTTGTGCCCGCCGACTTGACCAACATTCCGATGGCGCCGTATCTCACGGTCACCGGTTCCCCACCTCGCCTTCTCCGCGCATTGGAAGGTCATTCGAAGCTTGGACCAGACGATAAGCAATTACACATCAAAGTCCGCGAACGTGCCGATCACATGGATCTCGCCGCCAAGGATTTTTTCGACCGGCTGGCCGTGATCTCGCATAACCTCGCCCCCCCCCCTGGAGACAGGTTTATCGGATATACAAACCTTCGAGGCATTGTTTCGACGGAACAGGGGGATTGTGATCGGTGAATTCCATAACCAACCGGAAAGCAAACAGCTGTTGGTAGAGAACATGTCCGAATTGAAGCGTCAAGGCGTACAAACTTTATACCTGGAAGGCCTCGTGGCAGATTTGCACGACGCCGACGTCGCCGCCTATTTTGCCTCGCCCACCGCACCGATGCCCACCTCGCTACAAACCTGGTCGGACGGAATTGCACGCGGCAATGGGATCGACCCGGCTGGACGAGGAACCTATCGCGCCCTGCTCGAAGCGGCGCGCGCCAACGAGATTCAGGTCAAGCCGCTGGACTGCACCGCGACCGTGATCGAGGAAGAATTAACCCGATCGATCGATTCCCTGACGGCTGATGATATCAATGGCACTCGGCGCCTCCGAAAAATGAACTTCTTTGCCAGCGCGATGATCCGACAACATCAGTCCGCCACCGGCAACGAGAAATGGGTCGCCTTGGTTGGAGCGGGGCACATCAACACACTCCAAGGCGTACCGACCGTCAGCGATCTGACTGATGCCGTTGGCGTATGGATCAAAGTGAAACGTCGCTATCGCCACGCCGATATCCAGCCCGGCCATACACTCCGACGCAAAAATCGCGGCTTCGACTATGTATGGAAACGGCCACCCACCGGGTCACGCCGCCGCCGGCACGAGGCCGGACACGAGCGTTCACAACGTCGATTGTTCAACGCCCCGGCTTACAGCTTCCACCGCCGCTGACACTCCGATGAGCTGATCCGGCCTCGATAGCCGGTCGATTCATGGCCTGAATTCGTCGCTTGTCTCGCGCACTCAGCAATATGCGTGTCCCGCAGCCGCGAACGAGTCATCCATTTCCCGTCAAGCCAGTGCCCGCACGCGGGCATTTCTCCATGCATGATGGCGACAGCTTATGCTCCAGTAGCGGTGGCGCGAACCGCCCAACACAAGAAAAATCTCGTGCGCTCAAGACTGCAATGTCAACCACCCCGACACGCAACCTTGAGCGCTCCCACGTTACACGATCTTGCTGGCCACCACGCTACCCAGCTCGGTCTGCTGACTCATCAGCGCCCTCACCGCCGCCAGCAGGTCAGCCTCCACCGAGCGCTCCTTCTGCGCATTGTCACGATGCGCGGTGGCGAGCGTGCCGCACAACTCCGCCAGGCGACCGTCCATCGTCTCCGCGGCGTGATCGCGCTTCGCCTCGTTGTCGCCTTCCTTCTCCACCACACGCGAAGTCGCATAGCCGAGCGTCGTCAGCAGTTGCGCGCGCGCCTCCCAGCGCCGCTGGCGAATGAAGTTCTGCTCGTGGTTCACGCGATACGTGCTGTTGCGTGCACGTATGCGCGCGGTCTCCTTGGCCACCGTTTGCGAGTGCTTCCACGTCGGCTCCGACGGGCTCGGCGCGACTTCCGCCATCACGCTGTCTTCCGCCACGTTCTCGCCCGTGGGCGTACGGCGCTCCAGCCGCACCTCGCGCACTTCGTCCTGCACGCCCTGGCTCGGACTCACCAGCGACTGCTCCAGCTTCAGCGCCCCTTCCTCGCCACGGTTGGCCCGTCCCATCTGCTCGTCCAGCGAGTCCTTGTTGATCTTCAGACCCTTGAACTCGCTCATCATCCCGCCCACGCTCATCGAGATCTGCAGACACGCGCCACCGATCGCACCGGCCAGTTCATCCTCGCCCTGCTCCACGATCTTCTGCGCCTGCTCCTGCGTGACCTTCAGCTCCGCAACCGCCATGCTCGCGCCCATCTTCTGGTACGCCACGCTGGTGGACTGCAGCGTCGTCGTCATCGCGATCAGCACATCGAAGCCGTCGTCGACCGCCGAATTGCCGAACAGGCTGCCCGCGTCATCCGATGCGGCCGACTTGGCCGGCTTGCCGACACCCTTACCGGCTTGCGCCTGCAGGCCGCCCGCGCTTGCCTGCGCATGGGGCGCGCCCGCTTCCTGGACGAGCCGCTCGAGCGTGCCGTTGAGCGCCTGCAGCGTCTCGCGCGACACGCGCGGGTTGGCCGGCGGCGTCAGCTCGATCAGCGCGCTGGTCACCCCACGCGCCTCACGCGCGCCGGCGATGGCTGCCGCCACGGCCGCCGTTGATTTCGCCTCGGCGCTGCGCGAGGCGGCGAGCTCGGCCGCGACATCGGCCACCGCCCCCGCATCGCCCGACACCGGCGGGCGCACCCAAAGATTCGGTTGAAAATGGTGTACTGCTGTCGTCATGTTTGACTCCTTGATCGGTTTCGGTGAACAGCCGCGCTCAGATCGAGCGCGCCATGTTGTGCAGCACGAACTGGCCCGTCTTGAATTCGGTCGCGCTCGCCGACGACATGTCCTGCATCACGCTCTCCAGCGCCTTGGTGCGCTTGGCGAAGGTGTCGATCATCTCCGAGATCATTTCCTTGAGCACCTTCATGTCGAACTCGTCCATCTTGATGTCGCGGCGTTTCTTGTCCGCCTGCAGCACCGCGTTCTGCGTGAGCACCTGCATCGTGCCCTGCGTCACGTCATTGCCCACCCGCATCACGGTCTCGCTGCCCTTCGCGACCGTGCGGGCCTGTTGCAGCCCTTCCTCCGTTTCCATGCCCACCGCCTTGCGCAGCCGGCCCAGCGCCGCACTCGTGCTCGCGCTGATTTCATCCAGCCCCACCTTCTCGGCCAGCTTCTCCATGCCGTCCTTCAGCATCTGGCCGATCGACGTCTCCATCAGCTTGCCGATCTGCTCGGCCAGCGCACT
>Ga0209370_1001408_pt1 | contig 21488 bp, 17 predicted proteins | sample AgamicAtPrz_FD_187164 | JGI IMG/M metagenome (GOLD analysis project Ga0209370, IMG submission 187164) | Agave microbial communities from Guanajuato, Mexico - At.P.rz (SPAdes) (version 2) | ecosystem: Host-associated > Plants > Phyllosphere > Phylloplane/Leaf | place: Guanajuato, Mexico... | reverse complement strand
ATCACTCAGGCGGGGCCGCCCCCGACCATGGGTTTCAGTGAAGAGATCGGCAACCACAGTCCAAGCCTCATCCGAGAGTTCGTAACGCTTTGCCATCACAGAATTCCTTTCCGTAGATGGCCGGGAACCCTACAGAATTTCAGCTTCCGAAGGGCGTCGATTGGGTTTCTCGGGATTTCGTACAGAGCCTAGCATCGCGTGGTGCCTAAGCAGTGCTCACTCGCGCCGTTCAGCGGGTGAACATGCGGAACCATAGCGTTTCGAGCCTGCGAACGACCACGCTCTGGAGTACGCCATGATCAATTCATTTCGGGGGCCGCGTATGATACGGCCTGACGACGCCATCTTGTTTTTGGACTTTGATGGCGTGCTTCATCCTGACGCTGCATTTCGTACAAAACTCGGAATTGAGTTGAGGGCGCCAGGGACGCTGATGATGCATGCAGAAGTGCTGCAGAACATCTTGCAAGACTTTCCACGTGTAAGGATCTCGTTGTCGACTTCCTGGGTTCGAATGCTGGGGTACCAACGAGCACGTGCGGCCTTGCCTGCAGGATTGCAAGAACGGACGGTATCGGCGACTTGGCATTCTCGCATGCGTGATACCGCCCGTGAGGGGTACGACATGTTCACCCGCTATGAGCAAATCTGTGGAGCTGTCACTCGTGCTGGTATTACGCGCTGGATCGCTATCGATGACGATCCTGATTTCAGCTGGCCGACGCGTGACGATAGGCTTGTTAGGTGTGACCCCAATATGGGGCTCGGTAGTGAGCAGGCGCAACTCGAACTGCGAACCAAACTGAACGGGTTGTGATGACGACCAGTCGAGAGTCAGAGCTATGTGCGGCGGATGTCGTCTGCGGTATGTGCGGGTAGCAGATGAGGCGCCTTGCGGCGCCCCACCCTAGATCGGTTTTATTTGAAGCGCTTGGCCTTGTGGAAATGCCGGAAATCGTCGAATTTCTGGCCGTAGATGAAGGGTACGTAGGCGTCCGGATCTTCCAGAGTGTCGAACCATGGGACGACCCAAGACGACTCACCCTGGGAGTAGTAGGCCTTGCCGACCGATACTACCGGGATGGTGTCCAGGGGATCAAACTCGTTGCCGGTCAGCTTCAGCGTGGCTGTGCCTTCACGGCGAACACGGTAGTTTTCCATGTTCTTCATGCAGGTGAGGATCACCTTATCCTGCAGGCCGATACCTTTCACATGGGGGGTGGCTTTCAGTTCGAAGTCCAGGCCTTCGAAGCTCACCGGGCCCTGATCTTCACCGAACTCAGCACTGATCTCGACCAGGCGCTGGCCGTTCCGCTCAGCGAAACCGTAGAACTGATGGCCGTCCATGTAGACCTGGGTGGTACCGGTTTTCTTGGGCTCGCCCCACATTTCACGACCGATAGTCACGGGCATATCACCGCTGACGATGATCCACAACATGGTGGTGCCTTCGTACTCCTTGTAGCGACACTTGAGGAAGACGATGGCACAGTCGAACTCGCCGCACATCGCGCTCTGCCACTTCGAAATGTTCACGTAAGCGCTAGGCGTGTCACCAGGTTCGAAGCAGGGAGCTAAGACGCTGCGCACGAACTCAGGCGTGGTCTCGAACTCAACGGTCACACCTTCGGTGGTGAACTTGCCATCGGCAAGGAGCTTCTGGATTTCTTTGACTTCTTCGGCAGTTTTAACGAATCCCACGGGACTTCTCCTTATTTTCTACGGGCGATAAAAATCGTGCGCCTGCAATGAGCGCGAGGTAGCAACGCGGTTGGTGGGAGAAGAGGGGAGTAAAACTCCCCTCAAGATTGCTTCAGAGGCTGACCGGAACGGTGCCGGCTTCCTGCTGATTCACCAGGCTCGGTCGGCTGATTGCACCCGAGGTCGCTTGGTAATCACCTTTGCGCAAGGGAGCGATCAGCAGGCGAACGCCGAGGTAGTAGGCCGCACCGGAGAGCAGGATCACTGGCAGCGAGGCGCCCAGGTAGCGGAACGGCTCAGCCATGGCCACGGTGACGGGGTTGTAGAGCCACAGGTAACCGAAGGTTGAGGCGATAGTGATAATGACGGCGATCCAGTTCACACCACCCCAGAACTCGTACTTGCCACCCTTGTGAGCGAACAGGCTGGTGACATCGATTTTCTCGCGGCGAAGCACGAAGTAGTCCACGAGGGTGATGCCTGTGATCCCAACAAACATGACGCCGTTGTACGACAGCCAGCTCATAACTACCGAGAGCAGCCACTCGGTTTTGAACGCGAAGTAGACGCCTGGCAGCAACAGCAGAGCCAGCAGGAGCTCCCATTTCAGTCGGGCAAAAATTTTGATCTGCTGCACCGACACACCGGCCAGGTAGATCATGACCACCATGGTTGCGATGTTTGCAGTCAGCACAATTGCCATGACGATAGAGCCGAAGACAGGGCCCCCTACAGCGATCATCCAGATCGTGGGGTCATAGGTGCCGGCACTGATGGCTGCCAGAGCTGCGACGGTGGAAACAAACGCTGCGCCCAGGACACCAACGCCAACCACGGATGGGCCAACTACGTGCTTGCGCTTCGCTACAAGGCGGGTCAGGCCACCCATCACGGGCCACCAGGTCATCGAGTTCGAGACACCGAACTCCACTGCCAGGGCAAATCCCTGAACGGGGTCTTTGCTCAGCATCTGGTCAGCAGGCAGTTGTGTTGTCCAAAGGTGCTGCAGGCCGAACTTGTGGATCAAGATGCCCAGCATGACCAAGGTGATGAACATGTGCAGTGGGCCGATGTAGCCATTGAGCCGCTCGAAGAGTTTGGGGCCTTTGCTCGCAATCAGCCAGACCAGTGCCAAAGCTGCCAGGGCAACACCGATCACCAGATGCTCGTGAGAGGTGCCGGTGACTTCGGTTCCAGTAATAGTGGCTGCAATGTTCGCTGCGCCGCGAGCGGTGAGCGCTTCGACGACATACGACCAACCCACCAAGGTGGCGAGGAGGCCGAACAGGGGCACAACAATTCCTCGATAGCCAAAGGAGGATTTGGCGTTGTCGATGACGTCGGTACCGTATTTGTGGCTGGGTACACCGGAGGCGAGGGTGACAATGGCCATGCCGATCATGAGGCCGATCACATAACCCATCACACCCAGGCGCCAGTCACCAACATAAGGAAGGTAGCTCCCGATCAGGAATGCCCAGGTCGCTGCGCTGAACGCACAGCACGTCCAAAGAAACGAGCCATAGGTTTTGTACACGCGATCACGAGCAAGCACGGGAAGGCGTCCTGCCAGCGCTTCCTGCTCGACATGGCTTTTGAATTCGATACTGGAATTGGTCATGGTTGGCCTCCTACACGACGATCATCAAGGTGCCGATCCAAAGGATCGCTGCGATCAGAATCCAGACGCTGGATTCGACGATCATCGGGCGAGCTGGTCTCCAGCAATCGGAGGAGGTGTGTTCTTCAGTTGCCAAAGCGCTCAGTTGGCGAACCAAGTCCTGGTTCAGGCTTTGGCTAGTCAGCATCATCCCTGAGCTAGCGTCGACTTCGGTTTTGCTCATTTTGACCCTCTTCTAGGCAGCTCTCGGAGGTATGCCAGTAGTGTTTGTTATAGAGAGGCAGAAAACTCAGGGGTGGCTCGATAGGCAAGTGCCCTCAATCATCCCTCACACGCAAAGTCCTATCTTTATTGTGCACCGCTTTCAAGTTTAGGACGGGGCACCGGATGCTCGGATCCAGGCCTTGAGAACTAGGCTACTCCCGCCTTGGTTACTCCTATATCCAAAATTGGCAACCTCAATTAAGCCCGTCTAGCACGGGCATTTGCGCGTGGTTGCGAGGAGACTGTGGCTCCTGACTCGGACGCGGGTCTACTCAGAAGCGCCTGCCTGCCGCTACCAGCATCCCTGGTAGGCATGCCTTGTCGGTGATTTGCCGATTTCGGATAGGGGCGAAACTTTCGCAATGCTAGGTTTTTGCTAGGCATCCAAAAATATAAGTATTGAAAACACAGATGCTTTCAAGTGCAGGCCTACTCCATTGCTGATGTGAGTGGCGATGGCTCGTCTTGTATTTTTGCGTGTTCCCGCTCGGGTGCCCTGTCTAAATAAAAATTCCAAAATTTAATCCAGGCAAAAGACTTAGGAGCATACGAAGTTGAAGAAAATAAAAGTGACAGGCTTGGTGGGCTCTACTGTGTCGCTATTATCCATTTCCGCTTATGCACTAGAACCAATTCAAGTGGGAATGGCATCTCTTACACCCAGCCTAGAAGTCGGGGCAGCGGCTTTCTCCCACAAGAATCAGGCTTTTGGCGGCACCGCGAGCAGTTTCGGCTTTCCAGTTAATCGCGATGCAGAGCGCTATGAGGGGTATGCCAAATACGGAGTGGAGCTCTCAGTTCCTTTAACTGAGCAATTGACGCTCAGTGGGAAAGTCAGCGCAATTTCTTCCCTGAGCCGAGGCGACACTGACGGACTGGGTATCACCCGTGATGACCCGGAATACACCGACTGGGAAGATGGGTATCTGAAACTGACTGGCAAAGAGCTCGGCTGGCTGGATCAAGCCAGTGTCAGCTATGGCCGGCAGAACTTTATCGTTGGCGATGGTTTCTTGCTCGCTGATGGACATCCGGAGCAGGGCCATGAGGGCGGATATTGGTTCGGCACCCGGAAAGCTTACGACAATACTCTGGTTTTCAGCGCAGACCATGGAGCCTTCCATTTTGACGCGTTCTCGCTACGAACCCGCGCTGATGTGGACGTGATCGACTACAAGGAGCGAGTCGAGATTAAGGGCGGGAACCTGCAATACAACCTTGAGAGCGGTGGCCAGGTTGGCTACATGCACATGCGTGTGACAGACAACGCCTCCAAGCTTCGAGATGGTTTGGAGGTTGATGATGTCCGCGTGATCAACTTGCCAGTTCCAGGTGTGCCTGACCTCAAGCTGTCGTCGGAGTACGTTTGGCAAAAGAATGATGATGCCCGAGCTCGCGGTTGGTATGCCGGTGCGAGTTATACCTTCAGTCAAGTCCCATGGCAGCCGAAGCTTGCCTACAAATATTCCGAGTTTTCTCGTGGGTACGACCCGCTGTTCTACGGCACCTCAGGAGAGTGGGGGACGTGGGTGCAAGGCGAGGTGGTGGGTGAGTACATGTTGTTCAACAACAACCAAACCACCAGCCAGTTCAAGCTCACCCTCCACCCAGTTGAGACTGTGACGGCGGGGGCCGTGCTGTACAAGTTCGATTTCAAGGACAAGTCTGACGGGGTCAACAGCAAGGACTTCGCCAAGGAGCTTGATCTCTACATTGATTGGGCTCCGGACGCTCATTGGATCGTCGGCGGGCTGATTGGTGTCGCGAAGCCTGGCCAGGGTGCAGAGGATCTGTTCGGCAGCCGTGATACTTCTCATCTCTTCCAGGCGTATGCGGTCTACAGCTTCTGATCGAGCGGACACACAGGTTTCGCATTTCGGATAGGTTAACCAGAGGGCTAGTACTGATCTAGCCCCGCTCTTTACTGGTCTATGGTCTCACCAGCCGACATTCATGCCGCCCTCCTGGGCGGTTTTTTTGGCTTTTTTTAGGGTGGCCTTGTACAACGGGAAGCAAGATTTCGCTATTTTATCGTGTTCTATGTTTGTTGCAATTAGCGAAAATACAGGTGAGGTCGTATGACAGGTTTGTCAACCAAGCATAAACTGGTTTTAGCTGAAGGGATGAGAACTAAATTTGTCCGTGATCTTAGTGCGGAGGAGTACGGGCTGTATCGCAGGCATGCGGCGGTTATCCGCAGCTTTAGTAAGGATCACGAGTTGCTGCGCTTGGTTATCAGGGCTTTTGAAGCTTTCAAGAGCTTCATGAAAAACACTGTGGAGACGATCAGATCAAATGCAGTGTTGAATCAGGAAGCGCTTGTTGATTATTCGTTCGAGCCAGGCGCCTTGATTCTTGAGTATTTAAATGTTACGCGTATTTTTGTTGATCATTTCAAGGCAAAGATAATTCGTGAGCACGGTCAGGATTCTGCTGAATTTTCAAACTACGATAAATTGTTGAAATCAGAGTTTGATGAGTTTTTCTCTTATCGACTGCTTTATAAGCTAAGGAACTATACTACGCACTGTGGTCTGCCACTGCTTCACTTCCAGTTGAAACGAGTGCCAGGTGAGCATGCTTCGCTAATCATAACTATGAAGCCGGAGGAGTTGATTGCCTCATACGATGGCTGGGGAGCAATAGTTGGAAAAGATCTTAATAGAAAAAAGGATGATATCTATGTACTTCCTCTTTTGAGCGAAAATGTCAACTCTATTTATCATGTCTTCCATACCTTGTACGGAGACCTCTATCGTCATAACGCTCTCGACAGCCTAGATTGGATGTGCGTGTTTCTGGGGTCGAATACGCCTGAAAAAGGTTTTGCGATTGCTGAGGGCGGGCTGGATGATCGAGGGCTTCCTTCCACTTTGGAGTTTGTGATCGTACGGGAGATGAGGTGTCTCATTGAGACCGAACAGGAGTTTCTGGCTTGCAGCGAACCTTCATAACGAATTGATTGGTTAGGGTCATTCTGATAAGAGCCGCACCGAGTAACAAAAAGCCCCGACACGCCTATGCAGCACGTACCGGGGCTTGAGCAATGCTGATTACTGGTTCTTGGCAGTCAGGTACTGGGCGCAGAAACCCAGGTTACCGTGACCGGCTTTTTGGGTTTCGGTCAGGTCATCTGCCACTGCTGCGATCAGGCTTGCTCGCAGGCCGGAAGCGCGCAGTGCGTCACGCCACTGAATAACGGCGTCGAGGTAAACATCGACAGTTGCCTGGATGGTGCTGAAGTCGTTGGACTCGATTTCCTTGATGCTCTTCTTGACCTTGTAGCGCAGCAGGTCGATGCACTTGTCGGCGAAGTCGCCCAGTTGGCTGGCATTAACACCGTGGGTCTTGGCGTAGGCGGCTGCCTCCAGGAATCCGGCCAGGCCCACTGCGTAGAAGCTGCCGGTCATGGCGGCGTCAACGGTGCATGGGACAGCCAGATCTTCACCGGTGTAGAGGGTGCCTTCTGGAGCAACTGGCTTCATGGTCTGCTCGACCTGTGCCCATACGTCAGGATTGCCGGAGTATTGAACGATGGTGTACGGGCCGCCGATGAGGTCTGGGTAAGAGGTGATCGCGCCGTTGATGAAGTTACCGCCATTGCCTTCCACGACCGAGCGGAAGAGCTCGCCATCTTCAGGCATGGCGGTGCTCAGGTTGATCACGAAGCGATTGCTCAGGTCGAGCTTGCTCGCGTTTTCCTGGAACAGGGCGGCTCCGCCCGACGCGCTGCTGATGATGGACAGCACGACGTCACTGGAGTTAACAGCGTCGGCGAACGAGGAGGCCAGGGTTGCGCCATTGGCTACGACACCCGCAGCAGCGTCTGGACGGCCATCCCATACGGTCACCTTGGTGCCGGCTTTGAGCAGGGTGTTGGCGAACGCGGAGCCCATCAGGCCGGTACCGATGACGGTGACTGTTTTACTCATTTTATTAGCCTCTGATTAGTAAAGTTTTGGCCCGTCCCGACCTCGAACAAAGCATTAGGTGCCTGGTTTCAATCGTCGAGTTACGAGTCGATTATCAGAGTGGTTCACGGTGACCCCTAGCCACTTTCGGCAACACCGAGGCAGTACCTGAACGCGCTTTTTCGGTCACGGAAAATGAAGAAGGCTCCTGTGAGGAGCCTTCCAGTTGACGCGGTGATCAGCTCGTGGTGAGCATCACTGGTTCTGCTCGGGCTGGCGTCTCTTCCTGAGCGAGCTCAATCGCACGAGGTACAGAGAGCCAGGTGGCCAGGCCTAGACCGACGACCGCGCCGAAGATTTTGCCCAGCATGAGCGGGACGATTAAGGTCGGCTGGAAGTTTGCAATGTAAGCCAACGCGTCACCCAAAACCCACGCCCCGCAGCACGTGTAGGCAATGGTCATAACTTTGTCGCGAGGGCTCATGTCGGGAATCAGCCGGAGCAGGGCAAGCGGATTGGCAGTAGTTGCGACGATGCCTGCACTTCCGATGGCGCTGAGGCCAAGCTTGGAGCCTACGGCCTCAAGCGGCTTGCTGAGGTGCTTCTGTATGCAGTAGACCATGGGAAATGCGCCTGACAGCATAAAGGCGATGTAGCCGCAGATCTCAAGGGCACGAAACTGATCCTTGGCGTCTGCGATGATCGGATCGAAGCCCCAGTGACCAAGCAGGGACGTAAAGGCGCCCGTCGAGAGTTGGATAATCGACAATGCCAGTACGGTCTTCATGGCAGCATCGGCACAGCGCCCGAAAAGCATGAACCCCTTGATCATCACATTCGGCGTGAAACGCAGGCCGGCAGCGAGCAGCAATACGACGATAACCAGTGGGGCGATGTTCGTTACAACTGTGGCCAGGTCGAAATGCAACATCAGATCCGAGGCGGCAGTGGTGGAGATTTCTGCGCGAATAGGGGTGCCCATGGCATCGATCAGGAAGACAACTGCAAGGACGCCCACCGGAATCGAGATGATGCCGGCCATCATCCCGAGCGCGAGGTATTTGTGTTCTGACTTGGGCAGCAGTGCCAGCGCCACGGGGATGGTGAACACCACATTGGGGCCTAGCATGAAGCCATTGATCGAAGCCATGATCCAGGATTCATTGCTGCTCGCCAGGGCATGGGTTAGCTGATAACCACCCATGTCCACGGAGAGCATCGTTGTTACGGCCATGGCTGGGTCGGCTCCTAATGCACCGAACAGAGGGCCCGCTGTCTTCTCGATCAGTACGGTCAAGAACGGTACCGAAGCCATGACGCCAGCGATAGGGATGAACAGCTGACCTATGGTTTGAATTCCGGCGACAAACTCAGCTCCTAATCCTTGCCTGTCATCACGTATTGCCGCCAGGGCTCCAACTCCAACAAAAAACATGATGACGTAGATAACGTAGTTCCCTAGATCCTGCATTGAAAATCACCGTTCTTGTTTTGCACGCTTAGTATTTGAACTGCTGAACCAGCTGTTTCTGCTGAGCGCTCAGCTGGGTCATTTCTGCACTTGCCGTGGCGGTATGCTCCGCTTCCTTGGCCACCTCAGCAGCCGCGAGACTGATGTTCTCGATGTTCCTGCTGATGTCTTCCGCAACCATGCTCTGCTCTTCTGCAGCACTCGCGATTTGGATGTTCATATCCGAAATCAGCAGTACGGCCTCAGTAATGGCGCTCAACGCGTTTGTGGTGCCTTCGGCGTGTTGAACGCTTTCGCTCATCCGCTTGCTGCTGCGATCCATGGCCTGCACAACCTCCTGGATACCTCCGTTGAGCTTCTCAATCATTGTGTGAATTTCCAGGGTCGAGCTCTGGGTCTTCATCGCGAGATTTCGAACCTCATCAGCCACCACCGCGAACCCTCGCCCTTGCTCACCGGCACGTGCGGCCTCGATTGCAGCATTGAGGGCCAAGAGGTTGGTCTGCTCAGCGATGGAGCGGATGGTGTTCAGGATCTGGTTGATGTCCTCGCTGTCTGAGGCGAGGGCCTGAACCATCTCGGAGGCATGCATCAAGTCGCCATGGAGCATCTGAGTGGTTTTAGTGCTGGCCTGCACCACGGTTTGTCCCGACTGCACAGAGCGGTCAGCTTCGGTGGCGGCTTCAGCGGCCTTAGCTGCGCTGCGAGAGACCTCTTGCGCTGTTGAGGTCATCTCCTGCGCTGCGGTGGCAATCAACTCAATGGCAGACAATTGACGTTGAACCTTGGTGTCTGTGAGGGTTGATATCGTGCGAGTCTTTTCGGAGGCTTCAGCGATGTCCCCTGAAAGCGATGCGATTTGGCTGACCAACAGACGCAGCTTGCCAAGGAAACTGTTGAATCCGGCGCCGATGGCACCCAGCTCATCTGATCGATCTATGCTCAACTCTCGCGTCAGGTCACCTTCACCCTCGGCGATGTCACGCAGACGATTGGCGGTCTGCTTCAAAGGTCTCCCGACGCCGAAGCTGATTAGCCATAGGAGGAGCACGCCCACAGCGGTTACCAGTGCTCCCGCGACACCCATGAACCGGAGATTGGTAGCGCTGTTGGATGTGAGGGATGCCTGAAGCTCTTTGGCTTGGCCCATCACGGTGCTCAGCGGCACTTTGACCAAAAGGTTCCAGAACACGCCTGTTCCGGCGATGTTGATTGGAATCACCAGGCGCACCGTGTCGTTGGCCTCATCGACCTCATATTTTGAAGACCGATCCCCTGTGGAATGCACTAGAGCCATGTCAGCCGGTGCTAGAGAGGCAGAGGCCAGCCCTCCTAATTCGGTAGGTGCCTGTGTGCTGGCTACGTAGCGTTCATTGCTCGAAAGCAGGCTCATGCTGCCTGCACCGGAGTAAAGGCTTTGGTTGCTGGTCTCTAACAGCTGCTGGATAAAGCGCAGCGGATAGTCCACACCAACGATGCCCTTGAAGTTGCCATCAACTAGGATCGGAGCGGTAAAGGAGGCGAGCAGTGTTTTGCCTCCACCCTCCAGGTCATACAGCGCGGGATCAATTGCGCACGCCTTGCGGGTTTCGCGAGCACAGAGGTAATACTCGCCTTCGCGAACGCCCGTAGGAAGTCGTTTCTGGCTCTCAATGCTCGGGGAGGGCATCAGGAGAATCTCTCCCGCCGTGCCACGGTACCAGGATGGGATGAAGCGGCCCGTCCCGTCATAGCCATTCACTTGAATGCCGCTGTAGCGACTGTCCGATGACCCAAAAGCATTTGGCTCCCACGTGATGTAGACACTCAGTAGGTCAGGTGAGGCGACGAGGGTTTCGCGAGTCAAGTTGGAGAGCTGCTCACGTGGTATATCCAGCAGATGCTTTCCGTCGTCGCCGATCTTGCCGATAGAGGCATTGACGACAGCCAGTTGCTCAGCGACCTGGAGCGCAGAGGCAAGCTTTGCTCCGATCTGGGTAGCCTTTGCTTGGGCGAGACTCGTTAACTCAGCCTTTGCCCTGTCAGAAGCTTGGGTATTGGTTGACTCACGTACAAACGCATTGCTGCGTTCACTCGATGAATAGTTGATGCCAAGAAGCGTTGCGCTGACGACAAGCATCGCGCAGCCCGCCTGAACGACGAAAAACGTCTGTACGGATTTGAACTTCACGCTGGAAATTCTCCAAAAAAAGGGCGCCCATAGGGCGCCCAAGCACGGAGGTTGATCAGTCGATGGTCATCAAACTTGCGTTGCCACCAGCGGCTGTGGTGTTGATGCTGATGGAGCGCTCGATCACGAGGCGTTCCAGGGGGACATCGGTGCTCCCGCTTGGGAGATAGATCACAGAGATGATCTCGTCACGACACTTGATGACCTGCTGTGCCAGCTCTTCAGCCTGGGCTCGTTGGCCGTGGTAGATGACTGCATCGAAGTGGAAGCTTTGCCATTCTTCGAACGTGCTGATGCGCTCGCGCAGGTTCACTGGCAGTGAGTCCACCATCGACTGGAATCGGCGAGGTACCACAGCGTTGCTGCCGACAGCGATTGTGGCTGCCAATTGCGTTGCCAGGTCTTGCTCGGACTCCGCGTAGCACAGCACGAGTTCGCGGGGCAGGACGGAGTACAGGTTACGTTCCCCGGTGGGGCCTGGCAGCGTGCAAGTCATACCGCTGGGAGTAGCCTTTGCGTAGTCTTGGCAGATGGCATTCAAATGGAGATGCTTGTGTTTCGTGCCCCAGTTTTGCAGGTCTGCCAAATCGGCAGTGAAGCGGGCTCGCACGGATTCATCTACGGCAACGGCGATGCTTGAGGACTTGATCCCGGCGTAGGGAGCGACTGATGGCTTCTTTGCCAACAGTCGGTAAGCGTACAGGGGGCCACCTGCTTTAGGCCCGGTGCCCGAGAGGCCCTCGCCACCGAAAGGTTGCACTCCGACCACGGCACCGACGATGTTCCGGTTCACGTAAAGGTTGCCGACCTTAGCCAAGTCGATGACCTGGTTGATGGTTTCATCGATCCGGGTATGCAGACCCATGGTGAGGCCGTAACCCAGCTCGTTGATTTGGCGCAGGAGAGATTTAAGATCCTTACGGGCATACCGGACGACGTGCAGGACTGGGCCGAACACCTCACGCTTGAGCTGTGAAAGCTGACGGAGCTCGATCAGAGTCGGAGCAACGAACGAGCCTTCCAATTTATCAATCTTCACCTGAGGTGCGGCCTGGAACACTGGGCAGCCCTCTACGCTTAGCTTCACAATGTGATTGATGATGATCTGCTTGGCATCCTCGTCGATCACGGGGCCGATGTCTGTTGAGAGCAAGCTTGGGTTACCAATGGACAGCTCGCTCATCGCTCCCTTCAGCATATGAATGACAGTGTCAGCGATATCCTCCTGTACACACAGAATCCGCAGCGCGGAGCAGCGTTGCCCTGCGCTGTCGAAGGCAGATGCAACCACGTCATTGACGACCTGTTCGGGCAGGGCGGACGAATCCACTAGCATCGCGTTCTGACCGCCAGTTTCAGCGATCAGAGGGATGAATTGCCCGGATGCATCGGTACGGCCAGCGATTTGGGCGGCGATGAGCTTGGCCACTTCTGTTGAGCCAGTGAACATCACGCCCTTGATGCGGCGATCAGCAATCAATGCCGCGCCGGTCAGCTCTCCTCGGCCAGGCAGCAGGTGCAACACGGCGCCTGGTACGCCAGCCTCATGCAAAATTCGCACGGCTCGGCATGCAATCAGTGGCGTCTGTTCTGCAGGCTTGGCCAGGACGGTGTTACCCGATGCGAGCGCAGCTGCCACCTGTCCGGTGAAGATTGCCAGAGGGAAGTTCCATGGGCTGATGCATACAATCGCACCCAGCGGCTTGTGTTGATCGTTGCTGAACCCTTCTTCTACTTGGGTGCTGTAGAAGCGCAGGAAGTCAACGGCTTCCCGCACTTCAGCGATAGCGTTGGCGTAGGTCTTTCCGGCCTCCCTGGTCAGCAGGCTGATCAAGGAGACCATTTCGTCTTCCATCAGATCGGCAGCTCTGTTCAGGATCTCTGCACGCTTCGACGGAGCTGTGGCCGACCAGCTGGCGAAAGAATCAACAGCGGCGGTAACGGCATCGCTGACCTCTACTTGCCCCGCCTCAGCGATCTGGCCGATGACTGTCTGCCGAGCAGAGGGGTTAAATACCGAACGTGTGGCCATGGTGCGGCGCTCACCGCTGATAACCGGGCCGGCAGCCCACGTCTTCGAATCAGCTGCAATGCGGCTGTCTTCGAGGCGGGTCAGCACAAATTCGTTGCTGAGATCCAAGCCCTGAGAGTTTTCTCGGTACTGGCCAAACATGGTGGCCGGCAGACCGATCTGCGGATGCGGAAGACCCACGATTCCTTCCTGAGCGGCTGCCTTGTGAATGGTCTCGATAGGCTCTTCGATCAGAGAGTCGATGGTGAGGCTTTCGTCGGCGATGCGGTTCACGAATGAGGTGTTGGCACCGTTTTCCAACAGCCGGCGAACCAGGTAGGCCAGGAGTGTTTCGTGCGAGCCTACGGGGGCGTAAATGCGGCACGGGCGATCCAGCTTGCCTTGGGCCACGGGGCCAACCACTTGACGATACAGAGGCTCACCCATGCCGTGTAGGCACTGGAACTCGTACTGCCCTGGGAAGTAGTTGTTGCCAGCCATTTTGTAGATGGCGGACAGCGAGTGGGCGTTGTGGGTGGCGAATTGCGGGTAGATTGCATCGGGCGCATCAAGCAGTTTCTTGGCGCATACCAGGTAGGCCAGATCGGTGTGAACCTTTCGGGTGTAAACTGGATAGTCCTCAAGGCCGTCTACCTGGGCGCGTTTGATCTCGCTGTCCCAGTACGCACCCTTGACCAGGCGGATCATCAGGCGATGCTGCGTCTTGCGAGCAATGTCGATGACCAGGTCGATCACGAACGGGCAGCGCTTCTGGTAGGCCTGGATGACGAAGCCGATCCCGTTCCATCCGGCGAGCTTCGGCTCGCTGCAGAGGCGTTCGAGCAGTTCGAGGGAAATCTCCAGACGGTCAGCTTCTTCGGCATCGATGTTCAGGCCGATGTCGTATTGCTTGGCCAGCATGACGAGCGCCAGAAGGCGAGGGTAGAGCTCGTCTTCGACACGGTCGATTTTGGCGCGGCTATAACGCGGATGCAGGGCCGACAGTTTGATCGAGATGCCAGGGCCCTCGTAGATGCCACGCCCCGCCGACTGTTTGCCGATGGTGTGAATCGCATCCTCATACGACTTCAGGTAGCGAACAGCATCTTCTTCAGTGAGAGCGGCTTCGCCGAGCATGTCGTAGGAGTATCGGAAGCCTTCCTTTTCCAAGCGCTCTGCATTTTTGAGTGCTTCGGAGATGGTTTCCCCCGTCACGAACTGTCCGCCCATGACGCGCATGGCCATGTCCACGCCCTTACGGATCAGCGGCTCACCGCCCTTGGCAATAAGTCGGGTAAGGCTTGCTCCCAATCCGGACTCATTGCGCGTAGCGGTCAGGCGCCCGGTTATCAGCAATCCCCAGGACGCAGCATTGACGAAAAGGGAGGAGCCAGTGCCGGTGTGCAGTTGCCAATCGCCTGCGGCCACCTTATCGCGGATAAGTGCATCACGCGTTTTGTTGTCTGGAATTCGCAGCAATGCTTCCGCCAGGCACATCAGTGCAATGCCTTCCTTGGAGGACAGCGAGAACTCCTGAAGGAGCTCTTGTACTACTCCGGATTTGCCACCCGAAGATTTTTGATTTCGCAATGCCGAGGCGATTCGATGCGCCAGGTCATACGTCTCTGCACGGGTTGCTTCCAGGTGCTGGGCTTGGGACAGCAAGCTTCCGACAGCAGCGGACTCATCCAGCCTATACGCCGATGTGATGGGGGTATACAGGCACGCACGAGACGTAGCCCGTTGGTTCATCGGGGGCTGGGTGGAAACGGCGACTTGGTCTCGTTGGGGCACGCTCAATTGATCACCTCTGGCAGGGCTAGGCAGTTACGAAAATGGAGCAGGCGATATGCCGGCCATGACCTTCATTTGTTGGCGAGAAGGAGAACGATGGCCGATCCATTGGCCTAGGTGGAAAGTACGCAAGTAGGGCGTTTCCCCGTAGCCAGAATTGGCAACCTGACTCGAAAAGGGCTGTGTGGCTGTGAGTTGCCGATTCTGGCTAAGGGCTCTGGGGAGGGACTTGTATAACGGAATCGAAATTTGATTCCCCCCGGAGTACCCCCATGAGCAAGAAAGGCCTGACGAAGCTGCCCAACACGGCGACCATCGATGACGTGCTGGAGTGCTTTGAGCGCGACGGTGGTTGCATCGTCGAGAACATGCTGCAGAAATCCACTCTCGACGGTCTCTGGGAAGATCTGCGGTCTGAGTTGGACGTAACACCCAACGGCGAAGGGTATTTCGTTGGTAACCAGACTCGACGTGTATCGGGGTTGTTCAATCGCTCCAAACACATGCAGGACTTGATCACTCAGCCGCACTTCTATGGCGCTGCTGAACGTCTGCTTTGCAAGCCGTTCAAGTATTGGCTGAACGACACCCAATATGAGTCGATCCCATCACTGCAGGTATCGCTGACTCAGGCGATCATGATCATGCCGGGACAGGGGCTGCAGCCTTTGCATCGCGATGATATTGCCCACCACCGCCGCCATCCTGGCCCTGACAGCCAAGTGCAGGTGCTTTACGCACTGAGCGAGTACAGCGAAGCCAACGGGGCTACTCGCGTGATTCCCGGTAGCCACAAGTGGGACGATGACCGGGCTCCAACGTATGAAGAGTCTGTGCCAGCGGAGATGAACCCTGGCGATGGCCTGATCTATCTGGGCTCGACTTACCACGGTGGTGGTCAGAATACGACTGTTGACCGTCCTCGGACTGCGATTGCAACCACCTTTGTACTCGGGTATCTGCGCCAAGAGGAGAACTCCTACATCGCAGTGCCACGCGACCGTGTACGTGAATATCCAGAGCGCATCCAACGCCTGCTTGGCTGGAGCACTAACCCTCCGTTCTGCGGCTGGATCGAAATGCGTGATCCCAACTATCTGGTGGCTTCGGATGTTCTGAACACCAAAGCTGAAGACATCCTGTAAGGAGATATTCCAGATGCGCGCTGACATTTCATTCAAAACACAGGATGGCCTGACTCTGGCAGGCTGGCTTTTCAGCCCGGCTGGTATTGGTCGCTTTCCCACCGTCGTGATGGCACACGGGTTCACTGCTGTTAAAGAGCAGTATTTGGACAAGTACGGCGAGGCGTTTGCAGATGCTGGTTTCGCGGTTCTGATCTACGACAACCGCAACTTCGGTGCCAGTGAAGGCCTGCCTCGCCAGGAAGTCGATCCCGTTCTGCAAATCCGTGACTACCGTGATGCGATCACTTTTGCGGCCACGCTACCGCAGGTAGACGCGTCCCGTATTGGTGTTTGGGGGTCGAGTTACAGCGGTGGTCATGTACTGCAGGTGGCGGCTTTCGACCGGCGCGTGAAATGCGTGGTGGCTCAGGTTCCAGACATCAGCGGCTCCATGGATCTTCGCCTGGCTGTTCGGCCTGATCTTCTGCCTGGCCTGTTTGCCGCCTTCGAGGAGGATCGTGCCGCCCGATATCAAGGTGCTGAGCCTGTGATGCTCGAGGTGGTGAACGAAGACCCGAAAAGTGACTGTGCGCTGCCTGGCCAAGACTCCTACGACTTCTTTGTAGGCAGCCAGAAGGAGAGGGCACCGGCTTGGCGCAATGAGGTCACCCTGCGCAGTGTCGAGATGCTCAATGAATACGAGCCAGGTAGCGTGATCGACCGGATCAGCCCAACGCCGTTGTTGATGCTGGTGGCCAAGCAGGACGCTCTGACGGTTACCGACCTTGCGTTGAAAGCCTACGAGCAGGCGCTGCAGCCTAAGCGCCTGGAACTGCTGGACGGTGGTCATTTTGACCCTTACCTCTCGGGTTTCGACAAATCGTCCGAGTACGCTATCGAGTGGTTTGCGAAGCATTTGTGATCCCTCTACAGCCCTAATTCCTTTGGTTGGCCGGAGGCGCGAGGAAGGCGTTTCCCGCATTTTTTTGGCCCTAGGAAATGGACATTGCGTCGCCAGTGATGGGTTGCCAAAACCGGATAGGGGGCTCCAGAGGGGGGTGTTAGCTTGAGGTCATCAGAAATTCAATGCACGACCAGAGCGAGGCCTGATGATGCAAGTCCAAAAACCACAAGACGCATACGTCCAAGTCAACGAAGTCCAATGGCAAGACTTCCCTGCGCAATTCCACTCCGGTGGCGTTAAATGGAAGCTCCTGCACGTGGCCCCAGAGTTTGGTATCTGGACGGTCATGTTCTTCTGCCCGAATGGCTCGATTCTGGCACCCCACATTCATCATGGCCCAGCCGAGGGCTATGTCTTCGACGGCATCTTGGAGCTGCGCGGCGGCCCTGAGAATGGCGGCGCTCTGTGCATCAAGGATGGTTACCTCTATGAGGCCACTGGTGCCGAGCACGAAGAAACCAAAATGCTCGCCGACACCACGTTCATCCTTCAAATGGTTGGCCCGATCAGCTGGCTGCTGAAGGACGGCTCGCAGCTCAATCAGACCTGCTACGACGCCCAGAAACTGTGGAGCGAGCAGACCCAGTAAGCAGACAAGGGTGGGCGATGGCTCACCCTCGTTTTTGTCATTATCTCACTGCCTGAGGCTGAAACATGAGCGTCGTATTCGTCCTGACTTCCCACACTGTACTCGGTGACACCGGTCGTAGCACTGGCCTGTGGCTCGAAGAGTTCTTGGTTCCCTACTACGCGTTGAAAGACGCGGGTCAACCAACTCTTCTGGCCACGCCCCAGGGTGGTAATGCCCCCATCGACCCGGCGTCGGTTGAGGCCCTCAAAGACAGTGAGATCTACGCTCGCTTTGCCAAGGATGCTGAGCTGCACCATGCCTTGGAAAGCACCGTCGAGCTGTCGAGCGTGAGCGCCGCAGCGGTTGCCGGCGCAATCTATCCAGGCGGCCATGGCCCGCTGTGGGATCTGCGTCACGACCAGGCATCGATTCGCCTGATCGAATCGTTGCTGGCTTCTGGTAAACCTGTCGCCACCATCTGCCATGCCGGTTGCGCGCTGCTTGAGGCCAAGAAGGCAGATGGCAGCCCGCTCGTTAAGGGGCTCAATGTGACCGCGTTCAGCGACAGTGAAGAGGCGGCTGTAGCGATGGTCGGGCACGTTCCGTACTTGGTTGAAACCGACCTCAAAGCGCTCGGTGCGCACTACTCCAAAACGGCGGATTGGGGCGATCACTCTGTTCAAGACGGCCTGGTAATCACCGGCCAGAACCCAGCCTCGTCGGCAGCCGTTGCACAGAAAGTCTTGGCCCAAATCAATAAAAAATAAGGGTGTCGGCTATGCGCCTTCAAGGAAAAATCGCAGTGATCTCCGGAGCATGCTCGGGCCTTGGGAGAGCAACTGCACTTCGCTTTGCTCAGGAGGGCGCCAAGCTCGTTCTGGGTGACATCAACGAGCAAGCTGCCACCGACCTGATTGGTGAGATCGTCGCTGCCGGTAGCGAGGCCATGTTCGTTCGACTCGACGTCCGCGAGGAGTCCAACTGGATCGCACTGTTCGAACAGGCGCATGCCCGTTTTGGCAAGGTTGATGTGGTGATGAACAGTGCCGGCATCGCCGTTCTCGGGAATGTTGAAGACATGAGTTTCGAGGACTGGAAGCGCGAGCTCGACGTCAACCTCAATGGCACCTTCTTCGGTACCAAGCACGGCATGAAGGCCTTGAAGGTGCACGGCGGATCGATCATCAACCTGTCTTCGATTGAGGGGATTGTTGGTATCGATACCTATGCCGCTTATAGCGCCGGAAAGGCTGGCGTTCGTAATCTCACGAAATCCGCTGCGCTTCACGCCGGGCGCAAAGGCTACAAGGTCAGGGTTAACAGTATCCATCCGGGCTATATCAAAACCCCGATGGTTGGGGATGACCCTGTGGAGCTAGCTCGCTTGGCCAAGCTCCATCCAATCGGCCACTTGGGAGAGCCAATAGATATCGCCAACATGGCGCTCTTCCTCGCCTCGGACGAATCGAAGTTCGCGACCGGTGCCGAATTTGTGATCGATGGTGGCTTCCTCGCTCAGTAAACCCGAGCCACTGAGCAAGTAGTTGGAGTAAATCATGAAAAATGTAGCAGTCATCACAGGCGCAGCTTCCGGTATCGGGCAGGCTACCGCGCTTGTATTTGCCCAGCGTGGTTATGCCGTAGTGGGTGCTGATCGAGACCTGGCGGGTTTGGAGCAAACTGCTGAGCAGATCAAGGCTATCGGTGGTGTGTTCGATTTCCGTGCCGTCGACGTCGCGAACGAGTCTGAAGTCATTGCTCTGGTCGCGCATGCCAAAGAGAGCTTCGGGTGGGTATCGGCAGTTGTTTCGTGTGCGGGTGTTGCTCGTACTGGCCGGATCGATCAGATGCCACGGAGCGACTGGGATCTGCAGATCTCCGTCAACCTGACGGGCACCTACCTCCTGGCCAAAAGTGCCATGGAAGTTTTCATGGCGCAGGAGGGCGGTAGTTTTGTTGCGGTAAGCTCCGATGCTGGTGTTCGAGGAGCTTCAGGCTACGCAGCCTATTGTGCTTCCAAGCACGGTGTTATCGGTTTGGTTCGTTGCTTGGCGCTGGACTACGGGACGTTTGGTATTCGTTCTAACGCCGTCTGTCCTGGATTTGTTCAGACCAAGATGATGGATCAGTTGTTCGCTGAGGCGGCTAATCCTGAAGAAGAAAAACGTTCCTATATGAAAGAAGTGCCTCTTGGTCGCTTTGCTGCTCCGGAGGAAGTTGGGAAGGTCATTCAGCATTTGTCTTCTGAAGATGCGGCCTACACTAATGGCATGATTTACGCACTCGATGGTGGTGTTACAGCAGGCCATTTCGAATAGCGTCCATATGGTTTCGGAGAAGGGCGCCTCGTGCGCCCTTATTTGTGGCCAAGGGTAACACCTCGGTAACATCGCCGTGGTACCGCCTCATGACCGGGCGTGGATGCTCCAATGTGGTGCTTGAGTTTACTTTTTTCTTATTTCGATTTGTTATTTTAAAATTACTTTACCGTAGGTTGTGTTTTGAAAACGGTCACTGTCAAAGTATTTGGTTAAGATTTTTGCCAAATGTGCTGATTTATTGGCACTTCACTTTACATTATGAAAAATAAGGAGTTTTTGCGGGTTTCGGCACGTTCCTTGCTGTTGATCTACTAGCTCCCGCGTTTGGATGTGAACGATCATGAATTCCGCCGGCACCAACCTTGTTCGCGTTTCAGTCTCGACCGATGTTTGCGAGCACGCCAACGGTCTCGACCAATGGCTCGACAACCGATATCACCAGTTGCAGAAGAAGGCCAAATTTCATGGCTCGCTTTCCGATCTTCAATTGGACAAACGGGTGCGCGTCACCAAGGAGATCATTGATACTCCGTTGGTTGAGCAGATAGGGTATGTGCCGTCCGACAAGATTATGCTCATTAATATCCAAGGTGATAGCGATATTCTTATTAATGGGAGGTACGTGAATTCGGGAAGCTTTCATATATCTTCTGGGAAACCTATTCATGCTGTTTCTAAAAGCATGATTTGCGCTTATATTGTTACCCTGGACAGAGACTTTTTTCTAGAGCACGTAGCGGAAGGAGCTAAAATTAGATCTCTTAAGGGCGCATTCGAGACGTTCATCACGCCTTCTCAAGGATCAGTGTTGGACTTCCAAAAGACTGTTTTGCAAAACTTTGTTGATGCCCCTACAGGCGAAGTTTGCCAGCTCAGTACCAGACGCTTGATGGGCTCCATTCAAGAAATTGCATTGAGCGAAGCGGATGGTGTGCTTCAGATATTGCCGCCGAGTACGCGTGCATACATTGTTGATAGAAGTTGCGAGCTATTGTTTGATAACTTCTCTAATGAGGAGTTTGGTGTTCTGGAGATGTGCAATCACCTGAAGGTGAGTCGTCGCACGCTTCAGTACAGTTTTGAATCTGTCATGGGGATGTCACCGTCCAACTATGTGCGGACGGTGAGGCTGAATGTAGCTCGCAAGTTGATGCTGCTGTCTCCGCACGACAAGATCCAAGGTGCCGCCCTGGATGCTGGGTTCAGCCACCTGGGACGCTTCTCCAAATACTATCAGGACTTCTTCGGTGAGCTGCCTTCTCAGACGGTAGGGCGGGTGGCGAATCGGGTGCCCCATTGAGCTGCCTCTCTTGGTGCGCTTCGCGTTTGTGCTGAGGAGGCACTGTCTGGTCGTGCTAACGCTACCTGTCCTAGGCTCTGTACGAAATCCCGAGAAACCCAATCGACGCCCTTCGGAAGCTGAAATTCTGTAGGGTTCCCGGCCATCTACGGAAAGGAATTCTGTGATGGCAAAGCGTTACGAACTCTCGGATGAGGCTTGGACTGTGGTTGCCGATCTCTTCACTGAAACCCATGGTCGGGGGCGGCCCCGCCTGAGTGAT
>Ga0209370_1001404_pt1 | contig 21519 bp, 25 predicted proteins | sample AgamicAtPrz_FD_187164 | JGI IMG/M metagenome (GOLD analysis project Ga0209370, IMG submission 187164) | Agave microbial communities from Guanajuato, Mexico - At.P.rz (SPAdes) (version 2) | ecosystem: Host-associated > Plants > Phyllosphere > Phylloplane/Leaf | place: Guanajuato, Mexico... | reverse complement strand
CATGTGCGCCGTCATTCGTTCGGGGTGATCGAGCGTCTGTTCGCTGAACAGGCGTCGTCCCATAGCCGCAACGCGCATTACCTGGCCGCGTCCATCAGCCTCGGCGAGGAAGGGGATGAGCCGTTGGGCGTCGAGGACGCGTTCAACCTCGAACCTTCACTGGGCTTCGTGCTGCTCAACGCCATCAATGAAGTCAACGGCACCGGAAACACCCCGGCAAAGAACTGACGGCCGCCGATGAGTTCTGGCACGAGCTGGTGCTCAACGGCATCGGTGGCCGCACGATCAGCGAAGCCAAGGAACGGCTGAGCTACGCAGAGGCCAGGGACTGGGCGCAGTACCTCCAGCGCCATGGCTCACTGCACGGCGGTCGCCGCTTGGAGGCCAGCATCGCCATGCTGGCGCTGCAGGCCAACCATCAGGCCGGTGGCACTGCCAAGTTGATCGATTTCATGCCTCACGAGCGGCGCCAGGGGGTGTCGCTCGAGAGTGCCATGCAGCAGTGGTGCTGATGCTTGGCACCACCTTCTTCACGACATCCGCCATGGCGGGTTTCACCATGATCAGGGAGTAGGCCCATGGCAACCAACCTTGCCAGTTTCAGCCCGACGATCGACCTCTCCAGCCTCGAACGGGCACTGTCCAGGGCCTCGGCCCTCAGTGACCGCACCCTGCGCGAGATGCAGAAAAATGTCGAGGCGTTCAACAAGCACTACCTCAAGAGCGCCGGCGCAGTGGCCGATTCGAGCCTGAACCTCTCGACAAAGGCACTGGATCGCTTTCGGTCGGCGTACCAACCGCCAGACTGGGCGCAAGCCCAGCAACCTATCCTCGTTCGGCCCTACAGCGATGCGCTGCGTGCGCAGAACAATGCCACCGAGCTCGCCGTGGCGAAGATGGGCATGGGGTCGCGCAAAGGCGCACTGGCAGACAAGCTCAGTCAGGTCGACGAGAGCTACTACAAGGAGCGGACCCAGTTCGAACAAGCCAGCCAGCCAAGCAACGAAGGCTACCAACAGCAGTTGGAGGACATTCGCAACCGTCACGCCGACATGACCAACCAGGTGCTGAACGATTACGAAAAGATGAACCAGGCGCGTGGCGACTGGATGGTTGGTGCCTCAGCCGCCTGGGACGAATACTTGGATACTTCCGGTAACGTCGCCGCGCAGTCGCAGGCAATGTTCACCGGCATGTTCGAGCGGATGAGCGGCGCCGTGCAGACATTCGCCACCACCGGCAAGTTTTCCTTCTCCGATTTCGCCAAGTCGGTGCTCGCCGACATGGCCACGCTGGCGGCCAAGACAGCCGCGTCCAGAGCCTTGAGCAGCCTGTTAGGTATGGGCATGAGCTTCGTTGGCAGCTGGCTGGGCAAGGGCGCCGCACCCACACCGACCAGTGGTTCCCTGGGCGATAGCAGCTTTACCTTCGTGCCGCAGATCAATACTGAAGGAATGACCTATTCCCCGCCCGTCATTCCCCATGCCAACGGCGGTGCATTCACCAACGGCATTGCAACCGGCCCAACGCTGGCGCCCATGGCACTGTTTGGCGAAGCCGGCCCGGAAGCCATCATGCCATTGACCCGTGGCGCCGATGGGGCGCTGGGGGTACGTGCGCAGGGTATGGCGTTCGGGGGAAGCCACAGCAGCGAAGTGGTAATTCAACAGACCATCAATGTGCCGGCTGCGGGCGGTAGCGGCGCAGGTGGCGATACCAATGCCCAGCGCCTGGCCAATGCCTACGCCGGGGCCGCGCGGCAGGGTGCCAGTGAACAGATTTCCCGCGAGCTGATGCCGGGTGGACAGATCTGGGCTGCGATCCAGGGCCGCTGATCGAGGAGAACATTCATGGAAACCTTTACCTGGACGCCCAGGACCGAACCGACCGGTACTGTCGAGTATCGCGTACGCACCGTGCAGTTCGGTGATGGCTATCAGCAGGCCGTAGGCGATGGCCTCAACAACCGTAGCCAGTCCTGGCCGCTGGTGTTCCTTGGTGATGAAGCGAAGATTCGCGCCATCGCCACCTTTCTCGACCGCCACTCGGGCAGCCGTGCGTTCCGCTGGACTGCGCCGTTGGGCGAGCCGGGGCTGTTCCGTTGCAAGGGTTATCAGCCCACCGCCAAGGGTGGTGGGCTGTACAGCCTCAGCGCCACCTTCGAGCAGGCGTTTCACCCATGATCCTGGAGGCCTTCAACCATGGCACTGATCAGTGATATCCAGACCCTGGAGCCAGGCGCGGAAATCGTTCTGTTCGAGATTGACGGTAGCGAGTATGGAGCCGATACCTTGCGCTTCCACGGCCATGCCATCGCCCATGAGCCAGGCGAGCTGATCGCGGCCGGCGATCAGGCGGCAATGCTACCCGCCCGTTCGATTTGGTGGCAGGGTGTGGAGTATGCGGCCTGGCCGGTGCAGATCGATGGCATTGGCGCCAACAGCAACGGTCGGGCCACGCGGCCGAAGTTCAGCGCGGGTAATGTCGACGGTCGAGTCACCGCCTTGTGCCTGGCGTTCGAAGACCTGCTCAAATTCAAGTTGACCGTGCGCCAGACGCTGGGCCAGTACCTGGATGCGCGAAACTTCGCGGCGGGTAACACCCAGGCGGATGCGACCCAGGAAGCGCTGGAGGTGTGGTTCCTCGACCAGAAGACCCAGGAAGACGACGAGCAAGTGCAGTGGGAGCTGTCGTCCCCCGGCGAAATCGACAACCATGGCCTGCCGGGCCGGCAGATGACCAGCTACTGCCATTGGGCGATGACCAATGGCTACCGTGGCCCCAACTGTGGTTATACCGGCAACCGACTGTTCGACGACGAGGACCGTCCGGTGGATGACCCGGCGAAGGATCGCTGCAAGGGCGGGCTGGCTTCCTGCAAGCTGCGTTTCGGCGAGGCGGCCGAACTGCCCCACGGCGGCTTTCCTGCAGTCTCGTTGATCGCCCGGAACTGAGCTATGGAACCGCACCTGCTCGAGGCGATCCGCCAACATGCGGCCGTCGATTACCCACGCGAAGCCTGCGGTCTGGTCATCGATCGGACCGGGCGGCTCGAGTACCAGCGTTGTCGCAACACCGCCTCCGATCCTGGCGAAGAGTTCCGCATCGACCCGCACGATTATGCGGCGGCGGAAGACCTGGGGGAGGTGGTGGCGGTGGTGCACTCGCATCCCGACGCCAGCAGCCGGCCGTCCAGCCGAGACCTGGCGATGTGCGAGGCCACTGGCTTGCCTTGGCACATCCTATCCTGGCCCGAGGGCGACCTGCGGACCTTGCGGCCTAGGGGCGACACGCCCTTGCTAGGTCGGCCGTTCGTGCATGGCGTGTGGGACTGTTGGCAGGTCTGCGCCGACTGGTATCGGCGCGAGTGGGGCCTGACGTTTCCCGGCTATGTCCGCGAAGACGGTTGGTGGGAAGACCCACAGGGCCCCAGCTTGTATGAGCTGGCCTATGCTGATGCCGGGTTCTTCAGGGTGGATGCGCCACGCTACGGTGACCTGATCGTCATGTCCATCGGGCGCACTGCGCACCCCAACCACGCCGGGATATTCCTCGGCAGCGACCCATGTTTGCCGGGCGAGTCGTGGTCCCCATGCGGGGCCGGGCCATTCCTGCTGCATCATCTCTATGGACGGCCTTCGGAGGTCATCGTATTTGGTGGTCCCTGGCTTGACCGTACACGCCTGCTCCTGCGCCATCGTGATGCCGCCGCGGCGGACTGAGCGCAGGAGCAGGCGATCCCCTTTTTATCGCGATCTCGAGGCGGTCGCATCCTGCAGAAGGAGTTGCAATGTCAGCTGCAGCCAACATTGATTCACCGCTGACCACTGTTCGGCTCAGCGGCCAATTGCGTCATTTCGGCAAAGCCTTCGAACTGGCGGTACGAACCCCGCGCGAGGCGATCAAGGCGCTCTGTGTTCAGTTGCCGGGGTTCGAGCGATTTCTCGCCAATGCCAGCTCGAAGGGGCTGGAGTTCGCCGTCTACAGCGACAAGCGCAATGTCGGCGAGGCCGAGCTGGATTTCCAGGCACGTAAAGAGATCCGGATCGTCCCCGTGGTTGTCGGCAGCAAGCGCGCAGGGAGCCTGCAGACCATCATCGGTGTTGTCTTGATCGCCGTGGCGGCGATCGCTACCAACGGCGCCTCTCTGCCGTTCACCGCCGGCGGTTGGGGCACGATGGCAACCATGGGGTTTTCCATGGCAATGGGCGGCGTGATGCAGTTGCTCAGCCCACAGCCCAAGGGGCTGAGCATGAGCGCCGGGCCGGAAAACACCCCTGGCTATGCCTTTGGCGGCGCCCGCAATACCACGGCCTCCGGAAATCCGGTGGCCTTGTGCGTGGGCAAGCGGCGCTGGGGTGGAGCAATCATCAGCGCGGCAATCTATGCCGAAGATCGACTGTGATCATGGTCACATAGGAGGCTACATGCCCATGCAGCAAGTTAATCTGGGCACACCGCCCAGTGCGGTCGATGGCGATAGCGTGCGCACGGCGTTTACCCGTATCAACGCCAACTTCAAGGCAATGGATGGAATGGGGATAAGCGGGCCGATCGACAGCAATCGTGTCGTCCAGGACTGCAACCTGGCGCTCGCGCCAGGGCTCTGGCTGGCCACTTCCGGTTCGGCCAGCAACCGTCCCCAGGGTTTGACCTATGTCGTGCTCCGGGTCAGCGCCACCGAGTATGGCGCCATCCTCCAGGAGGCCGTGGACATCATCCACGGCGACCGGGCCGTGCGCACCTTCAACCCCAACAACAACATCTGGGGCCATTGGATCAGTACCTCGAGCCAGGGCGGCAAGACCTTGCCTGGTGGTGGCAACCTAGGTGGTCGCGGGATCGATTCCCAGAAATTGCACTCCGGGTTTTACGGTTACTATCAGGGGCCTGGCGAGCCGGGCGGCGCACTAAGTGTGTTGGAAACCTTGTGGCACGCCGATCCACAGTGGAGCACCCAACTGGCCATGGGGGTCTCGACCAACGAGTTGTTCTACCGTTCGATCAGCAAGAACGCCACGGTACCGCCAGCATTTGCCCGGGTGTACACCAGCCAGAATGTCCTTGGCGCGGTGTCCGGTGTCGCTGCGGGTGGGATCATCGAGTCCGGCAGTAACGCCAATGGCAGCTACACCAAGTTCGCCGATGGCACCTTGATCTGCGCGGGAGACTTCGTCTTGCCGGCAGCGCCATTGAATGCTGAAGCTGCGGTGAACGTGGTGTTTGCCGCGACCTTCGCACAAGCACCCAAGGTCGTCGCCAATGCCGTGGTCTCTGCCTCGGGTAGCGGCTCCCAGGCCGACGCCGGGCTGGTCAACATGAACGGCACCTACATGTCGATCGCCGCAAGCTACATGGCATTTCGCTCCTGGACCTACCGTTATGCCATGGTCGCGGGGGTCATCTTCCACTACACGGCCATGGGGAGGTGGCGCTGATGATCATCAACCTTGCGCCGGTGCGTCACGACCAGGCCCTGGCCATCTCGGTAAAGGGGGATGTCCTCACGCTCAACGGCGAGGATTTCGATTTCTCCGCCCTGGTGGAAGGTGCACTGCTTCCCCACGCAGCCATTACCGCGCCGTGGTTCCATGGTGACGTGCGGCGTATCGAGGGTCATCTGCACCTGACTCTGATGCTCCCCCATGGCATGCATGCGCCAATGTCCACACGCTTTCCCAAGGCGCTTGAGGTGCTCGAGGACGGTCCCGTGACGTTGCCGCCTTATGAGACACCCACCAGCGAGGAGACCCTTGGCAATGAACATTGATTTCAGCCAGGTCATGACTGCCGAGGCGCAACAGACACAACAGGACGAAGCCCTGCGTAACAGCCAGCGCGCCGAATCTGTTCGCCTGCTGCAGGACACCGACTGGTACGTCGTGCGTCAGCTTGAAACCGGCAAGGCCGTGCCCGAGGAGATTGCCCGGCAGCGCGCCGAGGCTCGTCGACGAGTCGACACTCCGGCGTGAAGCCGCCCAAGCACAGCCAACCGCCATTGAAGGCGGTTTTTTTACGCCTGGAGGAACCCATGGGCGAAACCAACAGACCCGTGATCACCGGTCGCAAAGGTGGTCAGAAGCAACCCAAGGCACCAGTGGAAGCGCCGGACAGCCTGCGTTCGGTAGCCGTCGCCAAGATGCTCATCGCCGTTGGTGAAGGCGAGTTCGCCGGCACGCCCGGCGCCCGTGACATCTATCTCGATGGCACGCCGTTGATGGACGCCAACGGCAACTTCAACTTCCCCGGCGTGAAATGGGAGTGGCGTCCAGGTTCGCTTGAACAGCCGCACATTCCCGGTATTCCCTCGGTGGACAACGAGATCACCCAAGGTATCGAGTTGCGTAGCGACAAACCTTGGGTGCGGACGCTCGACGATACGCGCCTATCGGCGGTTCGTCTGCGTTTTGCCTGGCCCGCCCTGCAATCGATGGACAGCGCGGGCAACGTCAATGGCTACCGTATCGAGTACGCCGTGGATGTAGCCACCGACGGTGGTGCCTATATGGAGGTGCTAAAGGATGCCGTGCACGGCAAGAGTACCGGCACCTATGAACGCACCCGGCGCATCGACCTGCCCAAGGCCGAGACAGGCTGGAGCCTGCGTGTGCGTCGCCTGACGGCGAACCAGAACACCAACAAGATCGCCGACACCATGCAGATCGCCGGTCTTACCGAAGTGATCGACGCCAAGCTGCGCTATCCCAATACCGCGTTGCTGTACATCGAGTTCTCCGCAGAGCAGTTCCGCAATATCCCGGCAGTGACTGTCGAGTGCCAGGGGCGCAAGTGGCCGGTTCCGAGCAACTACGACCCCGGGACGCGCAGCTATCAGGGCATCTGGGACGGGACCTTCAAGCAGGCCTGGACTGACAACCCGGCCTGGGTCACCTATGGCATCACCACCAATGATCGTTTCGGCCTTGGTCGACGAATCAAGACGTGGATGGTCGACAAGTGGGAGCTCTACCGCATCGCCCAGTACTGCGATCAGCTGGTACCCGATGGCAAGGGTGGGCAGGAGCCGCGTTTCACTTGCAACCTCAACCTGCAAGGCAAGGCCGAGGCCTGGTCGTTGCTGCGCGACATTGCTGGCATCTACCGGGGCATGACTTACTGGGCGCAGGGCCAGCTGTACAGTCTGGCCGACATGCCTCGCGCCACCGACTTCGACTTCGCCTATACCCGTGCCAATGTGGTCGAGGGCAAGTTCTCGTATTCCAGTGGGTCGGAGCGCAGCCGCTACAGCCGTGCGCTGGTCAGCTACGACAACCCGTTGAACAACTACGACACCGATGTCACGGTGGTCGCTGACGACAAGCTGCTGCGCCGGTACGGTGATAACCCGCTTGAGCTCAGCGCGATAGGTTGCACCCGCGAGTCCGAGGCCCAGCGCCGCGGCAAATGGGCCCTGCTGACCAACGCCCGCGACCGTGGCATCAGCTTCCGGGTCGGCATGGATGGGCGTATCCCGCTGCCCGGCTATGTAATTCCGGTGGCGGACGAGCTGCTCGCCGGCCGGCCGGTCGGTGGGCGAATCGCCGCGGTCAGTGGTCGGCAGGTCACCCTTGACCGTGACACCCAGGCCAAGGCTGGGGATCGTTTGATACTCAACCTGCCGGACGGCACCTGTGAAGGACGCACTGTCGAGTCTGTTGACGGGCGTCGCCTGACCGTGACCACCGCCTATTCGAGCAAACCTCGGGTCGAGCTGGTCTGGGCCCTGGACGCCGCCGACCTGGCCGTCCCGCTGTACCGTGTCACCAGCGTTTCGCGCGCAGAACCGGGTATCTACGAGATCAACGCGGTCCAGTACGACCCTGGCAAGTTCGCCCATATCGATACCGGGGCGCGCCTTGAAGAACGGCCGATCAGCGTCACCCCGATCAACCTGGTGCCTCCACCGGCCAGCATCAATCTGAGCAGCAGCCATGCGGTGAGCCAGGGCCTGGCAGTGAGCACCTTGACGATTGCCTGGCCTGCCGTGTCTGGCGCCGTGGCCTATGAGGTCGAGTGGCGCAAGGACGACGGCAACTGGATCAGCCTGCCGCGCACAGGCGCCTGCGGCGTGGATGTCACCGGGATCTATGGCGGTGCCTACTTGGCCCGAGTGCGCTCGGTCAGTGCCAGCGAGATCAGCTCGGTCTGGAAGGTGTCGCAGCTGACCTCGTTGACCGGCAAGGCGGGCGCGCCTCCCGCAGTGGCCCAGTTGCAGGCGCGCAGCAAGGTATTTGGTATTGACCTGGACTGGAGTTTCCCTGAGGGGGCTGGGGACACCCAACGTACCGAGATCTGGTATAGCACCAGTACGTCGCGTGCTGAGGCCAGGAAACTGGGGGATTTCGCCTATCCGCAGGCCGACCACCAATTGCAGGGTTTGGCCGCTGGCACGACGTTCTACTTTTGGGCTCGGTTGGTGGACCGCAGCGGCAATGTCGGCGGCTGGTATCCCTCCGGCGTCGGTGTACATGGCCAGGCCAGCATCGACCAGAGTGAATACGACCGCTACTTCTCCGGCAAGATCGGCGAGTCGGCCCTGGGCAAGCAGCTGTTCGATCGCATCGGTTTGGTTGATAGCACGGGGCCGGGGTCGGTCGATCAGCGGCTCAAGGCATTGGATGGGCAGTTGCAAGACAAGCTGGACGAAGTCAGTCGCAAGGCCGCCGCCCTCGACTATGACCCGGCGAAAAGCTATGTCATCGGCGATACCGTGCGCCTTGGACAGCGCCTGCACCAGGCGCTCAAGGCGGTTCCCGTCAACACGGCGCCACCTGCGGCGGCTTTCTGGCTGGACATCGGCCAGGTGGTGCGCGACAGCAATGGCCTGGCGGCCAGGGTCAGCAGCACCGAGACACGTCTGACCGCCGCCGAAGGGGTGAACACGGCGCAATCCAGCCAGCTCGATGGCTTGAAGGCATCGTTGAACGGCAAGGCCGACACCAGCGCGTTGAACAGCCTGTCGAGCCAGGTCAGCGAGACACAGGGCAAGCTCGACAGCCAGAGTGCGGCCATTTCCTCGCTGGGTAACAAGGTCGCCGCGGTGGAGGGTGTCAACGCGAGCCAGGCCACCGCGATCAGCGGGCTTGAAACCAAGGTGACCCAGCAAGGCAACAGCGTCACCTCACAGGGCAGCCAGCTCACCCAGCTGACCAACCGCATCACCAATGCCGAAGGGGTGAACACCGCCCAGGCCACGGCGCTCACTTCGCTGGACACCAAGGTGCAGCAGGTGGATGGCAAGGTCACGAGCCAGGCGACCCGTATTGACGGTATCTACGCCCAGATCAACCCGCCGATGGCGGGAAGCAACAGTGATTATGCCGGTTCCCAGACGAGCTTCGTCGGGGTCTGGTCGGAGCAGTCGGCGCGGATTGAGGATGGACTGGCGCTAGGGCGGCGAATCGACAATGTCCAAGTGCAACAGGCCAATGCTAGCGCCTCGATTCAACAGGTCAGCCAAGCTCAGGTGGGGACCGACAACAAGGTCAACGCCATGTGGACGGTCAAGATGCAGACCACGTCGGGCGGGCAGCAAGTGGTGGCCGGGGTGGCATTGGGGATCGAAGACAAGCAAAGCAGCTTCCTGGTCAACGCCAATAAGTTCGGTGTGGTTTCCAGTCTTGACGACGGGAAGGTGATGTCGCCTTTCGTGGTTCAGAACGGGCAGACATTCATCAACCAGGCTCTGATCGGAACAGGTTGGATCACCAACGCCATGATTGGCGAAAGTATCGCTTCCTCGGCGCTCAATAGTCAGGGACTGCCAGTGTGGCGACTGAACAAGGCCGGGTCCTTCGAACTCAATGGCAGTGGCAGTGGCTTCCGCCGTGAACTGAGGGCCAACTACGATCGGTATTACGACGTTGCAACAGGTGTACTGGCGATTGAAATTGGGGAACTGACATGAAAGCGGGTATCCGGATCAGGGATCCGAACACAGGCGTAGTGCGCCTGGATGTGAGTGATTTCACGGTCAGGGTGGTGCATTCGGAGTTCGTCGTAATCAATGGCAATGGTAGTCGGCAAGTTGCCGGTGTGACGCCGGATAACGCTGGCGCCTACCTGATACCTGGCTTCCAGGCCGGCTGGCCGGTGTACACGGGCTCGGGATGGGGCGTGCTGGCTGCCAGACTACCGAAGATGCCCATCGTCACGGTAGGGCAGGGCATCGTCAACTGGACGCTGGGCGCTGGTGAGGCACCTGGGCAGATGTGGCAGATTCTTGTGGTGAGGTACAAATGAGCGTCGGATTGCGCATTCGAGGAAGCAGCGGCAATGTACAGGTGGATGAGACGTCGCCTGTTTTCGTGGTCAGGGAACAGGGCAGCGCCAATGCTTCGAACTACCTGCGTGAGGGCGATGGTGGCATGTACTCAAGTCGACACCATGTGCGCTTCGGCACGGCGATGACCACACAAGAGCCGCCACTGATCTTCATTCGTTTTACCGTGCCCTATGTCTACATGTCGACATTCACGATGATTGGCACACCTGGTGCCTGGACGGGTTTCAATATCGGATTGGGAGTGCTGGCGCAGAACGCCAATTTCGTCGCACCCGCGCCGATGTCGTTTAACTGGTTTTCGGCGGGCAAGATCCTGCAGGCGTCCCCCGCCAAGGTCGGGCTGCGGGTACGTAACCGGCAGACCGGGGAAATAGTGTTCGACAGTGGGTATCGCCTAGTGAAGTTCGTACGCCAGGACAGCGACTTCCGCTCACTGGGTAGAGTTACTCACTATCTTTTACGGTATGGCGTGGGATATCCGGCAGGCGATGTGTATTTCCTGGCCAACAATCTTGCCGGCGTGATCAATTACTACGGTGGTACCCAGTACAGTTGCATGTGGCCGGGGTTGGACCCGTCCTTCCCTAACACATTGTTGCTGCATACCTACGGCATCAACTCGTCCATTCCGTACCAGAGCAACCTCTGGAATGTGCTGTTCGCCTCTCCAGGAGCATAAGTGAACCTCACTGGAGGCCGTGCGGGTCGGTCAAAGCCTGACTGGCAGGGCATTTCCAAACCTCTTAAAACCTCAATAGCTTGCGCAGCGGATGATGGTGTGTGACACCCAGCTATGGGACCGCACTGTCAGTCGGTGCATGGAGACTTCATATGGCCAAGCAGACCATCAGCCTGGGCACGGCTCCGAGTGGCACAGGGGGGGATACCCAGCGCTCCGCCTGGACAAAGGCCTCGGCGAATTTCGATGAGCTCTTCCAGGGCAATGCCGACCTGCAGGCAACCAAGGCGGCCGCAGGTAACAACACTGACATCAAGACCCTGAGTGGCCTGACCACACCACTGACCCTGGCCCAAGGTGGCACCGGCAGCAAGAGCGCGGTCGAAGCACGTACCGCGCTTGGGCTGGGGGCCGCCGCTGTTCGCGGGGTCGGGCTGGCGCTCGGCAACCTGATGGAAGTCGGGGCATTCGGTGTCGGAAACAGCTCTTCGCCCTACACCGACTCGATCAACCGCATGGAAGGCGGTTTCTCCCTGATGACGCCAAACACCCAGTATGGGCAGGGCGCGACCGGCATCTCCTATGGATCGATCTTGACGGTGCCCTATAGCCAGGGTGAGTTCAGGGGCGGGCAGCTTTTTTTCGGGCAGGCACCAGAGGCCCGCCTGGTGTTTCGTTCCGGCAACTATGCCACCACTGGTTTCTACGTCATTTACCACTCCGGCAACACCACGCGCGCCGCCGACGGCACCCTCAAGGCGATCTGACATGACCCGAGCTGCTATCAATCTTGACGGCCCGACCGGCGAGGTCATCGATGTGACCTCCCTGGGCTGTAACACCATCACCAGCCACAGGGCCGGCCCTGGCGAATACCGGGTGCTCGGTACCCTCGGCATGGTGCCACCGCCGGAGGGTTGGGGATACGTCATCAACCCACTCGATGCCGGTGCCCAGGTGAGCATTCGTCATGCCGCGCCGGCACTAGAGGTCAGCGTCACTCGTGACGGCGTTGCCAGCGACCTGCGCCACAGCCTGACATTGCATGTAGCGGTCGAGCCATTGCCGTTCGAGCCGATGCCAGAACCTAAGCCCGACCCGCGTGTCGTGGCGCTGCGCGAGATCGCTCAACGTCGCGTCCTGGCCGACCAGGCCATCGCGCCCCTGCAGGATGCGCTCGACATGGACGAGGCCAGCGAGCAGGAGCAGCAGCGTCTGCGCGCCTGGAAACGCTATCGGGTGGCACTCAACCGCTTGCCGGAGCATCAGGGCTTTCCCGATACCCTAAAGTGGCCGACCTGTCCCGAATGATCGTCGTTCATTTTGATGAGGACTCACCCATGAGCGAATTGTCCACCCTGAGTGCGGCGCTTTCGGCCTCGATTCGTGCGGCGATGCCTGCGCTAGCCTCGGTCGACAGCCATGACACCGCAGGCCCAAGCCTGCCACTGCCGTCACTGCGCCACAGCATCCTGCGCCTTACTGCCGATGGTGCTCCCCGTGACGGCCGTTCCGTGCTGGTCGCGACCTTCGAGGCCGACATTACCCCGGACACCATGCAACCGCAGGCCCGACTGCAAGGCAGCGAACTGGCTGCGCAGCTGATGGACCTGCTGCGTCAGCAACTGTGGGGCCTGGATTTCGTCGAGGCCAGCCGCAATGTTCAAGCGCACTACGAAGGTGCCGGCTGGAAGGTGCAATGGGAGCAGCCGATCCTGTTCGGCGACCCCCAGTGGGCTTGGCCCGACCAGCCCCCCGGCCATCTGCTGTTGGGAATCAGCCCGGACACCGGCCCAGGCAACGAAGGCAAGTACCTGGCACCCGAGGACCTGGCATGAGCTACGCCACGGCAATGCATGACCGCATGCTGGCCAGCCTGGTGATTCCCTGTGCGGTGGTGGCAGTGGACCTCGCTGCGGCCCGGGTACGGGTTTCCGATGGCGACTGGACCAGCGCCTGGGTGCGCTGGCACAGCCAGGCGGCCGGCAAGGCTCGCCACTGGCGGGCGCCGAGCCTGGGCGAGCAGGGCGTGTTGATCAGCCCCAGCGGGGAGCCGGCCCAGGGCACCTTCGTGGCGGGTCTCTACGGCAATGCCGGCGCCGCGCCGGACAACCGCGACCATATCGAGATCTGGCGTTTCGACGATGGAGGCGCGCTGAGCTACGACTGGCAGGCCAGGCGCTATGACATCCAACTGCCCAGCGGCAACGCGACCATCAAGGTCGGCGCCAGCACATTGGTGGTCAACGACGGCGCCATTACGCTCGATTCCACCGCCATCACCCTGACCGGCAAGGTCACGGTCAATGGGCCATTGCAGGTTAGCGGCGACATCAAAGGCGGCGGGCGGATAATCGATACCGCCGGCAATACCGCTAATCACAAGCACTGAATTCTGGCGCATCCACTGGAGCCGGATTCGAACTTGGAGGGCCGAGATGGCCAAGCAGACAATCAACCTGGGCAGCGCACCCACCGGCGCCGGTGGGGATACCCAGCGCAGCGCTTTCGTACGGACGCAGGCGAATTTCGATGAACTCTATGCCGCGCTGGGCGGCGACAACATCCCCGCGGCTCTGCCAATTGTCCGTGGTGGAACTGGAGCGCAAAGTGTGGAGGGCGCTCGCGCAGCGCTCGGCTTGGGTACCGGCGCCACCGCGAACACAGGGGACCAGCCTGGCCAGTTGATGGTAGTTGCGCCTGGTGGCTGGCTCTGCCCGTCGATCAATGAGCCAGGTGATCTACAAAACGCGCGCCCCACCGGTCTGTATGGCAGTTATCTCGGCAAGAATGCGCCTTATCTAACCGTGCAGGTGTTGTCGACTCGATGGGGACCAGATGTTCGTTGGCAGTCCCAGCTTGCGTTGGGTATTTCGGAAAATCGGGCGTTCTTCCGTTCGGTCATACCAGACCAGGGAGGTACTGCCTGGGCGGAGCTCTACCACACAGGCAATACCACGCGCGGTTCGGGGGGCGTGCTTTCGACAGCATCACCGATTGTGCGCATCACCGATGTCGAGCGCAGTACCCGTATCGACCTGCGGGAGCAGACGTTCGAACCTGCCGGTCGCTGGGGCGCCGCCAACGACGAGGCGCGTGGCGTCACAGCCGAACGCCTCGACACCGGTGTTTATCAAGTTCGAGGCAGCCTGGGCCTGGCCCTCGAGGGCTGGCGCATCCAGGACCCTTGCTCGCCGGATGGCGGAAGAGCCCTGGGCCTGACCGAGAGCGAGTAGCACGAGGATGGCACGGTACTGGTCCGCTTGTTCAGACAGCGCTGGACCCTGGACGATCAGGGTGAGATGCATCTGGGCAAAGGCGAGGCGATCGACGTACCGCTGGACAGCTGGATCGACGTGCGCCTGGTCATGCCGGCCAAGGCCGAACTCAAGGTTCAGCCACCACCCGGGGAGTCCGAGCATAAGCAGGCGTTCCCGAACCGGCAGGATGCCGTGGACCTGTTGACGCACTTGCGCGGCCTAGCCGACCAGACGATTACGCCCCTGCAGGACGCCCTTGATCTTGGAGTCGCCAGTGATGCCGAACTCGATGCGCTGCGAGCCTGGAAGACCTACCGCCTGGGGCTGACTCGGCTGCCCGACCAGGCTGGCTTCCCCAATGAACTCGACTGGCCGATACCTCCCGCCTGACCCGCGGAATCACAAACACAGCCCGCCCGTGCGGGCTTTTTCATATCCGGAGAACGCCATGCATATCCATGAGCAGGATGCGCCTGAATCGGGAGGTGCCCCATGATCGGCATGGACCGCCGCACCGGCCAACCCCTGTCGGGCGTGGCCCACCTGCGTCAATCCATCGAAGACATCCTCACCACGCCACTGGGCAGCCGTCGCATGCGCCCGGACTACGGCAGCCAGCTGCGCCGCTACGTCGACCTGCCGGTCAACGAAGGCTGGAAGAGCGCGGTGCAGGCCGAGGTGGCCCGCGCCCTTGGGCGCTGGGAACCGCGCCTGAAGCTGGACCGGGTCAAGGTCGTCGCCGTGCTCGATGGCCAGGTTAGCCTGGCCTTGAGCGGTCGTTACCTGGGGGATGACGCCCTGGTGGAGGTGACCGTATGAGCCAGGTCGACCTGTCGAAACTCCCCGCTCCGCAACTGCTCGAAGACCTCGATTTCGAGGCGCTGTACCAGGAGGACCTGACCAGCTTCCGCGCTCAGTTGGGCGACGCCTGGACCGCCAACCTGGAAAGCGACCCAGTGACCAAGCTGCTCGAAGTGGGCGCCTACCGCAAGCTGCTCAACCGGGCGCGTATCAATGACGCGGCCAAGGCGCTGCTGCTGGCCTATGCCCAGGGCAGCGACCTCGACCAGCTGGCGGCCAACGTCAGCCTGCAACGCCTGGTGATCCAGGCGCAGGACCCGACCACGCTGCCGCCCACCGCGGCGATCCTCGAATCCGACGACGCCCTGCGCGAACGCGTGCAACTGGTCTACGAAGGCCTGACCACCGCCGGCCCGCGCAACAGCTACATCCTCCATGCCCGCAACGCCTCGGGGCGGGTCGCCGACGCGACCGCCGAAAGCCCGTCGCCGGCGGTGGTGGACGTCACCGTGCTGAGCCTGGACAACGACGGCGTGGCCAGCCCCGAGCTGCTAGCCCAGGTCAAGGCCTACCTCAACGACGACGACATCCGCCCGGTCGCCGACAGGGTCAATGTGCGCAGCGCCGAGGTGTTGCCGTACCGCGTCGAGGCGGTGCTGCACATGGCCGACAACGGCCCGGAGTTCGAAGCGATCCTCAGCGAATGCCGACGCCGTCTCCAGGCGTGGGTCAACCCGCGCCGACGCCTGGGCGTCGAGGTCGCCCGTTCGGGGATCGACGCGCAACTGCACATTGACGGCGTGAGCCGTGTCGAGCTGGTCGGTTGGAGCGATATCCGTCCGAGCAAGGCCCAGGCCGCCTGGTGCACGGACATCGAACTGCGGCGGGGTGGCTGACATGCGGAGTCTTCTGCCGCTCAACCGCACGCCGCTGGAGCGGGCCATCGAGGTGGCGGCCGACGAGGACCTCAAGGTCACGTTGCGCACCCTCTACAACCCCGAAACCTGCCCGGCGCACCTGCTCTACCAGCTGGCCTGGGCCTGGTCGGTGGACCGCTGGGACGACAGCTGGAGCGAGGCGATCAAGCGCTCGGTGATCCGCTCGGCGTTCTTCGTCCACGCCCACAAGGGCACCCTCGGCGCCCTGCGGCGGGTGGTCGAGCCATTCGGCTACCTGATCGAGGTGCAGGAATGGTGGCAGACCCAGCCGGCTGGGGTGCCGGGGACCTTTGCCCTGAAGGTCGGCGTGGCGGATAGCGGTATCGATGAACAGACCTATCAAGAGCTGACCCGACTGATCGAGGACGCCAAGCCGGTCAGCCGGCACTTGGTCGGGCTCGACATCAGCCTCGAAAGTCACATCCCCGCCTATCAGGCCGTTGCGCTCTACGACGGTGAACTGCTGGAGGTACTTCCCTGGCAGGCATCGGATATCGACGTACACCTGGGCGCTTACAACCTGGTGAACGACCACACCTTGGACATACTGGACATCTACCTCAATGGCTAACTCAACCACCCAATTCGGTGGGTTCCTGACCAACGTGGGTATCGCCCAGCAGGCCAACACTGCTGTGCTGGGCCTGCCCTGGAACATCACCCACATGTTGATCGGTGATGCAGGCGGCGAGCCTTCGCAGACCCCCGACCCAACGCCCAAACCAACCCAGACCGCGCTGGTGCGCCAGGTCTATCGGGCACAGCTCAATGCCCTGTATCAATCGCCTGCCGACCCTGGCGTGCTGGTGGCCGAACTGGTTCTGCCACCAGAAACCGGCGGCTGGTGGATCCGCGAGCTGGCGCTGGAGGATGCCAACGGCAACTTCATTGCCGTGGCCAAACCGGCGCCCAGCTACAAGCCGCTGCTGGCGCAAGGTTCCGGGCGCACCCAGACCATCCGCATGCATGTGGTGTTCGGCAATCTCGCCAATGTCACGCTGAAGGTCGACCCCAGCATCGTGCTGGCCACTCGCGATTATGTCGACAAGGCACGCGAAGTTGCCGAGCTGTACGCACGCAACCAGCTCAAGGCGCACCTGGACGCGCCCGACCCGCACCCGCAGTACCTGCGTCGTGCCGACGTGGCCAAGGACGCCGGGCCGCTGGCCTGGCTCGGCGCGGCCGGCGGCACCGCTGATGCCTTGGTGCTGTCGCTCAAGAGCAACGAGGCGGCGCTCGGGGCCTACGCGGCCGGGCAGCGCTTCCAGTTCCAGGCGATCGCCAGCAACACCGGCGCCGTCACTGCGAAAATTGGCGGTTTGGCGGCCGTGGCCGTGAAGAAAACCGGCGCCGCAGGCTTGGTCGACCTAGTGGGCGGCGATATCCGCGCCGGGGCGCTGTATGACCTGAACTACGACGGCGCCTATTTCCAGTTGGGTGGCGGCGTCGGCGCCGGTAAAGCCTTCGAGCGGTTCTCGTTCGAAGCCTCGGCCGGGCAACTGGTATTCAGCGTGCCGCATGTGGTGGGCAGCACGCTCGTGATGCGTAACGGCCGGGAAGTCACCGGCTATCTGTCGGACGGCCAGAAAATCACGCTCAAGGCGCCGTGCAATCTGGGCGAGTCGGTCGAGGTGTTGGCGTTCAGCTCGTTCTCTACGGCCAACACCTACACCAAAGCTGAAGTCCAGGCGCTGCTGACTACCGCCTCGGCATTGCCGGTGGGCGGTATGTTGCCGTTTCCCAACGGCACGGTGCCACCGGGGTTTCTTGAGGTTGACGGCAGCGTACAGAGCGCAGCGGTCTACCCTGACTTGGCCGCATACTTGGCCGGTTCGTTCAACAAGGGGGATGAGCCGGCTGGCTACTTCCGGTTGCCGGACTCGCGGGGCGAGTTTCTGCGCGGCTGGGACCATGGGCGCGGGGTAGATCCGGGTAGAGGGGTCGGTAGTTGGGAAGCCGACTCTCTGCGCGACCACCACCATGCTGTGTACTCCGCTGACCCAGGCTATGGGAGGTTGCCGATTGACGCCAATGTCGTCGGAAGTGCTGGGGGGAATCTGGGTTCGATCATCAAGCCTGCCGGCAGCTCAGTACTCGATGCGACCCTCACCTCGAGCGTGTTCTTTCCTGATGCCGCGAAAGGTGGCAAAGAAACCCGGCCGCGCAACCTGGCGGTGATGTGGTGTATCAAGTCCTGGAGCGCCCCCGTAAACCAAGGGCAAATCGACATGTCGGCGCTTGCCGCAAGCGTGCAAGCGCTGAGCACGGCGCGCGCCACGGTTGGTGAATCGCGCGGTGCGCGGATGGATGTGCTGGCTTACTCGCCAACCGCGACCTGGCTGGCTGATGAGCTGGTCGTGAAAAACGCGCTGGGTGAGCTGGGGTGGGCGCTTTCCGGTGTTGCGGTGCAGATCAATCTTGCCATTGTCGGTGCCGGCGGGATGAATGTCGGCGCCGCACCGGTCAATGGTTACGTGGCCCTTTATGTGATCTACAACCCGCAGACCAAGGCTGCCGCCGCCTTAGCGGTCAATGCCACCTCGGGGGTGGCCCCGGAGGTCTACGTGGGAGCGATGCCGCCGGGCGGCTTCACGGCGTCGGCGTTGGTCGCGGTTGTTCCTACCGACGGCTCTGGCCGGTTCTCGCCGGTTGTCGTCAAGGGTCGTTCGGTTGCACCGCTGCCCACCCAGCCTTACCTCGGCTCTACGGTGCAGACGCAGGTGCCGCTTTCCCTGGTTGGATCGGTTCCGCCTAACGCGGTGACGGTTGAGGGTATTTTTTCGGTCAGGAGCACGCAGGCCGGCGCCCTGTCGCTTGAGCTTTTGTCTACGCCGGCTTCCAACGGCATCAAGCGCAACACCTCGACCGTGGGCGCTGGCGGCACCGTGTCGATGATGTTCGATGGGCTGCCCCTGGCGACCCGGCAACAGATGTACATGACGACGGTTAACTTTACGTCGGGTACGCCGGAATTCAGTGTCTACATTACGGGCTACTCCTTATGAAATACCTGCAAATTCACGACGGTGCAGTCGTGGGGGCCTTTTTGTGTCCGCAGCCTGCCGAGGCTTGGGTGGGCGTGATCGAGGTTCCCGACGATGACCCCCGATACCTCGCCTATGTAGGGCGGTCGCAGGTCAGCGCTGAATCACTTGAGCGCGCGTGGCGTGACGCTGAGTTGGCCGAGTTGGTCTGGCTGCGTGATCGTCATCGCGACCAGCTGGAAATTGGCGCCGCCACCACGCTGACCGCCGATCAGTTCTCCGAGCTGCTGGTGTTCATGCAGGCGTTGCGCGACTGGCCCCAGTCCGAGGCGTTTCCTGACGTATCAGCGCGGCCGGTGCCCCCGACTTTCCTTGAACAATCAGGGGGTGATCAATGAGTCGTGCCGATGATCTGGCCGCGATTGAGCGCGGTTTACTGGCGGTGCGAGGGTTGAACAATGCCCCGATCATCGCCAACAAAGTGTTGACCGAGAATGATATCGGCGTGGTGCTGGTCGATGCCTCCGCCGGCTCGCTGTTGATTGTACTGCCGGCGGCTACCAAGCCGATGGACATCCGCGTACAACGGATCGACAACAGCGGCAACAACCTGACCGTGCGGGCCGTAGGCGGCGAGTCGGTCAAGTTTCATACCCATCTGCGCCCGGCAGGCTATGGCCACTTTGTGCTGATGGGCGCCGGTGACTTTTGGCATTTACGCAGTGATGGCGCTGGTAGCTGGCTGCTCCTTGACCGGTTCGATAACACGCCGTTGGGACGCATCGCTTTTGAAACCACGACAGCCACCAACCCAGGCGGCTGGGGGCGGCCTGACGCTCGGTTGCTGGGGCGTGGCGACTGGCCCTGGTTATGGGACCACGCCCAGCAATCGGGAATGCTTGTGGATGAAGCGCAGCGTGCTGGCATGGAGGGCGCCTGGACTCGGGGCGACGGCACTTCAACGTTCCGTGTTCCGGATTTTCGCGGCGAATTTCTTCGCCTGCTCGATGAAGGGCGGGGGGTCGATCCTGGCCGTACTGCCGGCAGTTGGCGCATGGGGACAAAAATCACCGGTGACAATGCCAGCGCTCCTGCTGTTCACGGCATCGGTAATCTGGCTGAGGTCGGGGTCGACAAAGGTGATGGTTTCACCAGCGCAATCTATTACGTCGGCACCACTCAGACGGAAACCAATGCAATCTACTGGGGTACGGTAAGACCCCGCAGCACTGCCTACCCTGGGCGTTTGAAGGTGATCTGAAGCCGTTTGTGCAGGTATTTGGCAAGGCTGACTGTTTTCGCTTTGTTCACTTCGTTCTACTCCGGCCCCGAACGCTTTCGGGACCGGCCCCATCCTGGCCCCGCACTCGCGGGGCTTTCTTTTTTCTGGAGCACACCTACATGAGTGGATTCTTCCACGGCGTCACCGTGACCAACGTCGACACCGGCGCCCGCAGCATCGCGCTGCCGTCGTCCTCGATCATCGGCCTGGTCGACACCTTCACCGAAGGCCCGGGCGTCACCGCCAAGGCCAATGACCTGGTGCTGATCACCAGCGAGCGCGAAGCGGTCGCGGCGTTCGGTCAGGACGCGGCGATCACCAAGGCCTGCCGCGCCATCTACAGCCGCGCCAAGGCGGTCATCGTCGCCTGCGGCGTGGCCAAGCTCGAAGACGCCGCCGAGCAGACTGCGGCGATCATCGGCAACGTGCTGGCCGACGGCAAGCGCACCGGCCTGCAGGCGCTGCTCGACGGCAAGAGCCGTTTCAACGCCCAGCCGCGCCTGCTGGTCACCCCCAAGCACAGCGCCACCCAGGCTGTCGGCACCGCCCTGGTGGCCCTGGCCGACAAGCTGCGCGCCATCGCCATCATCGACGGCCCCAACACCACCGACGAAGCGGCCATCGCCTACGCCAAGAACTTCGGCGCCAAGCGCGCCTTCCTGGTCGACCCGGGCGTGCGCTACTGGGACAACGCCGAGGAGGCCACCGTCGACGCGCCGGGTTCGGCCTGGGTCGCCGGCCTGTTCGCCTACACCGACCGCGAGTACGGCTTCTGGGCGTCGCCTTCGAACAAGGAGTTCGTCGGCATCACCGGCACCACCCGCGCCGTGGAGTTCCTCGACGGCGACGACACCTGCCGCGCCAACCTGCTGAACAACGCCAACATCGCCACCATCATCCGCGACGACGGCTTCCGCCTGTGGGGCAACCGCACCCTGTCGAGCGATCCGAAATGGGCCTTCGTCACCCGCGTGCGGACCATGGACATCGTCATGGACGCGATCCTCTACGGCCACAAGTGGGCCGTCGACCGTTCCATCACCGCCACCTACGTCAAGGACGTCACCGAGGGTCTGCAGGCCTTCATGCGCGACCTGAAGAACCAGGGCGCGATCATCAATTTCGAGGTCTTCGCCGACCCGGAACTGAACACCGCCAGCCAACTGGAGCAGGGCAAGGTGTACTGGAACATCCGCTTCACCGATGTGCCGCCTGCCGAAAACCCCAATTTCCGCGTCGAAGTCACCAACCAGTGGCTGACCGAAGTCCTCGATTCCGCCGCTTAAGGAG
>Ga0209370_1001403_pt1 | contig 21545 bp, 18 predicted proteins | sample AgamicAtPrz_FD_187164 | JGI IMG/M metagenome (GOLD analysis project Ga0209370, IMG submission 187164) | Agave microbial communities from Guanajuato, Mexico - At.P.rz (SPAdes) (version 2) | ecosystem: Host-associated > Plants > Phyllosphere > Phylloplane/Leaf | place: Guanajuato, Mexico... | reverse complement strand
TGGCCTGGATCATGGCCAGATCCTGGACGATGGAGCTGAGCTTGCCCGCATCAATGGCTTCACCGGTCAGGCCCACCACAAAGGTCTGGTGTCGGAACTTGTGGATATAAGGGGCCACAGACCTGAACCAGGGAACAAAGGTGAAATTGAAGACGGTGGACATGGCAGTGCGCGAAAACCTCGAAAGCGGGAAAAAAGGCCTGCGTAGGGTATTACGCAGGCCTGAGGCGCAAAGTGTAGCGGTTACTCGCTTGCCTTCGCTGGTTGCAGCAGGGTTTTGTGCGCGCTGATCGCACAGTTTGTGGTTTTTGTGGCGCGATGTTTTCAAAAAATGACGACTTGTATTTGAGCAGAGCTCCTGGTGGCAGTCAGCGTCGAAACCATGCGAGGCAAAGATAGACACTCGGTCAATCGTCCGGTTGCTGTTGGCGCAGGTCTATCCGTACATTTCATTTCACGGCGGATTTCTCGACCACGTCGAGAGAGGGCCCCAGCTCAAGTTGTCAATCCAAGCGTTATAGAGTGAGCACGTGCCCTTTGCAGGCCATTGCCGTCCCTGTGCATTAGATCAAAGTGGTTGGGATTGCTTTCAGGATATCTAGTCCGAGAGGCGAATCCGAACCACTGTTGAAGCCCTCACATGCTGCCGCCCAGCATGGGCAAGAGCATGCGCGCGACTCGAATGATGGCCGGGCCCAGAACCACCATGATGATGGCCGGGAAGATGCAGGTCACCAGCGGAAACAGCATCTTGGTGGGAATCTTGGCAGCGAGCTCTTCGGCGCGCATTTGCCGCTTGTGGCGTAGGTCATCCGAGAAAACCCGGAGCGATTCGCCGATGCTAGTACCAAATCGGTCTGCCTGCGTCAGCATGGCCGTAAAAGTGTGAATCTCATCTACACCGGTGCGGGCGGCCAGATTTCGCAAGGCTTTTTCGCGAGTGCTGCCGGCACGCATTTCCAGGTTGGTCCAGTGGAGCTCCTCTGCCAGGGCTTCGCTTTTGATGCGAATTTCCTCAGTTACCTTGCCCAGCGCGGCATCCAGGCCCATGCCTGCTTCTACGCAGACCAGCATCAAATCGGCGGCATCGGGAAAGTTTTCAAAGATCTCGCGCTTGCGGCGCGAGGCCATCCAGTGCAAAGCCAGATTGGGTAGGTAGCATGCCACAAGCGCTGCAACCGAGGGGTAGAACAATAACTGGGTGCTGTCTGCCTTGCTGGCTGCCCGCATGAGCGAGTACACCGCCAGTCCCAAAGCAAGAGGCAGCAGCGTTTTGACTCCAAAGTACAGCAGTGGTGCACTCTCGTGGCGGATGCCGGCATTCAGAAAGCGCAGCCGCAACGGCGTTGCATCAATGTCTTTGGTGGGTGACGACAGGTGTGCAAATGGGCCGACCAGTTTGACGACTGTTTCTGTCCAGCCCTTGTCCCGAGAGGTGGGTGTCAGTGACTGTAAACGCCGCGCGGCGACTGTTGGCGTTGCCCAGAAGAACAAGGCTCCAACAGCCAGCATGACGGCGGTGAAAGTGAGCAGGGCGACGATCAACATGGCGTACTCCTTGCGTTTCAGTTGGGCTCATACCCTGATACGGGCGATGCGGCGCAGCAGCAGCAGACCTATGACCATCAATGCGGCCAACCATTTCAGAATGGTGAGGCCAATAGGGTCAGTCCATAGCGGACGCATGAATTCCGGGTTCATTAGATTGAGCAGAGCGGCCAGTCCAAATGGCATCAAACCCAGGATCCAGGCCGACATTCGCCCGTCAGCGGACAGTACGCGGACCTTGGCATGGAGCTTGAGCCGCTCGCGGATCAGGCGACTCAGGTTGCTGAGCATCTCGGTGAGGTTGCCGCCAGATTCGCGCTGTATGAGTACGGCGACAATGAAGTAGCGCAGATCTGTGATCGGCACCCGCTCACCCAAATTGGTCAAGGCCTGCTGTAACGATGTGCCATAGTTGATCTCGTCATGCACCAGGCGGAACTCGCCGGCGATAGGTTCGGTCAGTTCCTCTCCTGCCATTTGCAGGCTTGCGGAAAATGCATGGCCCGCGCGCAATGCTCGCGCTATAAGGTCCAGCGCTTCTGGAAGTTGGCGCTCCATAAGCTTCAGGCGCTGCAGTCGTTTGCGTTGCAGAAACAGCCATGGAAGGGAACCCAGCACCAAACCTAAAAGCACGCCCAAATCCATGGGCTGGCGAAGCATGATGGCCGTCAGCATACCTAGCGCAAACAGCATCGCACTGCCGAGCAGCAAGCCCGAAACCGTCCAGTCCAAGCCTGATTGAACAATGAAACGGTCTAGTTGGTGCGCGCGCGGCATGGTTTGCAGCACCCGCTGCATTCTGGGCATATCGCTAAGTGTGCGCTCCTTGACAAGCTTGGTCGGATTGCTGCGATCATCGGCTGCTGACAAGGCCCTGAGCCGGCGTTCAAGCCGCTTTGCCTCAGGACTCTTGTACTGCTTCCAGATCGTGTGCAGTGCTTCCAGTAGCAGGAGCACGGCTACAAACACCAGACCTATGATTACCAGGACCGAGTGGGAAGAGAAAAAGGACAGCATGGCAGCTCCTTTTTGCCGAGTTCATTGATAGTGACGCTCTGGAGCGAAGATGCTGTCGGGCAGCGCAATGCCGAAGCCTTTGAGCCGATCGGCGAACTTGGGTCTGACACCTGTGGCGTGGAAGTACCCCTGGACTTCGCCATTTGCGCCGACTCCGGTCTGGGTGAAGGCAAAGATCTCCTGCATGGTCACTACATCACCCTCCATGCCCGTGATCTCCTGGATGCTGGTGATCTTGCGTTTGCCATCCGTGAGCCGGAGTGCCTGCACGATTACCGTAATGGCAGAGGCAATCTGTTGGCGCGCGGCCTGGTGCGGCAGATTGAGGCCTGCCATGCCGACCATGTTCTCGAGTCGAGCCAAAGAGTCGCGTGGCGTATTGGCATGGATGGTCGTCAATGAGCCTTCGTGGCCGGTGTTCATGGCCTGCAGCATATCTACCGCTTCGGCGCCCCGGACTTCGCCAATGATGATGCGATCAGGCCGCATGCGCAGTGCGTTGCGTACCAGCGAGCGCTGCGTGATTTCTCCACGTCCCTCTATATTGGGCGGTCGTGTTTCCATGCGAACCACATGCGGCTGCTGCAGTTGTAGCTCGGCTGCGTCCTCGATGGTGACCACGCGTTCCGCTGCTGGAATATAGCTAGAAAGGATGTTGAGCAGCGTTGTCTTGCCGGCTCCGGTGCCGCCAGAGATGATCATGTTCACCTTGGCCTTGGCCAGAGCCTCAAGAACCAGGGCCATGCCAGGTGTCAGGCTTTTGAGATCGTTGATCAGATTCTCCATGCGCAGCGGGATATGGGCGAAGCGCCGGATCGACATCATGGGGCCATCAAGGGCCACGGGCGGGATGACCGCATTCACGCGCGAGCCATCTGGCAGGCGGGCATCGACCATGGGGCTGGATTCGTCGATGCGTCGGCCTATGCGTGAGACGATTTTGTCAATGATGCGCAGCAAATGCTTTTCATCGGTAAAGACAACGGGCGTCAATTCCAAGCGGCCCTGGCGTTCCACATAGATCCGGTCGTAGCGATTGACGAGGATGTCCGATACCGCAGGGTCGGCCATCAACAGCTCGAGTGGACCGAAACCCAGCATCTCGTGCTGGATATCTCGAATCAGCATTTTTCTTTCGAGATCGTTGATGGCTGCGGAGTCCTCGGACAGTAGTCGCTCGGTCATGGTCGCAATTTCTTGCTGCAGTGTCTGCACGGATACTGCATCCAGGGCAGCGAGATCAAACCGCTCCAGCAGCTTGGCATGAATGCGGCTTCTGAGCGCCAGATAGGCCGCAGAGTGACCATAGATGGGGGTGGATGGCGGAGGAGTCTCTGCTGCGGGCATGGCCGACATATCTGCGGACTCAGACACGACCTGCAGCAGAGGCTTGGGCGTGCGTGTCGATGGCGCGGTCAAGAAATCTCGTAGTGACATGACAGTCTCCTTCTGCAATACGGATGCCTACGCCCGGCGAAAGAGCCGGTTCAAGAAATTACCGTTTTCTTCATGAGCCCGAGGTGACAGTGCATCGGCCCAGGCCGTCAGCTCGCGCACCACGCTGCTGCTGCGAGCGGATTCGGCCAGCGGTGCTCCAGCATTGATGGCTGCTTGCACTTCCTGGGCAGCGTCGGGAATGCTGCGCCATTGCTCTTCCAGGCCCAGGGTCTTGCGCACTTCAGACAGCCCGATTTCGCTGCGCCTGTCCACCCTGTTCAGCACCGGATGCAGGCGGCTTTCCGGGTAGCCCAGATCATGGAACATGCGCAGCAGCTTTTGCGCATTGCGCACGGCGGGTACGTTGGGCAGCAGCACAGGAACAATGCACTGCGCTTTGTCGAGCACGCGTAGAGCCAATGGGTCCAGCACGCGCCCCATGTCCAGCAGCACAAAGTCGTAGTGCGTGGCAGCCAGTTGCACGATGGCCTCAATATGCCCGGGCTCCACCTCCATGGCATGCATGGCATCTTCGGGGGCCGCCAGCACATGCAGGCGCGGTGTAACCTTTACCGTACTGGCCGTGAGAAAAGAGGCGTCAAGGCGGTGAAGGTCGCGTGCCACATCCGCCAATGTCGAGCTTGGTTTGCCTTCATGCAGGTAGGGCAGCGCATCGCCAAACTGCAGATTCAGGTCGATCAACAGCACGGAGTGCTTTTGCGCCAACGCCCAGCCCAGATTGGTGGCCAGGAAGGTGGCGCCGGCACCGCCCTTGCAGGGCAGAAAGGCCATGACTTGCCCTTGTGCACGGATGGGGGAGCTGTCCTGCAATTTGCTGGCAAGGCGCTGAACGGCATCGGCCAGTGCCTGCGGCGGCGGCGGCGATGGCAGAACCTCGCGTACGCCCGCCCGCATGGATTGCAGCAGAAACTCAGGTGTCTGCTGGGCGCACAGCAGGACCACGGCCATGCGCGGGTGATGGGTGGTCACCTGCTCCACCGGGGCCAGGTCTGCAGGGTCGCAGCACATACCGTCGACGATCATCAGATCCGGCAGCTCCTGCTCGGCAATCGTGGGCATGCGGGTCTTGCCACCCTCGAAGGTCTGCACCTGATGGGATTGCTCTTGCAGCACATGGGCCATCTCGCGGAGATGGGCGGTGTTGGGGGAGATGATGGCGATTTTCATGTTGGCTCTCCCTAGTTAGGATGCGCAGGCCGTACTGCTGTTGGGATCCTGGCGCAGGATTTCACGCGGCAGATAGGTGGAAAATTCCGGCATGGGAATTTGCTGTATCGCAGATCCCACGATGGGTGCAATCCATTGGAACTTCAGAGGGTTTTGGGGGTCAATGCGTACCCTCACGCCACCACAACTGGTTGAGTCGCACGTGGTGCTTTTGTTGCCTGCTGGGTCATACCAATCGATGGCGATATTGGAGGCAGTGAGTTGCGGCAGCCATGGCGTCATTTGACCCAGTACGAGATTTTTGGAGTTCGCGTATTGCGGGTCGGCGCACACCACCGCATAGCGTGCTCCGGCACGCGTGGCCTCGTTGGCTGCGGCCCAGCTATAGAGCAGGCGGCTGAAGTCCACCACGCCCAGCAGGAACATTAGAAAGATCAGCAGCCCCAGTGCAAATTCGATGAGGGTGGCGCCGCGCTGTGCAAGGTGTTTCATGTCGGCATCCTCATCGTGGCGGCGATATTGCCGAAGTTGATGCCGCCGTTTGCATCGGATAGCTGCAGGCCGAACACATTGGACACCATCGACTGGAAACGGTAGCTGCTCACGGTGACGGTCACGGTGCCGCTGGCCTGCCAGGTGCAACTGATCGCCGCATTGGCCAGGCCGGGCACCAGGGGCTTGTCGGCTGGCAGTGGATTGATGCTGCCGTACCGAACCAGCTTAGTGGCTGCCGACGGGCAGCTTGTGGGCGCAGGCGGCAATTGCACCGTCAGATAGCGCACGGCGTCGCGCACCGATTTGGTCACCGTGTTGTATTCATATAACGCGCGGCCAAACTCGATGACGATCATGCTTAGCACGATCATGAGGGGGATGCTTAGCGCCAGTTCAATTAGCGCTACTCCATATTGCAGGCGATGTTTGCGCATGATGTTCACCTCACCAGAACCGGTACTAGCGGGCCGGCCGTACCGCCTACCAGACCGCTGCCTTTGCAGGGGCTGCCGGGAGCTGTTGCCAGGCCCAGATATTCGAACGTCGATGTCATGGTGGATGGCTGCAGCGGCGTCAGCATCAGCATGCAGGCAAATTGATTATTGAAATAATTGCTCGAACCCGTAGTAATGGGTAGGGTCACGACGCGGCGGTCGGCACCATGGGCCATCAGGTCACCCTTCTGCGCTACGGTTTTGTAGCCACCGGTACTCACGCCGCAGGCGCCGGGATTGACACCGCAAGGCGTGAAGGCTAGGCGCTTGGCCAGAAAATCTTGATAGGCGTCATGTCCTGACGTCCAATTGGATGTGGTGTATATAAAGCTGGAGTAGTCGGGTGAGCCTGTGAGGGCAAAGTTGACTGCTGCCATGTTCTTGTCGGTGTAGATGCCAAAGCGGTAGTTCCAAACTTCGGCGATCTTGTTGGCTTGCGTACCTGGTGTGAAGATGGTTCCGGCTTTTGGGGAAACGCAATAGCCATTGAGCATATCGGCCTCGGTGCCCGAGGCGGATGTAGAGCCATTCAGATTGCCCCAGGTCATATTTCCGGATTTCGCTTGGCCGGGGTTAAAGGGAATCCATTGGCCGACGGTTGGCAAGCCGCTATCCCAGCGTAGCGCCACCGGAATGATGCAGGCCGATTGCGAAGGTGCGCGCGTGGCAACGGCGCGAGCCGCGACGGCGAGGTTATTTGCATAGGCGCTATTGCTGCTGAAGGCCGCCATGATCTGGAGCAACCAGGGTTTTAGCCCCGTCAGTGCATAGCTGCATTCGGCGTATTTGGCAGTGTTATCGGGAAAAACCGTGCTGTAGCTGCCGGTGAGCGTATCGCTGAAGTCGATATGAACCTGATTGGCTGAGCCGCTCTGAAATTGCACGCTGTTGCGGCCGCCCACCGCACTGCCGGCGCTGGTGGCGCGGGCCACGGCGCCGGGCTGCAGGTCCAACTCGCGTGCCGCTGCCAGCGCGCAGCTGTCGGCCGCGGTCTGTAGTTCGGTCTTAACGACAAAGAGCCGGCCAAAATCCAGCGCAATGCCCATAAAGCCCAGCAGGAACAGCATGAACAGCGCGAAGGTAATCAAAAAGGCACCACGCTGCCGTCGTAAAGCGGCGGCAGAACCACGCCGGGGTCGGGCTATGGGCCAGAAATATGGGTGGTTTTTCATGATGCATCGTAGAAATAGGGAGTTGACGGTTTGAGCAAAGGCCAAGACAACGCCATGGCTGTCGTGGCCTTTGCAGTGAGTTAAGGAGCAGCAGGAGCAGCGCAGTTGCCACCCAAGCAAGCATTAACCCTTTCAATCCATCCTGCAAAATCTAATCCACCGGTGCCCATCATCAAAAGAATCAGGCCCAAAGAAACCACTGCAACGATCAATGCGTATTCAATGATCTGCGCGCCTTCTTCGTCGCGGACAAAGGATTGCAGGGAATGGCCAAATTGCTGAGCGATCTTGTTCATGGTGATACCTCTAAAGTGAATAAAGAATGGAAACACATGAGATGCATGCCGACTTTTTGGAGCGGCGGTAAGTGGCGTGCAAGGCCGCGATGCGATCTGCTCTCCTTTCAAATTCAATGGTGTGGAACTGGTTAATCGGCTTCGGGAAATTCCGAGGATTAGGGGGTTCCGCCACCCCCTCCACCACTGGAGTTGCTGGTCAGCGAGCCGCCAATATTGATTACATTGACTGCTCGTGGCGGGGTTTTATAGCTTTGCTCGTAGCGGTCCATGGTGTGCGCCGTGGCACGGCCATCCATGCCGGTGGCGCTATCCACACCGACGCCAGGAGTCTTGCCGGCTTCAGGGTTGAGGGTCATCTGAATGCGCGCGGTGCGCACAGCCTCGCCAAAACGAGCATCGTAGTGAGGGGTCGTGCTGCTGCAGCCCGCCAGCAATGTAGCGGCGGCTAGGGGAAACAGGATTGAGCGTTTGAACATGGCTGGCCTCCGGTTCAGGTGGGCGGGTTCAGGGGGGCGGGACGGTCAACCGAGGGTTCGACCGGTGCTTGTGGTTGCAGCTCTTGTGGCGTTGCAGTCGGAACAGGTGCTTGCACAGGTGTCGCGGTGGTGGCTGGCATGGTCGCAGCGGGTGCAGTTTTCGCGGCAGGTGCGGGCTCGGAACTCTCCAGTGCACCGTTCAAGTAGCGCTCGGCGCGTGAGGGCGGCACATGGTTGTCGGTGGGCACTCTGGGTGCTTCTGCGAGTGCCTGCACCAGGCGCGGAGTGATGATGAACATCAACTCGGTCTGATCGGTCTGGAACTCGGTGCTGCGGGCCAGCGCGCCGAGTACAGGTATTTCACCCAGTCCCGGAAAGCGTTTGACGGCCTCGGTGATGTTGTTTTTGATAAGACCGGCAATGACCAGGCTTTGCCCGTCATTGAGCTGCACCGTGGTGTCTGCGCGCCGCACCGAAAGCGAGGGAATGACCGAGGTGGCGCCATTGATGGCGGTGAAGGGTGAGCCTGTCTGAGACAGATCGGACACCTCGGAAACCAGCTTGAGATTGACGCGCGAGCTACCCAGTACAGTGGGCGTGAACTTGACGCCAATGCCGAACTCTTTTTCCTCCAGTGTCATCACTGGCACGCCGTTGGCATTGCTCTGCGACACGGGAATAAAGATCTTGCCGCCCGAGAGAAAGCTGGCCTGTTGGCCGCTGATGGCCATGATGTTGGGCTCGGCCAGAATACGCACCAGGCCATCGTCCTTCTGGCCGTCGATGTTGAGCGAGGCCTTGCCGATGCGCAGGGCACTCAACAGCGCGCTGCCGCCACTGAGGAAGTTGGAGGCGATGGTGTAGGTGTTCTGACCATTGATGGCCTGTTTGGCGAAGCTGGCGCCGAGCTTGTCGAGCAAGGTCTTGCTGACCTCGGCAATCTTGACTTCCAGCATCACCTGATGCGGTGAGGTGGTGCGCAGCAGGTTGACGATCTTCTTGCTGTCGCTGTAGGCGCCGGCGAGCGTCACCACATCGTCCAGGCGTAGCGGATTGCTGATCTCTCCGCTGAGCACCAGGGCATTGTCGGCACCCTGGACGCGAATGCCGCGCTCCTCGGGCATGAGCTCGCTGAGCTTGGTTTGCAGTGGTCCTGGGTCCATGGTGACGATCACGTCCTTGATAAAGCAGGTGCCCTGGGCGTTTTGCAGGATGACGTTCATGGAGCCGGACTTGCGGCCGCGAAAGAACAGGTCTCGCGGGCTGAGCAATTGGACCTCGATATCACCCATGCCGTTCTGCATTTGCGGTTGGGCATTAGCGGCCATGGGTGCTGCTGCCTGGCCCGCTCCGGGCGTCTGGCCGCTCACCAGGATGCGCGCCATGGGCGAGCTCAGCGGAATGACCACGGATTTTCCCAGAGTGACCGTGGTCGGATCCTCCGTGCGGATGGCCGTGCAATTCCTGGCGGGCAGGGTGTTGCGGGGCGCTGCGGGAGCAGCCGTAGCTACAGGGCCGGGGGGCTGGGCAGGTGTACCCGCAGATTGGGCCAGCACAGGCGTGGAGCTGGCGAGCAGCATGCTGGCTGCTATGTATAGGTGATGGTGTTGCACGGCCGACCTCTCTTAGTTGTTGCGAGTAGAAGATCAGAAGCAGTTGAGAGTGCGAGCACCGCCCTGGATGACCTCGACACAGGTGGCCGTCGAGGGCTGAGGTGCGGGCCTGGCTCGCTGCATCACGGGTTTGGCAGTCGCTGCGACCTTGACGGGTGCAGGGGTTGGCTCGGGTGTTCCAAACAGCTGGTGCTTGGTGATGCCAGCAGTGCTGGTGGGATCTTTGTCAATCTGGTTGCGCAGCACCAGTGAAAGAGTGCCCACGCTGCGTGCAAGATCGAGTTTCTCGGCATCTTCCGGGCTCAGCTCGAGGGTGACGGCGCTCACCACCTTGGGTTTGGTTTCGTCACGATCGGCTTCCTGGGCCACAGCCAGGACCAGCACGTTCTCCAGCACGGTTTTGCTGATCTGGCGCGACTCTTCTGTCTTGCCGTTCTGTTCCTGCTGGGCATTGACCACCACGTCTACGTAGTTGCCGGGCAGGGCGAAGCCCGCAACACCGACTACATCGTTGACGCGTACCGTCATGGCCCGCTTGCCCGGAGCGATGACGGCAGCCAGTCCGCCTTTGGTGCCTACAGGAGCCAGCTTGCCTTCGAGCACGGCTTCACCGCGCAGCACTCCGACCTTGACGACGCGATCCTGTAGCTGTTGCATATCATGGAAAGCGCCATCGGGTATGGAGCCCCGCGGCCAGTCCACCGTGTTCAGCATGTTCGGCAAAATCTTGCCGCCCAGTGGAATGTCGGTGGCAGCGACAACCACCTTGTCGGCGTCTATGCTGCCGCGCTGGGCCACCCAGTTGGCGGCGTAGACCGCTGCTGCCAGGCTGGCCAGTGCTGCGAGGATAAACAGAACCAAAGCTTTGAGGTTTTTCATGGAATGCTCCCGCTATGCCGTTGTGTAAGTGGCTATACCCAGGTGAACTGCCGAGCGACCAGGAACGCCAGGGTTCCCAGGGCGATGCTGACGCCGTAAGGCAGCTTGCCTATCGAGTGCGCCGAGCTGGAGCGGGCATCGGGACGGATCCCCGCAGCGACATTGACGTAGAGCAGCTGCACTGCCTCGGCCGAGTTGCGCATCAGCTTGCCGGCCATGCGATGCCAGAGTACGTAGGTGATAGCTACCAGGCCCCCGGTGATGAAGACAAAGAGCACGGTCTGCCAGGCGGCTGCTGGGCCGAGAAAGCTGCCGACCATGGCCATCAGCTTGACGTCGCCAGCTCCCAGGGCATGCATCAGATAGAGAGGCAGCATCAAGGCCAGACCTACTGCCATGCCGCCCAGTGCCCAGAAAAAGCCGCCGGTGTTGGGATGAGGGGCTAGCAGGCCGTAGAGCAGGGCCAGAGCGGCGCCGCCGAAGGTCAGGCGATTGGGAATGCGACGTGTGCGTAGGTCACAGATGCTGGCTGCCAGCAAAAGCAGCAACAGGATCAGCGAACGCGGCTCGGTGAAAACGGCGGCCACGAGTTCGGATGCTGCGCTGAGTTCGGAAGATGTCATGGTCAACCTCCAGTCCTGTGTTCAGCGAATCCTGTTCGGGCCTCAGAGTTGACGCTGGCTGTCTGCTGCGTTCAGCTCATCTGACTGGTGTTCACAGGATTCGGGCTATACGTGACTAAATACAATTTTTCTATCAACTTCATTCTTTTGTTTAATTTTGTGGAAATACTATTCCTATAGAAATCGCTTATCAATATGAGAGTTCGTAAGGATTTTTCTAATCCGCATGAGATGCAAATGTGACGCCGTTGTAGGTTGCGTAAGCATTGGTCTCATGCGCTGGCTGACGCAGATCGGTTCACGCCGCATGGTGGGTCTTGGGTTGTGAGCGAGAGACCTGTAAGGCGTGGGCTCGGGGCTCGGGGCCCGAGTGTCTGGGCTCTTTGATAGCTTCTGAGCAAGTCGCGCAGGCCTGCGAAGGCCTGCTTCCTGCCTGGCCGCTGCTCTCGGCGCAGGCTTGGGGGCGCGCTGAACTGTGCCCCGAGCGTTACCCATTTTTAGAAGCTTGCAGTGCCTATCGGTGTCTGGCCTGGCTGCTTCGGTATGTTGGGTCCGTGACTTTGGACAGGGTCGGAGCCAGGGTTGAGTAGCCGCTTTGAGGGATGGGGCTGAGGTAATCCTCGACAGCCCGCAGTCATGTGCCGAGGCAGTTTGTTCGCCAGGCGCCAAGGCGGCAGTCTGGCTGCCTGTCTGCTGTGGGGGCAGGCTCAATCCAGCCGATGCAGGATGAGCGCATTCGCATCGGATACGGGTTTATCAAAAAAATAGCTCCTTGCGACTGATATGCAATGACTTCGATGCGGAAAGACCCGGATGCGCTCATCCAGCAATCGCCAGTAGCTCTGATGTTGATAGCAATCGTCTTGCCGGCTTCAGGCGTTTGCCCTGCGCTGGCTGTGCAGGCCCAGCAGCACCAGCACGACGGCTACCAGGGGCAGCATGCCGATATTGATGCCGTTCCAGCCAGCGCTGTGCAGCAACTGCCCTGATCCGAACGAGGCCACGGCCACCGTGCCGAAGACCAGGAAATCGTTGAGTGCCTGCACCTTGGCGCGTTCCGAGGGGCGGTAGCACTCGGTCAGCAGCGCCGTGGCACCGATGAAGCCGAAGTTCCAGCCCACGCCCAGCAAAATCAGCGAGCCCCAGAAGTGGAAGATATCCAGCCCCATCAAGGCCAGCACGCCGGCCGCGCCTATCATCAGCAGGCCCAGAGCGGTCACGGGCCGCTTGCCATAACGCGCAATCAGCTTGCCGGTGAAAAAGCTGGGCACGAACATGGCCAGCACATGCCATTGAATCCCCATGGCGGCTTCGCCCACGCTGTGGCCGCAGCCCACCATGGCCATGGGCGCGGCGGTCATCAGGAACGCCATCAAGCCGTAGCTAACCACACCGGCCGCGCAGGCCACGACGAATTGGGGGGTGCGGGCAATTTCTCCCAGAGGCCTGGAGTCGCCAGCCACGGCGGTTTTGGTCTGAGGCGGCTGTAGGCGCAGGCCCATGAGCAAGGGCAGGGCCAGCAGGGCCAGCACCGCCTGGCTGTAGAAGCTGCCGGCAAACGGTGTGGCGGGCAGGGCGTCGCGCGTCCAGATCACCACCTGCGGCCCGATGATGGCGGCAATCAGCCCTCCGATCATCACGCGCGAAATGGCCTTGGCCTGTTGCGCTGGCTCGCTCACCATATCGGTGGCGGCGAAGCGGTAGCTCTGCACGCAGGCCGCATAAAAGCCGGCCAGCGCCGTGCCGATGCAGAAGGTGACGAAGTCGCTGTGGGCAATGCCTTGCGCGGCGACCACGCCGGAGATCACGCCCAGAACGGCGCCCAGCACATAGGCTGCGCGGCGGCCCATGCGGTTCATGATCCAGGCGGCCGGCAGTGTGGACAGCGCCAGCCCGAGCTGGTAGATGCTGACCGGCAAGGTGGACGCAGCGGGATTGGACGACAGTTGCTGCCCGACCAGACCGCCCAGTGAGATGATGATGGGCGGAGAGGCACCTCCCAGGGACTGGGCTGCGACCAGCAGGCCCATATTGCGGCTTTGTTGTGTGTTGTTGTCTGATTGCATAAATCGCTTCGGCTGTCCATGCTTGTACGCAGATTTGTCACATCTTGCAGCATTCATATTGGCCGCACATTAAAAGGTTTGCTGTGGGCATGGTGCAGTTGCGAGTCTGGTGATCGAAGTGAATGGGAGTGATATGACGCTGAAATGCCTTATTGGCCGGGCTGCAGGCCTGAGCATTGCTCTGGCGCTCATGAGCTGGGCGCCGATGGCGCATGCCGAGACGGCAGACGCCCCGCATGAAGCGGTGGTCTGGTCGGCGAGCTATCGCGGCGAGATCGCCGGCAAGGCGGTCAAGCTGGAGCTGTGGCGGCTCGACGGCGCCGTCGGAGGCAGCTATTGCTACGAGCCCTGCAATCGGCCCGGCGCAACACTTGATCTGGAAGGCTCGGCAAGCGGACAGCTGACGGAGACACCGATGGCGGGTGCAAGCGATCCCAAGCCTTCGGGCCGCTGGTCGCTAGCGGCCTTGCCGGGCATGGCGCCACCGCGTCTGCAGGGTCAGTGGCAGTCCGCGGACGGCAAAAAGCGCTGGACGGTCAATCTGCTGCGCCAGTCCCCGGATTTCTCCCATGCAGTGCATTACGAGTTGCGTCTACTGATGGATCAGAAGCTGCGCTCTCTGGCTGACTGCGGCGAACATACGGATCTCCTGGTTTCCGCCATTCAGGTCTATGAGCAGGGGCGTCTTAAGCAAAGCCTGCCGACCGCCGCCGTGGGCAGTTGCTGGCTGGTGCAGCCGCGCTGGGTGGATGCGAATTTTGATGGCTGGCCTGACCTGACCCAGGCGCTGGATCTGCCTGCGGGGCCGAATATTCAGCACCGCACCTGGCTTTACGACCCGGGCACGCAGAAGCTGGTGCTGGGGCCGCAGTCCCTCCAGGACATCAGCTCGCCTGCCTTCGATGGCAAGGCCAGGCGCATCTACAGCGAATGGCGTGCCAGCTGTTGCAGCCATGGTGTAAACATCTATGCCTGGAAGCCCGCAGGGCTGGAACTGGTCGAGCAGGCTGAAAGCTATATGCTGCCAGTGCGCAAGGGCGGCAAGCTCATGGCCTGCTATCAGGTGCCGGACTATGCGCAAGGCCATGTGCGCTGGCCTGCCGGCCTCTACCAGCGGGGCGGCGAGCTGAGTCTGGGACAGGAGCCCGCTGCCGACTGGTGCGATGCCGATCCTGCCGCGACCAGGGGCCAGAACCAGGTACAGGTGCTGGCCGAGCCCAGACCTGGACAGCCACCCCAGATCCTCAAGGCCTATGGCGCAAGCTACCGCAAGGTCGATACGCCCAAAGGTGCCCGTTACTGCCCCGATATCGCAGTCTTCGATGCCGATGCCCACAAGGTGGTGCGTGTGCTGATGAGTGAGAACGCCGAGCAGAACTGCGAAACGGAAAATCCCGCAGGGGGGCAGCCCTGAAAGCGGTTTATCGCCATGCATGGAAATCGCTTGCTGCTATCGTTTTGAGAAGGTTTGCTTGTTATACAATTTAAATAATTGAGATTCATTCTCAACAAGCCTTAGCCACGCACTTCGTTTTAGCCATAGGAGATCGATCAAAAACGAGGTCTACATGGCAACCCCAGTTCGTGGCGGCGCAGGCAAGGCGCCGTCGGCTTCAGCGCTCGCATCCACGCAGTTCGCTCCATTCGCGCATTGGCTGTCTTCTGCTGTGTGCTGCAGCCCCCGCTCAGCCTTAGGGCTGGCTGTGTTGGTGGTTTTGAGTGCCGGCGCCCAGGCACAGACCCAGATACCGGACCAGCAGGAAAAACGCCTGAGCGAAGTCACGGTTTCCGGCAAGCAGGACGGCAACGCTCTGCCTGCGCTGGCCTCTGGTGCTCAGGTCGCCAAGGGCGCAGGCCTGGGGCTGCTGGGCAATGTGGATGTGATGGATGCCGCCTTCAACATCACAGCCTATTCCGAAGAGCTGATCCGCGACCAGAATGCGGCAACGGTGGCGGCCGTGCTGGAAAACGACTCTTCGGTGCGCTTCACCACCAATACCGGCCATGTCAACGAGAACTATGTGATTCGGGGCTTCGACGTCAACGCCAGCGAAGTGGCGTTCAATGGCCTGTATGGCCTGGCGCCCGACAGCCATGTACCGACCGAGATGATAGAGCGCGTGGAACTGCTCAAGGGCCCGGGTGCGCTGCTCGGCGGCATGGCTCCCAATGGAGCGGTGGGCGGCGTGGTGAATGTGGTCAGCAAGAAGCCGCTGGCCGATGATCTGACGCGGCTGACCACTACCTTCACCTCGGGTTCGCAGCTGCAGGAGCATGTGGATGTATCGCGGCGCTTCGGCCCCGAGCGCCGTCTGGGCATACGCTTTAACGGCGCGCTGTCCAGCGGGGAGACCGAGGTCGACGACCAGAAGCGCCGCCGCCGTCTGGGCGCCGTGGCGCTGGACTATCAGGGCGATCGCTTCACGCTGGGGCTGGATGCCTATCACTACAAGGTGAACCTGGACAACGGCAGCCCGGTGATGGTGAGCTTTGGCAAGATGAAGAATCTGATCGGCGCGCCGGATGCCAGCAACAATCTGTTCCGCGGCGTCAACACCGAAGTGGAGAACAAATCGGTGGCGCTGCGCGGCAGCTTCGAGCTCAGCGACAGCTGGCAGCTCTACGGCAGCCTGGGCAAGGCCTGGCATGACTATGCTGGCCAGCCCACGGGCACACGCGTGGTGCTCAATGCCGTGGGCGACGGCTCTGCCGTGGGTCAGACCTATAACCTGCAGGGCTATACCAACAGCACGGCGCTGGATGCGGGTTTGCGAGGCCGCTTCAGAACCGGCGATGTGGGCCATCAGCTGGTGTTCTCGTTCAACGAGCTGCAGCAGCAAAGCGGACGCGCGCTGCCCATCGTGGTCAGCAGCAGCTACACCACCAATATCTACGACCCGGTGCTGCCGGTTCTGGCAGGCCCGCGCAATGCCGTGCGCCAGGAAAACGACAATGTGATTCGCAGTTTCGCCGTGGCCGATACCCTGAGCCTGCTGCAGGACAGGCTGCAGCTGACGCTGGGCGCACGCCACCAGCGCGTGAATCAGAAGATGAAGGGCTATGACGAGAGCGCCGTCACTCCCATGCTGGGGCTGGTGGCCAAGCCCTGGGGCGAGGATCTGTCCTTCTACGCCAACTACATCGAGGGGCTGAGCCCCGGTCTCGAGGTGGGCTCCACCTATGCCAATGCAGGCGAGACATTCGCTCCCTACAAATCCAAGCAGATGGAGGCGGGCGTGAAGTGGCGCCGCGCAGGCTGGACGAATACGCTGTCGCTGTTCCAGATCGAGAAGCCTTCGACCACCATCGATACGGCGGCCAATACCCTCAAGCTCAATGGAGAGCAGCGCAATCGCGGCGTGGAGTGGAATACCTTTGGTGCGCTGAGCCCCCGCTTGCGCGTGCTGGGCGGCATCACCTATCTGCAGCCCAAGCTGACCAGCACCCAGGGCGGCAACAACGACGGCCATGATGCTTTCGGCGCGGCGCGCTGGGCGGCCAATCTGGCGGCAGACTGGGATGTGCCGGGCGTGGCCGGTCTGGCGCTGAACGCACGCCTGGTGCATACGGGCAAGCAGTGGGTCAACTCTGCCAACACCTTGCGTGCACCGAGCTGGACGCGCTTTGATGTCGGCGCCCGCTACACCACGCGCGTTGCCGACAAGAAGGTGGTGTTGCGCGGTACGGTGGACAACGTCTTTGCTCGTACTTACTGGGCTGGAGCCTTTGCCGACAACTTCCTGACCGTGGGTGCACCGCGCACCGTGCGCATCAGCGCCGCCGTGGACTTCTGAGGCGAGGGACGCATCAATGCATGAAGATCTTCAAGGTTTGTGTTTGCTGGTGACGGGCCACAGGCCATCCGGAAAAGGGCTGCGCTCCTTGCTTGTTCCTGGTCTGCTTGCGGCCAGCGTCGGCGTCGCCAGCGCGGCCGGTGCGGCCAGACCTTTGCCCGCCGACACGGCTCAGAGCGCGGTCAAGGCGGCCTCATTGCTTTCGGTGCGGGAGCCGCTCTCCGGCAGGCTGGCGCCGGGACAGAAGCTGAGCCTGCAACTGGAGGCACCGGCAGGTGCCGTGGTGCGAGGCAATCTGCAGGCGCTGGGCGTTGTGCTGGATGTGGAAACGCCTGACGGGCGCCATCTGCGTCGGCTGAGCCAGGGCGCAGGCGTCGATCACGCATTCACCTGGCAAAGCCGCGGCATGGCAAAAGAGCGTCTGGTGCTGCGCGCCGAGAAGGTCCAGTCTTATGCGTCGGCGGCAAACGGCGTGTCGGCGGCGCAGGGCGGGCACAGCGACGCTTCGACCTATGCTGCGCCCATTCCTGGTGCCTACGAGCTGACGATCACCCAGGTGCTGGCGCCGTTGGCGACCGGCCATGCGCCTGCGGCAGAGATCGAACCAGAGCCGCTGCGCAGCCCCAGGCTCAAGGCCTTGCAGGCGCGGCTGGCGCAGGGCGGCGACAGCCGCAGCTTCTGGCAGGAAATGGAACGCCAGGGCACGCCGCTGATCGAGCCCTGGGATGCCGAGCACCATCTGGTGAGCTTTGTCTGGCGCGGCGCCGGGCAGTCCGTGCGGCTGTTCGGAAGTCCATCGGGCAACCATGAGCCTTTGCAGCGCCTCGGAAGCAGCGATGTCTGGTGGGCCAGTTTCGTCATGCCCAGGGATGCGCGGCTCAGCTATGGCTTTGCGCCCGATGTGCCTCAGGTTTCGGCCGACGCCATGATTCAGCGTCGAGCCATTCTGTCCACTTTGCAGCGCGACCCTCTCAATCGCCAGAGCTGGGGGCGGTCTGCGGATTTGCAGGCAGCGCAGGATCGCTACGACGGACGCTCCGTGCTGACGCTGGCCAAGGCGCCGCCCCAGCCCTGGAGCCAGCCCCGTGCCGGCGTGGCTGCCGGCCAGTTGCAGCGTCACTGGCTGGACAGCCAGGCGCTGGGCAACGGGCGCGACATCTGGATCTACAAGCCACAGGGCTGGCAGCAGTCCGATGCGGCTCAGCGTTCCTTGCTGGTGCTGTTCGACGCCCAGGCCTATCTGCGCCAGGTTCCCACGCCCGCCATCATCGACAACCTCATGGCCGACGGCCTGCTGCCTGCAACAGCCGTAGTGCTGGTGGCCAATGGCGCAGGCGACGCGCGCAGCCGCGAGCTGCCGCCCAACCCGGTGTTTGCCGACTTCATGGGCCAGCAGCTCATGCCCTGGCTCAAGGCTCAGGGCATAGCGGCCGGAACTGAGCGCACGGTGATCGCAGGATCGAGCTATGGCGGCCTGGCCTCAAGCTATGTGGCGCTGCGCTATCCGCAGTGGTTTGGCAATGTGCTCAGTCTTTCGGGCTCCTATTGGTGGGCTCCCAAGGGCGAGTCGCCCAATTGGCTGGCTCGCCAGTATGAGCAAGCACCGCAACTGCCCATTCGCTTTTACTTTGATGCCGGCCTATACGAAGGGGCTCGCGGTGGTCAGGCAGGCATACGCGAAACCAGCCAGGAGCTGGGTGATGTGCTGCGTGCCAAGGGCAACAAGGTCGTGCAGCGTGTGCACAGCACCGGTCATGACTATGTGCACTGGCAGGGTTCGCTGGCCTGCGGGCTGCTGGCGCTGACGGGGCGCGAGCCATCGACCGAGGGGCTCAAGGAGCAGGTCGCACAGGCTTGCGGGCTCTGAGTCCGGGAGCATAAAAAAAGGGGCTGAAAGCCCCTTTTTTGCTTTTGGCCTGCAGCGCTTATTCACAAGCGCTGCAGGCTTTTCCATGCAAGCTTCTACTTGAGCTTGTTGCCGCATTCGCCGCAGAACAGGTCATTGGCGGCTACCGGGGCGCTGCAGGCTGGGCAGCTCGGCGCAGCCTGAGCCTGGCGGGCTTTCTCGGCGGCCTCTGCTTCGGCACGGGCGCGGGCTGCTTCACGCTCGGCAGCCTGCTGCCTGGCCAGTTGCTCGGCCTGGGCTTTCAAGCGCTCTGCTTCTGCTTGCTGACGTGCTTCTTCGGCAGCCTGGGCTGCGGCGTGCTCCTCAGCGGCCTTTTGTTGTGCAGCGCGCTCTGCGGCCTGGGCTTCGGCCCGCTGGCGTGCAGCCAGTTCCTGAGCTTCGGCAGCCGCACGTTCGCGTGTCGCACGTTCTCGTGCAGCTTGCTCGGCGGCCTCGGCTTCAGCCTTCAGGCGTGCCGCCTCGGCTTCGCTACGCTGGCGGGCGGTTGCCTCTTCAGCGCTTTGACGTGCTTTTTCCGCCGCATCGGCGGCAGCACGCTCGCGCGCCTGCTGCTCGGCAAACGCTTGCTCGGTGGATGCTGCTGTGGCTGCAGTCAGGCCCGCGGCAGCCGCTGCTGCGGCAGCCGTTGCTGCGCCAGCGCTGGCATTGCTGTCGGTGCCGGGCGGGGTGTCGGTGACGGAGGGCTTGGCTGTGGCCTCCTGCAGGCGCTCGCTGGCAGCCTGCTTGGCGCGCTCGGCTGCGGCCATGGTGCGTTCTGCGGCAGCCATGGTCTGGGCCTTGGCTTCCTCGGCTTTTTTGCGCACATCGCCAATCAGGCTGTCCAGCGCACCCTCGGCCTCGGCAGGGTCCACGCTTTCACGGGCCTGCAGATAGATCAGATTCATGCCCATGATGGCAACCTGGGCCAGCAGTGCGCCCACCACGCAATAGAGAACGCCCAGGCCGGCGATGAGGCCGGTGCTGCCGCCACCCATCATGTCCATGGGGTTGAAGCCACCACCGTAGCCACGGCCGTAGCCGCCGCCCATGAACATGCCGGCCATGGAGCCATCTCCGGTAATGCTCATGGCCATCCCGGTCAGGGAGACGGTGGCAGGCACCAGTCCGGCAAACAGCATGAAGCAGACCAGACCCAAAATGACATAGAGCACGACTTCCATCAGCACCACTTCGACCAGGCGCTTGCGCGCGATGCTCAGCACATTGGCCAGCGCAGCCTTGACGGACAGGCCGCTCCACAGCGCAGGGCCCATCAGCGGGCCGACGACCCAAATCATGGCGATCAGCAAGGCTGCGGCGACCAGCACCAGAATCGGGTGGGCCACAAAGGCCAGAATACCGCCGAGCACGGGAATCTTGCAGATGAAGTAAATGACGGCAGCCAGCAGGTAGTAGGCCAGCGTGGCAACAAATATCGCGAGTCCGACCAGCAGGAATTTGGGCAGGCACAGCAGACCGGCCGATGCCGCAGCCGAGAAGGAGCGTACGGGCTCGTTCCTGGCCTTATCCATGAGCATGATGCCGACGCCCGAAGAGCCAGCCAGCAGCGCGACCACGGCCGCCAGCATGAAGATCAGGTACATGAAGAAGCCGGCCTTGACCAGCATCCAGGCCGCGCCTGCTATCAGTGCACCGGTCAGCAGCAGTGTCAGAAAGCACAGCAGCAGCGGTCGCCATTGCGTCAGCCCTTCGGCGGCTCTGGCGAGGGTGGCAAAACGTATTTCTCCCAGGGGTTGCTCTCTCATTTTTCGTCCTGTCTGGTGGTTGAGGCTGGCTGGTGTGGCGCGATGAGCCGCTGGCTGGCCGGGGGTCAAAGCTTGCCGCGGATCTCGCCGGCTTCGATGGTGTAACGCTCCACGCCGGCGGGCAGACCAGTATCGATCTTCTTGATGACAGTCACGGGTTTGCCGCCTTTGGACTGGGTTGTGCCAGTGGCGGTATTCACACGCCCGGCCCTGACATCCTCGTCGGACTGATCGACCACGATGCTCGACGAGCCGCGGTTGTCGGCCAGTTCATTGGCCAGTTCCTTGAGCACATTCATGGCCTGGGTATATTCCTTGCGACCTTTGGCGGCCAGCGGCATCTCCACGGTCAGTGCTGAGAAACTGCGCATCTGGTGTGTCTGTCCCGACTGCCCATCGGCAATGCTGACGGTCCTGGTCTGTACCGGCCCTGCCACTGCGCGTTGTTTGGTCGGCAGCTTCTGCATGGCTTGCACGGCCTGGGCCTGCATGCTCTGCGCATGCTGCGTCTCCTGATCCAGAGCGGCCTGCAAACGGGCAAAGCGCTCGTTCTGCCCGCCCGAAACAGCGGTTGCGGGCGCGCCGCCGCCAGGGCCGCAGCTGGGGTCTGCGGAATTGGTGACGCGCGAGAGCATGCAGCTCAGCGATGTGGAGGCATCTTGCAAGCTGGCGCAGCCGCCGAGCAGGGTTGCGGCGCAGGCGAGCACAGTGAGTTTGAGTTTTTTCATGGCTTTCAATCCAGCAGGTCATCCAGGGATGGCGCGGCATTCTTCTTGACTGGAGGTGTTCTTGC
>Ga0209370_1001401_pt1 | contig 21575 bp, 28 predicted proteins | sample AgamicAtPrz_FD_187164 | JGI IMG/M metagenome (GOLD analysis project Ga0209370, IMG submission 187164) | Agave microbial communities from Guanajuato, Mexico - At.P.rz (SPAdes) (version 2) | ecosystem: Host-associated > Plants > Phyllosphere > Phylloplane/Leaf | place: Guanajuato, Mexico... | reverse complement strand
TGTCGATGACGTAGCGCTGTATCCCGCGGGCAATACGGCGCAGCGTGTTCTCTGCCAGCGGCCGACGAACACCCAGGGCCTTGCCTTCCTCGGGCGTGAGGAAGATAGACGGGCAGGGGAGCGACCAGTCGATGATGTCCGCTGCCAGGCGCTGCGGTTCGGCCTGCTTGGATTTGACATACGCACTGCCTGCCGGCAGGTGCGAAGGGCTCGGCCATGCGATGGGCTGGCCGTCGCAGCGTGCGATCAGGAACAGGCGCTTGCGGATGGTGGCCGCACCAAAAAGATTGGCACGGATCTCCCGCCACTCCACCTCGTAACCCTGGCGGCGCAGGGCGTTGACGAAGCTGTTAAAGGTGCGGCCCTTGTTCTTCGGGCAGGGGCGGCCCTCGGCGAGCGGGCCCCAGGTGACGAACTCTTCGACGTTTTCCAGCATGATGACCCGCGGGCGCACGGTCGCGGCGTACCGGATGGCAACCCAGGCGAGGCCGCGGATTTCCTTCTTGACCGGCTTGCCGCCCTTGGCCTTGCTGAAGTGCTTGCAGTCCGGGCTGAACCAGGCGAGGTCGACGGGCCGACCGCCAGTGATTTCGCGCGGGTCCACCTCCCACACGCTCTCGCAGTAGTGCTTGGTGTGCGGGTGGTTGATCTCGTGCATCGCGATCGCTTCGGGGTCGTGGTTGATGGCGATGTCTACCGGACGGCCCAGGGCCATTTCGATGCCGGTGGACGCGCCGCCGCCGCCGGCGAAGTTGTCGATGACCAAGCCGCCGAAGTTGAAGCTGGGTTGTGGGTGGAGGCGGTAGGTACTGGCGGTCATCCCTTAGCCCTCGCGCGGTGAGTGATGGTGAGCAGGCTCATCAGGCGCTGGAAGTAGCGGTCGCGGGCTTCCTCTGCACTCCATGGTTTGATGTGCCACGCGGGCAGCTCGATGCCTTGGATGCAGTCCCAGGTGTCGGGGTGGGCGGGCATGAGGTCGCGGCGCTCGACGGCGAGCATGTACATGTCGGCCTCTTTCACCTGGTCGGGTAGCTCGGGCTCGAGGTCGAAGCGTTCGCAGATGGCGAGCCACACGCGGTGCTCGATCTGCGCGTACACGTCAAGGACTCCACGGCTAGCGGCGTACTCGCGCATGGCGAGTTTCAGCGGGCGCACCATGTCGCCGATGTAGGCTTCGGTGGCGTCGTGGAGCAGGGTGACTAGTTGATGCTCGGGCTCGACCAGCTCGTGTGCGCGGAAGCAGTGCTCGGCAACCGAGTAGTGCCTTCTGGTGTGACCGTTGAAGCGGCACAACCTGGCCAGGCTGAAGGCGATGTCGCCCGGGTGCACCATGTCGGCAGTCGGGGCGAGCAGCTCGAAGCGGATGCCTTGGTTGGTAAGTATCCAAGTCATGCTGGCACCCCTGCATTCACTCGCAGTGCGGCGCATAAGATGCGCGCCTCGTGATTGGCGTCGTCTAGCGCGTGGTGCTTAACGCCCTGGAACTTGATGCCGGCCTTCGCGGTGGGATAGAGCGCACAGATCGTGCGCAGGTCGCGATCGTTCCAAAAGTCCCAGGGGGGCGGGAGCTGGGCCGCGTCGTAGGCGCTGCGAAGGATGACGTTATCGAAGCTGCTGCCGTTGCCCCAGACGCGGCGATCGTCACGCTCGGGGGCGTGGGCTTCCATGAACTGCCGGACGGCGGCCAGGGCGACACCGATATCTAAGCTCTCCTGCGAGCCGTCGACTTCGCGGCGGGCCTCTGCGTCTTGGCGCATCCACCACTTGACCGTATCGGCGTTCAGCGTGCCGCCCAGGGCGGTGTGCGAATTGACGTAGACGCGGGTGTAGAGCCGGCCGACGATTTCGCCGTGCTTCACGCATGCGATACCGATGCTGGCGATGGCCGCGGTGCTGCGGTTGTCGAAGGTTTCCAGGTCTGTCACGAAGTGGGTTTCGTTGATCATGCTACAGCCTCCTGCTTGGCGACGTGCTGCATGGCTTCGTCGTAGGTCATTACGGCTTTGCCGCCGGTCCGGGTGCTCATGTCTTCATTGGTCAGGTAAAGCGTGTCGTGCAGTTCAACTGGACGTGGGTCTGCTTGAAGGTCGTCCACGATCTTGCTCAAACCGAGGGCCTTGGCAATGCGGGCTGCGTTGCGGGTTTTGCCGCACGCCTCGGGGCCAAACACAATCACGCTACGGACGGTGCGGGCTGGAGCGGTAGCTTCGGTCTGCTGCTGCTGCTCCAGGCGTGATGCCAGTGCCTGTAGCTGTTCGCGGGTGGCGCTGGTATCGCGCGCGCGCTGGGAGTTTCCGAGAAGGGTGTGGGTTTCGGTGGCTCGTTCGAGCTGCTTAATAGCGCGCCGAACCCACAGTAACTCGTGATCGCTCAGGCAGCGCTGGGCGAAGAGCTTCACCCGGGCGTCCGCGTCTTGGCTGATCGATTCGAGAGCGTGCTGGTGGTCGCGCACCAGGTTCAGGCGCTGACCCTTGAGGCTGGTGATTTCCAGCGCCTGGGCGGTGACGCTGTGCTGCAGTTCGTCTATCAGCGGCTGGCGGGCTTGGCTGCCTGCGCTGTAGCCCTGCGCGCGAATTCGTGCTTTGGTGGTGCGGCTGATCACCAGGTGGAGGGCGATGCCGATAGCCAGGCCTGCGATCAGGCCGATGGCGAGTAGTTGGATGGTCGGGTGCATGTGCTGTGCCTCGATGGTGGTAAGAGGCCGGCGTGGTAAGCGCCGGCCGGTTGCTAATGTGGGTTACTTGCCGAGCTGGAAGGTGCCGATGGTCAGCGGCACCAGGCCGCCAATTTCGCTGCTCAGCACGTTCTTGAACTCCTCGGCGAACTCTTCGCGCTGGGCTTCCTCACCCACCCAGCGCAGCTTGAGCACCGGGGCGTTGTCGCCGGTGATGACGGACAGGCGCAGGGTGATAAGCGCCGGCTGCAGGCCCTCATAGGGCACGGTGGTGAAGTGGAAGCTGGTGGGCAGGGTTTCCTGGCTTTTGGCTTCGATTTCATCCATGGCGCTGCGGCTGGCAGAGAGGTCGCCCACCGAGGTGTCGCGCTGGCTGGTGGCCTTGATGGTCATGCGGCGAATGCCGTTGATGGCGGCGGAAATGTTGAGCTTGTCCTCACCGGCGCTCGCGTCGATGTTGCGCGCCCAGTCTTCCAGCCACTCTGCCAGGGCCTGCTGGCTCAGCTTCTGGCCGACAATGGCTTCTACCGCCTTGAAGGCCGCGGTGGGCTTGAGCGTGAGCGTGGCAGTGTCGTCAGCGTGGCCGGCGGTATCCGGGTTGCCGAGGTTGAACAGCACCTGAGCGCTCATGTTGTCCTGATTGATGAAACCGGACGGGCCTGCTGCGCTGAGGTCGTCGACGTGGTTTGTCACGTATTTGCAGAAGTCGCGCAGGGAGTGGGTCTTGAGAGCGCCGCGGAAGCGGTTGCGCAATTCCTGGTACTCCTCGAGGTCGAGGGTATGCGCGGCTTCCGGGAGCACCGCCAGGGTCGCGCCGCCGGAGACTTCAATGCGGGTGCCGGAGGCGATCAGGGCCTGGGCTTCGATGTGCTGCAGGGTTTCTTTGTTGAGCATGGAGCGGGTTCCTTCTTGGTAAGTGGGAGGTGTGCGGTGAATCAGTCGCGTGCCACGACCGGCGCCTGCTGCTTGTTGAACAGCTGGGCGGTGGGGTCGGTCTGGAACTGCTGCAGGCCCTCTTCGGTGACGAACAGCGGGGTATCGAGGGCGAGGTCTTCGCCTTTCTTGCCGCGCTTGGTGGGCTGCACGTACGCCAGCTTGTGGTTCACGCTCACCTGGTTGCTCTGGGCGATCTGCTTGAGGCTGAAGGTGAGGGTGACCGAACCGGCTTTGCCGGTGTCGATGACGCCCGCGGCCACGTCGCTCAGGGCGCGGCCTACCTGTTGGGCGAAGACGCCGGCGTTGAGTGAGCCGATGAAGTCGGCGGTATCGGTTGCTTTCATGTGCTGTGCCTCTCTGTGGTGGCCTTGGTGGGGCCGGTTATGCCGCGTTTTTGGCGGCGTATTCTTGTTGGCGGTCGAGCCATTTGGCGAGGTGGGTCAGGTAGATGACCCAGGGCGACCGCTTGGAGTTGGGGTCCAGCCTCCAGAGCTGCAGCTGGAGGCCGCCGGCGGCGATCTTGCGGCGCAGGTAGGCGACGCTTTTGATGTGCGGCAGGTGGTCCACCAGCAGCTGCTCGGCGGTGATGTAGTTCGCGCCGTAGCGTTGACGCAGTTGGTCCAGCGTGGTGCTGGGCGGCGCGGCGACGGGTACCGTCATGCCTGGGCCTGCTTTGGTTGGAAGCGCACCGCGACCAGCTCGACCAGGCCCTCGATGGACTTGGCGCGCTGACGGTGCACCACCTCGCCGCTGGCGTTGACGATCAGGGCCAGGTAGGGCGCCTGCGCTTTCGGCTCCAGCGACACATAGGGCAGGTGGCCGAGCGGCGTTACGCGCACCAGCTCGGCGTACAACCGGCCCAGCTCTTCGCGGTGCGGGTAGGCGGCGTTGAGGCGTTCGATGGCCTCGGCGCTGGTGTCGGCCAGGGTCTTGCCGCTGAGTGCGGTGGGGTGCTCGACGTGCACGCTGGCCAGCTTGAGGGCGCCAATAGCGTGGCTGATTGGGCTGTTGCTCATGCTTGGCTCCCTGCCTGTTGCGGCGGCTTGGTGGTGACGGTGATACCCAGCTGCTCGGCGAGCCAGGACACGCCGGCTTCGGTGGTCATGACCACGCCGTAGTGGCTGTAGGTGTTGAGGTTCTTGTTCCAGCGGCTGCGCGGGTCGATGAACATCCGGCCCTCGGTGCGTGGGCCGATCAGCAGTTCGCCGGCGGTGCTGAGGATGCGCAACTCACGCAGGCGGCTGCGCAACTCGCGGTCGCGCAGGCCCAGCACCTGGGCGGTTGCTTTCAGGTCGCGGTTCATGGCGGTTACCTCAGGCAGCGAGCTGCTGGATGTGCTCGGCGAGCGAGAGGTACACGCCTTGCTCGCTTCCCCGTGCCAGGTGCGTTCTGTTGCCGTTTGCCGCCACGGCGGTACGGCGCGAGTCGTGTGGACTGGCGTGTACGGTGACGACTGTGCCGCTACTGAGCGTGGCGCTGCCGCCTTGGCGGCACACCGTGCGCAGGGTACGTTCGTCGTCGGTGCCCAGGGTGGCCGTGGGGCAGTGGGCTGGCTCGCTTTCAGGGCGTGGAATGCCGGTATCGATACGGCCGTTGGCCAAGTCTTCAATAAACAGCTTGGCCTGGTTGAAGAAGCCGGCCTCGTGCGGGTCGAGCGTCAGTTCGCCGGTGATGTCCGCCAGGGTGGCGCGTAAGCGGATGCGGTGCTCGCTGCACTCCGCGTCGATATGCACGCGAATGGCCTGGCTGCTGTCGCCTGGGCGGGCCAGCTTGAGGATTACACTGCCGCCGTGGATCAGCGCGGCGCGCAGCAGGTCGTTCGAGGCGAGGGTGAGGATGAGGTAGATCATTTCAGCCCCTCCGGAATGGTCTTGAGGGTCTCGCTGACGATCTCGTGCGCAGATTCCTGATCAATCCCGTCGAAGCGGGCTTGAGCGTGATCCCATTGCTCGTCTTCATCGCCTGGAAAGCGGCTGAGAGCAACGGAGCAAACGCCGAGGTTCTTCGGCATGAAATACAGGCGCACTTCGACGCCGTCTTCGCCTGTGTCGATCTTGACCAGCACCTGGCCGAGATCGGGGAACTCGAAGAGCTTCGCAAACGCGCTCATGCCGCACCTCCCTGGAAGCCACTGAAGTCTTCGAAGGCGGGCAGGGTGTTGCTGCGCAGTTGAGGGCGGCCGCAGACGATCATCACCAACTGGCCGGTAGCCTGCTGGATGCTGCGAACGATGCTGGGATTAGAGGCCGCTGCCGGGTGGATGACCACCGGGCAGCGGGTTTTGCTGTGCTGTGCCTGATTCATTGCCGTAAACCCTTGGTAAGTGGGTACGGCGAACAATACGGCAGCGAATTAGATCAAGTCAATACGCAAATGAATTAAACAACGGTTTTGCGCCGCCTGCTCATCCACGATCCAGTAACAACGCCACATATAGAGGTGCCTTCTGGAATCTCAGTAATGCGTTGTGGGTAGTCAGGGTTGAGCGCCATTAGGTACGTGCCGTCCTCAGTGGCGTGAAGACGCTTGAAGGTTGCCTGGCCTTCTGGGGTACGAACCACTACGTCATCCCCGTGCAGCGCGTCGAGCGATGGGTCTACGAGTATCAGCTCGCCTGGTCGATATTCGGGGTGCATGCTCATGCCGCGCACTTCTAAGCAAAATGCCGATGAGCTGTGCGGGAACGGGCAGTCCAGCCATTCCTCGGCATAGCCAGGCTCAAACATATCAATAGCCTCACATAGGGCGCCTGCTTGCACCCATGATATCCGTGGCACCCGCCCTTTAATCGAAGGGCCTTCTACAACGTTCGATTCATCCATCGGCTCAAGCCGGCCCGCTAATAGAGCGGCACCATCTATGCCCAGCGCCTTTGCGATTTTCAGGACGTTCTCAATTCGTGGATTGTCCGACTCGCCTGAAAGGATGCGGTGGACTGTTGGCTGCGTACAGCCGGCGCGCCGTCCAAGCTCCGCTTCAGACCAGCCTGTAGGCTCCCACTTTTCACGCAGCAGACGGCCCATTACTTGGCCAGAAATAGCCATTCCCTAAAACTCCGCATTCGCTCATGAATAATTCAGCATTGTATTGTCAGCTTCAATTTACCTGCGTATCATCGTTTGCGATTCACTTATGAATGAGGTGGTCTGAATGACCATTCCAGAAATGATCAAGGCGATCCGCGCCACAGGCCTTTCTCAGCAACAGATTGCTACCGCGATTGGTGCGAGCCAGCCGTCTGTGCATCGTGCTGAAAAGGGATCTGCGGTGCTTTACACAACAGGTAAAGCTATAGAAGCGCTTCACGCTGAGCGCTGCGGTGTAAGCAACGCCGCCTGATTCACCCGCCACTAATTACCACCGCATTGCGGGGTGGCATGAGAACCAGCCCCTCCAGAGGCACAGCAGGCAAGACCAGTAAAGGAGGGGCGCCGGCCCTGGCGAGTTACCAGCAGTCCAGGGCCGGCACCGGGCAAGTAGCCCAAGAGCAACAAACCTGACGCCTTGGCGGCAGGTGCAATAGAGGCCGGAATCAGGATCCCACTTACCAATGATCTCCTGACCCGGCGTTCCGGTAGAGCGGCTACCAACCGCTCCGCCTCAACAACCGAATCACCCGGGGCACAGCACGTACATCGGGGTTTTCGGCTGCTGTGGCCATAGGATAGGGCGTTGCCTGACCTGTGGCTATGGTAGTTAGCGGGGTTTACTACCAATGAGCACCAGCACAGAGATGACGGGCGGGCCAGTGCGCTCGCTCGCGGCGGCGATCGATCTGGATTGCCGCAATTTTCACGGCGGTCACACGGCGGTGTGCGCCATCCTCGGGGAGCCTTACGGCCCTTTCCAGAAACGCCTCTCCAGTTCCTACCCTGAGCACCACCTGAACACCCTGCAGCTGGCCCGCGTGGTCGAGCTGACGCGCGGCCCGATGGTGCGCGAGTGGTTCGAGCAGGTGTTCGGCGTGGTTACCTACCAGCCCAAGCCCGTGCAGGCCAGCCAGGATGCGCTGAAGCAACTGAGCCGGCTGCTGGAGAAAGAGGGCAAGTTCGTCGGCAGCCTGGTGGGCGGTGCGGCGGACAACCAGTGGAACGCTGACGAGGTGGCCGCTCTCGAGGAGCACGGCTATGCGCTGATCGGCAAGCTGCTGGGCATTATGGCCGGCGCGCGCGAAGCGATGGAGGGCCGCAGCGATGGCTGATGCACTCGACCTGGCGAGCGAACGCGAAGAACACCTGCGGGCTGGGGCGATCCTGGCTCACCGCAAGGCGGTAGCGCCGGCCTACACCATCAGCGCCGAGCACTGTGAGAGCTGCGGTACCGAGATTCCGCCGGCTCGTCGCCAGGCGGTGCCGGGGTGCCAGACGTGTGTGGATTGTCAGGCTTATCGGGAGGCTCGGGCATGAAAGAGCGTCCGATTCTGTTCAGCGGCCCCATGGTGCGGGCCATCCTGGAAGGCCGGAAGACGGTGACGCGGCGGGTGATGAAGCCTCAGCCGACTGTGTGTAACCGGCCGGGCCTTGATCCGGGTCATTGGTGGCCGAGCCGGGCACACCAACACATGCTTCATGTGGAAAATGAGCTGCAGAACGGTGAGGGAGGTTGGGAGGGGTTGGCGGAGCACGCTTGCCCCTACGGCGAGACAGGCGATCGGTTGTGGGTGCGCGAGACTTGGATTCCTGACCCAGAAGACGATGGTAGTTGGGGCTACATGCAGTGGTCTGGCTGCAAAGGCTCACCGCTGACGGATATTCCCAAGCGTTTTCAGAAGCCTGAACACTGCATTCATCGCGCAACCTGGAGCGGCAGCGACCTGCTGTGGCGCCCTAGCATTCACATGCCCCGCTGGGCCTGCCGCATCCTGCTGGAGATCACTGCTGTACGCGTCGAGCGCCTGCAGGATATCAGCGGCGACCAGGCCGAAGCCGAGGGCGTTGATTCTTCAATGTGCAGGCAGTTCCTCGAAACCTCGCCCAGCCGGCATGAGTGTAACGAGGCCGTAATCCACGGCTTCGCCGGGCTATGGGCATCCATCAACGGCGATGACTCGTGGCGCGCCAACCCATGGGTCTGGGTTGTCGAGTTCAAACGGGTGGAGCAGGGCGAATGACCAAGGCTTCAACCGCTTCCCCAGCCCCCATCGCAGCCTGGGCGCGGCGATATATCGAGAACTTCAAACTGGCCCTGGTGCCGATACCCGAGGGCGAGAAAGGCCCAACTGGTAAGGGCTGGAACAAGCCCGGTGGCTATATCACTGACGCGGCGAAGGCCGAGGCTTATTGGACGAATTACCCGAAGAAGAATATGGGCGTGCTGCTCGGCGCGAGTGGCATGTGTTCGCTGGACGTCGACCACGTGGAGTGGACGCGCCAGGTGCTGCGCGATCTGCTGGGTTTTGACCTGGATGAGGCTGCGCAGGATCACCCTACCAGCGTTGGCAACCCTGCTCGTTTTCGAATCATGTTCAGTGTGCCGGAGGCCTGCGATTTCACGGCGCATAAGCTGATTTGGCCCAACCCTGAAGACCCGGATGGCTCGAAGCACAAGCTCGCATCGAAGGCTATCGCTAGGGCTCAGGAGATCGGCGATCAGACGCTCGAAGCTGAAATGAAGGCGAAGGCGAAAGCTATTGCGCCGGTGACGGTGTTCGAGCTGCGCGGCGGCCTCGTGCAGGACGTGCTGCCTCCCTCGATTCATCCGGACACGGGCGAGCCTTACGTCTGGCGGACTGCGCCGGCGGCTGATGGTATTCCGGAGCTGCCGCGCGACTTGGTGAACATCTGGACCAACTGGGAGGTGTTCAAGCGCATGGCGATGGACGCCTGCCCATGGGCACCCAAAGCACCAGAGCCTGCTGCCAAGAAGGGCGCAGCGGCGAAGCCGGCGACGGCCGGCACGAGCTGCAAGGGCGAGTCGGTGGTGGATGCCTATAACCGCGCCTATGACGCCGCGGGGCTGCTGCAGGCCGCCGGTTACATGAAGCGGGGCAAGAAATGGCTCTACCCGGGCAGCTCGACGGGCCTGCCGGGTATCTCGATCAACGATGAAGGCCGGGTGTATTCACACCACGGCGCCGACCCGTTGGCGAACGGCCACTGGAATGACCCGTTCGATGTGTTCTGCCTCCTCGAGCACGATGGCGACCAGAAGGCGGCGGTGAAGGCCGCGGCGAAGCTGCTCGGCCTGGATCACGCGAGCAAACGTAAGCCGGTGACGAAGCAGAGCGGCCCGAAGGCGGATGCGCCGCCGGCCGCTGCAGCGCCTGAGCTGCCGCCGCAGGCTGATGACCTTCCCCCTGCCCCATCTGACGCAGAGGCCGACGGCGAGGCCGGCACCACCAGCACCGGGGGAGCGGGGGGAGGCTTCTCGCTGGCCTGGCTGCTGCGCCGTTATGCGCTGATCGAGGGCACCACGCATGTGTGGGATATCGATGCGGCGAAGAAGATCAAGAAGTCGGGCTTCATCGCGCACATCGGCAAGGAGTCGTTCAAGGAGTGGGAGGCGGTCACCGACAAGCGCAAGAAGCGGGTGAGCGAGGAATGGGTCAAGGATAACGAGCGCACCCAGGCGCTGGCCGGCAAGGCGCTGGGCGACTTCTCGATGCCGATGATGACGCGGTACGTGTACATCGACGGTACGAAGGACGCCTGGGATTACGCGAAGAAACGGCGGATCGCCGAGGGCGCGGTGAAGATGGCCCTGGGCGATGCGTACAGCTTGTGGCTGAACAGCCCGGATCGGCGCGTGGTGGATATGAACCACATTGTGTTCGACCCGACGATGACGCATGACCCCGAGGTGTACATCAACACGTTCGAGGGCCTGCCGCTGCAGCCTGAGCGCAACGATGCGGCGTGCGAGAACCTGATCTGGCTGGTGTCGTTCCTGTGTAACCACGCCGAGGACGCCACGCAGTGGCTGTCGCGCTTCCTGGCGTACCCACTGCAGCACACGGGCGCGAAGCTGGATACGGCGGTGCTGATGCACTCGACGACCGAGGGCTCGGGCAAGAGCCTGTTGTTCTCGGTGGTGATGGGGCGCATCTACGGGCAGTACTCGGCGACGGTGGGCCAAACGCAGCTGGAAGGCTCGTTCAACGCCTGGCAGAGCGGGAAGATGTGGGCGGTGTTCGAGGAGGTTGTGAGCCGCGACCAGAAGTACAACCAGGTGGGGAAGATCAAGCAGCTGATCACCGGGCAGACGGTGCGCATCGAGTCGAAGTTCGTCAACGGCTGGGAGGAGGCGTCGCACATGAATGCGGTGTTCCTTTCGAACGAGATCGTGCCGTGGCCGATCAGCGACAGCGACCGCCGGTTTCTGGTGATGTGGCCCGAGGCGAAGCTGCCGGAGGAACGGCAGAAGGCGATCAAGCACGAGCTGGATAACGGCGGGGTGGAGGCGTTCTACGCCTGGCTGCTGGCCTATGACCTGGGCAACTTCGACAAGCAGACCAAGCCGCCGGTTACGCCGGCCCGCGAGCGCCTGGTGGCGTTGAGCCGGGCGCCGTGGCAGACGTTCATGCACCTGTGGCGGCTGGGCGAACTGGGCGATGGGTTGTGGGGCGCGTGCCTGAGTAGTGACCTGTACGCGCTGTTCGTCGAGTGGTGCCAGCGGGGTAAAGAGCACTCGATGAGCCAGACGAAGTTCTCGCTGTTCATCTCGACGATGGATGTGGACAAAACGCGCTCGATACCCTGGACGGACGGCAACACGCGGCGGTTCGCGGCGTTCTTCTTCCCGAAGGATGAGAGCTCCTTCCTGCCACCATCCGTTGAGTCGGCCGCGCTTGGCGTGCATGTACGCGAGTGGCGTGCCAAGGCGCGCCTCGCCGGCTGGCACGTGGACAAATGGGACCACGTGCAGCAGGTGGCGGCATGACTACGGCCAAAAGTGTGTTGGGTGTGTTGGGTATGTGTTGGGTTGGTTTGGGCAACCCAACACACATTGCGCCCAGTAAATCCGGGCGTTGTGGCGCTGTGTGTTGGGTGTGTTGGGTTTACGCGCCCGCGCGCGTGCGTATGCGAAAAAAATCACTCTCCCTCTCATGGGATAACCCTTCAAGCGGCTGCGTTTTTTCTCCACGCGAGACCCTGAAAAACCTTACCAACCCAACACACCCAACACACATTGCTTTAAAGCATTGTTTTGAAAGGGTTTTAGGTGTGTTGGGTGTGTGTTGGGTTGAGCGATTTTGTGTTGGGTTGGGTACCGAGCGGGGGAATGGGCGATGAATGAGGTGATCGAGGCGCTGTTGGTGTCGTGGGGCAACGAGGTGATCAGCCCGGCCCTGGATGTGAGCATCCGCTCGCCATTGGGCACGATGGATGAAGAAGGGGCGCGTGGGGTCGGTGGCTCACGCTGCTTGTCGAGCGTTGAGTGCGAGGTGGCGGTGAGCCGTGCTTCGGCTGCCGTCGACCGGGGCATCACGCTACTGGCCGCCGATGAGGCGGACGGCGGCCTGGGGTCGAAGGGCAGGGCGCTGCGGTATCTGGCCCTGGTGCGTTACACGTCACGCCCGAAGCTGGCGGTTGCCGCGCAGTGCCACACGCTGGGCATCAGCATGCGGACGTATCGCACGCGCGTCGGCGAGCTGCACCAGGAGCTGGCCAAGGTGCTGCCGGGCGTAGCGGCCGAGCGGGATGTGGAAGAGCGGGGTACCGATGCGGCGGCTGCTGCTCGAGCGCGGGCACGTGCCGTGCGGTCGGCTGCCAAGGCTGAGGCGAAGCGCCTGGAGCTGTTGAAGGCAACCGGCAGGGCGAATCGGGATGCCTATCGGGCGGCAGTGAATGCCAATGGCCTATGACCGTTCGTCGGGGTGGCTTGTCGTGAACCGTGCGCGAACCATGCGTGAACCCTGCGTGAATCGTTCAAGCCAAAACAGCCCGTTGCGGGCGTTGCATGTCAGGGGGTAAAAGGTGCCCAGGCTTTATTGCGGTGCCCGCGATAAACACCCTGCACGGTGCTGTGCAACTCGACGGTCGCTCCCCCGCGCCGTCACCGCCCCTTCGGGGGCAACCTTTCCGAAGCCCTGCCAACCTGGCGGGGCTTCTTCGTTTCTGGCCCTTGGCCGCTTGGGAGTGTTCACGATGGGCGAGCCAACAGTCGCTGCGATTGGTGTCGCCGGGGCAGTAGGTGCCGGACTGTCGGGCTTTTTCGTGGGCGTCGATGGCAACGCGGCTACCGGTGCGCTCTGCGGTGCGCTGGTGTTCGTGACGACTCGCCCCGACCTCGGGTTGCTTGAGAGGATCGTGTACTTCTTCGTCAGCTTGGTGATGGGCTACCTATTCAGCCCCGCGCTTTCTGAGCTGGAGTTCATGGGCATTCGGCCGTTCGCCTATTCGGGGCCGGCTGCATTCGCGGCGGCTGCGCTGGTTGTGACCGTCACCGTGGTGGCGATCAAGAAGCGCGGGCCACCGCCGCCTGTATCGGGAGACGCTGATGGCTAGTTTGATCATGACCCAGGCCACCTTCTGGTTGTGCGTGGTCCTCTTCGTTCGTCTCTTCACGTTTCAACGTGGCGCCCTTCGCTTTCGGCGCGGTATGTCGTGCCTGGCGTACATGGCGATGGCCAGCGCTGGTGCGGCGGTGATCCACATACTGCAGGGCGATTTGGTGTTGCCCGGGCATGCGTGGCCGCTGGTTGTGCTGCTCACGATCTTCACCGGGCTGGTCGTACGGGCGCGCGGCAACCTGGCCGCCGTGCTGCGGCCCAGCGCCTCGGGCTGGAATGGCCTCGAGCGCCGGCGCCGTGGCGAACCTCGGCCCTGACAGAAAAAGGTACTCCCGGCGGGGGTCGCCTCATGCGGCGACGTAGACCGCGGAATTTTCTCAGATAGACGGACATATAGGGGGTTCCGCTTCCGGTTGTCTGTCTCGGGCCTTTGGAGTGGTTCATGCCTTCGCAGAAAGAGATCGCTGAGCACTTGGATATGAGCGAGCGCAACTGCCGCGATGTGCTCAAGGCGCTCGACATCGACTGGACCGTGTCCAGCCTCGACCAGATCCGCACCGCCTACATCCGCGACCTGCGCGAGAAAGCTGCCGGCCGCGGTGGCAGCCAGGTCGAAGCGCTCAACTCAGCGCGCATCGAAGAATCCACGGTGAAGGCCGCCAACGGGCGCCTGACCTATCACGAAAAATTGGGGACGCTGGTACCGGCTGCTGATGCGGCGTCGGCTTTACGTGACTGGGCAGGCTTCGCCAACCGCGAGTATCAGAGCGGCGTGGAGAAGATCGTCCAGCAGCTGGAGGCCGAGCATCAGATCAGCATCGACCGCGACGGGGTGAGCCGCATTGCTGGATCTACAGTCAGCCGAATTGGAGGCTATGCGGATAACCTTGGCCGTCGTATTGCTGGACGCGGCCCTGCAATTCAACCCGCCGAAGGATCAGCCGACAGCTGAGTACATCGAGAACGAGTTCTACCTGCCGGCCGAGGCGGGCGTGCTCCACGGTCTCTACGAGTTCTACTACACCCCGTACTTCCTTGGCGTTGCCGCGGCACTCGATGACCCGGAGGTGAAGGAAGTCGACCTGATGAAGGCCGCCCAGATTGGCTGGACCTTCTTCCTGCTGGCCTTCATCTTCAAGCGCATCACTGGCCGGCCCATGCCGATCATGGTGCTGTTCGCCAAAGAGGGCGACGGCAAGTCGTTCCACGACGAGAAGCTGGTACCGGCCATCAGGGCAAACGAGGCCGTTGCCCGCCTGGTCGATGTGGAGACCGCGAAGAAGTCCGGCAACCGCTGGAACCACAAAGGCTTCCCGGGCGGCTTCCTGAAACTGGTCGCGTCTAACTCGCCCGGCAACGTCAAGTCGACATCCAGCGTCGGCCTGGCCGTGGTCGAGGAACCCGACGACACCAGCGACGACGTGAAGGGGCAGGGGGATGCGATCGGCCTTCTCGAGGAGCGGGTCAAGCGCTACCCCGGATCGAAAACCGTGGTCGGCGGCACGCCATCACTCAAGGGCCTGTCCAAGACTGAGCAGCGCCTCAAGCAGACCGACCAGCGCGTGCTGCCGATCGTGTGCCACGAGTGCGGCGAAAGCCACGTGCTGGACTTCGAACACATCACCTACCTGACCGGCAGCCCCGAAGCCGGTGACATTCCGCACGAGGTGTACGGCTACGCCAAGCCCGAAACCGCGAAGTACGCGTGCCCTCACTGCGCCGGCATGTGGGACGACCACCAGCGCAAAGAGAACATCCGCCGCACAGTGTATGAGGCGGTGGAGCGTGGTGACCCCATGTGCGGCTGGGTGGCCACGGCGCCGTTCTACGGCAAGGCCGGCTTCATGGAACTCAGCGAGCTCTATGCCTGCCTGCCCGGCACCACGATGGCCGACCTGGTGCGCGAGCGGCTGGCGGCGGAGAAGCTGGCCGACGCCGGCGACCCGAAGCAGCTGATCAAGTTCGTCAACCAGAAGCAGGGCCGGGCGTACGAGTACCGCACCGACCTACCCGAGGCGGACAAGCTGCGCGAGCGCTGCGAGGACTACCGCGAGCTGGTCATTCCGGCCGGCGGGCTGATGCTGTTCCTCACCGTTGACGTGCAGCATGACCGAATCGCCCTGATCCTGCGTGCCTGGGGCCGCGGGGAGGAAAGCTGGCTGGTGCTGTGGACCGAGATTGCCGCGCAGAGCGGCACCTCGGACAAGACCGACGCCGTGTGGGCTGAGCTGGACCGTATCTTGTTCGGCACCTATGCCCACGCCAAGGGCTACCGCCTGCGGGTCAGCGCGGCCAGCATCGACTCCTCGGACGGCCAGACCAACGACGCCGTTTACAACTACGTGCGCACGCGCAAGAAGCGTTTCGCCAAGCTGCTGGCGATCAAGGGCAGCACCAACGTGGACGCTGAAATCCTCACCGCGCCGCGCAAGATCGACCTCAACACGCAGAGCACCAAGGCCTCGCGCTACGGCCTGCAGGTCTACCAGGTCGGTGTCACCAAGGCCAAGGATCTGCTGTTCGAACGGTTGAAGGTCACCGGCCACGGGCCGGGGCGCATGCACTTTTACAAGGGGGTGCGTGCTGACTACTTCGACCAGCTCCTGGCCGAGGTAAAGGCACCCAGTCGCAAGCACGGTGGCAAGAAGGTGTACCAGAAGAAGGCCGGCGCCGCGAACGAGGCGCTGGACTGCGAGGGTTACCAAATCCACCTGGCCCGCTACATGCGCCTGCACCTGAAATCGCCGAGCGACTGGGACGATATCGAAGCCGGTTTGATGCAGGTCGACCTGCTGGCCGAAGCCGACGAGCAGGCGCCGCTGGTAGCGGAAGACGGCAAACCAACCGCTCCGCCGCCGCCGGCCGCCAAGCCTGCCGGCATGAGCCTGGCCGACCTGGGCCGGATGATGAACGGAGACGACTGATGATCACCCAGCAGCACCAGTTGCAGGAAGCGCGCAACGCGCTGCACCTGCTGCTCACCGGGCAAAGCACGGTGAGTATCCAGCGCGACGGCAAGAAGGTGGACTTCTCACCGGCCAACCGCCGCGACCTCGAAAACTACATCAGCCAACTGGAGGGCCAGCTGGGTGTTGGCGGCCCGCGCCGCCGTGGCCCAGCTGGTGTGATCGCATGAAGACAGTCGAGATCCTGGCCCCCAACGGTATGCCCGCCCGCGAGCAGCTCAGCACCTGGCAGGGCGCCGCCGGTGGGTTCGGCGGTCAGCTGGAGCGCTGGCTGCCGGCGATGAAGAGCATGGACGCCGCGCTGCTGCCAAATCTCAAGCTCGGCAATGCCCGCGCCGAAGACGTCACGCGCAACAACGCGTTCGCTGCCAACGGCGTGCAGCTGCACATCGATAACATCGTGGGCCACCTGTTCCGCCTCAGCTACAAGCCACGCTGGAAGCGGCTGGGCATCAGCGATGCGGACGCCCGCGCGTTCGCCGAGGATGTCGAGGCCTGGTGGTTCGAGTTCGCCGAGGATCCCGTGGGCTGCTGGCTCGACGTGGAGCGCAAACGCACGGCCACCATGATGGTGCGCGAGGCGGTCGGCACCCACACCCGCCTGGGTGAAGTCTCCGCCGCCGCAGAGTGGGTCGAGCGGCGCGGCACGCCGATGCGCACTGCGGTTCGGCTGGTCAGCCCCAAGCGCATCGGCAATCCTGGCGATCGGTCAGACACCGCCACCATTCGTGGCGGGGTGGAGTTCGACCGCAACGGTGTGGCCATCGCCTACCACGTTCGGCAGTTGGCCTCGGGCGGTATGGGGCTGGGCAATGGCTATGGCCGTGAATGGCGCCGGGTCGAGCGCGAGGCGGCCAATGGCCGGCTGAAGTTCATCCACGTGTTCGAGCCAACCGAGGACGGCCAGGCCCGCGGTGCCAACCAGTTCCTGAGCGTGCTCGAGCAGAGCCACATGCTGCCCAAGTTGCAGCACACCAAGCTGCAGAACGCGATCGTGAACGCCATGTACGCGGCGACCATCGAAAGCGAGATGGGCACCGATGCCGCGTTGGAGATCATCGGCGCCGGTGATGAGGGCGTAAGCAACATCACCAAGTACATGATGGCGGTGAACAGCTTCAACACCGGCAGCAAGCTGTCGCTGAATGGCGTGAAGATCCCGCACCTGTTCCCGGGCGAGAAGCTGCACCTGCAGACCAGCGGCAACGTCGACAACGGCTATGCCGACTTCGAGTCGAGCATCCTTCGCTGGATGTCGGCGGGGCTCAACGTGCCCTACGAGCCGTTCGCCCGCGACTACCGGCAGAGCACCTACAGCAGCGCCCGTGCCTCGATGATGGAAGGCTGGCGTTACTACATGGGCCGCCGCAAGGTCATCGCCTCGCGCTTTGCCACGCACCTGTTCGTGCTGGCGTTCGAGGAAGCGCTGCAGCGGCGCCTGCTCACGCTACCTCGTAATGCCTCCCGCGGCTTTTACGAAGCGCGCGCCTCCTGGTGCAACTGCGACTGGATCGGCGCCGGCCGCCTGGCCATCGACGGCCTCAAGGAAGTGAAGGAATCCGTGCTGCGCATCCAGGAGGGGCTCAGCACCTACGAGAAGGAGCTGGCCATTCTCGGTGAGGACTACCAGGAGACCTTCGCCCAGCAGGTGCGTGAAATGAACGAGCGCCGGGAGGCTGGCCTGCCGCCGCCGAGCTGGATGCGCACGCAGGAACTCTCGCCGGAAGCCACCGAGCCCACCGAATAGGACAGGCCATGAACCAATACCCACACATCGCCAGCCGGGTGCTGAACACACCCCTGTTGCTGGAGCCTGGCTACGCCCGGGTGTTTTTCAGTGCCCTGAGCAGCCGCCTCGGCATCGCCTCGCTCAGCGACGAGCAGGGCGCCGTCGACATGAGCCAAAAGCTGCGGGTGGATGCCCGCAGCTATAGCAAAACGGCCACTAACCGCTGGGGCGAAGAGGAAGTGCTGTTCCAGGTCGTGGACGGCGTGGCGCTGCTCGACGTGAAGGGCTCCCTGGCCCACAAGACCGGCAACCTCAAGCCTTACAGCGGTATGACCGGCTACGACGGCATCGTCAACCGCGCCGCCATGATGTTCGCTGAGCCCGACGTGAAGGGCGTGCTGATGGACATGCACACGCCAGGCGGCGAGGTGTTCGGTTGCTTCGATACCGCCGACCGCCTGCAGCAGCTGTCGCAACAGGCCGGCAAGCCGATCTGGTCGCTGGCCTGCGACTCGTCCTGTTCGGCGGGCATGGCGCTCTCCAGCGCCGCCAGCCGCCGGCTGATCACCCAGACCGGCTACGTCGGCTCGGTGGGCGTGGTAATGGCCCACGCCAGTTACGAAGACTATCTGGAGCAGGAGGGCATCAAGGTCACGCTCATCCACTCCGGGGCGCACAAGGTGGAAGGTAACCCCTACGAGGATCTGCCCGCCGAGGTGCTGAGCCGCTTCCAGGCGGACACCGACGCCTTGCGCCAACAATTCGCCGAGCTGGTGGCCCGCAACCTGGGGCTTTCCGTCGAGGCGGTACTGGCCACCGAAGCCGCGGTGTTCCGTGGCCAGGCGGCAATCGATGTCGGCTTCGCTGATGGCCTGGTCAACGGGCATGAAGCGCTGGCCGAGTTCTCTGAGTATCTGTCCACGCAGGGCAGGACAACCACCATAGGAGCCACACGCATGACCGGGACAACCCCCGCGCCATCTGCCGAAGCTGCCCCACCTGCGCAGGCAGGTAGCCAGCCGGCAGCACCCTTTGATGCTGCTGCAACCGCCAGCGCCGAGCGCGCTCGCGTGCAGGGCATCCAGCAGCACGCCGAGGCCGAAGGCCGCAGCAAGCTTGCCAGCCACCTGGCGTTCAACACGGACATGGGCGTCGAACAGGCCGCTGCCCTTTTGGCCGCTGCGCCGAAAGAGCAGGGCGCCGCCCTCGATGCCAGCACCGCGCTGGACAAGATGATGGCCGCCGAAGAACAGCCGAACCTCACCGCAGGTGCAGGCGAAGCCAAACCCACCCAGGCCCAGGGCATCGCAGCCAGCTGGGCCAAAGCCACGGGAGCGAAAGTCTGATGGCCATCGTTCAACAGCCCGTCGACAACTGGGTCACCGGTTCCGACTCGTACCAGACCACCCTCGTCACCATCCTGCAGGGCCAGAACCTGCTGGAGAAAACGCCCCTCGGCGTCATCGAGGCCAGCGGCAAAGTAGTCGCCTGGGATCCTGCCGCCAGCGATGGCCGCGAAAAGGCCGTGTACATCACTGCCTATGCCGTCGATGCCACCGGCGCCGACCAGCAGGCCCAGGTGATCAAGACCGGCACCTTCAACCCCGAGCAGGTCGTCTGGCCGGCCGGTACCACCGACGCGCAGAAACGGGCGGCCTTCGTGGGCTCGCCGATCAGCCTGCAGCTGCCCGTATAAGGGCGTCACACCACACCCAAGGGGCCGCTACAGCGGCCTTTTTCATTTCAGGAGACTGAACAATGGCCGCTGGCTACGATACGACCACCCTCTTGGGTGTGAAGGAAATCCTTCCCAAGTTCACCCCGCTGTTCCTGCAGATGTTCTTCCCGACTGCTGCCACCTTCGGTACCGAGGAAGTGGCGTTCGACAAGATCAAGAAGGACCGCCGCCTGGCGCCCTTCGTGTCGCCGCTCGTTTCCGGTCGCCCACGCCGCGAGCGCGGCGGCTTCCTCAGCACCATCAAGCCGGCCTACATCAAGGAAACCGATGTGGTGCGCCCCACGCGCCTGATCAAGCGCCGCCTGGGCGAGGCGCTGAACGGCGAGATGAACGCCGCCGAGCGTCACGATGCAGTGATCGGCGACATCCTCGTCGAGCAGGAAGAGAACATCGTCGCTCGCGAAGAGTGGATGGCGGTGCAGGCGGTGCTCTACGGCAAGGTGATCATGGAAGGCCCCGACCACCCGCCGGTCGAGGTCGACTACGGCCGCAGCCCTGAGAACCAGATCGTGCTGGCGGGCGCTGCCAAGTGGGACGCCGTGGACGTCGAAACCTACGACCCCACCGACGACCTGGAAGAGTGGAGCGCCGAGACCACCGGCGCCGTCGGCCTGGTGATCATGGGCAAGGGCGCCTGGAAGCTGTTCAGCCGTTTCAAGGCCGTGAAGGCTCTGCTCGAAACCCGCCGTGGTAGCACCAGCCAGCTGGAGTTGGGCCCGCAGCTCGAGAAAGAAGTGATGCGCAAGGGCTTCTTCGGCGAGTTCGAAATCGTCGTCTACACCGGCAAGTACACCGACGACGAAGGCGCAAAGACCAACTTCATGCCGGATTACGGTGTGCTTATCGCGCCGGCCAGCGCCGACAACGTGATGGCCTACGGCGGCATTCAGGATGCCAAGGCCAATGCAAACGGCATCGCCGAAGCCACGCGCTACCCCTCGAACTGGTTCACCGACAACCCCAGCGTCGAGTGGCTGCAAACGCAGACCGCGCCGGTGCCGGCGCTATTCGATGCCGACGAGTTCGTGTTCGTCCTCGTGGCCTGATCGCCTTCCTTCCACTGAGGCGCGCACCCGCGCGCCTTCAGGAGCATTCCCATGGCAAAGCTCTACATCGTGAAAACCACCGTGCACGCCATCCCGAAAAAGGGTGGCAAGAAGGTGATCATCAAGTCCTCGAAAGACCCGCAGCCGGTTCCCAGCGAGTTCGTCAAAGAGCTGCTGGCCAGTAAGGTCATCGAGGAAGCTGGCAACGACAGCACGGCGGCCGTTGATACCATCGCTGCTCCTGCCGGCGGTGCTGCCGGTGCTGCCGGCAGTGGCGACGACGCGACAGGCGACTGACCATGCCCAGCGACTTCGACCGACTCATGCGCCGCGCTGACGACAGCCTGTTCCGTGTGTTCGGCGAGGATCGCGCGGCGTGCAAGCCCACCTACATGGCGCCTGGCGGCATGCCGGTGCCGTGTGAGGTGATCCTGGCGCGAAACGTCACGGTTGCCGGCGCCGATGGCATGTTCCGCCCTGTACGGGTGCTGGCCGAACTGCGTTGCCACCAGGTGCAAGGCCGCCGTGGGGGCATCCTCATGGTGCCTGAAGGGCGCTTCAAGCTGGCCGAGCCGATCGATAACGACGGCCTGGTCGAACGCTGGGAGCTGCTGGAGGTGACTTGATGGCCGGCTACGACAGCTTCCGCGTTGAGGTCAAAGGCGGCGAAGCGGCACTGGCCCGCTTCGCCGCCGCCCCCAACAAACTGCGGCGGGCCGTGCAAATGGCCTTGAACACGGTGGGGCGCGGCACCCGCACGCAGAGCTGGCGGGAGATTCGCGACGAAATCAACCTTAAGCCCAGCTACATCCGCAACGAGGTGAACTTCATTCCAGCCACGCCCGATGAGCTGCGCGTGATCATTTTCGCGCGGCGCCGCGGCGTCACCCTCAGCCAGTTCCCGAACCGCCAGATGTGGCGACAGGGCAAGAACGGCAAGCGGGTGAAGGCAGGTGTTCGCGTCGAGGTGGGCAAGGGCTGGACGGAGCTGGTCGAAACCGCCTTCATTGCGCCCATAGGCCCCGCTGGCGGGTT
>Ga0209370_1001399_pt1 | contig 21597 bp, 6 predicted proteins | sample AgamicAtPrz_FD_187164 | JGI IMG/M metagenome (GOLD analysis project Ga0209370, IMG submission 187164) | Agave microbial communities from Guanajuato, Mexico - At.P.rz (SPAdes) (version 2) | ecosystem: Host-associated > Plants > Phyllosphere > Phylloplane/Leaf | place: Guanajuato, Mexico... | reverse complement strand
GTTAATAACCCAAGGCCAGCATGGCCTCCTTCAAAGTTCTGCCAAGGCGTCGACATGCGTGTTCTCCTGCTTTTCCTGACATTCCTGCTCGCCGGCCCTCTACAGGCCAACCCGTTCGCGGTCAAACCGGACTTCCTGCCGGTGAACGAAGCCTTCGTGCTGACCCACGACCGCCTGGAAAACGGCCAGATGCGCCTGCATTTCCAGATCAAGGACGGCTACTACCTTTACCAGAAACGCCTGAAGTTCGACGGCCTGCCCCCCGAGCAGCACCCACCCCTGCCACAGGCCGAGAACCACCACGACGAGTTCTTCGGTGACAGCGCGGTCTACCGCACCGAACTCGAGCTGCTGCTGCCGGCCAACGCCAGCGGTGAACTGCGCCTGGGCTGGCAAGGCTGCGCGGACGCAGGGCTATGCTATCCGCCGCAGACCACGCCGATCGCCCTTGGCGGGGCGGCTGCGGCAACACCGGCTGCCGACCAGGCCAGCGACCAGGCCCTGGCCGGTACCCTGCAACACGACAGCCTTGCCTGGAGCCTGCTGGCCTTCTTCGGCCTGGGCCTGTTGCTGGCCTTCACCCCCTGCTCGCTGCCAATGCTGCCGATCCTCGCCGGGCTGGTCCTGGGCAATGGCGCCAGCGCTCGCCGTGGCTGGTGGCTGGCCGGCGTCTATGTGCTGAGCATGGCCCTGGTGTACGCCGCACTCGGCGTGATCGCCGCGCTGCTGGGCGCCAGTCTTCAGGCCTGGCTGCAACAACCCTGGCTGCTGGGTAGCCTGGCGGGATTGTTCGTGCTGCTCGCCCTGCCGATGTTCGGTGCCTTCGAACTGCAACTGCCAGCCGCCCTGCGTGACCGCCTGGACCGCGCCGGCCAAGGCACCCGTGGCGGCAACCTGTATGGCGCGGCGCTGCTGGGCGCCCTGTCCGGCTTGCTGCTGGGCCCCTGCATGACTGCGCCACTGGCCGGCGCCCTACTGTTCATTGCCCAGAGCGGCGACGTGCTGCAAGGAGCACTGGTGCTGTTCGCCCTCGGCCTGGGCATGGGCGTCCCGCTGTTGCTGCTGGTCACCCTGGGCAATCGCTACCTGCCACGCCCGGGCGCCTGGATGAACCTGGTCAAGGGCTTGTTCGGCTTCGTGTTCCTGGCCATGGCCCTGTACACCGTGCGCGGCCTGCTGCCGGAAACGCTGGTACTGGCCCTGGCCGGCGCCTGGTTGATCGCCCTGGGCTGGGCCGCCTGGCCTGCCCTGCAGCGCCTGCCCGCCTTGCGTGCGATCCCCCTGCTGGGCGCGCTGTGGGGTGGCCTGTTGCTGGTGGGCGCCGCAGCCGGTGGCAACGATGTCTGGCAGCCTTTGCAGCCTTTTGTCGGCAAGAGCACGGCCGCGGCCCCCGCCAGCGGCCACGACGCCTTTGTCACCGTCAGCGCACCGGCCGAGCTGCAACGTGAACTCGATGCCGCCAAAGCCCGTGGCCAATGGGTACTGGTGGACTATTACGCCGACTGGTGTGTGTCGTGCAAAGTCATGGAGAAGCAGGTGTTCGCCCGTGCCGATGTCCAGGCCAGCCTTGACGATGTGCACCTGCTGCGCCTGGATGTGACCGCCGACTCCCCGGCCAGCCGCGAGCTGCTGCAACGCTACCAGGTCCCGGGCCCGCCCAGCCTGATCTGGGTCGGCCCGGAGGGCGAGGAACGCCGCGCCCGCCGCATCACCGGTGAAATCGACGCCGCCGGATTCCTCCAGCACTGGGCCCAGACCAGGAGCCAAGGCTGATGCTCACCATCACCCTCGGGCCGCTGACCATGGCCCTCAACCACCTGCTGCTGCTTGCCGCGCTGGGCATCGCCAGCCTGGTCGGCTGGCGGGTCGCCAGGCGCGGTGGCGAAAATCCGGAGTCGGCGCTGTTCAACCTGTTCCTGCTGGGCTTGCTGTCCGCCCGCCTGGGTTTCGTCCTGGCCTACTGGCCGATGTACCGTGACGACCTGCTGCAAATCATCGATATCCGCGACGGCGGCTTCCTGCTCTGGGGTGGGCTGCTGGGCGTCGTCCTCGGCACCCTGTGGCAAGGCTGGCGCCGCCCGGGCCTGCGCCGCCCGCTGGGCTGGGCGCTGTTCAGCGGCGCCCTGTTCTGGGGGCTCGCCAGCCTGGCCAGCCATCTCTACAGCAAAGGCACCGAGCTGCCCGACATGAGCCTGCGCGACAGCCGCGGCCAGGCGGTGGCCCTGCACGACTACCGCGGCCGCCCGCTGGTGATCAACATCTGGGCCACCTGGTGCCCACCATGCCGCCGCGAGATGCCGGTGCTGCAACAGGCCGAGGACGACTATCCCCATGTGACCTTCCTGTTCGTCAACCAGGGGGAGACCCCCGAGAACGTCAGCACCTTCATGGCCACTACCGGCCTGACCCTGTCCAACGTGCTGTTCGACGGCACCGGCGAGCTGGCCCGCAAGGTCGGTTCCATGGCCCTGCCCACCACCCTGTTCTACAACGCCGAAGGGCGGCTGGTCGGCAGCCACCTGGGCGAACTGTCGCGCGCCAGCCTGCGCCACGCCCTGGAACCCTTCGAACGCGCCAATGCGCCCGCCCCACAAGGAAACTGACATGCGACTGAATGCGCTGTTGCCCCTGACCCTCGCCCTGCTCGCCACACCCACGCTGCAAGCCGAGGAACTGCCCAAGGCGATCCAGCAACTGCAGGCCAAGGGCGCCGTGATCAAGGGCAGCTTCGACGCTCCCAACGGCCTGCGCGGCTATGCCGCCGAGTACCACAACAACGGTATTGCCCTGTACCTCACCCCCGACGGCAAGCACGTGCTGGTGGGCAGCCTGTTCGACGAACAAGGCAAGGACCTCAGCGCCGAGCCGCTGGAAAAACTGGTGTACGCACCGATGAGCAAGGCCGTGTGGGCGAAAATGGAAAAGACCGCCTGGATCCAGGACGGCAATGCCGATGCGCCGCGTACCGTCTACCTGTTCAGCGACCCCAACTGTCCCTACTGCAACATGTTCTGGCAACAGGCCCGGCCTTGGGTCGAGTCAGGCAAGGTGCAACTGCGCCACATCATGGTCGGCATCATCCGTGAGGACAGCCCAGGCAAGTCCGCCGCGCTGCTAGCCGCCAAGGACCCGGCCAAGGCCCTGCGGGAACATGAAAAGTCCGGCAAGGCCAGCACGCTCAAGGCGCTGGACAAGGTGCCGGAGGCGGTACAGAAGAAGCTCGAGGCGAATCTGGCGTTGATGGAGGAACTGGGCCTGGCGGCAACCCCGGCGATCTTCTATCAGGATGAGCAGGGGCAGTTGCAAAGCCAGCAAGGCGCGCCGCGGCCGGAGATGCTTGGGAAGATCCTGGGCAAACGCTGAATCGCGTCCGGGGCAACGGCTCAGGGCAGCGCCAGACTGGCTGCCCTGCACCCTTTCAGGCACTGCGCATCATCTGCAGGATCACCAGCTTTTCATGGCGGTGGAAAAACACTGCGTCTGCCCATCGAAGTAGAGTTTGACCCCCGTCGCGGTCAGCAGGATCGCCTGCCCGTCCTTGCGCTCCTCCTCGAAACCCACCCCTGCCTCGGCCAGGTACCCCTTGAAAGCCTCCAGAGACGTCGTTTCCTTGATCGGGTGCCGGTTGAAGGACATTTCGCGTATCCGCGAAATGTCATATTGCACAAGGCAAAGCTGGTTCATGTCGAACAGGTACTCGATGCCTTGCGAGAACACCCCGAAGCACTGATCCGGCTCGCTGATCATCTGCACGGTGGGTTTGTGAAAACCGGGCATGAGTGTTTCCAGCGACGCCCCGAACTGCACCTCCAGTTTGCCCTTTACAAAATCGTCGAACGTCATGTGATTGCTTCCAGTAGTTTCTTGAACCTGACAACGCCCCGCTCCGCCTGCTGGTAGAGGCGGGTGCCTGGCTTGTTGTGCTTGAGGATCTGCTCGAAATCGGCAAGCGCCCGACGTGTCTGCGACACGGCTTCAGTCATGATGGAGGTGTCCTTGCCCATGCCACCGATGACTTTGTCCGCCTCCTTCAACATCTTCTTGTCCTTGATCAATTCTCCCCAACGGAACCAGTTGCCATCATCGGCCAAGCGTGCCTCGGCAACTTTCCGGTTGTTGACATAGATATCGGCGTGCGGCCCCTTGACCATGACATCGTCGCGGTAAGGCTGCATCTTGGCATGACTGCAACTCAACCCCAGCGGATCGATCCAGGCCACCGGGTTGGGAGAATACTGGTACAGGTTCATTCCCCCCAGCAGGCCGACAGGGTCTTGCTGGGTAAACCGCCCGATATCCGGGTCGTAGAACCTGAACGTGCTGTAGTGCAGCCCGGTCTCCCGATCCAGGTACTGCCCCTGGAAGCGCAGGTTCTGCCGACTGACCTGTTCGGGTGCGTGCCACTCCTCCCGGCTGTTGCCCCACACCTGGAAATCGCCGTGCCAGACACTCATGCCGCGCTCGTCGGTCAGTTGCTCGGGCAGACCGGCCAGATTGGTGTGGAAGTAGAAGACCCGTTCAGCGCCAGGCGCTCCATCGACCCTGGCCAGGGGCTCGTGAACAGTCGCATCGGCATACAGGAACAGGCTCGGCTTGCCATCCTGCACTTCCTGCAGCAGGCGCAACCCTTGCCACAGGAATTCGCTGCGGCTGACCGGCGCTTCATGATTGTCACGGTAGACACGCTTGTCGACCCGCCTGCCCAAGGGGTCATAGCCGAATTCGATCCGCTCGCGGACCGCTCCGCGTTGCTGCCTGACCCTGACCAGCCGATGCTCGGCGTCATACTCGAAGTGCTGGACCAGGCGGTTGCCGCTGCGTTTTTCGCGAAGCCGGCCGAAACGGTCGTAGCGGTAGCGTTTATCCTGGAACACCTTGACCCGGTCATGCCGTACCCGGCTACCCACCTGGTAACCGTCAAGCAGGTTCCCCGCTGGGTCATAAGCAAAAAGCTCGACAACCGGCAACTGCCGATGAGCCAACTGACGTGATGCGCCATGGATACGTTCGGTGGGACCGTAGTCATAGCTGACGCTGCCCCGCCCACCTGCACCTGCCTGAAAGCGCCCGATGATGTCCTCGAGCTCCGCTCCCAGGCCATTGCCGCTGCTCTGGGTCTGGGTCAGCACCTCGCCAACGAGGTTGTTGCCGGCATCGTACCGGTAATCCTTTTGCAGCAGGGGCAGCGCCGGCGCTGCGCCATTCTGGTACTCGATGACCCTCTGCACCAGACGCCGTGTGCTGTCATGGCGTGTTCTGGTCGACAATGCACCCTGGCTTCGCAGGACCTCGGCGTGCAATGCATCCCGTTCGAAATCACTGATGGCCCGGCCATCGAGGTTGAGCTGGTGCAGATGCCCACTGCCGTAGCGCAGGTAGTTGATCCGACGCTGGTCTGGCAGGATCAGGGTCTGCAGGTTGCCCAGCGGGTCGTAGCGGTATCCGAGCTGCCCGGGGCCGCAGCTTTCCTCCAGCAACTGCCCTGAAGCGTCATAGGCAAAATCCAGTTGCCGGGATAGCCCTGCCTGGTCGCTGAAGCGGATCGACAACAGGTTGTCGGCAGCATCGTAGGTATACGCCGTCACCCCATCCTCGGTTCGCTTGCGCACCAGGCGCCCGGCCGCATCATGCTCGAAGCAGCGCAACTGCTCCCGAACGTCTGCCTCCTCAGGACTGCCCGGGAAAGCGGGCTCCGGAGTACTGGCCGGATGCAGGATCGTCTGGACGACATTGCCTATTGCATCGTACGAGAGGCTGTAACCACCGCCGTCGAGATTCTTCTGCGCGAGAAGTCGGTCCAACGCATCCCACTGAAAGCGATAGCATTCACCATTCTCGTTTTCCAGCTGCTGCAGGCGGCCGTAGGCATCCCAGCCCAGGCGTACGGTAAGGCCCATGGCATCGGTACGCTGCAGCAGGCGGCCGCTGGAATCGTACTGCCATTGGGTCATGCATTGGTCCGGGCCGGTATGACCTGTCAACTGGCCGGCCGCATCGACTTGATAGTGCTCGACCCTGCCGTCAGCCAGTTCGCGCTGCAACAGGTGGCCACGGGCATCGAAACGATATCGCGTGGTACCGCCTTCGGCGTTGCGCAACTCGCTCAAATGCCCATGCTGGTCATAGCGATAAGTTGTCTTTTGTCCTAAGCAGTCACGCGTGGCAACCAATTGGCCTCGCTCATTCCAGCGCAACGAGCGCTCCTTGCCCAGCGCATCGACAATCCGCGCCAGTCTTCCCTGGTGATCGTAGTCATAGCGCGTCTGTTGGCCGAGCGGGTCGATTTCGGCAAGCAGATTGCCCCGTCGATCATAGGTATAGAGGCGCAACCGCCCCGCTCCGTCGGTGATACGGTTTGGCAAGGCCCAATGCTCGATGTAGCCGATACTTTCACAACGTCCCAGGGGATCGGCCGTGGAGACCAGGCGGCCAAGGGCATCGTAGCCATAGGACCACTCGCCACCCTGCGCATCGAGACTGCGACGCAGCAATCCATCGACGTAGTCATAGCGCCAGCATTGTCCCAGGGCATCACGGAAGGTATGGATTTCGTACAACGCCCCCCAGTGATAATGCTCGGTGCGCCCCAGGCCATCGATCACCTGGGTATGACCTTGCTCAAGATCATAGGTGAAGCGGTACTCCTCGCCATCGCTGCCCCAGTGCCGTACCACGCGCCACTCATGGTCTGGCTGCGGCTCGAGCAGTGGTGGCATGTGGTAAGGCGTGCCGTCGAGGCTGCAGGGCTGGCGACGAATGGCCGGGGACGCAAAGCAGGCCCACTCGTACTGACGCACCGCGCCCGTTGGCAACGTATGACTTGCCAGCAACCCTTGGTCGGTATAGGCAAAACGCCGCAGCGTCCGCCCTTCGCCGTCGGCTACCTGTTGCAGTTGACCCGCCTGGGTGTACCCATAGCGTGCCAGGCATTCCCGGCGCTCGACCGCAAAGGCCTGACCGGCCTGCAGATACAACCTGTGCACCGCCGACACGCGACGGGGTTGGGCTTCGGTGTAGTGCAACTCGATGAACGTGCGAGCGAAACTGTCACCCACAAACTGCAGGCGCCCCTGTGCGTCGTAGAACAGCTCCAGGGCATTGAGATTGCGGTCGCCGAGCTTGACCAGCCGCGAGCGCCGGGCATCCAGCGGATCGGTGTGGAACACCTGGTACAGCCCGCTGTTGATGTTCTCGACAATGGTGAAACCGTTGTCCTGATGGAAAAACGCCAAGCCATCGAGAATGCTGACGAAAGCACTGCCGACCTGCAGGCGGCCAAGCTCCAGCCGCGTCCCCTCCTCGTCGATGTAGATCCACAGCTCTCCACCTTCCGGGTGCGCGACACGTTCCAGGCACACCTCGTAGGGCACGCTCCAGCCCATGCCGAACAGGCCATCGACACGTCTGTCGTTGCTGTCGTAGCGGCGCGCCCAGGTAATCGGTACCAGCGCCGCCAACCTGAAGTCCACATCCTCGGGCCCCTCCTGGAACTTGCCGCCCGTGGAGGGCGCCACGGGGTTGCCCACGCCGCATCGGCGGCCTTTGAGCATTCCCCGTCGACTGATGAGCATCCCCGCGATCAAGCCGATGATCTTCGCCGCGGCGCTCTTGCCATCATGGATGTCCCGCACCGTCAGCGTACCGCCGCCAATACGCACATTGGGCGAGAAGGTCATGCCGATGGGCCCGTCACAGGTGGTCTTGTCCCCCACCCGGGCGGCGGGCTGGCCATTGATGAACACCTTGTCTGAACCTTGCGCGACGAACTGTTCAGGCATCGGCGGATGCTTGCTGCACATCGCCTTGTCCTGAGGCTTGGGGATCGCACCGGGTGCGGCGGGGGTCGTCACCGGAGGGTTGAAGATGCTGTTGATCTCCTGGGCCAGGCCGATCACCGGCAATACCATTGAGGCGCCGACCATGGCATAGGCCCCGATGTTTTCGAGGATCGACGGCTCCTCGGCCACGGCGGGCGCCTCGACCGGGCCACCGCTCACTCCGGCTGCGCGGGCGGCGAAGATGCCGTTGATGCGGGTGTTGTGCGAGCCGCTGCTGATGGCGCCGTAGGGCTCCGGTGGAAACAAGGAATTGCCGACCCAATTGCTGAAGTCGGATATGCGGTCGCCGATACTCTTGTCCTCGCCACCCGGCAGCATGCTGGCGGCACTGACCATGACCCCGGCGATCAGCGGCGTGAGCACGGCGGCGGCACCGCCAGTACCGACCACCGCGACCACCGCGCCACCGATGGCGGCACCGACCGCGGCGACCGCCGCCGCATAGACGGCGGCCTCGACCAGGCCACTGACCAACTCGGCCATCAGCGGGGGATGAAGAATGAGATCGCCCATGCGGGCGGCATGCAGGCTATCGTCCATGAAACCAGTGGAATCCTTGCGAACCGAGTGTACAGAGCCTAGCACTGGCAAGGGTGAGGATTACACGGTGGCCAGACGCCACTTCGGCGCGTCAGCGCAGGACTTGCCTGGTCCTTTGGGAACAGGCAAGCCCCGCGCTGAAGACAATGCAACTACAACGCCTCCAGCTCCGCCATCAGGTCGCTCAACCGATCGACCTTGGCGTCATCCAGCGCGCTGTCCTGCAGCCCGCGGACATAGTCCGCCAGCTCTTCGACCGTGCTGCACTCGAACATCGCCCGCAGCGGCACGTTCAAGTGCAGGACCTTCTGCACCCGCGAGGCGATCTGCGTCGCCAGCAGCGAATGCCCGCCCAGCTCGAAGAAGTTGTCACGCACGCCCACCCGCTCGGCCTTGAGTACATCGGCCCAGATGCCAGCGAGGGCCTCTTCAAGCTCGTCGCGCGGCGCCAGGTAGGCCTGGCTGTGCTGGCCACCGATATCGATGGCCGGCAGCGCCTTGCGGTCGAGCTTGCCGTTGGCGTTGTGCGGCAGGCTGTCGAACCAGCCCCAGTGCAGCGGCACCATGTACTCCGGCAACTCGGCGCGCAGGCGCTGCTTGAGCTGGTCAAGCAGCGCGGCGTCGGCACTGACGCCCTGGTGCGCCACCAGGTAGCCGACCAGGTGCTTGCCGTTGACGCCCTCCTGCACACCCACCGCGGCATCGCGCAGTTCCGGCTGTTCATGCAGGCGCGCCTCGATCTCGCCCAGCTCGATGCGGTAGCCACGGATCTTCACCTGATGGTCGATACGACCGACGTACTCCAGCACGCCATCTGGACGGCGCCGCGCCAGGTCGCCGGTGCGGTACAGGCGCTCACCGGGCGCACCGTACGGGTGCGGGACAAACGCCTGCGCCGTGCGCAGCGGATCGCCGACATAGCCACGGCCCACGCCGGTGCCGGCGACGCACAGCTCGCCCACCGCGCCCAGCGGTACCAGCGACTGGTCCTCGCCGAGCAGGTACAGGCGGTTGTTGTCGGTCGGCGTGCCGATCGGCAGGTAACTGCCCTGGGTCGAGGCGGCATCGACGCGGAAGAACGCCACATCGTCCGAGCACTCCGCCGGGCCGTAGGCGTTGACCAGGCCGATGGCCGGGTAGCGCTGCAGCCACTGGGCGGCCAGCTCGGGCGGCATGGCCTCGCCGGTCGGCAGCATCCAGCGCAGCCCATCGAGGGCCTGGTGATCGTTGGCCAGCATGCCCTGGATCAGCGACGGTACACTCTCCAGCACGGTGATGCCGGTGGCCTGCACATGGCTCAGCAGGCCTTGCGGATCATGGGCGATGGCGTTCGGCACGATCTCCACGCGGGCACCGAACAGCGGCGCGGCGAGGAACTGCCACACCGAGATGTCGAAGCTCTGCGAGGCGGTCTGGGCGATCACGTCCTGCTCGTCCAGGGCCAGGTACGGCACCTTGCTCAGCTGGTTGTTGAGCATGCCGCGCTGCTCGACCATCACGCCCTTGGGCAGGCCGGTGGAGCCGGAGGTGTAGATCACGTAGGCGAGGTTGTCCGGCGCGCTGTGGATGCCGGGGTTGTGGCTGGCCACGTTGCTCGCCTGCACCTCTTCCCAGACCAGCAGCTTCGGCCGAGCCGCGCCCGCCACTTCGTCGAGCAGCTGGCGCGCCTGCTCGGCGCAGGCCGCGCTGCACACCAGCACCGGCGTGCGGCTGAGCTCGACGATGCGTTGTAGGCGCGCCGACGGCAGGCCCGGATCCAGCGGCAGGTAGCCGGCGCCGGCCTTGAAGCTGCCGACGATCATGCCCAGCAGCGCCAGGCCGCGCTCGGCCAGCAGCGCCACCGGTTGGTCGATGGCCACGCCGGCCGCGACCAGGGCATGGCCGAGGCGGTTGGCCGCCACGTTCAGCCCGGCATAGTCGTAGGCGGCCTCCAGGCAGCGGGCGACGGTGCGCTGCGGGTGCGCGGCGACCCGCGCCTCGAACAGCTCGACGTAACTCTGCTCCAGGGCGTAGCTGTGCTCGGTGCGGTTGCAGTCGTCGAGCAGGAAGCGCTGCTCGTCGGCGCCCAGCAATGCCAGTTCGTCCACGTCGCCGTCGAAGCCTTCGACCAGCGCCAGCAGCAGGCGCTTGAACTCGGCGAGCAGGCGCTCGACGGTCGGGTAGTCGAAGTAGCGCTGGTCGAACGACAGGTGCAGGCCCAGGTCGTCGCCCGGGTAGCACACCGCGGTCAGCGGGAAGTTGGTGTGGGTACGGCCCGAGTCGGAACTGGCGTCAAGGTGCTGGGCATGGTCGAGCACGGCGGTTTCCACCGGGGCGTTCTCGAACACGAACAGGCTGTCGAACAGCGGCTGGCCCTTGGGCAGTTCGCTGCATTCCTGGATCGCCACCAGCGGCAGGTACTCGTACTCGCGCAACTGCATGTTGCGGTCGAGCAGGCCTTGCAGCCAGTCACGCACGCTGCGCCGCTCGCCGGGCTGCGGCATCTGCACGCGCAGGGCGATGCTGTTGATGAACAGGCCAACGGTGCGCTGCATCTGCGGCAGGCTCACCGGGCGCCCGGCCACCGTGACGCCGAACACCACGTCGCGGTCGCCGCTGTAACGGGCCAGGGTCAGGGCCCAGGCCGCCTGGGCGAAGGTGTTGACCGTCAGCTGGTGAGCCTGGGCCAGTTCGCGCAGGCGCGCGCCCTCGCTCACCTCGAGGCGGGTGTAGCAATCACCCACCACCATGCCGTCACCGGCGTGATCGTGGCGCAGCGGTCGATCGCTGGGGATCGCCGTGGCCCGTTCGAAGCCGGCCAGGTTGGCCTGCCACCACTGGCGCGCCTCGTCGAGGTCCTGGCGTTGCAGCCAGCCGATGTAGTCGCGGTAGCGTGGCGGCAACGGCAACTGGGCCTGGCGCCCTTCGCCCAGGGCCTGGTAGATCTCGAAGAAGTCGTTCATCAGCAGCGAGCGGCACCAGGCATCGATGAGGATGTGGTGGTTGCTCATCATGAACCAGTAGCGCGCGTCGTCCACGCGCACCAGGCGCAGGTGGAACGGCGCTTCGCGCAGCAGTTCGAAGCCGGCCTCGCGCTCCTGCTTGTGCAGCGCCTGCAGACGCTCCTCCTGCGCGGATTCGTCGAGGCCGCGCCAGTCCTGGTAGTCCACCGGGGTCTTGCCGGGCTTGTGGATGATCTGCAGCATCGCTTCGCCGGCGTTCCAGCTGAACGATGCGCGTAATGCCTCGTGGCGCGCCACCACGGCCTGCCAGGCCTGGGCGAAGCGCTCGGGGTCGAGGGCGCTGTTGATGCGGTAGCGGTCCTGCATGTAGTAGATGCCGGTGCCCGGCTCAAGCAGGGTGTGCAGCAGCAGGCCTTCCTGCATCGGCGTCAGCGGGTAGACATCCTCGATCTCGGCGGCCGGGATCGGCAGCGCGTCGATCTGCTCCTGGGTCAGTTGCGCCAGCGGGAAGTCCGACGGCGTGAAGCTGCCGTTGCCGTCCGCCAGGCAGTGGCCGACCAGGGCCAGCAGCTCCTGGCGGTAGGCTTCGGCCAGGCGGGCAATGGTCGCTTCGTCGTAGCGCTCGGCGCTGAAGCTCCAGCGCAGTTGCAGCGCGCCGCCGTACACCTGGCCATCGACGCTCAGCCAGTTCGGCAGTGGCGCGTCGAGGTCATGGGCCAGGCCGGCAGGGGCGTCCAGCGGCTGGAACAACGCCGCCTGGTCGAACTGCTGGTCGAACTGGCCCAGGTAGTTGAAGGTGATGCGCGCCTGGGGCAGCGCGGCCATGCGTTCGCGCCCGGCCTCGTCGGCCAGGTAGCGCAGCACGCCATGGCCCAACCCCTTGTGCGGCACCTGGCGCAGTTGCTCCTTGATGCGCTTGATCGAGCCGGCACGGGCCGATTCGCCCTCGCCCATCTCCGGGCTCAGGCTCAGCGGGTAGGCATTGGTGAACCAGCCGACGCTGCGGGTCAGGTCCATGTCCTCGAACAAGCCGTCGCGACCATGGCCTTCCAATTGCACCAGCACCTGTTGATCGCCGCTCCACTGGCACAGGGTGCGCGCCAGGGCGGTCAGCAGCAGGTCGTTGACCTGGGTGTGGTAGGCCGCCGGCGCCTGTTGCAGCAGCTGGCGGGTCTGCTCGACGTCCAGCTCGATGGCGATGCTGCGGGCATGGAAGTGCAGGTTGCCGCCCTGGGGATGGTCACAGGGCAGTTCGCGACGGGCGTCGCCCAGTTGCGCTTCCCACCAGCCCAGCTCGTCGCGCAGTGAATCGCTGCCGGCATAGCTGGCCAGGCGCGCCGCCCAGTCGCCCATGGCATGGGTCTTGGCGGCCAGCGTTTCACCGCGGTACAGCGCCTGCAGGTCTTCCAGCAGGATGCGCCAGGACACGCCATCGACCACCAGGTGATGGATCGCCAGCAGCAGGCGCTGGGCGCCCTGCTCGTCGCTTACCAGCAAGGCGCGCAGCAACGGCCCCTCGGCAAGGTCGAGGCTGCGCTGCACGTCTGTATAGAGCGCCTGGCAGTCCTCGAAATCGCTCACGGTCGCGGTCCACAGCAACGGCTGGGTGCTCGGCTGGGCGTACTCGGCCTGCCAGCGACCGCTGGCCTGGCCGAAGCGCAGGCGCAGGCTGTCGTGGTGTTCGACCAGCGCGGCCAGGGCCCGCTCCAGCGCCTCGGCCTGCAGCGGCTGACGCACCTGCAGCAGCACCGCCTGGTTCCAGTGCTGTGGTTGCGGCACTTCGCTGTCGAAGAACCAGTGCTGGATCGGCGTCAGACCGCTGCGGCCCTCGCGCGGCCCTTGTTCAATGCTGCTCGGCGCTTCGCTGCGGGTTACCACCGCCGCCAGGGTCTGGATGGTCTGGTGCTGGAACAGGTCGCGCGGGGTGAACTGCAGCCCCAGCTGGCGGGCCCGGCTGACCACCTGGATCGACAGGATCGAGTCGCCGCCCAGTTCGAAGAAGTTGTCCTGCACGCCGATGCGCGACAGGTTGAGCACTTCGCGCCAGACCTGCGCCAATTGGCTTTCCAGCTCATTGGCCGGGGCCTGGTAGTGCTGGCGCGCCTGCTCCAGGTCCGGCGCCGGCAGCGCGCGGCGGTCGAGCTTGCCGTTGCCCATCAGCGGCAGGCTGTCGAGTAGCACCAGGTGCGCCGGTACCATGTAGTCCGGCAGGTGCTGGCGGGCATCGGCCTTGACCGCCTCGCGCAGCAGGGCCTGGGCCTCGCCGTCGGCACTGGCCTGCGGGCACACCAGGTAGCCCACCAGCTGCTTGCCCCCCGGCAGGTCGAGGGCCAGGACCACCGCGTCCTCGACGTCGGCGTGCTCCTGCAGACGGCTCTCGATCTCGCCCAGCTCGATACGGAAGCCGCGGATCTTGACCTGCTGGTCGGCACGCCCGACATATTCCACCAGGCCATCGGCGCGCAGGCGCACCAGGTCGCCGGTGCGGTACAGGCGGCCACCGTCATGGCTGAACGGGTCGGCGACGAAGCGCTCGGCGCTCAGGCCCGGACGGTCGTGGTAGCCCTGGGCCAGGCCCGCGCCGCCCACGTACAGCTCACCGATGCCGCCCTGTGGCAGCAGGGCCAGGTCGTCGTCGAGGATGTAGGCCGTGCGGGCGCCGATCACCCGGCCGATCGGCACGCTGCCGGCATCGACGGGCAGCGTGTCCGGTGCCAGGCAGGCCAGCGGCATGACCACGGTCTCGGTCGGGCCGTAGGCGTTGAAGAACTGTTGCGGGGCAAAGGCCTGGCGGATGCGCTGCAGGTGTTCGCCGGTCAGTGCCTCGCCGCCGGTGATCACCAGGCGCACCGGCAACTGCTCGCCCTGCCCGGCCAGGTACTGGGCCAGCTGGCTGCCGTAGCTCGGGGTGAAGCCGAGCACGCTGACCTGCTGCTCGCGCACCAGCTGGCAGATTTCCTCGGCGCCCCACTGCCCCTGGGCACGCAGCACCACGCGAGCGCCGCACAGCAGCGGCACCAGCAGGCGTTCGCTGGCGGCGTCGAAGTTGATCGAATAGAAATGCAGCTCGCAGTCGTCGCTGCGCATGCCGAACTCGGCGATCACCGCCTTGCAGTGCATGGCGATTTCACCGTGGCTGACCACCACGCCCTTGGGCTTGCCGGTGGAACCGGAGGTATAGATCAGGTAGGCCTGGTGCTGCGCCAGGTTGAGGTTGTCAAGGGCTGCGTCGCTGTAGGCGGACAGGCTCGCGGCATCGTCCTCCAGGCTCCAGCGCGCGACGCCCGGCGGCAGTTCGCCCAGGGTGTCGAGCAGGTCGCGCTGGCCGATCAGCAGGCCGAGGCGGCTGTCCTCGATCATGTAGCGCAGGCGGTCGAGCGGATATTCCGGGTCAAGCGGCACATAGGCGCCACCGGCCTTGAGAATGGCCAGCAGGCCCACCACCATCTCCAGCGAGCGCTCCAGCGCCAGGCCCACCCGCACCTGCGGGCCGACGCCACGTTCGCGCAGGGCGCGGGCCAGGCGGTTGGCCTGCTGGTCGAGCTCGGCATAGCTCAGGTGCTTGCCGGCAAAGGTCAGGGCCAGGGCCTGCGGGGTACGCTCGGCCTGGGCGGCGAACAGCCCGTGCAGCGTCTGGTTCAACTCGAAGTCCTGCTCGCCCTGGAGCTGGCCGATCAGCACCTGCTGCTCGGCTTCGGCGAGCATCGGCAGTTCGCACAGACGCTGTTGCGGGTCATCGATCAGCGCCACCAGCAACTGCTGCCAGTGCTCGGCCATGCGGGCGATGCGCGGTTCGTCGAACAGGTCGCGGCTGTAGGTGAAGCAGCAGCCCAGGCGGCCATCGAGGTCGGTGACCTCCAGGTACAGGTCGAACTTGGTGGCGCTGGCGTCGTTGACCAGGTAGTCCACCTGCATGCCCACCAGCTCGCGGCTCTGCTGGAAGGCCCAGCGCTGCACGTTGCACATCACCTGGAACAGCGGGTTGTAGGCGCTCGAGCGCGGCGGCTGCAGGGCCTCGACCAGTTGCTCGAACGGCAGGTCCTGGTGCGACTGGCCATCGATGATGGTCTGGCGCACCTGGTCGAGCAGCGCGCCGGCGCTCATCTGCCCGTCCAGCTCGCAGCGCAGCACCTGGGTGTTGAGGAAGGCGCCGATCAGCCCCTCGCTTTCCGGGCGGATGCGGTTGGCCACCGGCGCGCCGATACGCAGGTCGCGCTGGCCGCTGTAGCGGTGCAGCAGCGCGGCCAGGGTGGCGGTCATGGTCATGAACAGGGTCAGGCCGCGCTGGCTGTTGAAGGCATGCACGCGCTTGACCAGCGCCGGATCCAGGTCGAAGCGGTAGAGCTCGCCCTGGTGGCTCTGCACCGCTGGGCGCGGACGATCGGCCGGCAGCGCCAGCACCGGGTGCTCGTCGCCCAGGCGGTCTTTCCAGTAGGCCAGCTGACGGGCGCCCTCGCCGCTTTCCAGCCACTGGCGCTGCCACACGCTGTAGTCGAGGTACTGCACCGGCAGCGGCGCCAGCGGCGACTCGCGCTCGTCGACGAAGGCCTCGTACAGCTCGCCCAGCTCACGGGCGAAGATGTCCATGGCCCAGCCTTCGGTGACGATGTGGTGCAGGGTCAGGACAAAGTAGTGCTCGCGCTCGCCGGCCTTGACCAGGCAGGCGCGCAGCAGCGGGCCGCGCTCCAGGTCGAACGGCTGGTGCGCCTGGTCGTCGGCCAGTTGCTGCAGGCGTTGCTGGCGGGCGTCGTCGGCCAGGGCGCTGAAGTCGTGCCAGTGCAGTTGCAGGTGGCTGTCGTCGGCCACGCACTGGTAGGGCTTGCCGTCGATGCTGGGGAAGGTGGTGCGCAGGGTTTCATGGCGCACGATCAGCGCCTGCAGGGCGCGCTCGAAGGCGTCCACGTGCAGCGGTCCCTGGAAGCGGGCCATGCCGCCGACGTTGTAGGCGGGGCTGCGCGGGTCCATCTGCCAGAGGAACCACATGCGCTGCTGCGAGTACGACAGCGGCACGGCCTGGCGGCGGTCGACACGGGCGATGGCGCCTTGGCGGTTACGCTCGCCGCTGCCCTGCAGGCGGGCGATCTCGGCGCAGAACGCGCCCAGCTCGCTGGCGTCGAACAGGGCCTTGAGCGGCAGCTCGACATCCAGCGCCTGGCGGGTGCGCGAGACGATCTGGGTGGCCAGCAGCGAGTGGCCACCGAGGGCGAAGAAATCGTCCTGCAGGCCGACCTGCGGCAGGTTCAGCACCTCGCGCCAGATCGCCGCGACCTCCTGCTGCAGCGCGCTCTGCGGCTCGACATGTTCACGTTGCTGCCAGACCGGCGCCGGCAGCGCCTTGCGGTCGACCTTGCCGCTCGGCCCCAGGGGCATCTGCGCCAGGTGGATGAGCTGCGCCGGCACCATGTAGGCCGGCAGGCGCTCGGCCAGCGCGGCCAGCTGCGCGTCGCTCTGCTCGATGCCGCTGTAGTAGCCCACCAGCTGGGCGCCGACGGCGTCCTGGTGGATCAGCACCAGGGCCTGGGCGACACCCGGCTGGGCCAGCAGCACCGCTTGCACTTCCTCGGGCTCGACGCGGAAACCGCGCACCTTCACCTGCTGGTCGAGGCGGCCCAGGTACTCCAGGGCCTGGCTCTGCACATGCCAGCGGGTTCGGTCGCCACTGCGGTACAGGCGCGCGCCGTCGCCATCGGGCTGTGGCACGAAACGTTCGGCGGTCAGCCCCGGGCGGCCGAGGTAGCCACGGGCCAGGCCCGCGCCCCCCAGGCACAGCTCGCCGGGCACGCCCGGCGCGCTCAGTTCGAATTCGTCGTCCAGCACCCGGCACAGCACGTTGCCCAACGGGCGGCCGATGGGCGAGCGGGCGCCGTCACTCACCTGGCAGTGCCAGTGGGTGACGTTGATGGCGGTTTCGGTCGGGCCGTAGCGGTTGTGCAATTGCACTTGCGGCAGCAGTTGCAGCACGCGGTCGCGCAAAGCCGCGGACAGCGCCTCGCCACCGGAGAACAACCGGCGCAGGCTGGTACATCCAGCGGCCAACGGCTCCTGGACAAACACCTGCAGCAGCGGCGGCACGAAGTGCAGCGTGGTCACCCCGTGTTGCTGGATCAGCTGGGCGATGCGCTGCGGGTCACGGTGCTCGCCGGGGCCGGCCAGCACCAGCCGGCAACCGGTGACCAACGGCCAGAAACACTCCCAGACCGACACGTCGAAGCTGATCGGCGCTTTCTGCATCAGCACATCGCTGTCGTCCAGCGCGTAGGTGGCCTGCATCCACTGCAGGCGTTCGGCCAGGGCCGCGTGGGTGTTGCCCACGCCCTTGGGCTGGCCGGTGGAGCCGGAGGTGTAGATCACATAGGCAAGGTTGTCACCGTGCAGGTGCAAGCCGGGGGCCTGGCTCGGCCAGCTATCCAGGTGCAACTGGTCGAGGGCGATGGCGCTGACGCCGTCCACCTGCGGCAGCTTGTCGAGCAGGCTGGCGTGACTGAGCAGCAGGCCGGCCTTGCAGTCGGCCAGCATGTAGGCCAGGCGCTCGGCCGGGTAGTCGGTGTCCAGCGGCACATAGGCGCCGCCGGCCTTGAGGATGGCCAGCAGGCCGACCAGCAGCTGTGGCGAACGCTCCAGGGCGATGGCCACGCAGGTGTCCGGGCCGACGCCCTTGTCACGCAGGTAGTGGGCCAGGCGGTTGGCCTGCTGGTGCAGCTCGGCATGGCTGAGCTGACCACCCTCCCACACCAGCGCGGTGCGCTCGGGGGTCAGGCGGGCCTGTTCATTGAGTTGCTCGACCAGCAGGCGCGGCGCGCTCGCCATCGGCGCCTGCCCCCAGCCGAGCAGTTGCGCGCGGCCCTGCTCGTCGAGCAGGCGCACCTCGCCAAGGGCCAGCTGCGGCTCGGCGCAGACCTGCTCGAGCAAGGCCAGCAGATGGCTGGCCAGGCGCTTGACGGTGGCCGCCTCGAACAACCCGGCGGCGTAGTCGAAGGCCAGCGTCAGGCGGCCCTGGTGGTCTTCCTCGCTGTGAAGTTGCAGGTCGAACTTGGCTTCGCGGCTGTGCCACGGCAGCTCTTCGGCCAGCAGCCCGGGCAGGCGGCGCAGGGCCGACAGGTCGCGCTGCTGGTGGTTGAACATGACCTGGAACAGGCCCTGTTCACGGGCCTGCGGCAGCGCTTTGAGCAACTGCTCGAACGGCAGGTCCTGATGGGCCTGGGCCTCCAGGGTGGCCTGGCGCGCCTGGGCCAGCAGCCCGGCGAACGGCAGGCGGCCGTCGAGCTCGACGCGCAGCACCTGGGTGTTGATGAAGAAGCCGACCATGCCCTGGGTTTCCAGGCGCGGACGGTTGGCGTTGGGCACGCCGACGCGGATGTCGCCCTGGCCGCTGTAGCGGTGCAGCAGGGCCTGCCAGCCGGCGAGCAGGACCATGAACAGGCTGGCCTGCTGGTCGCGGGCCAGGTCCTTGAGGGCGCTGGTCAGCGCCGTCGGCACCTTGAGGCTGTGGCGCGCGGCGCGGGTGTGCTGCTGGCTGGCGCGGGGCTGGTCGGTGCACAGGTCGAGCACCGGCAGTTGATCACCCAGCGTGTTCTTCCAGTAGTCGAGCTGACGGGCGCTCTCGCCGTCGGCCAGCCACTGGCGCTGCCACTGGCCGTAGTCGGCGTAGCCCAGCGTCAGTTCAGGCAGTTGCACGGCCTGGCCCTGGGCGGCGTACAGGCGGGCGAACTCATCCAGCAGGATATTCAGCGACCAGCCGTCAGCGACGATGTGGTGCAGGGTCACCCACAACTGGTGCTCTTCATCGTCCAGGCGGGCCAGGGTCACCCGCAGCAGCGGGCCCTGGCGCAGGTCGAACGGCTGCTGCGCCTCGTCCTCGCGGCGCGCGACCACCTCGGCGGGCGACAGCCCTTCGAGATCCAGATGGCGCAGGCTGAACGACTGGCTCGGCAGGATACGCTGCACGGCCTGGCCGTCGACCTCGTCGAACAGCGTGCGCAAGGATTCATGGCGGGCGACCAGGGCCTGGAAGCTCGCCTGCAGCGCCGCCTCGTCCAGCTCGCCGCGCAGGTGCAGGCCGGCGGGGATGTTGTAGGCGGCGGACTGCGGCTCCAGTTGCCACAACAGCCACAGGCGATTCTGTGCCAGGGACTGCGGCAACGCCTGGTCGCGGTCCTGGTTGCGGATCACGCCCGCTGCGCTGCCGCCTTCGGCGACAATGGCCGCCACGGCGGCGCTGTACTCGGCCAGGGTCGGCGCTTCGAACAGGGTGCGCAGGCTCAGTTGCAGGCCCAGTTCGTCGCCCAGGCGCGCGGTCGCCTGGGTGGCGGCGATGGAGTTGCCGCCCAGCAGCAGGAAGTGATCGTCCGCCGCCACCGCTTCGACCTTGAGCAGCTCACGCCAGATGCCGGCGATCCGTGCCTGCAGGTCATCACCGGACACGCCATGGCCCAGCGCCGTTTGCGCCATCGGGAACCGCGCATAGATATCCAGGCTGCCGTCGTTCATGCGCAGGCGGCAGGCCGAGCGCTGCAGCTTGCCGCTGGAGGTCTTGGGCAGCGCGCCGGGATTGAGCAGCAGGACCACGGCCGGGGCCTGGCGACAGGCGTCGGCGATGACCCGGCGCAGGGTGTTGATCAGCGCCTCGGGCGTGTGCGCTTTCTGCACGTTGCGGCTGATCTCCACCGCCACGCCGATGCCTTCCTCGCCCTGGTCGTCGACGGCGAATACCGCCACCCGGCCCTTGCGCAGCACCTCGACCTCACGCTCCAGGGTCTTTTCCAGGTCCTGCGGGTAGATGTTCTGGCCTCGGACGATGAGCATGTCCTTCAGGCGCCCGGTGACGAACACCTCGCCATCGCGCATGAAGCCCAGGTCGCCGGTGCGCAGCCAGGTCTGGCCGTCCACCTCGACGAAAGTGCGGGCGCTGGCCTCGGGGTTGCGCCAGTAGCCCAGGGCGATGCTCGGGCCGCCGGCCCAGATCTCGCCCACCTGGTTGTCAGCCAGCACCTGCAGCTGTTGCGGCTCGACGATGCGCACCGCGTGGCCCGGCTGCGGATAGCCGCAGCTCATCAGCACGCTGCCCTTGCCCGGCTCGGCGCGGTTGGCGGCGAAGGCCTCGGCATCCAGCTCCAGGGCGGCGATGCCTTGGCCACGGCGGCTGCCGCTGACGAACAAGGTGGCCTCGGCCAGGCCATAGCTGGCGAAGAAGCTGCTGGCGTCGAAGCCACAGGCGGCAAATTTTTCGGCGAAGGTGTCCAGGCTGTCCTGGCGAATCGGCTCGGAACCGGAATAGGCCACGCGCCAGCGGCTCAGGTCCAGGCCGGCGAGCGCGGCCTCGCTGACCCGCTCGCTGCACAGCCGGTAGGCGAAGTCCGGGCCGCCGCTGATGGTGCCGCCGTATTCGCTGATCGCCTGCAGCCAGCGCAGCGGTCGGGCGAGGAAATAGCCCGGCGACATCATCACGCATGGCACGCCGCTGAAGATCGGCTGCAGCAGGCCACCGATCAGGCCCATGTCGTGGTACAGCGGCAGCCAGCTGACGATCACGTCGTCCGGGTTCAGGTCGATGCCGAAACCCTGGCGGATCAGCTGCTCGTTGGCCACCAGGTTGCCGTGGCTGACCTGCACGCCCTTGGGCAGCGCGGTGGAGCCGGAGGTGTACTGCAGGAAGGCGATGTCATCGCCTTTGAGCTCAGGCTCGCGCCACTGCCCGGCCAACTGCGGGTCCAGACGATCCACGGCCAGCAGGCCCGGAGCGCTGGCGCCAGCCAGGGCTTCGAGGCCCTGCAAACTGTCACACAGCGCTTCTACCGTCAGCAGCAGGCGCGGCTCGGCGTCGTCGATGATCGACAGCAGGCGTTCCTGATGATGCTGGCGCGAAGACTCCGGCGGATAGGCCGGCACGGCGATCACCCCGGCATACAGGCAGCCGAAGAAGGCCGCGACGTAGTCCGGACCGCTGGGGAACAGCAGCACGGCACGCTCGCCGAACCCGGCACGGGCCTGCAACGCCGCGGCGATGGTCCGCGCGCGTTGGTCGAGGTCCCGGTAGCTGAGCACCGCCTGCTCGCCGGGCGCGTCGGCCAGGAAGCGCAAGGCGATGCGCTCAGGGGTCTGGGCGGCGCGCTGCGCCAGGGCCTGGACCAGCGAGTGCGGGAGTTCGAAGGCGTCCGTCATGGAATGTTCCTGCCAGTGTCTGGGTGAGTCGCGCCTGACTGACCCGCGCACGACAGGCGGGCAGTGTTCGGCAGCCGAGATGTACACAGGGGAACGGATGGGCGGGGGAAGAAATTAGG
>Ga0209370_1001396_pt1 | contig 21623 bp, 19 predicted proteins | sample AgamicAtPrz_FD_187164 | JGI IMG/M metagenome (GOLD analysis project Ga0209370, IMG submission 187164) | Agave microbial communities from Guanajuato, Mexico - At.P.rz (SPAdes) (version 2) | ecosystem: Host-associated > Plants > Phyllosphere > Phylloplane/Leaf | place: Guanajuato, Mexico... | reverse complement strand
AGATGTCGTCATGAGGGAAAATCCAGGTAATCCTGCGATTATCCCCATGTCTCTTATTCCTTACTCACTGACGCGTCCTATTCTTTTCGGCATGGACCCCGAAGCGGCCCACGACCTCACCATGAATTTCATGGCAAAGGGTCAAAATACCCTGCTCCAAAAGGCCTGGGCGCGCCCTCTGATCAACGATCCCATCGAGCTGGCGGGCCTCAAGTTCCCGAACCGTGTGGGCATGGCCGCAGGCCTGGACAAGAATGCGCGCTGCATCGATGCGCTGGCCGCCATGGGTTTCGGCTTTGTGGAAGTGGGCACCGTCACGCCCCGCCCCCAGCCCGGCAATCCCAAGCCCCGCATGTTCCGCATTCCTGAAAAGAATGCACTGATCAACCGCCTGGGCTTCAACAACGAAGGCCTGGATGCATTTCTGGCCAATGTGCGTCGCTCGCAAGTGCGCGCCAATGGCGGCGCCATGCTGCTGGGCCTGAACATAGGCAAGAACGCCACAACCCCCATCGAAGAGGCCACCAGTGACTACATCAAGGCGCTGGACGGCGTGTACCCTCATGCCGACTATGTGACGGTCAACATCAGCTCACCCAACACCAAGAATCTGCGTGCGCTGCAAAGCGACGAGGCGCTGGATGCTCTGCTGGGTGCGGTTGCCAATCGCCGCGAACAGCTTTCCAGCCAGCATGGCAAGCGCACGCCGGTGTTCGTGAAGATCGCTCCCGACCTCGATGAGGAACAGGTCGGCGTGATTGCGGCGACGCTGGAGCGCCACGACATGGATGGCGTGATTGCCACCAACACCACCATCAGCCGCGATGCCGTCAAGGGTCTGCAGCATGCCGAAGAAGCCGGCGGCCTGTCCGGCGCGCCCGTGCTCGAAGCCAGCAACCAGATCATTCGCCAGCTGCGCTCAGCCCTTGGCAGCCGCTTTCCCATCATTGGCGTGGGCGGTATCCTGAGCGGCGCCGACGCCGTGAGCAAGATCCGCGCAGGTGCTGATGTGGTGCAGATTTACAGCGGCCTGATCTATCGCGGTCCCGATCTTGTGACCGAAGCCGCCCAGGCCATCGCCCATATGCACTGAACTTGACGCGTGGCCTGGCTGCGCACAAAGAAACAGCCCGTCATGCCTGAGCCTGACGGGCTGTTTTTTTTTTTGCCCCCTTCAGCCGCGTGCGCGCTGCTGCAGCTTGAGAATCCAGGGCAGTGCTGCGCTGCCCCAGCGAATCAGCTTGCGCGGCCCGAGAACCATGAGCAAGCCCCCCGCTGCCGCCGTTGCCAGCGGATGCAGACGCACAAAAGACAGCAGGCGTTCGGGCAGGGGAGCATCGGCGTCCACATGCGCAGGCTGCGTGCTGCGCAAGGCCAGCGCCTGCGCCTTGGCAGCGGCTCGGGCCTTGATGCGCGCGCGTTGCTTGGCAATGCGCGACAGCACCAGCTTTTGCTCGGCGGTCGCTTCATCCCAGAGCCGAGCATCCATGCCTGCGGGCTTGACGGGTTCCAACTCTGTGGATCGCAAATCGGGAGAGATGCTGTTCATGCTAAATCCTCTCCTTCATCGCCTGCCAATCCGATTTGAGCTCGCGCCGCGTGAGCCTGAATGGACTGGAGAGTTGATTGACAGCTGCCAGCAGTCGCCACAGACCCAGGCCCCAGACCAGAACCCAGCCACCGACCAGCAGCCACGCCACCAGCTGACGATGCTCGCTATCCCAGAACTGCACAAGCACAGCCATGGACAGGACAATAAGCACGACCACGGTAAGTGCGCCGAGCACAATGGCCAGCACCGCCAGCGTTTGCATGCTGCGCTTGTGCTGTTGCCACTCAAGCTGCGCAAGATCAACACGATCTTCGGCCGCGATCGCTGCCTCGTTGAGATTGGCACGCCAGCGCTCCAGCAGGGAATCAAGACCTAGTAGTGAAATCAAATTCACAGGCACTTGTCCTTTTGCAGCTCAGCAATGCTTAGCGACGGCCCAGCATGAAACCCAGCAGTGCACCCACTGCCAGCGCGGCACCGGCGACGCGCCAGGGTTCGTCGTGGGCATAACGATCCGCAACATCGGCAGCTTCGCGCGCCTGGCGAGCGGCGTCCTGAGCCGCACGCACGGCAGACTCGCGCACGTTGGCCATGCCGTCGTCGATGCGCTGACGAAGCACGCTGATTTCAGGAAGCTTGTCCAGTTCACGGGCAGACAGCAGGCCGCGCAGATCGCTGACCAGTTTTTCCAGATCGTCTTGGGCGGTGGAAACGGCGTCGGAAACAGAGCGTGACATATCGATCCTTTCAATGTGACGAAATTGGAATATCGCATGCACTTGGCAGTGCACCAAGATAGCTGCGAGACAGCAAGCATCAAGGCCGGCCGCTCATAAAACCTGCAGCATGTGAACATCTTACAGAAAACGCACCGCCTCCAAGAAACTCGCGGGCCTGCGGCACTGTCGGACAGCAGCGAAACTGCCTCATGTCAAGGAATATAAAGCCGTTCAAGGCTCCAAACCAATCTGTTTGCTGCAGCAGCCTTTACGTTGGCGCAGCAGAGCGACCTCAGCCTGAGCTCAGGCATGCCGTGCATGCATAGCTTGACCTCCAGCATCTGCCGCCAAGCAAAGCGGATTACATACGGCAACACACTGATTGCTTAACAGTTCATTAATAAAGTGGCTGCATGCTCGGCAACAAGTCATCTGCTTGCGGGAGTTCCATTCAAAAAACGCTTAAGCAAGCGAAGACTTGACTCAAATCAAGTGGCGCAAACAGCAACTTTCATATAGTCAATTAGATATAAAAGATATTAATTTAATACTCTTTTATGTTTAAAGCATCAGGGTTTTCTGGTGCCAGTGCGACGATGAAAGGAAGGGCCATGCCACTTCAGAAACGAGAACTCTCCGACTGCGCAACCAGCAGTTCGGCCTGCACCTGCAGCACTCCATCCATTACCCAGGCACCTCAGCAGGCAGTGACTGCGCCCACCAAGCGCGGTTTTTTGCAGGATTTGATTGCCATGGCCGCCAGCCTCGGTGTTGCGGGCAGCGCCCGCGCAGCGCTGCCCGGCGACCCCAGCTTCCAGCCCCTGCGCCGACCCGGCATGCAAGGCAAGCGCTTCGGCATGCTGGTCGATATGCGCAAATGCATTGGCTGCCAGGCCTGCACAGTGAGCTGCTCGGTCGAAAACCAGCCCCCCATCGGCCAGTTCCGCACCACGGTGCTGCAATACGAAATCGACCAGGCCGGCGACACGGCTGCCGCCATGGTCAGTCTGCCGCGGCTATGCAACCACTGCGACGAACCGCCTTGCGTGCCCGTCTGCCCGGTGCAAGCCACATTTCAACGCACCGACGGGATCGTTCTTGTCGATAACGAGCGCTGCGTGGGCTGCGGCTATTGCGTGCAGGCCTGCCCCTACGACGCGCGCTTCATCAATCACGAAACGCAGACTGCCGACAAATGCACCTTCTGCGAACACCGCCTGGAAGCCGGTCTGCTGCCCGCCTGCGTGGAAAGCTGCGTGGGTGGCGCGCGCGTGATTGGCGATCTGAACGACGCGCACAGCGAAATCAACCAGCGTATCAATGCTCACAAGGACGATATCAAGGTCCTCAAGCCGGGCATGAAGACCAAGCCGCACGTCTTCTACATCGGTCTGCCCGATGAGTTTGTGAACGGTGTCGATGGTCAGGCCACGGTTCGCCTTGTTGCCGAACATCTGTGAAAGGAGTGCCCTCATGCAAATCATTGAACTCCTGACCCCGGCCTACGAAGCGGCATGGTTGCCATGGGCCGTGCAGTACTTCTTTCTGGTCGGCATGGCCACGGGGGCCGCACTGCTGACTTCGGCCTGTGCGTTCGGGCCGGCCCAAGGCTTGCTCCAGCGCCTGCTGCCCACAGCGGTGCTGGTGCTGGCCATGAGTGCGATTGCCGCGCCGGTGGCCCTGCTGGCCGACCTGCACCAGCCTGCACGCTTCTGGCATTTCTATGCCCACCTCACGCCCTGGTCGTGGATGAGCCTGGGTGCCGTGCTCATGCCCACGTTTGTCGGGCTGTGCGTGTTGATGTGCGCGCTGTGGTGGCTGGGCAAGCAGCGGTTGATGCGCCTGCTGGTGCCTGTACTGGTGCTGTCCACGCTCAGCATCGTGGTCTACACGGGCGCCGAAATCATGGTCATCCGATCGCGCCCGCTGTGGAACACGCTGTGGGTACCGATCAATCTGACACTCAGCGGCTGGCTGGCCACCGTGGGCATGGGCTTTGTGCTCTACCGCTTTCTGCCCCGATCCTTGCAGCCCGATGCGGCAGCCCTGCAAGGGCTGCGCAATCTGGGCTTGTGGCTGGCCACCGGCCTGATTGCCAGCGCCCTGACCTGGGGAATTGCCGGCATCGCGGGCCAGAGTCCTTCATTCGACATGGCTGTGCGCCTGTTCAATGAGTTCCCTGTCTGGCGCGTCTCCATGCTGGGCTCGGCCGTGTTTGGAGCAGCCGTGGTGATGGCCCTGCTGCGCGGCGAGCATCGTCTGGCAGCCAAGGGCTACACCCTGGTGCTGGGCACCGGCCTGGCGGCGTCGGCATGGGCCTTCCGCTGGGCACTGTTCATGGGCGTGCAGGGCGTGCCCAAGTTTGGAGCAGGCCTGTATCTGTACAGCATGCCTCTGGGCGGTGAAGGCCTGATGGGCATGCTGGGCATGGCAGGCCTGTGCGTGGCACTGGTTGCGCTGACCACCTGGGCGCTGGAGCTGTTCCCAGCCCGCAAGCCCGCCAGCGCTGCCTAAAAACCAAGCCAAGTACACATCTAACGCAATACCAGCAGGCGCCAGCAGCACTCAACACCATAGAAACGCTGCAGCGCTTGCCCTTCCCTCACACAAAGGGCAAGACCATGACTGACAAGAAACTCTCCCCTGGACAATCACAAGACGTCGAGGCCGATCGCACCGATGCCGGCCGCCGCCGCATGCTGCTGCGCGGCGGCGCCGTCGCAGGCGGTCTGGCAGCTTTTGCCGCAGGCTATGGCGAAACCGTGGCCAAGGGAGCCAAGGGGCTGATCACCGGCAGCTCGGGCAAAGCCACTCAAAGCGCCACGCGCGGCAACTCGCTGACGCCCGAATTCCGCATCGACCCCGTCAGCGGCAAGCTGACGACCCAGCCCGGCCAGGTGGTCAGCCCCTCCTCGTGTCTGGGCTGCTGGACGCAGTGCGGCGTGCGTGTGCGCGTCGATACTGCCGACAACCGGATCATCCGTATCGCCGGCAACCCTTATCACCCTCTGGCCACCACCCACCCCGCGCCCATGGAAACACCGGTTCGCGAGGTCTACGCCATGCTGGGCGGTGACAACGGACTGGAAGGACGTGCCACCAGTTGCGCCCGCGGCTCGGCCATGCTCGAGCACCAAAAAGCACCGCACCGCGTTCTCAAGCCGCTCAAGCGCGTCGGTCCACGCGGCTCCGGCCAGTGGAAGAGCATCACGCTCGAAGAGCTGGTTCAGGAAATCTGCGAAGGCGGCGATCTCTTCGGCGAAGGCCATGTGGACGGCCTGCGCGCCATCCGCGACGTCAACACGCTGATCGATGAAGCCAATCCCGAATACGGCCCCAAGTCCAACCAATTGCTGGTGACGGAGGCCGCCAACGAAGGCCGTACTCCGTTGGTCAACCGCTTTGCCAAACAATCGTTCGGCACCATCAACGTATCCAACCACGGCTCTTACTGCGGCCAGACCTACCGGGTGGGCACGGGCGCGGCACTGGGCGACATGGCCGGCATGCCCCACGGCAAGCCGGACTGGAAGAGCTCGCGATTTGGCCTGTTCATCGGCACCTCGCCGGCTCAGTCTGGCAACCCATTCCAGCGCGTGGGCCGCGAGCTGGCCGAAGCCCGCTCGCGCGGCGAGAACACCTATCGATACGTGGTGGTCTCGCCCATGCTGCCCACTTCGTCCAGTCATGCGGCAGGTGACAACAACCGCTGGCTGCCCGTCAAACCCGGCAGCGACCTGGCACTGGCGATGGGCCTGATCCGCTGGATCATCGACAACGAGCGCTACGACAAGCAGTTTCTGACCCAGCCCGGCCCCGCAGCCATGGCTAGCGTTGGCGAAGCCAGCTGGAGCAACGCCACCCACTTGCTGGTCAACGAGCCCAAGCATCCGCGCTACGGCCAGTTCCTGCGCGGCGCAGATATTGGTCTGCCCATGCCAGATCCTATCGACGAAAAAACACCCGCCGAAGATGTATATGTGGTGCAGCTGAACGATGGCAGCCTGGCCGCCCATACCGTGGCCCAGCCTGCCGAGCTGGTTGCCGAGCGCGAATTCACACCCATCAAGGCTGTCGGCGCCACCGAAGAGCCTGCGCCTATGGCCGTCTGCACCGCCTTTGTCAAACTGCGCGCCGAAGCGCGCAGGAAGACGCTGGAGGAATACGCAGCTATGTGCGGCGTGCCGGTCAAGGAGATCGAGGAGTTGGCGCGCGAATTCACCAGCCATGGCAAACAGGCCGTGGCCAACTCGCACGGCGGCACCATGAATGGCTCGGGCTTTTACACAGCCTATGCCATTGCCATGCTCAACAACCTCATCGGCAACCTCAATGTGCGCGGCGGCTGGGTCATGGATGCCGGCCCGTTCGGCCCCTTTGGCCCGGGACCGAAATACAACTTTGCGCAGTTTGAAGGCGCAGTCAACCCCCGGGGTGTGGCCCTGTCGCGCACCCGCTTCCCTTACGAAAAGACCAGCGAATTCAAGCGCAAAAAGGAAGCGGGCCAGAACCCCTATCCCGCCAAGGCGCCCTGGTACCCCGCGCCTGGCGGCCTTTCCAGCGAGATGCTGGCCGCCGGCATGCTGGGCTACCCCTACCCGGTCAAGGCCTGGATCAACCACATCAGCAACCCCATCTACGCCATGTGCGGCTTCGAGAATGCGCTGGCAGACTCGGTCAAGGACGTGAAAAAGCTACCGCTGTTTGTCTCGGTGGACCCCTTCATCAACGAGACCTCTGCTCTGGCCGACTACATCGTGCCAGACACTGTCACCTATGAGAGCTGGGGCATTGGCGCGCCCTGGGCCGACGTCGTAGCCAAGAGCAGCACAGTGCGCTGGCCCACGGTAGAAGCCGCCACGGCCAAAACGGCAGACGGCCAAGCCATCAGCTTCGAGACCTTCATCTTTGCCGTGGCCAAGCAATTGGGTCTGCCAGGTTTTGGCAAGAATGCGATGAGCACCAAGCAAGGCGAGCTGCTGGACCTGGAAAACGCCGAAGACTTCTACCTGCGCGGCATGTGCAATATCGCCTATCAGGCGGGCAAGCCTGTACCCGAAGCCAGCGATGACGACATAAAAATCACCGGCCTCGAGAAATGGATGCCATCGCTAGAACAGCGTGTCGCCCCCGAAGAAGTGCGCCGCGTCGCCATGGTCATGAGCCGTGGCGGCCGCTTCGACAAGGTTGAAGACGCATGGACGGACGACCAGCTCAAGCTGCAGGCCAAGTTCCCGGCCACTTTCTGGCACGAAGGTCTGTCCAGGATGCGCCACTCCATGACCGGCGAGCGCTACAGCGGCTGCCCCACCTGGTACCCCACGCGCCTGGCCGACGGCTCGGACATGCGCCAAGTGTTTTCCGAACAAGACTGGCCGCTGACCATGACCAGCTACAAGTCAAACCTGATGAGCAGCATGTCCATCGCCGCCTCACGCCTGCGCCAGGTGCACCCACACAATCCTGTGAGCATCAACAAGGCCGACGCTGCAAAGCTGGGCATCGCCAATGGCGACCACATCGAACTCAGCACCCCCGGCGGCAAACTCCAAGGCGTGGCCTTGGTACGCGCTGGTATTGCGCCCGGTGCGATCGCCATTGAGCACGGCTACGGTCACAAGCAACTGGGTACCGTGGCCCACAAGGTTGACGGCCAGCTCACCCATGCCAACCCACAGCACGGCAATGGCGTGAATCTCAATGCTCTAGGCTTTGCCGATCCGACCCGACCTGCAAAGGACAATGTCTGGATCGACTGGGTATCGGGGGCAGTGGTCAGGCAAGGGTTGCCAGTGAGAGTGAGAAAGGCTTGATAAGGGCCTAAAGCTCCGGCGGGCGATCGGGACAGAAATTCCCGCCGCTCGCATCTACGAGGGATGGCCTTGAAACGACTGCCAGCAAATCGCGGCGATATCTTGAACCTGCCGAGGATCAACCGCATTGCCGCCCATTGGCTTGCAACAAGAATCGGGGCCGGATTAGGCTCGTCCCGAAATCGGACATGGCAAACCACAGGCACCATTCCTGAATGTCCGTCTTTCAGCTTCTACGAAAACTCAAAAAAAAAAAAAAAAAAAATGGTAATGAATCCATGAAATACTATTCAATCGAATTGGAAAGTACATTATTTACAATTAAAAACCACTGAATATTGGTATTAAAAGTCGAGAAGAACAAGGTTGCCTTCTTCTCGAAAAATATTCGTATACAGCCATCTCAATATAGACAATTATATTGTTTTGAAAATTACACTTAAAAACAATAATGGAATCATCTGATTTCGCTTCATTGTTGATAGCAATGCAGTTCTGAATTCCAATAAATTGCACAAATAACGATAGCAGATCAACAGAATCCTATTTCGTGCCCAAACAAGGTATTTCTGTTTTCATCCGGCTTATTGAAACTGCCATTAACCGAAAGAACGTTTTGGAACAGGCATCTGCGAAGCCAAAGCGCAACTCCGGTTGGCATTGATCATTGTGCAATGACAAATGGTCTTTCGCCTGAATTCATCCCCGTGGTCTGAGAACTCGCTATTCAAAGGAATGATCATGAAAAAGTCTTTGATTGTCATGGCGGTTGCTGCCTTGGCTGGTGTGGCATCTGCTGCAACCAACACAGGGACCAATGCGTCCTCAGGAACTTATTCCTCGGCTGCCAGCTCCGGCACGGGCAGCGCTGTGAGCTTCAATAGTGCGACGGCCAGCGCTCAAGCAAGCGGCTTTGGAACCAGCACCGGCACCACCGGCTCCTGGGGGCCTGTGGCCTCGGGCCAATCGAGTGTCGGAGGAAGCGCCTCCACCACAGGAACCGTCACCAGTCTTGCCGCGACCAGCGGGGGCGGCGTTGCCGGCGGCTACGGAACCACCAATGCCAACGCACATTCGGACGTAGGTAGCAATTACCTCGGCCAGGCTCCCGGCAAGCTGGTCAGCGGTGGCGCCGGAGGCTATGCAAACTCGAGCACCAACAATGTGGCTGGAACCGCGTCCATCGGCAATGGCATTGCGGTGGTGAACAGCACTGCCCATACCAACTCCTACTTTGGAGCGAACTCGCAGGCGATCTCGGGGCCGGGAGGAACCTCGACCAGCAATAACTCTGGCGCCTCCTCCGTTGGCAACGCGACAACTACCGGCTTCAGCCTGGGTACAGCCTTCGGAGGCTCCAATGGTGGCGGAACTTCGGGCAATGCTTATGGATGGGCGAACTCGGCCGCCAACTAGATAAGCTCCGCGAACTCAGTTGTATTGCCCCCGGGTTGCGGCCTCCCAAGTCAAGACTCGGGGACAAAGGAGAAACAGCATGAAAGCCTCAATAGCCTTGCTAAGCCTTTGTGTCCCTCTGTGCAGTTTTGCGCAGAATGCCGATAGCAGTGCACAAAGCCTCTCCAGCTCTTCCGCAGTGGGAGCACAACAGAATCAGTCCATCACCATCGTCAGTCCGGTTGCTGCGGCGGACAGTCGATCGGTATCCAGCATCGAAAGCAGGTCGACTTCAAGCTCGGATCAAAACATAACGACCAGCGGAACCACTACCCAGAATCTGAACAGCACGGTATCCGGGACATCCAGGAACATCGTCGAGTACAGCGGTACTTACACCGTGAAGAACGTTCCCAGCGTGAACGGCCCCAATCTCACGACCAGCAATGACACCTGCATGGGCAGCAGCAGCGGCAGTGCCAACGGCCCTGGCTTTGGCGTGAGCTTCGGCACAACCTGGACGGACGAGCATTGCAAACGCCTGAAAATGAGCCGTGAGCTCTGGAACAAGGGCATGAAGGCAGCCTCGCTGGCAATGGACTGCATGGATCCTGCCGCTCGCGTGGCACTGGAGATCACGGGTTCGAAATGCCCGCAATCCATGACTGCAGATGAGCGCCGCAACCACTATGGGCCGGATGCTTCAGCACAAGGCAGTCCTGCGCCGTCTACCGCGCAGGCCGTTTCTGGCACCAGTCTCGAGCAGGCAATCGAGTCCAGGCAAACGGCAAGCCTCTATCCGAACTGACAAGCGCTCAGGCCAATCCCGGCGGGGGACACAAGGGCAGCCTGAGCCTGGGCGAATTCTGTGAAATGCAGCAGCAATCCGTGCAATGACTAGGGCTTTGCCCCAAGCCAAGCACGGTTGGTGCTGCTGTGGAATTTCTGTCTCGTGGAAGGACAAATCCATCTCAGCCTGATCCATTGTGGACTGCAAGTCCTCCTGAATCCTCTCCATCCAGGCAACCCCAATCTCGCGGGCTGTCGCGATACGCTAGCATCCTCTTTGCGCCTTGGTGCTCCGTCACATCGTGTGTGATTTCTCCGCCTGCCCCTTCGAGATCCGCTCCATTTATCAGTCATGCCCATCTATGTCGCTCTGCTGCGGGCCGTCAATGTCGGCGGAACCGGCAAACTCCCCATGGCGGAGTTGAAGTCCATGTGCGAGGCCGAAGGGTTTGCGCAGGTACAGACCTATATTGCCAGCGGCAATGTGGTGCTGGATGCAGATTGCACCGAGCAGCAGCTCAAGTCGGCATTGGAGCGACGCCTGACCAGTTATGCGGGTAAGCCCGTGGATGTCATCGTGCGCACGGCCCGGGAGATGATGGAGGTGCTGGCCAACAACCCCTTTCCCGAATCCCCGGGCAACCGCACTGTTGCCATCTTTCTCGATGAAGCACCACCAACAGACGCGCTGACCCAGATCAAAGGCCGCAAGGACGAACAACTTCAGTTGGGACGGCGAGAGATCTATGTGGCTTATGGTGCAGGAATGGGCAGTTCCAAGCTCAGGATTGCAGCAGCTGCCCAAGGTACGGCCAGAAATATCAACACGATTGCCCAATTGGTTGAAATGGCGACAGCACGCCAAGAGGTTGCGACACGGAAAAAGCGCTGATAGCCGCTTGAGCCGGTCGCACGCAGGCGGAGAAAGCGGTACATCCACTGACGTCTCCTCCATTGTCTTGGCTCAGGCCGGCTCTCTCTAACCACTCTTGCTCATGAATGCATAGTGTTCTGCTGCCGGTACCGGCTTGCGCGCACTCGAATGTACGGAGCCCTGCTCCGTGAAGAGAAAGGGATAGAAGCTCATGCAAGCATCATTCCCCATGCCGGCCACCTCGGCTTCCCAGCCTTCCCAACGTAAATCACGGTAGAAGTCGCGCAGCCCACCTGTGAAAGCCCATTGCACAAAAGCCGTATGCCCCATCTCCAGCGATTCCCAGGCCCAGGTGTCCGGAGCCAGGTAATGGACAGCCCCCAGATCCTCGCCCAAGGCCCCGCCATTGATGGCAAAGAATCCACCCACCGCATCGTCGGCAATCAGCAAAAATCCGCTGCTACGCGCGCGATTCCACGCCGCGAGATCGCGTGTGAGCCTGGGATGCCCCGAGCCCAGCATTCTGAGCCAGCCCCCGTCGATGAGAATTCCACCGGTTCCATGAGCCATGGCCCCCAGCGGCGAGCGTGTCGTGACCTGCAAAGCAAGCAACACCGAGTCTCTCTGAGCCGACGGAGGAAGACATTCGACAGGAATGCTCGTGTCCTGCGCCCAGGCTTGTATCAGCGACAAGGCCGGCTCGTCGCGCTCCAAAAGTTCTGCCAGTGCACGCATCGATCTCCCTTGATGCAAAAGTCAACAACATCGGAATTCTGACATTTGATCTTGATATCCAGAAGTCTCGTGAAAGGCTTCAAATCGATGCTTGGCTCGACATTGACTTGATGGCTCATTTGCCAGGCAGCGACTCCAGCTGCTGGCTGACGCTTGGCAATGTCTGGAGCGCTGGCGCGGAATGAGGGTGTGACTGATTCAGCCCTATGGTGCAACCAAAGGGGTCAAGCAGCATTGCCGCAACTGCACCAAGGCTTGTGACAATAGGACCTCGGTACAAAACTGCCCCTCTTTGTTCAAGTTCCCGTATCGCATCCTGCAGATCAGCTACCTCCCAATAGACTGTCGCCCCGCCGGCTCCCCCCGGACACTTACTGTCCTGCGGATGGAAACCAATCAGGCAACCCGGTGTCCTGATAAAAGCGTAGTGATGATTCTCGTATTGCACCTCGGTCTGAAACAATTCGGCATACCAGATAGCAGTGGCATCAATATCTTGGACAAACAGCACGACGGATTCAATTTGCTTCAGCAACATAGGCTCTCAAGGACTCTGCAAAACAGCGGTCCACAAATATAGCGCTGGCCTGGTGCTGAAAAGCAGCCGATATGCAGAAGCCGAGATCTTCTGAGAAGCATGCCGCACAGCAGCCAGGAGCAACCGATCTCCGAGAATGTCGCTTTCTCCTCACCCTCCATTGGGCGGCACCCTGAAGCCCGCCCCTACTCGCGCCTCGGCGCGCTCCAGCCAATTCCGGACTTGTGCCAGCCAGCGCCATGCGCGGGCCTCCCCGGGCCCTGCCGCTTCAAGCCTGTGTGTGGGCGCAGCTGCAGCCCCGCCATCCAATGCATCATATCCCGCGCCGCGGTCTTCAATTCGATGATTTTTCATGGTCGACCAATAGTCTTTGGCGGCCAAACATCTGTAAAGTTGAATGATCTGACCATTCAGTGCAGAAAATCTGACTTAAAGTCCATGCGAAACCTGAACCTCGATCAGCTGCAGACGCTGATTGCCATCGCCGATCTCGGCACCTTTGCCGCAGCAGCCCAGGCGCTGCATCTGGCACCACCCACGGTCAGCCTGCACATCAAGGAGCTGGAGGCACGCATGAACGCCACGCTGTTGCTGCGCGGCAGGCGCCAGGCGGAGCTGACATCGGCCGGCCAGGTGCTGGTGCAGAAAGGACGCAAGCTGCTCGAGGCCGGCGACGACCTGATCGATCAGGTGCAGCGTCACGCCAGCGGCCGCGCCGGGCTGGTCAAGGTAGGCGTATCGGCCGGGGTCAATATTCGGCTGTTTCCGCTGATGCTCGACGCCCTCAGTCGTCACAGCCCGGGCATTGACATCAAGCTGGAGGCTGTGGGCTCAGCCGACTCCATGCAGCGCCTCAAGGCCGGAACTCTCGATATCGGCCTGGTCGCCAGCCCGCAGGCGGAGAGCGCCGAGATCATGCTCACGCCCTGGCGTAACGATCCCATGGTGGCACTATTGCCTGCCGCCTGGGAGGTCCCCGAACGGGTCAGCCCCGAATGGCTGGCAAGTCGCCCCTGGGCCTGCTTTGCGTCCGCCACGCAGATGCATGGACTTATTGCCGGCTGGTTCGGTCAGGCAGGACTGAGTCCTCGCCCGTTCATTGCGCTGACCTATACCGAGGCGCTCAAAAGCCTGGCGGCAGCCGGTCAGGCTGCAGCCCTGCTGCCGCTGGAGGCCATGGAAGAGCGGCAACAACAGAGCAGCGTGCAGATACGGCATCTGTCACCCACCTTGATGCGACCCATGGCCATCGCCCATCGCCAATTGCCAACGCTGAACCCTGCGGTCGCCAGCGTGCTGGCGGTGCTGGCGAAGTTCGGCAATCAGGCAGCGGCATCCACGCCACGCCTTGCTTGACCTCAGCGCCGCACTGCCTAAAATCGACCACTTCAACCTTCCAACGAGGCTCTTCACCCATGCGCCATTGATGCCGCCGTCTGATTGACGGCCACCTCCCCTCCTCCCAATCGCTGCCGTCCACTTGTGCAGCCTGGGGATGTTAGGCATCAACCCATCGCATGGTTCTATGACAGAAGCTCACCTGACGCTGCATGGCGTCTCCTACACGCTGCCCAATGGGCGGCCGCTCTTTTCCAATCTTTGCTGCAGCTTCGGCTCACAGCGCACGGCACTGGTGGGCCGCAATGGCGTGGGCAAAACCGTACTGGCCCGCATTCTGGCTGGCGAGCTGCCTCCCGGCTGCGGCGGCGTAACGTGTGCGGGTCGCATTCACTATCTGCCGCAAAACCCTCTGGCATCCCGTCCAGATCTGAGCATCGCTGCACTGGTAGGCCTGAGCGACACGCTGCTGGCACTGGAGCGTATTGAGCAAGGCAGCTGCGAAGCCAGCGACTACGAACTGCTAGCCGAGCGCTGGGACATACGTCAGCAGTTTCAGATGCAGCTCGAACGGATCGGCCTGCCTCCGCTGGCACCGCAAACACCTGCCAGCCAGCTCAGTGGCGGCCAGGCCATGCGCGTGGCGCTGCTGGGTGCACAATTGTCCCAGGCCGACTTTCTGATTCTGGACGAGCCCAGCAATCATCTGGACGCTGCCAGCCGCTCTGCCCTGGCGCAGCAACTGCAGCAATGGCGCAGCGGCCTGCTGCTGATCAGCCATGACAGAGTCTTGCTGGAGGTCATGGACTCCGTTGCGGAACTGACCCCCAGCGCAATCAACACCTATGGAGGAAACTACTCTTTCTATAGAGAAGTCCAGCGCCAGAAAAGCCAGAATGCACAAGACGAGCTGGCCCGCCTCAAGCTGGAACGCAGCCGCGCCGAGCAAGCCTTGCGCACGCAGCAGGAACGCCAGAGTCGCAGGCAGGCACGTGGTGAAAAGCAGGGAAAGAACGGCAATCAGGCCAAGATTCTGCTGGACGCAAGCAAGGAACGCGCCCAGAGTTCGGGCGGCAAGCTGACCACCCAGCAGGCCTCAACGCGCGAAGCCCTGAACCAAAGCGTGCGCGAGGCCGCCGAGGCACTGCAGCGCCAAGTGGACTGGCAGGCCGACGGCATCCACTGGCATGCGCCTCAAGAGCCGAGGAGCCAGGGAGACCGCATCGTTGCCGAGCTGCGTGATGTGCAACTGCCCCATGTTGAGCCGCACCCTCCTCTGAACCTGGTGCTGCGTGCCGGTCAGCGCATGGCCGTCAGCGGCCCCAATGGCTGCGGCAAGTCCATGCTGTTGCAACTGCTGGCTGGGCAGTTGCAACCGCTGACGGGCGAGTGCTGCCTGAAAACGCCGTTTGCAATGCTGGACCAGCACCAGAGTCTGTTGCAAGCCGAATCACCGGTGCTGAGCCAGTTACTGGCCGCCAGTCCGCGCACGCCCGAGTCGCTGCAACGTATGCGACTGGCACAAGTCGGGCTGGATGCGCGCCATATCGATCAGCCTAGCGGGCAACTCAGCGGTGGTGAACGCCTCAAGGCCGCCATGGCCTGCGCGCTTTACCGTGACGAGCCGGCGCAATTGCTGCTGCTGGACGAACCCGACAACCACCTGGATCTGCCATCCCTGCAGGCGCTGGAGAGCATGTTGTGCCAATACGCGGGCACGCTAATTATCGTTTCGCACGACACCATGCTGCTCCGCGCGCTGAAGTTGACGCACCAGCTGAGCTTTGCCGCTGAAACATGGACATTGACAACGCTCTGATCGCTGCAACCGGCCCTGTCACGGTCACTACCGGCTGGCAAGGCCAGCCCTCGGTTGAATCTCGGTTGTGCAACGCCGTGCATTCTGCCCCCGGTTCGGCAATGCTCAAGGCACCTCCAAGCTCCCGGACCATTCATCTACTTGCCCCTGATTTCGACCTCAGGGGTTCAGGAGGTCTTTTTCCAGCTTCTTCCGTCCGTGGAGCGATAGTCACCACCCGTGGCACAGCAACCGCCCGCACCAAAGGCCATGCGTCCCAGTGTGACCCGAAGCACGCCTTCCTCATAGCGGATGGATTGACGCTGGCAGGAGGTGAAGAACGGGTATGGCTCGGGCGCCAGTACTTTTTCCCAGCGGACTTCGCCTTTTTCCAGAGGCTCCACAAGAAAGACCTCGCAATCGTGGACCAACAGGAACACCGGCTGGCCTGCCAGCACGCCCTTGAAGACCTGCTCCGGCGCTGCATCGCGCGTGGCTTGCGCCTGTTTGCTCAGAGGTGCTTGGGCTTCGCCAGAGTTGCAGCCCGCCAGACCTGTCAGCGCCAGCAGCAAAAAGGAGAACAAGGGCTTTGCGATCATGAGAGTTCAGTATGCCAGTTGCTTGCCATCGCCACGACTGAAATCGTGTTGGAGAATCAAAGCAGTCATCCTGCATATTCCGTGTGATCCCCAATGTCTTCGTGCCCTACGACACCGACAAGCGCGAGCAGCCCAATATCTCGCCCTCCTGGAGCACGGTGTCAGAGCACCAGCGCAAATTGTGTATTTTCGAATCGGCCCCACGCCCCATGCCCTCTGGGGGAATCTCAAGGCATTGGACTTCAACCCGCAAACCGACAAGGTCAGGAAGCTTGAGCTGGGCGCAGACCAGAGCCATGCCTCTTCGGGCAATGCCACTGCAGAACTCGAGCCCTTGGCACCGTTTCAATTTCTGGGCATCCAAGGTCTGGCGGGCTTGTAAAAAGCGACCAGCGCTGATGCATCAGCGCTGGTCGCTATGGTTGTAGTGATTGCAACTTAGCCGGCCTTGGTGCCCACGCGTTCGCGCAGTGACGCCAGAAGCTCGGCCGGCAAAAACCTGAAAGCCAGTTGCAGCAGCAAAAAGCCAATCAGGCCATCGTCCAGCCATCCCAGAATGGGAATGCTGTCGGGTACGAAATCTATGGGGCTGACGATATAGAGCGCCGCCAGCACGGTGACCAGCTTGGCCGCCTTGGGCGAACGCGGGTCCCGCAGCAGGGCCCAGGCAAGCAGCAGCTCTTTGCGAAAGCGTGACAGCGCACGACCCAGTTTCCACATAGCAGTCACTCCGGCAAAAGTGAAAAAACCGAATCTTCAGCTGCGGTCGAACTGGACGATGGCAAGAGCGAGGCATTGCCAGTCTGCCACAGAATGTATCCAAGAGCCGAAACCCCAAAGCATCAATCCTTTTATCGAAAAGATTGATGCTGATTTGACAGCAAATCAACCGTCGATCGGGTTTTCCGGCGTCTGCAGCGTGAGCTGGTAGAAGGCCAGATCCAGCCAGCGACCGAACTTGAAGCCCACCTGGGGCATCAGGCCCACGGACTCGAAACCCAACCGCTTGTGCAGTGCAATGCTGCCCGCGTTGGCGGCGTCGATGGCACCGACGAGCACATGCACATCTCCACGCTGCCTGGCCTCGGCAATCAGCAGTTCCATCAATTGCTGCCCCAAACCTCGGCCCCGGTGCTGTGGATGGACATAGACCGAATGCTCAACCGTGTACTTATAGGCGGGGTAGGCGCGAAAACCTCCCCAGCTGCAAAAGCCCAGCAACCGGCCTTGCGCATCCTCAATGCCGATGACGGGGAAGCCGCCTGCACGCTTGACATCGAACCAGCTGACCATGTTTTGTGTCGTGCGCGGCTGGTAGTCGTAGAGCGCCGTGGAATTGACGATGGCATCGTTGAAAATGTCCAGAATCGCAGCGGCGTGGCGTTCGTGCGTGCATTGCACGATGTTCAGATCACTCATTTCTTGGCCTCAGGCACCCAAATCAGAGTCGGTATTATGGGCAAGGTCCAAGCAGTCGTGGCCTGCTCAGCGTTTAACTGCACAGGCGCGGGTGCTATAAGAATAGATTCAGCTTCCTTCCCGTCGGTATTTTCAGGAAACCCTCATGCAAAGCAGCGCACGCAACCAGTTCAAGGGAAGTGTCTCCCATATCAGCCACGGCATCGTCACCGATGAGGTCCAGATCCGTACCGAGCACAATGCGGAGCTGGTGGCGACCATCACGCATGGCAGTGCCGTCAGCCTGGGCCTAAAGGCCGGCAGTACGGTGATCGCCATGGTCAAGGCGCCGTCCGTGATGGTGGTGACAAATTGCGAAGGCGTGCGCTTCTCGGCGCGCAACCAGCTCAACGGCAAGATCACCCGAATCAAGCCCGGAGCGGTGAATGCCGAAGTGACCATAGATGCCCGGGGCCTGCAGGTGGTGGCCATGGTCACCCAGGAAAGCACCGAAAACCTGGGCCTTGCCGTGGGCAGGACGGCTACGGCCTTGTTCAAGGCTTCTCAGGTCGTGCTGGCGGTGCTGCCCTGATGAACGAATCCATTGTTCTGCAGCCCATAGGCCGTGTACACAGCCCGTTCAAGCATGCCGTGGGCATGCCCATACAGACCGTGGCTGCCCAGCAGCATGAGGGAAAGATCGAGGTTTTTGCACCTTTTGCCGCAGGCTTGCGCGATGTGCAGGAGTTTCAATACCTGATCCTGCTCACGCACCTGCATGAGGCCACGGAAAAGCTGGAAGTCGTGCCCTTTATGGACACCAGCAGCCATGGCGTTTTTGCCACAAGGGCACCGGCAAGACCCAACCGCATCGGTCTGTCCATTGTCGAGCTGCTTGGCATGGACGGATGCTGGCTGCATTTCCGCGGTAACGACATGCTGAATGGCACGCCCGTGCTCGACATCAAACCCTATGTACCGCAGCTGGATGTGCGCGAGACAGAACGCATAGGCTGGTTTGCCAGAGGGCTAGATCAGTTGCCGGGCAGACTCTCCGACGAGCGCATGCGTTAGAAGCTATTTGTTTTCCGAGCTGGAACAGTTGATGCGTCTAGCTCCAAAGCGTATGCAGCTACTTGATGCATGGCATGGTACCTAGCGCTCTTCGTACCTGCCGGTCACGCGCCCCTGGCTATCCGTCACCACACTGCTCTTGACCTGCCAGACCAGACCATCGAGTCCGGGCACGGTGTACTCGCCGTCGCGTCCCTTGACGGCCTGCTTCCAGGCCTGCATCTGAGCCTGGGTCAGGCTGAGCTTGAGTTCATGGTCGCTATGCCAGTCCAGCATCCCGCCTTCACTGTCGCCGGCAGGTACCAACTCCAGCGTGGAACCATCGCCTGCCAGAATCAGCGGACGACCATGGGGCAGGCGAGCAGGCAGCATGGCCTTGAGATCGCGCACGCCCAGGCTGCCCAGGCGAATCACGGTCTGGGGACTGCGCAGCAGACGCTTGCGATGACTGAAGCCAAGCACATCGTTGTAGAGCACGCACGTCTTGGAGCCTTCTCTGGCCGCCCCCGCATCGATGGCGGCCTGCATATCGGGCATGTCATGCAGACTGGGCCGGGCCAGATCGGTGATCCACAGCGGCATATAACTCTGCAGGGACTGCAGCGCTCCCAGCACATTCCAGCGGCGTACCTCGCGCAACTCGTCACTGGTCAACCCCACCAGCTGCAGAAACATCAGGTCACCATAGGGCGTGTGAATGGCCGCCAGCTCGGGATCCTGCACAAAGCCCATCTCGGTCAGCAGCGTGTCGGCATCGGCCTTGATCGGGCCGCTGGCCGTCATCCAGTGGCCGGGGGCCAGCACATTGCCGGTGCGAAATACATATCGAGCAATATTTTGCAAGAAGTTAACAGGCCAACTAGGCGGCTCCTGCTCGCTGGCGGCACGCATCAGCCTGAAGCTCAGCTCGAAACCATAGCCACTGGGCTTGCCTGGAGCGATGTCGTAGCTGTCGTCCAGATCACCATACAGGTCGCTGAAGCCATAGCTGACATAGTGCCAGTGCGGCACGCCCTGCTCGCTGCGATAGACGCTGACGCCGTCCAGCGGCTCTTCTCCTCCAAGACGAAACTTGATCAGCGTCCCGAAATGCGCGGGCTGCTGGTCACCATAAACCGCCTGCAGCGCCCCATCGATTGCATCCCATCCCTGGCTGCCCTCTTGCCCTTCAGCGTGGGTTTGAGAGTCGTAGGTTTCGCGGGAATTCATGGCCTTTTTCTCCTTTGCCCCAAGTATCAAGGCAGGCGAAAGCCGTTCGAGCGGGATTACAAACGGAGATGTGAGCGAGCGTTTCTGGCAACCATGCGTTCAGAAACCTCGGTCGACCCCTTTGATCTGCCACCAGGCAGGCAACAGTGCGCGCACCTCGGCGCGCGCGAAGCGATCGTCCATCAGCACCAGAATGCCACGATCGTTCTCGCCGCGTATGACCCGGCCAGCCGCCTGCACCACCTTGCGCAAGCCCGGGTAAAGATAGGTGTAGTCATAGCCCAGCCCCACTCCCATGGCCTGATCCATGGCACGCTGCATGGCTTCGTTGACAGGATTGAGCTGGGGCAGACCCAGCGTGGCAATAAAAGCACCGATCAGACGGCTGCCGGGCAGATCCACGCCTTCGGAAAATGCCCCGCCCAGCACGGCCAGCCCCAGGCCCTGACCACCCTCGACAAAGCGGGCCAGGAATTCGGCACGCCCGGCCTCGTCCATGCCACGCTGCTGCAGCCACAGCGGCAGTTGCGGCTGCAGCCGCTCCAGGGTGGCGGCCAATTGCTGCAGATAATCAAAGCTGCTGAGAAAACACAGATAGTTGCCGGGCTGACGCGCATATTGCTGCGCGATCAACTCGGCCATGGGGATCAGCGATGCCTCGCGATCCCGCCAGCGTGTCGATATATGGCGTGCGATATGTACCTGCAGCTGCCGGGCCGCAAACGGCGACGGGACATCCAGCCAGGCAGTATCGGCAGGCAGTCCCAGCAGGTCCCGGTAGAACTGGGGCGGACTCAGCGTGCCCGAAAACAGCACCGTGGCCTGTGCCGCCTCATGGCGTGACGCCAGATGCGGCGCGGGCACCACATTGCGAATGCACAGCGTGGATGCCGGCGTACGCACTCTGCCCGCACGCTGCGGCGGCGTGGCCAGTTGAATATCAAACAGCGCATGCGGCCCGAACTGATCGGCCAGTGCCTGAAAATGCAGCAGCTCCCAGTAAAAACCCAGCAAGGCATCATCGGCAAGTGCGGGCTGCCCCACTGCAGCTGCATGGCCGGCTATCTCCTGCTCAGCCAGCTGATCCGCTATTGCACCTACGGCCCGCTGCACGGTACCCAGCAGTGCATCAGGAATGCTCTCGTAGCTTTGGTAACTGGCCTGATCCTGGGCCTTGTTCAGCGCCTGCCACTGGCGCTGCATTGCATCGAGTGCCTTTTTGACAGCTCCGGTCGCGGCCTGGCGGGCCTGCGCCAGATCAAACTGGGACAGCGGTGCCGTGTACATGCTGCGCGCGCGCTCCAGCAGATTGTGTGCCTCGTCCACCAGCACGCCCACACGCCACTCCTGTTGCAAGGCCAGCGCATGGAGCATGGAGGCACTGTCGTAGTAATAGTGGTAGTCGGCCACCACTACATCGGCCCAGCGCGCCAACTCCTGCGACAGGTAATAGGGGCAGATGCCATGTTCCAGGGCCAGAGTCCGTAACGATGGCGCATCCCATAGCGGCAGTTGCAGCGCCTGCTGCCTGGCCGCAGGCAGTCGGTCAAAGAAACCGCGCGCCAACGGACAGGACTCTCCATGGCAGGCCTTGTCGGGATGCTCGCAAGTCTTGTCGCGCGCCTGCATATCCAGGATACGCAGTGGCGCAACCGATGCCGATGCCGATGCCGATGCCGATGCCGATGCCGATGCCGATGCCGATGCCGATGCCGATGCCGATGCCGACAAAGCTTGCTGCAGCTGCCACAGTGCGTGCAGTGCCAGCCCATGTCCAGTCCCCTTGGCTGTG
>Ga0209370_1001394_pt1 | contig 21659 bp, 14 predicted proteins | sample AgamicAtPrz_FD_187164 | JGI IMG/M metagenome (GOLD analysis project Ga0209370, IMG submission 187164) | Agave microbial communities from Guanajuato, Mexico - At.P.rz (SPAdes) (version 2) | ecosystem: Host-associated > Plants > Phyllosphere > Phylloplane/Leaf | place: Guanajuato, Mexico... | reverse complement strand
AGAACGGCCGCGTCGCCGAGCCGGGTTTGAGGTCGGTGGAACCGGGCAGCGGGGTGATCATGATGGCGCCGGTTTCGGTCTGCCACCAGGTGTCGACGATGGGGCAGCGCTGCTCGCCGACCACCTTGAAGTACCACTCCCAGGCTTCCGGGTTGATCGGCTCGCCGACGCTGCCGAGCAGGCGCAGGCTGCTGCGCGAGGCTTTCTTCACCGGCGCCTCGCCTTCACGCATCAGCGCACGAAGGGCGGTCGGCGCGGTGTAGAAGATGTTCACCTGGTGCTTGTCGATCACCTGCCAGAAACGCGAGGTGTCCGGGTAGTTGGGCACGCCCTCGAAAATCAGGCTGGTGGCGCCGTTGGCCAGTGGGCCGTAGACGATGTAGCTGTGCCCGGTGACCCAGCCGACATCGGCGGTGCACCAGTAGATGTCGCCGTCGTGGTAGTCGAACACGTACTTGTGGGTCATCGCAGCCTGCAGCAGGTAGCCAGCGTTGCTGTGCAGCACGCCCTTGGGTTTGCCGGTGCTGCCGGAGGTGTAGAGGATGAACAGCGGGGCTTCGGCGTCCATCGGCTCGGCAGGGCAGTCGGCCGCCACCTGCTGGACAGCCTCGCTGTACCAGATGTCGCGCTTGTCGTCCCAGCCGACCCTGTTGCCGGTGCGCTTGACCACCAGCACGGTGGACACCTTGGGGCAGCTCGCCAGGGCCTTGTCGACATTGCTCTTGAGGGGGATCAGCTTGCCGCCGCGCACCGCCTCATCGGCGGTGATCACCGTGCGGCAGTCGGCATCGAGGATACGGTCACGCAGGGCGTCCGGAGAGAAGCCGCCGAACACCACCGAATGCACCGCGCCGATCCGTGTGCAGGCCAGCATCGCGTAGGCGGCCTCGGGGATCATCGGCATGTAGATGCACACCCGGTCGCCCTTTTTCACGCCGCGGCTCTTCAGCACATTGGCCAGGCGGCAGACCTGCTCATGCAGCTCACGGTAGGTGATGCGCGCTGAATCCTTCGGATCGTCGCCCTCCCAGATCAGCGCCACCTGATCGCCGCGCTTGGCCAGGTGGCGGTCGATGCAGTTGTGGCTGATGTTCAGCTGGCCGCCGGAAAACCAGCGGACGTCACCTTTGCTCAGGCTGCCGCTGCAGACTTCGTCCCAGGGTTTGAACCAGTCGAGAAAGGCCTTGGCCTGCTCACCCCAGAAGGTTTGTGGGTCATCGACCGACTGGCGATAGAGGCGTTGATAGGCGGTGTCGTCGAGGTGAGTACGCTGGCGCGCGGCGTCGCTGACGGGATAGCGATGGGGGAGAGACATGGCGGGTACCTTTGTTTTTATGTCCGCGTGGGCAACTCTAAAAACTGTCTGCGTTGTCAGCGCGGCGTTAAAAACAGGCTCAAAATGCTCATTTACAACAAGTAAACTCCGCTTTTTCGCCTGTTTTTGCCTTGCGCTGACTGCCTCGCCGACGTTTTTAGAGCTACCCAGTAGACATCAAGGGTAGCAGCCAAGTTTTGAGGTGCCTTCGCTGAGTGACGCAAAGTGTTGCAGGCGCCCATTGCCGAGCGCCCGCAACAAGGATCAACCGCGGTGGCGACCGCGGAAGTAGTTGATCAGCCCATGGGTGGAGCCGTCTTCGGCGGCGCTCTGCTCGCTGCCGACCATGCGCGAATAGACACCTTTGCCCAGCTCTTTGCCGAGCTCGACGCCCCACTGGTCGAAGGCGTTGATGCCCCAGATGGCGCTCTGGGCGAACACCTTGTGCTCGTACAGCGCCACCAGCGCGCCGAGGCGGCGCGGGCTGATGCGCTCCAGCACCAGGGTGTTGCTCGGCCGATTGCCGGGGATCACCTTGTGCGGTGCCAGGCGTTGCACGTCGTCTTCGTTAATGCCTTTGGCGCGCAGTTCGGCCTCGGCTTCCTCGCGGGATTTGCCGAGCATCAGCGCCTGGCTCTGCGACAGGCAGTTGGCGTACAGCCACTGATGGTGATCGGAAACCGGGTTGAAGCTCACCACCGGCACGATGAAGTCCGCCGGAATCAGTTGGGTGCCCTGGTGCAGCAACTGGTGGTAGGCGTGCTGGCCGTTGCAGCCCACGCCGCCCCAGATCACCGGGCCGGTGGCGCCGCTAACCGGGCTGCCATCCTGGCGCACGCTCTTGCCGTTGGACTCCATGTCCAGCTGTTGCAGGTGCTTGGTGATGTTGCGCAGGTAGTGGTCGTACGGCAGGATCGCCTGGCTCTGGGCATCCCAGAAATTGCCGTACCAGATGCCCAGCAGGGCCAGCAGCACCGGCATGTTCTGCTCGAAGGGCGCGGTCTTGAAGTGCATGTCCATGCTGTAGGCGCCGGCCAGCAGCTCCTTGAAGTTGGACATACCGATGGACAGGGCGATCGGCAGGCCGATGGCCGACCACAGTGAGTAACGACCGCCCACCCAGTCCCACATCGGGAAGATGTTCTCTTCGCGGATGCCGAAGCTCACCGCCGCCTCGCGGTTGCTCGATACGGCGATGAAGTGGCGGTACAGCTCGGCTTCCGAGCCGCCCTGGGCCAGGTACCAGCCCCGCGCCGCCTGGGCGTTCTTCAGCGTCTCCAGGGTGCCGAAGGATTTCGACGAAACGATGAACAGGGTTGTTTCCGCCTGCAGCTTGGCCGACAGCTCATGGAATTCGCTGCCGTCGATATTGGCCAGGTAGTGGCAGCGCACGCCGCGCTGGGCGAACGGCAGCAGCGCCTCGGAGACCAGCTGCGGGCCGAGGAAGGAACCGCCGATGCCGATGTTCACCACGTCGGTGATCGGTTTTTCGGTGAAGCCGCGCCACAGGCCGCTGTGGATGCGCCCGACCAGTTCGGTCATCTGCTGCAGCACGCGCTGCACCTGGGGCATCACGTCCACGCCGTCGACCAGTACCTTGTCGCCCAGCGGCCGGCGCAGGGCGGTGTGCAGCGCCGGGCGGCCTTCGGATGAATTGAGTTTCTCGCCGTCGAACATCGCACGGATCGACTGCTCCAGGCCCACTTCACGGGCCAGGGCCATCAGCAGGGCCATGGTTTCGTCGCTAGCCAGGTTCTTCGAATAGTCGAGAAACAGCCCGCAAGCGCTCAAGGAGAACTGCTCGAAACGTCGCGGGTTGGCGGCGAAGGCATCGCGCATGCTGAAGCGCTGCATGACCTGGCGGTGTTGTTGCAGCGCCTGCCAGGTGGGAAGGGCAAGAACATCGAGCGGCTGACGGTGATACGCCATGGGGCTTCCTTGTTGGGGCTTGGGTTGGGGCAGGCTTCATTGAGGGCTGTGGATACTAAAAAGCCCGGATAAGTCTCCGGGCTTTCAGTGTAGGCGATGCGGTCGGTCAGTAGCCCTGATCCAGGCTGAAACTCAGGTTGTCGATCAGCCGGGTGTTACCCAGGTAGGCCGCCACCAGCACCACCAGCTCGCGGTCGCCAGGGCTGACCGCACGCAGGCTCTGGGCTTCGCGCACTTCTAGGTAGTCGGCGCGCAGACCAGCGGCGGCGTGCTCCTGCTGCGCCGCGGCGAGCAGCTTGGCCAGGTCGCGTTCACCGCTCTGGATGGCCTGAGCGATCTGCTTGAGCGAGCGAAAGAGCACGCTGGCGGTCTCGCGCTGCTCGTCGCTCAGGTAGCCGTTACGCGAGGACAGTGCCAGGCCGCTTTCGGCACGCACCGTCGGCTCGCCGATGATCTGGATCGGCATGTTCAGGTCGCGCACCATGGTGCGGATCACCGCCAGCTGCTGGAAGTCCTTCTGGCCGAACACGGCGATATCCGGCTGCACCATGTTGAACAGTTTGGTGACCACCGTGGCCACGCCTTCGAAGTGCCCAGGACGGCTGGCGCCGCACAGGCCTTTGGAGACGCCCGGTACGCTGACCCGTGTCTGCTCGCCCATGCCGCCGGGGTACATATCCTCGACATCCGGGTGGAACAGCAGATGGCAGCCCGCTTCGGTCAGGCGATGCTGGTCGGCCTGCAGGGTGCGTGGGTACTTGTCGAGATCTTCGGTCGGGCCGAACTGCATCGGGTTGACGAAGATGCTGGCGACCACGAAGTCGGCGCACTGCGCGGCTTTTTCCACCAGCGCGGCGTGGCCGGCGTGCAGGTTGCCCATGGTCGGCACCAGGGCGATCTGTTTGCCTTGCTTGCGAGCCTCGGCGACGGCAGCGCGCAGCTCGCGCACGGTCTTGACGGTATTCATGCGGAGAATCCGTGCTCGGCGGCGGGAAAGCTGACTGCCTTCACTTCTTTCACGTAGGCGGCGAGGGCATCCTGGATGCTCGGCTGACCGTGCATGAAGTTCTTCACGAATTTGGCCACGCGGCCGCTCAGCGACAGGCCGAGCATGTCGTGCAGCACCAGCACCTGGCCGTCGGTATCCGGGCCTGCGCCGATGCCGATCACCGGCACTTTCACTGCGCGGCTGATTTCGCCAGCGAGATCGCTCGGCACGCATTCGAGCAACAGCATGGCCGCGCCGGCCTGCTCCAGGGCGATGGCGTCGGCGACCATCTGGCGCGCCTGGTTGTGCTCGCGGCCTTGCACCTTGTAACCGCCGAGGATATTCACCGCCTGGGGAGTCAGGCCCATGTGCGCGCACACCGGCACGCCACGTTCGGCCAGTTTGGTGATGGACTCGGCCAGCCAGGCGGCGCCTTCGACCTTGATCACATGGGCGCCGGCCTGCATCAGCAGCCCGGCGTTGTGCAGCGTCTGCTCGACAGTGGCGTTGGCCATGAACGGTAGGTCGGCGACGATCAGCGCGCCGGCATTGCCACGCTTGACGCTGGCGGTGTGGTAGACGGTATCGGCCATGCTCACCGGCAGGGTGCTGTCATGCCCCTGCAGCACCATGCCCAGCGAGTCGCCGATCAGCAGCACTTCCACTCCGGCCTTGCAGCAGGCGTCGGCGAAGGTGGCGTCGTAACAGGTCAGCATGGTGATTTTCTCACCCTTCTGCTTGAGCGTTCGCAGGGTGGTCAGGGTTACATCAGGCATGAAGGTATCCTCACTCGGAACCTGTGCGGGCCTGTTGGGCAGGCTCTCGTGGAGCAGGTTCACGTTGGCATCGAAGGGGCAGCGACGCTGCTTCAATGTGGCCCCGGTGGGGGCAATGGGTGGCTATAGTCCCGATGGCAAGGGCGCAAGTCAATCGAATGTGTTACCGCGCTGTTACGCCGTTACCGCTGGCTGGGTGCTCGGCGTATCAGGGCAGCAGGCGCTCCAGGCCCTCGAACGGACAGGCTGCCAGCAGCTCGCTCAGCGGGCGGCCGTCGGGCAGTTGCAGGTCTTCGCTGGCGATCTCCGCCAGTGGGTAGAGCACGAAGGCACGGGCGTGCATGTGATAGTGCGGCACGCGCAGGCGTGGCTCGTCGATCAGCCGCTGGCCGAACAGCAGGATGTCCAGATCCAGGGTGCGCGGCCCCCAGCGCTCATGGCGTTCGCGGCCCTGATCCAGCTCGATGGCCTGCAGGGCGTCGAGCAGCTGCAGTGGCTCCAGCCCGGTATCCAGCGCGGCGACGGCATTGGTGTAGCGGGGCTGACCGGGCAGCAGCGAGTCGCTGACATAGAAAGAGGACGTTGCGGCCAGGCGCGTGTGCGGCAATTGCTCGAGTGCCGCCAGTGCCTGGCGCAGTTGTTCGGCGGGGGCGGCCAGGTTGCTGCCCAGGCCGATATAGACGCGTTCCATCGCTTACTCGCCGGCGCCGCCGTTCTGAGGCGCGCGCTTGCGCTTGGCGCCACCGCTGCGGCGCCGCTTGCGCGGCGCGCTGCCGGGCTCGTCCTTGCTCGACAGGTTGCGGATCATCACACGGCGATCACTGTCGCTGGCGTCCTGATACTCGGTCCACCAGTCGCCCAGGCCGCCGGTTTCCTCGCCGGCGCTCTCGCGCAGCAGCAGGAAGTCGTAACCGGCGCGGAAGCGTGGGTTCTCCAGCAACAGATCGGCGCGTTTGCCGCTGCGGCGGGGCAGGCGCTCCTGCATGTCCCAGATCTCGCGGATCGGCATGGTGAAACGCTTGGGAACGGCGATGCGCTGGCACTGCTCGGCGATCAGTTCGTGGGCGGCTTCCTGCATGGCAGGGATGGCCGGCATGCCGCGCTCCTGCAGGCGAATCACCCGGGCCGGCAGGGCCGGCCAGAGCAGAGCGGCGAACAGGAAGGCCGGCGTGACCGGTTTGCCCTGATGGATACGCAGGTCGGTGTTGTCCAGCGCATTGCGGATCAGGGTGTCGGTGTATTCCGGGTTCTGGCGCAGCGCCGCGGCGCTGGCCGGGAACAGCTGGCCGAACAGGCCGTAGTCGACCAGCAAGTCGTAGGTATAGATGGCATAACCGCTGAGAAACAGCTTGAGTACTTCGTCGAACAGGCGCGCCGCCGGGATGCCGCCCAGCAGGTGCGCCAGGTCGTGGATCGGGTCGGCGCTGTGTTTCTCGATGTCGAAATCCAGCTTGGCGGCGAAACGCACGGCACGCAGCATGCGCACCGGGTCTTCCTGATAACGCTGAGTCGGGTTGCCGATCAGCCGCACCAGGTTGTTGCGGATGTCGTGCATGCCGTTGGCGTAGTCGAGAATCCGCTCGGAAACCGGATCGTAGTACAGCGCGTTGATGGTGAAGTCACGGCGCTGGGCGTCATCTTCCAGGGTGCCGTACACGTTGTCGCGCAGAATGCGGCCGCTCTCGTTGCGCGAGGACTGGTTGCTGTTCTCTTCCTCGTCGCCTTCCGGGTGGTTGGCACGGAAGGTCGCGGTTTCGATGATTTCGCGGCCGAAGTGCACATGCACCAGCTTGAAACGGCGGCCGATCACCCGCGCATTGCGGAACTCGGCCCGCACCTGCTCCGGTGTGGCTCTGGTGGCAACGTCGAAATCCTTGGGCTCGATGCCCAGCAGCAGGTCGCGCACGCAACCGCCAACCAGATAGGCCTCGTAACCGGCGTTCTGCAGGCGCTCGACCACGCTGATGGCGTGGCGGCTGATCTGCCCGCGCTGGATCGGGTGCTGGTTGTTGTTCAGCACGTGCGGAGTGCTGTGAGGCTGGTGCGCACGGCGCAGCGGCGAGCGGAAGGACTTGAACAGCTTTTTCAGCATGGAGGGCACTGTATGGCGAATTGAGCGGCCAGAATAATGTAAAGGCGCAGAAATAGCGCGGATTCTAGCATCAGGTGACTGAGGGCGTAAGCGGGGTGGCGGGCAGGCCGGGGCGGGAAACGACAAGGGGAGCCGAAGCTCCCCTTAAGTAGTGCATTACGTCGTTCTTGTTATGCAGGCTGTTGTTCTTGTTGGGGTGCCTGTTCCGGATCAGGTCCGGAGTACCTCCCGAGTGGGAGCAAGAGCGAACGGATTATTTTGGATGCTGACGCTACCTCAGGCCCTGATCTTCACCCGTGGGTGCTGACCGTCGACATTTATTGTTGTTGTCTGTCTGGCTGTGGTGCCGAGAGGCGATCCTCTCCAAAATAATCAGTTAGCTGCGCCTTCTGCGATCTTGTTCTTATTGTGCTGAAGCCGTTACGTCTTATTTTTATTATCGTGGGTCATGCTTGTTATTGTTGTTGTGCCAGAGATAAAGCACTCGGCGTGCCAGTTTTTATTTTTCCTTTAAAAACAATGGTTTGAGATTTTTTATTGTTTGCCGGGCAAAAAAAAGCCGGGATTCCGTTACCGTAAACCCCGGCTTTGTTACGTGTTGTCATGATCGGCGGTAACACCCGCCCTAGAGCGTGCGCGGCGCTCTACTCGCTGGCCGCGCCCGACTTGCGACGTGGGATGCCCAGGCGCTGACGGCGCTCCCACAGGCACTTGCGGCTGATGCCCAGCTTGCGGGCCAGCTCGGTCTCGGTCATGTGATCCTGATGCTCGAGGACGAAGTGCTGGAAGTAGTCTTCCAGTGACAGGTCTTCGCTGGGGTCCTGAGTGGTCGCATTGACCGCGGCGCTCTGGGTGGCCAGGCCCATGAACACGTCTTCGTCCAGATCCTCCAGCTCGATGTCGATGCCCAGCAGGTCGGCGTTGATGGTGCTGCCGTCGCAGAGAATCACCGAACGCTCGATGGCGTTCTCCAGCTCACGCACGTTGCCCGGCCAGCTGTAATGGTGGATGGCCTGCTCGGCATCCGGGCCGAAGTGCAGGTCGCTGCGGCCCATGCGCGCCGACTGGCGGGCCAGGAAGGCGCGGGCGATTTCCAGCACGTCGGCACCGCGCTCGCGCAACGGCGGCAGCTTCAGGGCGATGACGTGCAGGCGGTAATAAAGGTCTTCCCGGAACTGGCCGGTTTTCGACAGGGTTTTCAGGTCGCGGTGGGTCGCGGCGATCAGGCGCACGTCGACCTTCTGCGACTGCACCGAGCCGACCCGGCGGATCTCGCCCTCCTGCAGCACGCGCAGCAGGCGCGCCTGGGCTTCCAGGGGCAGTTCGCCGATTTCGTCGAGAAACAGCGTGCCGCCGTCGGCCGCTTCCACCAGGCCGGCGCGGCTGGCGCTGGCGCCGGTGAAGGCACCTTTCTCGTGGCCGAACAGTTCGGACTCGATCAGGGTTTCCGGAATCGCCGCGCAGTTCACCGAAATCAGCGGCGCCTTGGCGCGCTTGGAGAGGTTGTGCAGGGCGCGGGCGACCAGCTCCTTGCCGGTGCCGGACTCGCCCTGCACCAGTACGTTGGAGTCGGTGGGCGCGACTTTGCGGATCTTGCTGTACAGCTCCAGCATGGCCGGGCTGGAGCCGATGATGCCGATCTCGCCGGTGGCCGCCTTGTCGGCCTTCTCTGCGCCACGCGGGGCTGCCGGCGTGCCGGCGGCCTGATTGCGCGCTTCGCGGTCACGCAGGATGCGCGCCACGGCCTGGAGCATTTCGTCGTGGTCGAAGGGTTTGGCGATGTAATCGACAGCGCCCATTTTCATCGAGTCGACCGCCGAGCGCAGGCTCGCATAGCTGGTCATGATCAGCACCGGCGCGCCCTGGGCGAGCTTGATCAGCTCGGTGCCCGGTGCACCCGGAAGGCGCAGGTCGCTGACTACGAGATCGAAGCCGGGAATGTCGAAACGTTCCTGTGCTTCCTGCACAGAGCCGGCTTCGCTGACCTGGTACTGGTTGCGTTCGAGCAGGCGACGCAGGGCGGAGCGGATGATGGTTTCGTCTTCGACGATCAAGATATGAGGCATGTAAACGAATTCTCTCGACGGTCTCCGAACCTGCTTCCTGGTGCTACAGCCAAACTGGGCCGCGCGCATGCTCGGGAATGCGGTTCTTCGGAATTTAGTTCGCCAGTGGCATGGCCTCGATGTGCCGCGGCAGCGTCACCCGGATACGGGTGCCACGTTGCTGCTCGGGGTCGATCGGGCTGTCGATTGTTATCTGGCCATAATGCTCTTCCACGATGGAATAGACCAGCGCGAGGCCGAGTCCGGTTCCTTTTCCGGGGTCCTTGGTGGTGAAGAACGGCTCGAACAGCCGGTCCATCACACCTTTGGGAATACCGCTGCCTTCGTCCTCGACGATCAGGTCGACGGTGTGTTCCGAAGCCTCGCTGCGCACGCGGATCGCACCGCCAGCAGGCGAGGCGTCGCGGGCGTTGCTGAGCAGGTTGATCAGCACCTGGGCCAGGCGCTGCGGGTCGCCTCCGGCGCGGTGCGCGGGGTCGCACAGGTTGAAGAACTGCACATCGACGCTGCGCCGGTTGAGGGCCAGCAGGCCGATGGCTTCCTGTGCCACCTCGGCCAGGCACACCGGCTCGTCGGCCTGCTGGTGATTGCCGGAGTGGGCGAAGTTCATCAGCGAGTGGACGATGCGCGTGACCCGCTTGGTCTGTTCGAGAATCTGCCCGCTGATTTCGGTCAGCTCCGGATCGCTTTCCCGTTCCTCGCGCAGGTTTTGCGCCAGGCAGGCGATGCCGGTGATCGGGTTGCCGATCTCGTGGGCCACCCCGGCAGCGAGGCGGCCGATGCTGGCCAGGCGCTCGGAATGTACCAGCTTGTCTTCGAGCATCTGCGTATCGGTGAGGTCCTCGACCAGCAGCACCAGGCCGCTATTACCGGGCGCCAGGGGCTCGTCGATGGCTGCCTTGTGCAGGTTCAGCCAGCGGGTCTGGCCGTCGAGAGCCAGGCGCTGCTTGTGCAGGTGTTCGTCCGGGTTCTCGATGAAGCTTTGCAGCAGTTCGCGCCAGGGCTCGGCGAGGGTCGACAGCCGCGAGCCGACGATGCGCTGGGCGGGAATCTCGGTGAGTTCTTCCATGGCCTTGTTCCACATCAGGATCTCGTGATCCTTGGCCAGCGAGCAGACGCCCATGGGCAGTTCCTGCAGGGTCTGGCGGTGGTAGCGGCGCAGGGCGTCGAGCTCAGCGGCCAGGCCCGTGAGGCGTGAGTGGTAATCCTCCAGGCGGCTCTCGATGAAGTGGATGTCCTCGGTCACGTAGCCTTCGCTGCCGGACTTGTAGGGCAGGAAGGATTCGATGATGTCCTGGGCGACGCTGGGCCCCATCAGGCCGGACAGGTTGGCCTCCAGGCGGTCGCGCAGACGGCGCAGTGCATAGGGGCGGCTTTCGTCGAAGGGCAGGTGCAGGTCGCGCAGGGCCTGTTCGACCTCGCGCTGGGCGGTCTTGGCACCCAGCGGCTTGGCCAGCTGAGCGGCGAATTCCTGCGGCGACAGGGCCAACAGCTCGCGGCGCTGCGGGCGGCGCACGTTGTCCACGGCGCAGGCTTCGGCGGCGCTGTCTTCCTCGGGGCTGGAGTCGGTGAACACCGAGACCAGGGTGAACACCAGCACGTTGATGGCCAGCGAGGCGATGGCCGCCATGTGCCAGCTGCTGTCGTCGAGCACGTAGACCAGGTCCAATACCGGCACGTAGAGGCCGGGCAGGGTGCCGATCAGCGGCAGCAGCATGCTCACCGACCACACCGCGACGCCGGCCAGGAGGCCTGCGATGAAGCCGCGGCGGTTGGCGGTCGGCCAGTACAGCACCGACAGCACACCGGGCAGGAACTGCAGGGTGGCGACGAAGGAGACGATGCCCAGGTTGGCCAGGTCTTGCTGGGCGTCGAGCAGGTTGTAGAAGCCGTAACTGGCCAGGATGATGGCAACGATCAGCGCGCGGCGCGTCCATTTCAGCCAACGGTAGATGTTGCCTTCGGCCGGCGGCTGATAGAGCGGCAGCACCACGTGGTTGAGCAGCATGCCGGACAGCGCCAGGGTGGTGACGATGATCAGCCCGCTGGAGGCCGACAGGCCGCCGATGTAGGCGATCAGCACCAGCGCCGGGCTGTCCACGGCCAGGCCCAGGCCCAGGGTGAAATACTCGGGGCTGGTGGTCGAGCCCAGGCGCAGGCCGGCCCACAGCACCAGGGGCACGGCCAGGCTCATCAGCAGCAGGAACAGCGGCAGGCCCCAGCTGGCGCTGACCAGGGCGCGCGGGTTGAGGTTCTCGGTGAACGTCATGTGGTACATGTGCGGCATGACGATGGCCGAGGCGAAGAACACCAGCAGCAGGGTGCGCCACGGGCCTTCCTGCAGCGGCGTGTGCAGGCTGGACAGCGCGGTCTGGTTGAGCACCAGCCATTGCTCCAGCTCCCGCGGGCCGTCGAACACCGCATACAGCGCGTACAGGCCGATGGCGCCCATGGCCGCCAGCTTGACCACCGACTCGAAGGCGATGGCGAACACCAGGCCCTCGTGTTTTTCCCGGGTGGCCAGGTGGCGGGCGCCGAACAGGATGGTCACCAGGATGAACAACCCGCAGAACGCCAGGGCGATCTGCGGCTGCACCGCCTCGCGGGTGAGGATGCCGATGGCGTCGGTCACCGCCTGGATCTGCAGGGCCAGCAGCGGCAGCACGGCGATCAGCATGCACAGGGTGCTCAGCGCCCCGGCCCAGGTGCTGCGAAAACGGAAGGCGAACAGGTCGGCCAGCGATGACAGCTGGTAGGTGCGAGTGATACGCAGAATGGGATAGAGCAGCACCGGGGCAAGCAGAAAGGCGCCGGTCACGCCCAGGTAGCTGGCCAGAAAGCCGTAACCGTACTGATAGGCCAGGCCGACACTGCCATAGAAGGCCCAGGCGCTGGCGTACACGCCCAGCGACAGGGTGTAGGTCAGCGGGTGGCGAATGAAGCGGCGCGGGATCAGGCCACGGTCGGCGCACCAGGCGACGGCGAAGAGGACCAGCAGGTAGGCGGCGCTGATCAGCATCAGCCCGCTGAGGCTAAAGCTCATCGGTATTCTCGGCTTGGCGCATCAGGGGAGGCGGCGGGTTGGCGCATGGGTTCAGAGCTCGTCGGCATCGCGCTGGCTCTGCAGGACGAAGGTCACCACGATGAGGATCAGCCACAGCATGTAGGGGCGATACCAGGCACCGTTGGGGTCGATCCACCAGTCCATGATGGCAGGCGAGAACAGGTAGATGCCGACTACCAGAATCAGAACCAATCGATAGATATACATGCCGCGTCTCGCTACTGAGTGTGGCGATGGTAACGGAAGCGCGGGGCGCTGGCGAAGGGGCATCGCTCTGCCGGCGCATGGCGCATATCTTGCTGGCTGATCGACGCCCATAGCGGCTACGCTTTCACCGCGCGTGGCGTTGCCGCGCATCGACGCACTGTACTGGACTCTTCATGCCTGATCTGCTTGCCGGTTACCTGCCTGACGAGGCAGCCTACGACGAACTGCTCGACCGCCACGGGCAGGTGCGCGCGCACTGGCGGCCCGTGCTCAGTCAATTGCGCCGCAACACACCCGCGCAGTTGCAGCAGCGCCAGGCCATGGTTACCCGGCAGATCCAGGCCAACGGCGTTACTTACAACGTATATGCCGATCCCGATGGCGCCGATCGCCCTTGGGAGCTGGATCTATTACCCAATCTGATTCCGGCCGCCGAATGGCAGACCATCGCTGCTGGCGTGGCGCAGCGCGCCGGCCTGCTCGACAAGGTGCTGGCCGACCTTTACGGCCCGCAGCAACTGCTGGCTGAAGGGCTGCTGCCGCCGGAGCTGGTGTTCGGGCATGAGAGCTTTCTGTGGCCGTGCCAGGGCGTGCAGCCGCCTGGCAGCACCTTTCTGCATCTGTATGCGGTGGACCTGGCCCGCACGGCGGACGGCCGCTGGCAGGTGGTCGCCGATCGCACCCAGGCGCCGGCCGGTGCCGGCTTCGCGCTGGAGAACCGGCAGATCATTTCCCGCGCCTTTCCCGAGCTGTATCGTGACCTTGGCGTGCAGCACCTGGCAGGCTTCTTCCGCACCCTGCAGGACACCCTGACCAGCCAGGCGCCAGCCGGCAGTGACACGCCGCTGGTGGTGGTGCTGAGCGCCGGGCGCTTCAACGAGAGCTACTTCGAGCACCTTTACCTGGCGCGCCAGCTCGGCTACCCGCTGGTGGAAGGCAGCGACCTGACCGTGCGCGACGCCACGCTCTACCTCAAAACCCTTGCCGGCCTGCAGCGCGTGCATGCCGTGCTGCGCCGCCTGGATGACGATTTCTGCGATCCCCTTGAGTTGCGCAGCGATTCGGCGCTTGGCGTGCCCGGGCTGCTGGAGGTGGTGCGCCAGGGGCGGGTGCTGATGGCCAATGCCCTGGGGTCTGGGCTGCTGGAGTCGCCCGGGTTGAGCGGCTTTCTGCCGGCGATCAGCGAGCGTTTGCTCGGCGAGCCTCTGCTGTTGCCGAGTATCGACAGCGCTTGGTGCGGCGAGCCGCCGGTGCTGGCCAAGGTGCTGGAAGACCGGCCGAACTGGCTGATCCGCCCCTGCTCGGCGGCCCAGCGGTTGGCGCCGGGCGGCAACACCGATGCCGAGCGCCTGCGCCAGCAGCCCGAGGCCTACGTGGCCCAGGCGCCTGTGCAACTTTCCCGGGCGCCGGTGTGGCAGGGCGAGACCGGTGTGCAGCCGCGCACCATCGGCATGCGCGTGTTCGCCGTGGCCAGTGGCGACGGTTACCGGGTGATGCCCGGCGGCCTGACCCGGGTGGCGGTGGCTGGCGCTCCCGAGGTGATCTCCATGCAAAGTGGCGGTGTCAGCAAGGACACCTGGGTGCTGGGCGAACGCCAGGCGCCGAGTGAGCAATGGCAGGGCACGCGCGCCCTGGGTGCTGCCGATCTGGTGCGCAGCGACCCCTATCTGCCCTCGCGGGTGGTGGAAAACCTGTTCTGGTTCGGGCGCTATAGCGAGCGCTGCGAAGACAATGCGCGGCTGTTGCGCATCATGCTGGCCCGCTATGTCGATGACGATGATGACCCGCGGGCGCTGCAGGCCATGTTCGCCCTCGCCGAGACGCTCGGCACCTTGCCTGGCGAAGCCCACGGCAGCCTGGAAGCGCGTCTGCGCGAGGCGCTGCTCGGCAGCGAGTGGCCGGCCAGCGTGCGCGTCAACCTGCAGCGCCTGCAGTGGACCGCCGGCAGCGTGCGCGGCAAGCTGTCCCAGGCCAACTGGCAGGCCATGGTCGAGCTGCAGCGTGATCTGCAGCAACTGGAAGGCCGTGATGGCGACCTCGGGCAACTGCTGGATGTGCTCAACCGGCTGATGATTTCTCTGGCTGCGCTGTCGGGTTTCGCCCTCGACGACATGACCCGGGACGAGGGCTGGCGCTTCCTGATGATCGGCCGCTGCATCGAACGCCTGCAGTTTCTCTGCGACAGCATCGGCGGCTTCCTGCGCATCGGTGCCAGTGACGACGCCGCGGCGCTGGATTGGCTGCTGGAGTTGGGCAACAGCTCGATCACCTACCGTACCCGCTATATGGCCAGCGCCCAGCTGATTCCGGTGCTCGACCTGCTGCTACTCGATGAGCGCAACCCCCACGCCGTGCTGTACCAGCTGCGCCTGCTGTTGCGCGCCCTGAAACGCCTGGCCGAGCGTTTCGAGATGGACGCTAATCCAGATCTGGCCCAGCTCGAACGCCGCCTGAGCGCCTTCGATCTACACAGCCTGGAAGATCCATTGTTCGGTGCTGGCGGCATTCGCGCGGTGCTCGATGGCCTGGCTGGGCTGCTCGCGGACATCGGTCAGGGCGCTGGCGCGGTCTCCGAGCAACTGAGCCTGCGTTTCTTCGCCCACGTGGCGGCCAGCCAGGGAACCCAGTCGTCATGAGCCGCCGTTACCAGGTGCTGCACGACACCCATTACCGCTATGCGGCGCCGGTTTCCCTGGCCCAGCAACTCGCCCATCTGTGGCCGCGGGACTGCGCCTGGCAGCGCTGCGATACACAGCAACTGCTGGTCAGCCCCGAGCCCTGTCAGCGCCACGATGGCGTCGACGTGTTCGGCAATCCGCTGACCCGTCTGGCCTTCGAGCGGCCCCACGATGCGTTGCACGTGCGGGCGCAACTGAGCGTCGAGGTATTGCCGCGCCGCCCGGTGGACCTGCAGGGCTCGCCTTCATGGGAGTCCGTGTACCAGGCGCTGTGCTACCAGCGCCGCGCCTTGTCCGTTGGAGAACTGGACGCGGTGCGCTATCGATTCGCCTCGCCCTATGTGGGGCTGGATGCTGCCTTCGACGCTTTCGCGGCCGATTGCTTTGCACCCGAGCGCCCGCTGCTCGAAGCGGTGCAGGCGCTGATGCACAAGATCCATGGCGATTTCGCCTTCGACGCCAGCGCCACCCTGGTGGCGACGCCGCTGCTGACGGTACTCGAGCAGCGACGCGGGGTCTGTCAGGACTTCGCCCACCTGATGCTCGCCTGCCTGCGCTCGCGGGGGCTCGCCGCGCGCTACGTCAGCGGCTACCTGCTGACCCAGCCGCCACCCGGGCAAGCGCGGCTGATCGGCGCCGATGCTTCTCATGCCTGGGTATCGGTGTATTGCCCGCATAACGGTTGGGTGGACTTCGACCCTACCAACAACCTGCTGCCGGCGCTGGAGCACATCACCTTGGCCTGGGGGCGCGATTTCGGCGACGTGTCACCCCTGCGCGGGGTGATACTTGGCGGCGGCCATCATGATCCAGTCGTGCAGGTGACGGTCATGCCGCTGTAGGGCAGGGGGTCAGGCCGCGATCACGCGGATCACGGCGATCAGCTGGAAGGCGCAGAAGAAGCCCAGGGCGATACGCAGCGGGGTGGACAGGTTGGCACCGAGGCTGTCGCGCAGCGGCTTGAGCATGAAGCTCGGGGTCAGCGCCAGGCCAATGACCAGCGAAACCACGGCGAACATCGAAAAGAACTCGCTGCTCATCGGCGGCACGCCCGAGGCGAAACCGTACAGCAGGCAACCAGCGGCCACGGCGAAGAAGGCCGCGGAAATCAGACGCTCCTTGGGTGTCCAGGACGAAAAGTTCACAGGCAGGCTCCACAGGCGAAAACGTTGGGGCGCAGTATAAGGAATGGCGTCTGCCTGGGCAGCCGTCGGTAACAAAGTAGCGGCAGCGGGACTCCAGCGTTTTGACTGCGACGTGGTGGGAGCGGACATCGGCGGGGTATTTGTGGGAGCGGGCCATGCCCGCGAAAAATCACGGGCATGGCCCGTTCCCACAAGTAAAGCAACGATGTCTGCTTCTGCCTTTTTGCAGCCGCTTTGTGTCGCCTAAAAAGACCGTGAGCAGGCTCTAGAGAACGCCAGCCTTTTTCCAGGCCAGATAACGGTTGACCAGCTCCGGCCCCAACTCGCCGGGGCGGGCATCGAGCACCGGCACGTTATGGGCCGCCAGGCGTTCGTGAAGGCTGTTGCGGGCGTTGAGGTAATCCACCGCGCCGCAGTAGTTCAGCGCCGACTCGTAGTCCTGCACCTGGGTATGGCGCAGGGTGTCGAGCACGTCTTCGCGCAGGCTGGCAATCAGCACGCGGTGGCGTCGTTCCAGGCGTTTGACCGCCGCCAGCAGATCCTCGTCGTCCTCGTCGCGCAGGTTGGTGATCAGCACCACCAGGGCACGGCGGCTCTGGCGTTTGAGCAGGGCGTCCACCGCGTCGCTGTAGTCGGCCGGGCGCTGGGTGCTCTGCAGGTCGTACACGGCGTTGAGCAGCACGTTGACCTGGGCCTGGCCCTTGACCGGCGGCAGGTAGCGGCGCTGCTCGCTGGCGAAGGTCATCAGCCCCACCGCGTCGCCCTGGCGCAGAGCCACGTAGCTAAGCAGCAGGCTGGCGTTGAGGGCGTGATCGAAGTGCGACAGCTCGTCGTCCTGGCTGCGCATGCGTCGCCCACAGTCGAGCAGGAAAAGAATCTGCTGATCGCGCTCGTCCTGGTATTCGCGGGCGATCGGCGTGCGCTTGCGGGCGGTGGCCTTCCAGTCGATCTGCCGCAGCGTGTCGCCTTCACGGAATTCACGCAGCTGGTGAAATTCCTGACCCAGGCCGCGACGCTGGCGCTGGCGCACGCCCAGCTGGCTGATCCAATCGTCCACGGCCATCAGCTGGGCGCCGTACAGGCGGGCGAAGTCCGGATAGACGCGGGTTTCGTCGCGCATCTCCAGGTGGCGACGCGACTGCCACAGGCGTAGTGGGCTCGGCAGGCTGACTTCGCAACGCGGCAGCACGAAGTGGCCGCGCACCAGCGGGCGCACGCGGTAGCTGAAGCTGGTGTGCTCGCCTAGACGCAGCTCGACCTGCTGGGGCATGTGCTCGACGGCCATGTCCTGGGGCGTGTGGTCGAATACCTCGATGTACAGGCCGCTCTTGTAACTGTGCTCGGCGCTCAGGCGTACGTCGCTCCAGCGGCCCAGCGGCAGATTGCCCAGCAACTGGCGGGACAGGCGCGGCGAGGGCAGGCGGGACAGGCGCAGGGCGTCGACCAGCGCCACGCCGGCGAGCAGCAGCAAGGCGCCCCACCACAGTGTGGTGAGGCGCTCGGGCACGGCTACCGACAGCGCGTCCAGGGCGCCGAGCACGATGGCGACCACGAGCAGCCCGGCCAGCAGGCGCAGCAGGGTGGAGGAGGGCTTCATGCCGCTTTATCCCGGTTCGAGTCGGTCATAGACGGGGCGCAGGTACCTGGTCGAGCAGCTGCAGCAGAACCTGATCGACCGACAGCCCTTCGATGTCCAGCTCCGGTGACAGGCGCACGCGGTGGCGCAGCACGGCCAGGGCGCAGCCCTTGATGTCGTCGGGCAGCACGAAGTCGCCGCCGCGCAGCAGGGCGCGGGCACGGGCGCCGCGCACCAGGGCGATGGATGCCCGCGGGCCGGCGCCGATGGCCAGGCCCGGCCAGCTGCGGGTGGCGCGGGCCAGGCGCACGGCATAGTCAAGCACCTGGTCGTCGAGCGGCAGGTCGCTGGCAATCTTCTGCATGATAAGCACGTCCTTGGCCTGCAGCAGGGTGCGCAGCGGCGTGACCTCGAGCATGTCGGCCTTCGCCGAGCGGGTCACCTGGCGCACCATGTTCAGCTCTTCGTCCTGCTCGGGGTAATCCATGTGCAGCTTGAGCATGAAGCGGTCGAGTTCGGCTTCGGGCAGCGGGTAGGTGCCCTCCTGCTCGATGGGGTTCTGGGTGGCCAGCACCATGAATGGCAGCGGCACTGCCAGCGGACGACCTTCCAGGGTCACCTGGCGCTCCTGCATGACTTCCAGCAACGCGGCCTGGGTCTTGGCCGGCGCGCGGTTGATCTCGTCGGCGAGCAGCAGGTTGGTGAAGATCGGGCCCTTGCGCAGCTTGAACTGCTCGCTCTGCAGGTCATACACCGCGTGGCCGGTGATGTCGCTGGGCATCAGGTCCGGAGTGAACTGGATGCGCGCGAACTCGCCACCGAAGCAGCGCGCCAGGGCGCGCACCAGCAGGGTCTTGCCAAGGCCGGGCACGCCTTCGAGCAGCACATGGCCGCCGGCAATCAGCGCGGTAAGTACGTCGTCGATCACCGCGGTCTGGCCGATCACCGCGTTCTGCAGTTCCTGGCGCAGGCCCTGGGCCAGCTGGCTGGCACGCTGGCGCTGCTGGGCGATGTTACTGGCCGAAGGCGCGGCGGCCGGCGCCGCGGTGGATTCGCTGATCGGGCTGCTCGGCTGGTCAGGCGTATTTTCGCTCATAGGGCATTCCTGAGTGTTTGCAGGTGGGCGACCTGGCGGGTGAAGTCGCTGGCGGACAGGCGTTTCTCGCCCAGGGGGCGCATGGCCTGGCTGATGATGGTGGAAGGCTGGCGGCTGAGGCGACCGAGTATCTGCCACTGGTCAGCCACGGCCAGGCGTTCGAAACCGGGATGGCGACGGCGGGCGCGACGCAGGATGTCCTGCTGCAGGTTGCCCAGCAGGCGCTGCTGGCCGCCCTGGCGCAGCAGGAAGTCGGCGGCGGCACGCAGGTGTTCCTGCAGCTGCCGGCGGCTGACCGGCTGCGGTTGCAGCAGCGGCCCGCGGCGCTGGCCGACGTGCCACAGCACCAGGACGATCAGCAGGCCGAGGGCCAGCAGGGCCGGGGCGAAGTGGCGTTGCAGCAGGGTCAGCAGGCTGTCGCGGTCGGCGTTGTAGACCAGGGTTACGGCGCTGTCCTGGCTGAGGTACCAGAGCAGCCAGGCGTTGTCGTAGTTGCCGAGGTTTTCGTTCTGCCAGACCCAGGCATCGCTGACGATGCTGATCAGTCCGTCGCCGTGATAGATCTGCAGCAGGTGTGTGGCTTCGCCGCTGTTGGCCCAGACGTGGGCCAGGTTGTTGGCGTCATAGAGGTGGAAGTCGGTATCGAAGTCGACATAGGCCGGTGCCTGCTCGTTTTCCAGGTACAGCTTGGTCAGGTACGGATAAGGGTCCTTCGGCTGTTCTTCACCGTCTTCGCTCGCTGGCTCCTGTTCGTCGGCGGCTTCGTCGCTTGCTTGCTTGGCTTCTTCCTCGTCGAGTTTCTCGACCGGGTATTGCTGCACGTTCAGCTTGTCGAGCAGCCCGTCGCCGCTCTTGCCCTGTTCCTCGTCCCACATGCGCTCGGCGACGAACAGCAGGTGGCCGCCGCGGGCCGTCCATTCCAGCAGGCGCTCGTTCTGGCGTGGCGTCAGGTTGCTGCGGTTGGCGAGCAGCAGCAGGGTGTGGCCGCGGCTCGGCAGGCTGTCGAGACCGGTCAGGTTGTCGGCGCGGGTCACCTCGATGCCCTGCTTGCGCAGGAACTGCTCGGCGGCCAGGTACGGATTGGCGCGTGCCTCGGGTGACGGGCCGTGGGTGACCACTTCGTCGTAGGATTCGGCGCGTTGCAGCAGGTAGTTGCCGAGCAGGCCAAGAATCAATACCAGCAGGACGAGCAGGCCGATACGCAGGGTGCGGCTCATGGGCGGCCTCCCTGTTGGGCCAGGCGGCGCCAGTCATTGCACAACACCGGGCACAGCGCGGCTGGCGGCAGGCGATGACCGTAGGCGAGGTTCTGCCAGTGGCGCGTCAGGGTATGGCTGAAGTTGCTCAGTTCCGGGTCGTCGAGGTCGTCGACCAATGACAGCACTTCGGCTTCGGTGTGGGAGCTCTTGAGCGGCAGCTTGTGGTCGTGTATCAGCCGGCTGAGCAGGGCGCGGTAGAACAGGCCCAGAGCGGCGCGCGGGTCTTCGGCCCAGAGCCGTTCGGCGCTGCTGGCCACATCGTCCGGCAGGCTTTGCGGCACTACGTCCAGGCCGAACAGCTGGTCCGGCGATTCGCTCTTCTTCGCACGTTTTACCCGCGTGCGGCCGACGAAGGTGCCAAGCCACTCGCGGTAGCGCCACAGCAGCATGGCGATCAGGCCGATCACCAGCGCCCACAGAGCTGCCTCGAAGAAGCGGGCCAGGTTTTTAAACCCTTCCCAGCCTTCGAGCATCTCGAAGAATTTCTCCAGCTTCTCGCTGGACTCGGGCTCTGCCTTGTCCTCTTTGGTCTCTTCGCCGAAGCGCCAGCGGGTCACGGTTTCACGGTTCTCGAAGGGCGGCGAGTCGAGAATCTGCAGCGCCGCTTCCCGGGAGGCCTGGCTGGTCAGCGGCTGGGCCAGCATGCGTGGTGCTTCCGGGCCGTTGGGGTCTTCGCTGGGCAGCGGGCAACTGGCGAGCGGTTCGGCAAAGGCCGGCGTCGGCGCCTGCAACGCCAGCATGCCGATGCCCAGCAGCAATGCATAGGCCACGCCGGTCAGGCGCTGGCGCAGGCGGCGGAAGGTCAGTTCGATGTCCCAGCCTTCCAGAGCCGTGCGGCGGTTGAGGTACAGGCTGAAACCGCCAGCCACGTAGATCGGCCCCCAGAGAACCAGCAGCAGCGCATAGCTCAGGTTGGACAGATGCTCCAGCCACAGCCACTCGCTGGTGTCGCCGTTGATCAGGCTCTGCCAGTCCCATTCGGTGGAAACCTGGGTGGGAATGAGCAGGTAGACCAGGCTGCCGAGGCCGATCCACAGGGCGGTTTCCAGGTGCACGCCGACCAGGGTCAGCCAGGTGGCTGCGCCGGAGTTGCGCTGCGCCAGTACGTTGAGGCGTTGGGTACGCGCCTTGCCCTTGAGGCCTTCAAGCTGCAGCACCGGCAGGTCGAAGCTGCGCGTCGGGCTCAGGCGTCGCCAGGTCAGGCTGGCCAGCAGCTGCGGTTTCAGCAGGGCGGGGAAGGCCTTGAGTGCCTGTTTGAGTGTCGGCGTGTCGCCGAACAACGAGCGCGAGAGGATGTACAGCGGCAGCCGCTCGTAAGCTGGCTTCAGCCACCAGAACACGAACATCGCCCAGGACGGGTACTGCCACAGCAGTGCGCAGAGCACGGCGAAGATCGGCAAAGTCACCGCGGCCCAGCTGGCCATCAGCAGGCGGCGGTGCTGGCGGGCCATCAGTACGCCGAGGTCGA
>Ga0209370_1001393_pt1 | contig 21665 bp, 20 predicted proteins | sample AgamicAtPrz_FD_187164 | JGI IMG/M metagenome (GOLD analysis project Ga0209370, IMG submission 187164) | Agave microbial communities from Guanajuato, Mexico - At.P.rz (SPAdes) (version 2) | ecosystem: Host-associated > Plants > Phyllosphere > Phylloplane/Leaf | place: Guanajuato, Mexico... | reverse complement strand
TCACCCGTCCGCCGCTAGACTCCGAAGAGTCCCGCTCGACTTGCATGTATTAGGCACGCCGCCAGCGTTCGTCCTGAGCCAGGATCAAACTCTCCAAGAAAGTTGATTAGCTCATTTGTTTACGTTGGCTCATATTCTTCATATTAATAGAAGAAACACGATTAATATTATTTGTTTGCACGATTTTGTTTGTTTAGTTTTCAAAGAACAATTCAAAAGGACAACTTTTATATTATACCATTTCCTGCAGTTGTCGTCAACAACTAATCATTATTTTCTTAGAAGAGATTAATAGTTCTGAAGACAACTCTCAAATCATAACATCACTTGTTTTCATTGTCAATAACTAATCAATGTTTCTTTTAAAAGATCAGTAGTTTTGATGACAACCATACATCTTATCACCGCTGTAACTATAAATCAATTGAAAATTTCCCCAATTGGATAAATTAATTAGCCAGATCCTACTTTAAAGAAACAGCTAATGGTTTTGCTTTCAATCCGTAAGAATTTTCATTCCCTTTCCTTTACTGTTTTAAATCAGTATAATAAAAGGATAAATATTCTTAAAATTACAATAATAAAGGAGAGAAGAAATTGCTGTCGTTTATATTAGTTGTTTTGGTTTTATTTCTTATCCCTGGTCCCGCTGTTTTACTAACAATCTCTCAAACAGCTAGTGGTGGAAGAAAAGCCGGAATCATCACAGGCGTTGGGATAGCAGTTGGTGATTTAATCCATACGGTTGCGGCTGTATTTGGACTTTCGGCCATTCTAATGACTTCGGTCCTTGCCTTTGAAATCGTTAAATATCTAGGTGCTGCCTATTTGGTCTATTTAGGAATAAAGTTGTCACTTGAAAAAGCGAAAAAACAAGAGAAGCCGGTCACAAAAAAGAATAATACTAAAACGTCGTTTCGCCAGGCTTTATTAATCGAATTGCTAAACCCTAAAACAGCTCTTTTTTTCTTAGCATTTCTTCCTCAGTTTGTCCATGACGGCGGAACACCTGTTGTTTATCAACTGTTGATTTTAGGACTTACTTTCGTGTTAATGAGTATATTGTACACGAGTTCCTTAGCTTATCTGACTAGTTCACTAGGGAAAAAGTTTTTTTCAAATAAGAATAGCAGACTTTCACGTTGGCAGGGAAAAATTGTCGGGTCTATCTATATTGGTATAGGAATACAGTTGGTGCTTCAAAATCAAAGGTAAAAACTCACCCAGGTTATAAAAAAGGGCAATTCATACGCATATCTTCTTTATATATTACTCGAATAAATTAACAAATAAAATGAAGCCTTGGTAGATAATGTTTCATCTATTTTCACAATACCAGGCTTCCTCTATTTTCGCACACGATTCATCCTAGTCATATTTACAAATATAAAAAGTCTTATAATGTACTTCGATTAAAGATAATTTTACTATTTTTACTATGTTTCTTATATTGGTTTCCCTCAAACTCCGAAACTTGTACCACACCATCATAACCTCGATACCCCTCGCCGGTTTTACGACCACCAATCCGTATTCTGTTAAATAACTCTAATATCCATCAACCTAAAATCGAATGAATATTTCGTTTTGATCAATAATGGTAACTGCCTTTTTATTTTTTTTAGGAATAAGTCCTGTCCCTTCTATACATTTATGAATATTGTATAAATGTATATTGAAAAATGGCTTATTTTACATGGGATCGTCTGCTCGAAAGGAGTTTTGAAGAAATGAATAACAGAGATACAGATAAACATGTAGTTTGGCATCAATCAGTAGTAACCAAAAAAGATAGACAACAATTACATGGCCATAAAAGTTTGATGATTTGGTTTACTGGTCTTTCTGGATCAGGAAAGTCAACAATCGCAAATGCAATTCAGCTTGAATTATATAAAAAGAAAGTAAGTGTGTATTTGTTAGATGGGGATAATCTTCGCCACGGTATAAATAAGGGTCTCACATTTACTGAAGAGGATCGAAAAGAAAATATAAGAAGAACGGCGGAAATTGGTAAACTTTTTGTTGATGCTGGGATGGTAGTTCTTGCTGCACTTATCTCACCATATGAAAAGGACCGTGAAAACGCCAGATCCATTTTTAGTAAGGAAGAATTTATAGAAATCTATGTAAAGTGTCCCCTTGAAGAATGCGAAAACCGAGACCCGAAAGGACTTTATAAAAAAGCAAGACAAGGTGAGATTAGACAATTTACAGGTATTGATCAGCCTTATGAAGAGCCAAGAAATCCTGAAATTATCATTGATACAAATGCATTATCTATACAAGAATGCGTTGAAATCATTACATCCCATCTTTTTAACAAAGTTGGACTCATTAATAAAACAAAGGAATGATTATATTGACATCAGGTATTCCTCACGGCGGGAAATTAATCAATCGAACTGATACCAGCTATGATGTTTCTTCTATTGTCAATGAAATTGAAATAGATACGATGGCCTTATCAGACCTAGAATTAATAGCAAACGGAGCTTACAGTCCAATCACAGGTTTTCTTGGGAAAGCTGATTATCAATCTGTCCTGCAATCGATGAGATTAAAAAACGGTTTGGTTTGGAGTATTCCTATTACGCTCCCTGTTACGGAGTCAGATGCAGATAAGGTGAAAATTGGTGAAAAGGTAAAGTTAAATTATAAAAACGTTGTGTATGGAGTATTAGAATTACAAGAAAAATACGTACCTAATAAATTAGAAGAAGCAAAAAAAGTGTTTCAAACAATTGATTCTAATCATCCAGGAGTGAAAAAATTACTTAATCGCCCAAAAGTATATCTCGCCGGACCCATTTCTTTAATAAAAATTCCACCCAAGAATGAAAACTTCACTCAATTTTTTAAAACACCTCTAGAAACAAGAAAAGAGTTTAAGAAAAATAAATGGAAAACAGTAGTCGGGTTTCAAACGAGAAATCCTGTCCATAGAGCGCATGAGTATATCCAAAAATCTGCTTTAGAAATTGTAGATGGTCTGTTCCTTAACCCTTTAGTAGGAGAAACAAAATCCGATGATATTCCTGCTGATATAAGAATGAAAAGCTATGAAGCTCTACTAAAAAATTATTATCCAATGGACAGAGCGTTTTTAGCAGTGTTTCCAGCAGCCATGAGATATGCTGGCCCGAAAGAAGCTATTTTTCATGCCATCGTTCGTAAAAATTATGGCTGTACTCATTTTATCGTTGGTCGGGATCACGCAGGGGTTGGTGAATATTATGGAACCTATGATTCACAAAAAATCTTCTCACAATTTACTGACGAAGAAATCGGGATAACCATTCTTTGTTTTGAGTATAGTTTTTATTGTAATAAGTGCAAAACCATGGCTTCAAGTAAAACCTGCCCTCACTCTAAAGAAGATCATTTACATCTTTCTGGAACAAAGGTCCGAGAAATGTTACGGAAGGGAATAACTCCTCCCCCAGAGTTTAGTCGTCCAGAAGTAATTGAAGTATTAATAGAGGGGTTAAAAAACACCTAAAAAAGAGCTGTTTTCCATTTTTTATAAAAATTTCGAGATATACTATAAATCACATGATAATAGAGAGTATTTATAAAAATGTGGCACATTATCTCCAATATAAGAGAAGGATAGAAAAGGCAGATAATATTTGCCTTTTCTATCCTTTTTTGTACAATCTCAATTGTAATACAAATTAATCGAGCTAAAACAATGTTAAAATTCGCTATAAGCAATACCATTGAAACTTTCGGGTCCTACCCGTATAGTTCCTACTATGTTGGAACTAATAAACGCTGTATAAACTAAGGGACCTGAAAGTGGTTTTGGCACATTAAAATCAGAAGCTGTAAAAGTGAAAAGTTGTGGTCCTAAAATAGACAATTCTAAGGCTTCTGATGAAGAATACACTAGAGGGTCAGAAATAGTCCTACCTCTGACGATTCTAATTGTTATTGTCGTTGCTGCAGGAAGAAGTGGTAATTGAACAGTGGCTGTTCCACTTAATTGAACACGAATAGGACCGGTTGCATTTTGAACATCAAGACCAATTTGACCAAATAATCCGCCGGGGTTACCAACTAAAATAGGAATAGAAATTGAGTTAGAATAACTAGCGTTCTGAGATGTTCTAGCATCTAAAAATAGAGTCATTCAATCATCTCCTTTCTTAATAATATTAATTAATATATTAAATGTTATTGTTTTGGCGTGTATGCTTGTCCATGCTTTTCAGAAAAACTTTTGTATGTATATTCTATGCACGTAAAGTTAACATACGTCTCATTATTAAAAAAGACTTATTGCACCAGACTTGCATAGGACTTGCTTACATCAAATATCATAAAAATAAGAATCCTAATAAAAGGATTGTAAGAGAATGATAATTTTTAATATTGTGTAGACATTGAAAGTTGAGGAAGCAAAACAATGTTAGAGGTTTGGGAAACTTGAATTCTTGAATTTTCAGAGAGGATAGATTTACTCCAATGTTTATTAGTTTTTCGTTCCCCTAACAATATAAGGGAAAGGGATGAAGGCTTTTGAAAGTAATGACAATACTTGGGACACGCCCCGAAATTATTCGGTTGAGCTTGATTATTCAAAAATTAGATGTATTAACTAACCACATCCTTGTTCATACTGGACAGAACTACGACCGCTCTCTCAGCGATGTGTTTTTTGAACAATTAAAAATCCGGCAGCCAAACTACAAAATATCGTTACGCTCTAATACCTTTGGTCAGCAGGTAGGATATATGTTTTCAGAAATAGAAAAAATCATAACCAAAGAGAAACCAGATAAGATTCTTCTGCTCGGGGACACAAACAGTGGCCTTTGTGCACTACTCGGTGAAAGAATGGGCATACCTGTCTTTCACATGGAGGCAGGAAATCGTTGTTTTGATACCTCTGTACCTGAAGAAATTAATCGAAAGGCCATCGATTCCATTTCATCTTATAATTTGCCCTATACGGTGCTTAGCCGCGAAAATCTGATACGTGAAGGTGTTCCTAATCATCGGATCTGGGTTTCTGGAAATCCTATTTATGAGGTACTGCAGCACTATAAGGGGGACATTGACAAAAGTGACATCTTAACAAGGATGAGTCTTACTACAAATGGTTATATTGTGGTGACAGCCCACCGCGCGGAAAATGTTGACAACGAAGCACGACTCCGTCACATCGTAGATGCACTTCAGTTCATTGCCAAACAACACCAAATTCCGATTATATGTAGTGTACATCCACGAACACGAGATCGGATGCAAAAATTTGCGATTGATACTCAAGAGCCTCTAATCCACTTTAGTAAACCCTTTGGTTTTTTTGATTTCGTCCACCTTCAAAAACATGCACGATGCGTCATAACAGACAGTGGGACAGTTCAAGAGGAAAGTTGCATTCTTGGCGTACCGTCGGTGACGATAAGAAATAGTACAGAAAGACCCGAGACGGTTATCTGCGGGAGTAACGTAATATCAGGTGTTCATTCCAAAACAATCTTAGACAGCGTGAATTTGATGTTACAGTCTGGCCGTTCATGGAGATTACCTGAAGGATATGATGATCCAAATGTATCGAGTAAAGTGGTTAACATGGTTTTGGGGGGACTCCATCACATTAAAGGGTAAAATTAGCGAGCAAAGGGACAAAAATAGCAAAGAGAAAAAGCCTTCCTACTAGTACGGAAGGCTTTCTAGTTTTAAAAACACGATAATTATAGATTAGTAACAGCACGTCCAATAATCGTATGGTATAAATTTGTGCATGATTAAAATGAACAGATTTTTTATATAAGTATGTTGTTTAAATGGGGATAATAGTCGGCTGTTTAGCGTCATAAACCTATTATTTAATTGCCTCAAACCAGACGGGGGTTTTATCATCAGGATCGCCATTATAATTGACGGTGATTTCCTCTCCCGCTTTTATATCAATTATAGCATGAAAATCAATTGTTAAATTTTCCAAATTATTATTAAACACGGCATTTGGTGTATAGGAATGATTAAATAACGAACCATAGCCTAAGGCAATCGCACATTGATCGTATTGTTCACCCCAGTTGAAGCAATATTCAAAGACAACAGTCTTCTTCAGATATTTCCGTTCGCTTTTTGGAGCTACAAAAACAGGGGATTGCTCAATTAGCTCACCCTTTTTTATATCTCTTACAGCAAACATCCCTCTGCCATATTTCCCGGTATTTTTCATACAAATTGGTCCCACTGTATTCTCCTTTCTTTTTAATTGAATATTGAATGATAGTTACTTTTTTAACAATTATTCCTCTAAATCGTTCACCAATAATAATCTATTAAGCTCTCGCTATTGAAGTGATAAGAAGGAAAGTTACTTTTCAAACTTAAGAAGTTGGATTTTGAGATAACTGCTTCGGTCCCGGATAAATTGAAAGATAAAATCAGGTTCGCCATCAAATGCTTCGATATCTTTCTTTTTATACGGATCGCTTAGAACATAGGGTCTTATGGTTTGATGCAGTGATACAATTTTATTCTCCATATAGTCAATTGTAAACTTGGTTTCTAGAATTTCCTCCATGATGGCGCAATATAATTTGCGAAACTCCGGTACCTCGAGGAGAAGTCCAGTTAAGTGATTACTATGGCGCCCTTCAAACGGAACATAATCGGACGGCATGGTCCCTCCGTTGACCTTTCGTCCCCAGGTGGCATCATAGTCCCAGGGAATGATCTCAAACAATCCCGTCTGACTGTTGCGATAAAGAGCATAGTTGTGTGTGAATCCATCATTATTCATTGTGCAAACTGCTCCGCAGAGCCAGCGGAAATATTTATCAATATTTAGATGCTTGACAATTACATGCGGAAATTCATCTTGGGGAGTGGTGTTTAATTTTTCTATTAAACTTTCAAGATAGACATCATCCGACCAGTTCCCAATTTTTTGTTCATATCCCAAAAGAAGGGAATCTTTCAACTTATTTTTTCTCATTAAGGAAAAGTTAGCGTTATTGTTAACCGCATAATAGATTGGACCTTCAGGTAGGCCTCTCTTTGTTAAAAATAAATCATCTACTGCTTCTAATTGCAGATATACCCCTTTAAAGGATTTATTTAGGGTCAAATTGATATGTTGACTATCAGGTGCAAGGACACCAATGTCCTGGAAGAAATCAAGAGAAAGTTTATTGCGAAGCAGTGAAGGATCTTTATATTCTGCATTAAGATGAATTTCCCTATAGCCGTTGAATCTCCTTGGGGTAATGAAATCAATCCAATATGATTTTTTGCGAAATTCCCGTGTATACGCTCCGCGGTATGAAATATCAATATCGTAAGTTTTTTTTCCTACCTTTAAATAAGCAGGTACAGTCATGTCATTCCAAACGTCTTTCTGCAGCTCTTTTTTATCCCTTTCTTCTAACAATAAATAATAAGATGGGATACTATTAGACAATTACAATTTCTCCCTTCTAGTTTGGTACTTAGCATGTACATAACTACACACGCTAAGATAATATACGAAAAAAATTAGAAAATGATTATAGTTTGACGAAATATAGGTTGGACAAAAAAAAATCATTTATGGGTAGAAACATAAACAGGGAAATAAAAATTACATATAATAAATTGTTGTTTCAGAACAATGAATCAAAATATGTAAGGAGGCTTAAAATTGTTTAATAATCAAATAATTTTGGTAACAGGTGGTACAGGCTCTTGGGGCAACGAATTAGTGCGACAGTTATTAAAATTAAATCCAAAAGAGATCCGCATATTCTCAAGAAATGAATCTGTCCAATTTTTGATGAAACAAAAATTTAATAATAATTCCAAATTACATTTTCTTATTGGAGATATTAAAGAAATGGATTCCTTAAAAATGGCAAGCAAAGGTGTAGATTATATATTTCATCTAGCGGCATTAAAGCATGTTCCCGTATGCGAAGATCAACCACTTGAAGCTTTAAAAACAAACGTGATTGGAACACAGAACGTGATAGACGTCGCGATAGAAAATAAAATTAAAAAAGTTATTTATATTTCAACCGACAAGGCTTCAAATCCTATCAACTTCTATGGAATGACTAAAACAATGGGAGAGCGTCTTATTATTCATGCAAACACTTTAGATACGAAGACAAAGTTTGTTTGCATACGTGGCGGCAATGTTTTAGGTACAAACGGAAGTGTGATTCATGTATTTAATAGACAGATTGCAGAAAAGGGTAAGGTCGGTATTACTGACCTAAATATGACTCGTTTCTTTTTGACTCTTGAAGAGGCTATTAACCTAATATTCAAAGCAGTTTCTGAAAGCATAGGTGGAGAAATATTCGTCATGAAAATGCCAAGATGTAAGATTATTGATCTTGCAGCTGTTTTAATTGAGAATTCTAAAAAAGAAAATATAGAGATTGAAATACTTGGTGTCAGACCGGGAGAAAAAATTCATGAGGTGCTTATTTCAGAGAACGAATCAAAAAACACCATATCATATGATGATGAGTATTTCGTCATACTTCCTTCCATTCCTATTAAAGGATTAAAAGAACATTATTTAAAATATAAATCTGTAGATTTCCTAAGCTATAGTTCCGGTGAAGGATTAATGAATAAAGCCGATATTAAAAAACTCTTAGAGAAAGGAGGATTTATTTAATTGAAGATACTCATACTTGGCGGGAAAGGAATGGCCGGTCATGTGATTGCTGCATATTTTCAACAAAAGGCAGAGTATGAAGTCTACTATACTTCAAGGGATCTAGATGATAAGAACGGTATTTATTTAGATATAACTAATACAGCCCAGTTGGAGAAGCTTATAGATACTATAAGGCCAGATATTACCATTAACTGTATTGGTCTATTAAATGACCATGCTAGTAACAATACTAAACTGGCCTTTCAAGTAAATAGTTTATTACCACATCAGTTAGCCAAATTAACTGAACGTTACCACGGAAAATTAATTCATATTAGTACGGACTGTGTTTTTTCAGGAAAAAAGGGAGATTACACCGAGAATGATATTGTTGACGGGACATCCATCTACGCTCAATCGAAGCAATTAGGGGAAATTATTAGTGATAAACATTTAACTATTCGTACATCTATTATAGGGCCAGAACTAAAGGAAGATGGTATCGGATTGTTTCTATGGTTCATGAAACAAAGGGGAAAAATTAAAGGCTATAAAAATGTTTGGTGGAACGGTGTAACAACTCTAGAGTTAGCTAAAGCAATTGAGACAATGATTAAGCAAGATATTACGGGACTATTTCACCTAGGCTCAAGTAAAAAAATTTCAAAGTTTATGTTGTTAAAAACAATACAGCAAATTTTCGAAAAAAAAGATGTTGAAATTGTCCCCGATTCAAATTTTATACAAGACAGAACAATAAAAAGTACAAGAACAGATTTTAAATATGAGGTTCCTACCTATGAAGAAATGTTATTGGAATTAAAAAATTGGATACAAAGGCATAAACCCAATATCTAAATTATTCCTCAAAGGTCCACTTTACACATTTTTAATTTTTTTCTTTGGGACAAAAGTCAATGAATTAAAAATAAAGAAAGAATTAAATACAATATTATTAGAAATGGTGGGAATTGAATGAAAGATGTAGGTATAGTTATGCCGGTTTACAAACAGGATCCAGTTTATCTTGAATTAGCATTGCGGTCGATTCTAGAACAGAGTTATCCAAACTATGATTTTGTGATTGTTTCGGATGGTGCTCCTAAAGAAACTATTGACAAAATTAAAGAAGTTACACAAGGTGATAACCGTGTACACCTTATCCTTAAGGATAAAAATGAAGGTGTTGCGAAAGCATTAAATAAGGGATTTGAGTTTTTAATGGAGTTAGCGGAAGTCAAATATTTTACATGGGTTTCCAGTGATAATATTTATTATCCAACTTTTTTAGAAAAACTTAGAAATGCCTTGGTAGCAGCTCCGCCTAATGTAGGCTTGTCATATAGTAGCTTTCGACACGTTGATCACAAAGGCGATTATTTAAAAGAACCTAATTTCGAGGAGTTTTATAAATATCAAGAACAACCCAAAGAAAATATCCTCGATGTTTGCTTTATCGGAGTTTCCTTTATGTATAAAAAACAAGTTGCAGCAATGATTGATGGATATCGATTAGAACCAGTTGAAGATTATGATTATTGGCTTCGTTTGACGGAACATTGTGATATTGTTTATGTCCCTGAGGCCCTGATGGATTACCGCACGGATGCTCCATTAAGTATATCTGCACAGTTAAAAGATTCACCCACTCAGCATCGAAGATGGAGATATTATTTTAATCTCGCTAAACTACAAGCCAGAAACCGAAGACAAATCCCCAATAAGATATCAATCATTTTTCCGGTTGAAGATGGATCTGAAAAGACAATTGATAAAATGGAAAAACTACTAGAGCAATCCTTCAGTAATTATAAGTTGATTATTATCGATAGAAGTCCAAATAATTCAGCTATTAATGTACTTCAACATATTGAAGATCCAAGAGTAAAATTTATAAAGATGCCTGGAGTTAACGAAAGGGAAGCTCTAATAGAGGGATTGAACGATGTAGATACACCTTATGCAATGATCTACGGAAAAGGACCTTTTCCCTCCACAGTATATGTATTATATAATTTAATTCTTTTCCATGGACAATTGATACAAAATGGAATGAATAATATTATTGCAACATTCGACAACCAAGACGGACGTGTTGCATACTCTACCGATAAACAAAAGGAACCTCAATATGGTTATCTTTATTTGTCAGAGAAACTATTGGAAATTATAAAAGGACAAGAACCTATAAAGGTAAAAGAAGAAATAAAGGGTAAGCCGAAAATATTAATTAATTCTGTTCCCAAGAGTGGTACCAATTTATTATTACAAATCTTTGAAGGTATTCCTGATGTTAAAAGATTAGATGAGGCATCTCTTTTCGAACTTAACCCTGGTCAATTTGTAACAGGTCATATTCCATATAATCAAGCATTTTCCGACAAATTGAAAACTCACTCTATTAAACAACTATTTATATATAGGGATTTACGCGATGTAACGGTGTCTCTACGACATTTTATTAATAATATTTTTTATGACCATCCGCTTCATAAGGTTTTTAAAGAACGCTTAGTAACTAAAGAACAACAGTTGAAAGCTTTAATTTGTGGCGTTGACTTGATTGAAGATGAAAAAAATAATAAATGGGGATTACATCGTTACCCTGGGGTTTACAACGAGTTCCAATATATATATCAGTGGACTAACGATCTCTCTATATACAGTATGCGTTATGAAGATTTAATGTTTAATGAACAATCAAGGGATGAGGTAATTCTGAAAATAATTGATTTTTTATGGGAAGATTTCTCTGAAATAAAGCTGGAAAAAGTTGAATTATTAAGTTTAATGAAAAATAATATAAATCCAGAGAAATCTTGGACATTTCGGAAAGGAAAGATTGGCAGTTGGAAGGAAGAATTCAATGAAGAAATTAAGGAGGACTTTAAAAGAATTGCTGGTGGTCTCCTAATCCAATTAGGGTACGAAAAAGACTACAATTGGTAAGCGTTTAAAGTCTTCTCCGTATTTAGTCAATTTTCCCCCTCTTTTAAATCATTCGTCATGAACATCATAGAAAGGAGGTGGTAAACTTGAATTTACAAGATTTAAAAAAATCCTACGATGTAGTAGTAAGTTTAGGTTCGTCATGCCTGCCTACGTATCAACTTAAACGCTCCAATCTCAGAAGTTTTGCGGGTCCGTTGGACTGGGTTTTATCTCCATCACTTTCTGATTTAAATAGATTATTAATAAATAAACTAAGTGACCTAATGGAACTTAAAAGTATGCGTATGTTAAAGGGACCACATTACAATATGCTTAATGAAAATTCCGAACCTCTAAAGTCGCAAACATATCAAATTATCGACACCAATTATAATATTACATCAGTCCATGATTTCCCTGTTGTTCCAAACGATGACTGGTCTATCTCATATCCTGCTTATAAAGAAAAACTTACTATGCGGATTAACAAATTTCTAGAAAAGATTACAAACAGCAATTCAATATTATTTGTAAGAACTAGCGCAAATTATGAAGAAACTTTGGAATTAATGTCTGTATTATCTCAAATCACTGACAAAAATTTTAACATCCTCATTGTCAATCTGGTAGTAGGACTGCAAAATGTGGTGGAAAAAAATTGGGATATTGAAAGAGTATGTTCGGTTGAATGCCCACACCATCAAGAAGTTTGGCATGGAGATGATTCTGCCTGGGATTATATCTTAAATGGTATAACGTTAAACTCTTAAATTGCACCAATGTCATAACCTAATGCTTCTACAAAATCCGACCCATTTTAGACTAACCTATTAAAATGAGACACGATAAAACACCTTCGAAATAGTACACTAATTTTAAGTACTATAATTGGAGGTGTTTTTGCATGGGCAAAAACGTATATTGTAGTAAAATAAAATGGGCTGTGGTGAAGGATAGTATGTCAGGGGAGCAAACTAATCAAGAGATTATGGAGAAGTATGGAATTGAATATCTCATAGATAAAGACATGGATGGGAGCGCTACCGAGAGAATGAGATACATGGTTTTAATCAACCGATTGGCATACAATAGTCATAACGTGGAAATTGTTGGGATAATGTAGTTAATGAGTCGTTTCACTCGAACTTGAAATCAGAGGAGTTCCAAAATACAAAGTTCAAGTCAATAAGCTTAAGGGACATACGAAATCATGTAAAAAATTATATAAAACATTATAAAGAAGAAAATATTCAAAAAAATTAGGCTACCGAACCCCCATTAAATTTGGGAGAATGGCAGCCTTATAAGGGTTTCCATTTGTTGAGATTTGCTTTTTCAATTGAGTTTAATATTTTCTTATCCAATTTCATTTTTTAAGTTATAAATCATTCTTAAAAAGTCTTCAGCATATTTATCCGGAGAGAAATTTGTCTCAATATGTGTAACGCCATTATTCCTAATAGTTTCTCTTAGAAGAGTATTTGACATTAATTCTTTAGCTTCCTGTATTGCTTGGTTGATATTACCTACTGTATAAAATTTCCCTGTTTTATTTTGTTTTATAAAATTACGCACTCCATCTGAATCTGTTGACAAGACAGGGCACCTGCAAACCAGTGCTTCTAGCACTGCATAACCGAAGGATTCTACTTTGGATGTTGAACATAGAAAGCCTCCTGAATCACCGATAATTGACAAGTAATCTGCCATCTTGCTATGCGGTTGATTTGCATAAATGATGAGGTTGTCGTTTAAGTTTAACTCTTCTATTTTTTTTTGGAAAGCAGTTCTTTCAGACTCTTCTCCTAATGTATTATCTTCGAACATCCAAAGTTGAATGGATGGATTTTCTTTAATTAATCCGGCTCCGATCAATAGGAAATCCCTCCAGTTTTTATTTTCTTCTAACCTTCCTACCCATCCAATAATTGGATAATCCCTTTTCGGGTGTACTCTGTAGTTAAACTCTTCTGTATTAAAACAATTATTAAAGTAAAACTGTTTTTTAAAAGGAAAATTGTTTTTAAATGCTTCAATAAGATGTGGGGTTTTTGGATATATAATCGCATCACAAAAATTAGAGATAATGGATGAATTGTAGGGATCTTTTAAGTAATAATCAGCATACTGTTTGTTGACACCTAAACCTTCATTGTTATAAATTAGGATGCCCTGATACCCAAAGTCCTTTACTTTTTGTAGGAGAGTTAGATCAGTACATACAACAATGGCATCGTACTGCCCATTTTCAATGATTTTTTTAATCTCCTGATCTTCATTTGTTACAAAAATAGAAGCATCAATTTTATTTTGGAGCCCTACCCCCTTCTGGGAATATAAAAAATCACACTTTACATTCTTTTTACTTAATGCATAAAACCTTTGTCTATTTAGGGTTTCAACCCCTCCACTTGGAAGATAATAAGTAAATAAGATATTCATTTTGTCGGTCAATGAAGGTGTACTTTTGATCTTGTTCCATGTGGCCCCATTAATTTTTCCATTGATTTTATGGTTGGTTGAATCAAATGCATCTATTCCGACTCCTTCATTCAATTTCCAATAACCCAAAAGTCCTGTCTCATTGCCGAATAACTCTTTATTCATATTTTCATAGATCTCTTCTTCCGTCCTTACTGTATTCCAAATACGTATTTCTTGAAGACTGCCAATATAAAATCCATAAGGATTCAAGCCTCCAAAAATTCCCGATGGAACTACACTTTTCATATCGCTGGCTAGCCCAGTTTTAGCAAATATTCCATTTATATATAATGAAGGTACTTTATTATCATAAACAACAGCAATATGAGTCCAATCATATAATGATGCTCCGTATACTAATGTCGCAGGTAAATGATTGGTTGTGTGTTCAAATATTGAGACTCCATTGGTTCCCACAGATACTCCAACGCCTGCTTGAGTATCATCACCGTCCCCATATGCACCAAAAACTGGTGTAATCGCAAAGCGTTGTTCAACTGTCTTGGTAATACCTTTATTTGACTCCATGTGTTTACCGTGAGGTGCTTCTGGTTTTGCCCAAAATTCAATAGTAAATGTATTTTTAATGTTAGAGAACAATTGTTTTTGTGTAGCTATTAAATTAATACCATGAAAAGTAAGAAAAACATTACGTATCATGCTAACTCCCTCCACAACTAAGCCCTAATGTTTAACAGGCAATTCAATTTAATATATGTAGAAAATTAATTTTCGCTACATATTTAAAATGAGAGAAAACTTTAAACTATACTAAGCACGGAAAAAAGCACCTCCTTAGTTTTAATCTGAAAATAACATAAGAAAGGTACTTTAATTTTTATTCTTAGTTATGCAGGCGCGATTTCAACAAAAAAATAAGATTATAACGTTAAAATTTAAGGGATACCTCTGAAAAAGTTACAGGTCCACATACTGCTATTTGTGTAGAATCCTTGTTCATAAGTTCTGCTGATAACCTATATCCATAATAACCAATTGATACACCAGGATCGACAAAATAAAAGGTGACTTGATGGATTTTCCTGACGCATTGTACTTCTCTCTTAATTGTCGCTATCAATTGGGTCTCTCGAAATATTTTAAATAGAATATCAACATTTCCTTGCTGTGCCAAAACCTCAACTATCCCAATAAACTGGACATTCGTTCCCTGATGGATAACTGCAATCCCAAGCTCAGCAAGAGTGATATTTTCTGGACCTACTGGTATGTTAAGATGAATAGTTTTACTAAGATTACTAGAAACACTACCATTAAAATCTGCAATTTGTTCATCCTGCTGAAAGGCTTTTGACTGATTTTGTTTACCCCTGCCAATTGATTGAATTAGCAACTTATTATATTTCATTTTAACTATTTCTGCCTCCAGCATTTGTTCATTGTGATGTATCACTGAACCCATCGACTGGTGGTATCTATATTTGACAAGTGGTTTATCCAAATAATGAAAAACATATTGTTGCGCAATTCGGACCCACATATCATAGTCATTTGCATAACGCAAAGATTCATCAAAAAGGTCAATCTCTCTAAAAACTTTCATATTTGCCATAACGGTACAGCCATTTATATGACAGCCACTGGTTAAACTTTTTAGAAAATCGTCATCATTTTCATAATGAATACCTGCATTTTTATGAATAATTTGACCGTACTCATTGATGAGATGGTAATTTGTATAGCTTACAGCGGCATTGGTTTGGTTCATAAAGGTAACTTGTTCTTCTACTTTTCTACTATCAAATAAATCATCGGAACTTAACCAAGCGAAAATCTCTCCTGTTGCATTCCGAATCCCCTCGTTAAGGGCACTTGCTGTTCCTCCATTCATTTTTTCAATATATTTCACTTGGGGAAAATAGAGGTAAGGTTTTATTAAATCGTTGTAAATAGTTGATCCGTCATTTACTATGATTAGTTCGATATATGGATATGTCTGATTTATTACACTTTCAATCGCTTGTTTTATATAGGAACAATTATAAAACGGCATTATAACGGAAACCTTTGGATTATGTTCTTTTTTCATGGTGTATTTACAACCTTTCTCTAACTCGGTTAAGAGGCATGTTTGTTACTTCCCTCTTCAGTATGTAAAAAGCTCAGTAGTACTTTATATATATTCAAAACAAGAAAGATTGCATAGATAAATTAATTAGTAGAACGCGGAATTGGTTTTCATTATTTAAAAATATATTAAAAAAGTGTATTTGCCGAGGGACGATAGCCTGTACATTGTGAACAATGGCGAATAAGATGTATTGTTCGATAATTATTTAGTGAAAGGAAGTGATTAAAATTGGCAAAAGGAAAAGGTAAAGGGGCTAATGGAAATAATGAAACTGAGACTACAGGGACTGAAACTATAGGGACTTCTGGAATTTATGGACGCCGCCGTTGTGCAGGTGATGTAGTAAATTTACGATTTAATCCAACTAACGATGCTGTACATTCTGTGTTTGTAGCTGGAAGTATTCTACCATGTAGTATACCGCCTATCTCTCCAGGACCATTTCCAACCCCAACTCCTGCACCAGTAGCTGCTGCTACAGCCTTTAAAAGTTGTCTGGTTGCAAATGGTTTTAACATCGTTGATATTGTGGCTTTAACTCCAACTGACGTTCTAGTTACTCTAGTAAGATGCTAATCGCTGCCACATGATGGCGAAAGCTAACCAAAGGTCCATCCTTTGGTTTGCTACATAAACCTTATGCGTTTATTTTTTCTAATGGTTATTCTATCGAATATAAAATCAGAAAAGGTGATCTAATGAAAAATATTGAGGATCCAATGGTATCCTTGATTATTCCGGTAAAAAACGAAGGCAGCAATGTTAGAAATACTATTGAGTCTGCGCTTCAGGTTAAAACAGCTTATCCTTTTGAAATCATCGTAGTGGACGATGGATCAACAGACAAATGCTGTGACTTTATACCCTCTCTTGGATCAACACAAATAAAACTTATAAACTGTAATGGCATTGGAGCAGCATGTGCTAGAAATCTAGGGGTACAACATGCTAGCGGATCCTACCTGATTTTTTGTGATGCCCACCTTTTTTTTGAAGATCACTGGATAGAAGGTCTGCTAGACCCCTTGCAAAAGGGGATTGCGGATGCTACAGCTCCCGGGATTGCCAACGTAAGTAATCCTATGTCTCCTGGATTTGGACAATCCTTAAATGAATCACTCGAAGTTCAATGGCATTTAGATAAAAAAGAGCTTTTTCCAACAGCGATCCTGCCAGGAGGATGTTTAGCAGTATCCAAGAAAGTGTTTACCGATATCGGTGGTTTCGATAGTGAATTAAGAGTTTGGGGATATGAGGATGTCGAGTTTTCAATTAAATTGTGGCTGTTTGGATATAGCTGCTATGTGGAGCCAGCAGTGAAAATCCTGCATGTGTTCCGATCTGTACACCCCTACACCGTAAGCTGGGATGATTTTTACTTTAATATGATGAGAATGGCCTTTAGCCATTTTTCTGAAGAGCGAATAGAAAAATGCAGAAGGCTGATAAAATATAGTGACCCCATTATAATAGAATCAGAGGTTCTGAAAACAAACATACTAAAACAACGAGAGTTATATTTTAATCGTCGTAAGTATGATGATAGCTGGTTTATGAATACTTTTGATATTCATTTCTAATTTTAGCTTTGAACAATTATACTTCCCCAATTATTTGAAAATGGTTCAGGCTGTCGGGAAACTGACAGCCTATTATTTATTATATTTTTCTTCTATATCCACCCTTTTTTCTTCGCGATATCAGCAGCCTCTGTTCTGTTTCTGGCATCCATCTTGTGAATAATTTCTGAGATATAGTTTCTTACAGTGCCGGATGATAAGAATAGCTCGGAGGTGATTTCCTTGGTTTTTTTCCTTGAGCTGCTAATCTTAAAATCTCTGTTCTTTTGTTGTGAGGGGGTTTTCTTCGCGAATAACAACATAGGTAAGTTCTGGACTGTAAACACGCTGTCCTGCCGTAACCTTACGAATCGCATCGGCGAAATCGTCAATTTCCCCGTCCTTGAGCAAGTAGCCGTGGACACCTATTTTTACGGCTCGTTGAAAATAGCCTGGCCGTGCAAATGTGGTCAAAATAATGACCTTACTTGGCGCGGACCTACGTGTGAGTTCCTCCGCTACCTCTAACCCATTCCTCCCAGGCATTTCAATATCCATTAAACACACATCCGGTTCAAGTGCGAGAATTGAATGAAGGGCGTCTTCTCCATTTAGCGCCTGACCAATGACTTCCATGTCCACCTCTAAATCTAGCAGGGAACCCAATGCCCCTAATAACATCCGTTGATTCTGCAATAAATAAGTGAATCATCCATCCGCCCCCTTTCTATTGATTATTGGTACAGTGATGGTCAAAACAGCACCATTATTATTTGAAAGAACAAGACTACCTTCAATGAGGGCTAATCGTTCCTCCATCCCCCTCAAACCATTCCCATACGATCGCTGTTTACTTACTCCCATCCCATCATCACGGACAACAATGTTCATTTTTTCAGAAAGAAGATGAATTGAAACCGCACAATGGGTGGCGTGACTGTGCTTGACGATATTCGTCGCCGCTTCTCGGATACACATCCCGATAATATTCTGCTTAAACGGCGAAATAGTGGAAAAATCAACGTCCCCATCGTACTGATAGGTAATACCTGCAGCTCGTAATATTTGCTGGATTTGGACAAGTTCTTCCGTGATCGTCGCTGCGCGCATATCAGTTACCAACTCCCGCACCTGCTTTAGCGCAGCCCGGGAGGTGACTTCCATTTCTTTTGCTTCCAGCCGGGCTCGTTCTGGATCAAGTGCAGTCAGCCTTTGAACCAACTGACTTTTTAACGTCAACAGAGACAGGGTATGACCAAGCGTATCATGAAGGTCACGGGCAATTCGGACCCGCTCCTCGCGCTTCACTAATTCGGCGATTTGTTGGTTCGCTTGATCGAGCTTTTTCTCAAGCTCCATCCTGCGATTCATCGAGCGGATTCCAAACGGTGAAATCAGCATAATAATTAGAAATGGAACGAAGTAAATCAGCTCTGAGGGTGAAAAAAATGTCTCTGTCTGGACCATATGAAAAACGAACGACAGAATTTGCACGCACGCTAGGGTAATCAGCCCCCGATAGAACTTTGACTTTTCCTGATACCAACCGATAAAGTTGGCTGGGAAAAATCCTAAAAACATGTAGTTTAAGTGATAAAACGAACTAAAGATAAGTACAATCGCTAATTGAATGGTGAGCCAGTAGGTGAATGCTCTTTTTCCCATTGAAAAATAAAGCTGGCGAAACGTGACCAAAAAAAACAGCACCATCCCAAAGCCGATGAGCTGCTTCCCCCCTGTTTCCTTCGTTAAATAAAAGATTGGAAATCCTATATAAATAAGAAAGATATAGGGGAAGAATCCAAATTGTCTTGGAAAGATCAACTGTTTCATACCATCACGCCACTTCTTGTTTTCGTCTAATATACTTCGATAGTAGTATAAACAGAGCTAAGTAGGCGATTAAAATCAGAAAATTTTTCCAATTTGGCAATTCGCCCCGGACGATATTCCATGCACCATTACCAAAATGATAAGACGGAAGCCATTGGGCAATGGTTTGCATCATGTTCGGCATCACCTCAAGCGGCATCCACAGACCACCGGCGACTGCCATCACCATGTAAATGACATTGCTGATCCCGGCAGCGGTTTCTACTTTTCTCATCAAACCGACTAAAGTACCAATTGCTAGGAATGGCAGTGAACCAAACAAAATCCACAGTCCGATCATCAGCCATTCCATTGGTGTGAGTGAAACACTATTGATAAGTGCACCCGCGATAAAAATAATCGTAATCGATAGCGCATGAATTACACTTTGGCAAATTATTTGTGCGGCAAAGTAAACACTGTCGGAGAGTGGGGTAACCCGGATAAACCTAGACCACCCTTGGGAGCGCTCCTGGACCATACGAATACCAAGTGTCATCATCGATGAACCCATCACACTGAATACCGTCATCGACATCAGATAATGCGCCTCCAATTCTGCTTTATTAGGTACGTTTGAATTCACTAAATTAGTAAAAATATAATAGAAGATAATCGGCATCACGAGTGACCAAAATACAAAATACCGATTCCTGAGGATTCGAATCATCTCTACTTTGGATTGCATTTGAAATGTTTTCATGTTAAATTGCCTCCTTTGATTTGCCAATCAATTGCTCAAACGCTTCTTCCAGCTTCCCTCGTTCAATTTGGATGTCATGCGCACCGATTTTCTCCTGAAAAATCAGTTCGAGCACTCGGTCCGTATTAGTCGCTTGGATGTATACACGGTTATTTTTTCGATAAATGTCGTCGATTTCATCGCAGTGGTACAAACGTTCAAGCGACTTTTCCGGATCAACGATAAAAGAAAAGATAAAAGGTGCCCGTACCGCAAACCGACACAGGTAGGTGTTGAAATCCTGGCTTTAATCTGGGCAGGTGTTCCGACTGCCACAATCGCTCCATCTTTAAACAGTAAAATTTGGTCTGCCGCGTCATCGGCTTCCTGTAAATAATGGGTAGAGAAAATAATCGTTTTCCCTTGCCCGGCCAGTTGATGGACCGTTTGCCAGAAGCGATTTCGTGACGTGATATCCATACCGACGGTGGGTTCATCAAAAATGATTTACTCCGGATCCCCGGCAAGGGCGAGAGCAAAACTTACGCGCCGTTTAGACCGCCTGATAATTTTTCGGCCCGCATTTTTAAGTCCTTCTCTGTGAGTCCAGTTAATTTGATAAGGTCCTTCATTGCCAAGGGCTGCTGATAATAGCTTCTGATTAACTCGAGGATTTCTCGTACTTTCAATCCTGGCATAACGCTGACTTCCTGGAGCATCGTGCCGATTTTTTCCCGGACTTGTTTTTCGTGCGGCTGGCGGTTAAATAATTGTACTCCACCGCTGGTGGGTCTCTGCAGCCCAAGGATCATGGAAATTGTCGTCGTTTTTCCAGCGCCATTTGGTCCGAGTATCGCCACCACCTCACCTTTCCCAATTGAAAAGGATACATCATTGACCGCTGTTTTATGCTGAAATGACTTTGTCACGTTAGTTAAACTTAAAATTTCATTCATTGCCGAACACCCCCTGCTTTCTTGATTTCATTTTATAAAAAGAAGGAGGGATTTTTAGTAAGCATTGTTACCAATAAGAGGTGACAAATGTCATCTTTATCAAGAATTTTCATGATTAGCAGAGATTAATAGAGAGAGTTTTAGAGACTGCAAAAGGAGCTTGGAGCCAAATGGGGGGAATTTGCAGATATTAACAACGTTATCAACATTAATACTAATTATATCCACATGATTTTCGGGAATATCCACAATTTTTCAAATTTTATACACAGATAATGTGAATAAATTTTGAATTTTTCCAATATATTTACCAATTGATGAAATTATCCACGAAACCCACAGTTTTATCCACAAAATTAACAAGTTTATCCACAATTTCATATGAATATATCCACATTACCGAAGATATTATCCACATTATCCATTACAAATGGCCTAGCGAGATGGCTAGGCCATTGTCATTATCTATTCG
>Ga0209370_1001389_pt1 | contig 21694 bp, 23 predicted proteins | sample AgamicAtPrz_FD_187164 | JGI IMG/M metagenome (GOLD analysis project Ga0209370, IMG submission 187164) | Agave microbial communities from Guanajuato, Mexico - At.P.rz (SPAdes) (version 2) | ecosystem: Host-associated > Plants > Phyllosphere > Phylloplane/Leaf | place: Guanajuato, Mexico... | reverse complement strand
GTTGATCGCATCCTCGATCGACGACACGAGCGCCTTGCACAGCTCGATCGAATAGCCGATCGGCTGGTTGCGCGCGTTCAGGTACGAGAACGGGATCGACGCGTCGCGATAGCCGAGCGCGATCGTGCCGCTGCCGCGCACCTTCGCGAGCGTGCCGGTCAGTTGGGCCGGCGCGAACGGCTCGACGCGCGGCAGCGTCGACGGCGCATCTTCCGCGTGCGCGGTCGCGCCCGTGGCGAGCAGGCCCGCGAGCGCGAGCGCGAGCGCACGCCAGAATCGCTGCATCTTCATCGCCGGGCCTCCGTCAGACTTCGGTCGGATGTGCGATCGTCGCTTCCTGTTCCGCTTCGATGCGCGCCGCGTTGGCTTCGGCTTCCGCTTCCGACAGGAGCTGGCCTTCCCACTTCGCGACCACCGCGCTCGCGATCGAGTTACCGACCGCATTGGTGGCCGAGCGGCCCATGTCGAGGAACGTGTCGACGCCGAGAATCAGCAGCAGCCCGGCCTCCGGCAGCCCGAACTGGTGCAGCGTGGCCGCGATCACGACGAGCGAGGCGCGCGGCACGCCGGCCATCCCCTTCGACGTGAGCATCAGCACGAGCAGCATCGTGATCTGCGTGCCGAGCGACAGGTGCATGTTGTACGCCTGCGCGATGAACAGCGACGCGAACGTGCAGTACATCATCGAGCCGTCGAGGTTGAACGAATAGCCCATCGGCATCACGAAGCTCGAGATCTTGCGCTTCACGCCGAAACGGTCGAGCGCGTCGAGGATCTTCGGGTACGCGGCCTCGGAGCTGGCGGTCGCGAACGACAGCATGAACGCTTCCTTGATCAGCACCAGCAGCTTGAACACGCGCGGCCCGAGGAACACCAGCCCGGCACACACGAGCAATGCCCAGAGCAGGAACAGGCTGACGTAGAAGTCGCCCATGAACACCGCGAACTTCAGCAGTACCGACAGCCCGTTGACCGCGACGGTGGCGGCCATCGCGGCCATCACCGCGAGCGGCGCGAGCTTCATCACGTAGCCGGTGATCTTGAGCATCACGTGCGACAACTGGTCGATCGCGGCGATGAGGACCTTGCCGCGATCGCCGAGCGCGGCGAGCGCGACGCCGAAGAACATCGAGAACACGACGATCTGCAGGATTTCGTTATTGCTCATCGCCTCGGCGAACGACCTCGGCACCATGTGGCCGACGAAATCCTTCAGCGTGAACTTGGACGTCGCGAGGTTCGCGGATGCGCCGATGTCCGGCAGCGGCAAGCCGAGATTGTCGCCGGGCCGCAGCAGGTTCGCCATCAGCAGCCCGAGCAGCAGCGAGACCAGCGACGCGGTGATGAACCAGGTGATCGATTTCGCGAACACGCGCCCGACCGAGGACGCGTCGCCCATGTGCGCGATGCCGACGACCAGCGTGGAGAAGACGAGCGGCCCGATCACCATCTTGATCAGACGCAGGAAGACGTCGGAGATGAGCGAGATATATCCGGCGACTTCGGCGGCGGCCTTCTTGTCCGGAAAGCTCATGAAGACCATGTAGCCGATCGCGATGCCTGCCACCATCGCGATCAGGATCCAGACGGCTGCAGCATTCTTTTTTCGCATCGTAAGCCTCCCATGCAGCGGTTTCGCAATCGGGGATGGGAGGACGATACAGGACCAGAATGGCGATGAACAGTGCAACCGGGTTCGGGTTTGCGCTAGCGCCGGGTCTCGGCCGATCGGGCGACGGCGGTGGCGCCGGTGGCGCTTCGTGCCGGCGTGCCGGCGCAACCTGCTACGGTTTGGTGCGACGCAGCACATCGGATGCTCGACGACCGCCGGACGGCGACGGCCGGCGCCGCGCCATTGGCGCAGGTCCTGCATCACCGACGATGTTGCGTTGCAGGGATGCCGCGCTAGTCGCCCTAGTCATGCGCCCGCGGATCGAGCAGGCTCGTGCTGAAATCGCACGCCTGCGCCGCGAGCCCGACGATCTCGGCGGTCAGCGAATGGGCGCGTTCGGCGCGATGCAGCGCGACGTAGCGAACCGGCGGCAGGGCCGGCTGCGTGCGCACGATCTCCAGCGCGTCGCAAGCGACGAGGTGCGCGACGCACGCCTTGGGTAGATAGCTGACACCCAGCCCCGACAGCGTCAGGCCGATCTGCGCGAGCAGGCTGTTGCTCGACAGCACGCGCTGCATCGCGACGCCGTGTTCCTGCAGAAAGCGCGTGTACAGGTGCCCGGTGCCCGACAGGTTCCCTTGCAGGATCAGCGGAAACCGCGCGATGTCCGTCAACGCAAGGGCGGCCCGGGACTTCGGCATGAATCCGGCCGCGCACATCCACGCGTTGTCGACCTCGCCGACGACCGTCGCCGTGAACGCGTCCGTCGCATGAATCTGCGGGACCACGATCAGATCGATCGTGTCGGCCGCGAGCCGGTCGCGCAGCGTCGCGGTCAGGTCCACCTCGGCTTCCACGTGCACGCGCGGATACGCGGCCTGGATCGCCGCGATCAGGCGCGGCAGCCACGTCAGCGCGGTCAGCTCGGTCACGCCGATCCGGACATGCCGCACCAGCGCTTCCTTCGAACTCATCCGCTCGACCACGCGGTCGCGTTGCTCGAGCAGTTCCTTCGCGTGATCGAACAGTTCGGCGCCCTTGTCGGTGAGCCGGGCGCTGCGATGCGCGCGATCGAACACGGTCAGGTCGAACGCGCGTTCGAGCTCCTGGATCCGCTTCGATACGGCCGACTGCGTCGTGTTCAGGCGCGTCGCGGCCGCGTCGAACGAGCCGAGCTGCACGATCCAGTACAGCGCTTCCATCTGCTTGAACGTCAGCATCGCGTGTCACCCGATAGATGAATAAAAGCGATATGTTCGCATGTCAAAAAATCGCTTTTTTTACCTATTTCGGCTGTTTAAGGTGCTCCCGTTGCGTCGCCTGGCGAGTGCGTTCATCAGAAAACGCGCCGCATCGCACCCAGCGTTCAATCGAACCCCCATTTCCTGGAGATTGCATGGATACCGTCATCGACTCCCCGCCCGTCGCCGGCACGGCCCGCAAGCCGCGCGTCGGGCTCGCGTGGCAGATCGTCATCGGCCTCGTCATCGGCATCGCGACCGGCCTCGTGCTGAACCGGTTTCCGCAATTGCGCGACACGGCCGTGTCCGGGTTGCTGCAGCCGGCCGGCGACATCTTCATCAAGCTGGTGCGGATGATCGTCGTGCCGATCGTGTTCACGAGCATGGTGATCGGCATCGCCGGCGTCGGCGACGGCAAGTCGCTCGGCCGCCTCGGCATCAAGACGCTGCTCTATTTCGAGGTGATCACGACGATCGCGATCGTGCTCGGGCTCGTGATCGGCAACCTGTTGCAGCCGGGCGTCGGCACCGACATGTCGCAACTCGGGCACACCGACATTTCCCGTTACCAGCAGACCACGCAACAGGTGCAGCAGGCGCATCACGGGCTGATGGCGCTGGTGCTCGGCATCATCCCGGACAACATCGTCGCGTCGATGGCGAAGGGCGACCTGCTGCCGGTGATCTTTTTCTCGCTGCTGTTCGGGCTCGGGCTGCAGTCGGTGCCGGAAGAACATCGCAAGCCGGTGATCGCGATGCTCAAGGGCGTCGCCGATGCGATGTTCAAGGTGACGAACATGGTGATGCGCTATGCGCCGGTCGGCGTGTGCGCGCTGATCGCGGTGACCGTTTCGAGCTTCGGCTTCGGGTCGCTGCTGCCCCTGCTGAAACTCGTGGCCGTCACTTACTTCGCGATCCTGCTGTTCGCGATCGCCGTGCTCGGCGTGACCGCGCGGCTGTTCGGGTTCCGCATCCTGACGCTGCTGCGCGTCATCAAGGACGAGCTGATCATCGCGTTCTCGACCTGCAGCTCGGCGACCGTGCTGCCGCAACTGATGAAGAAGATGGAGGACTACGGCGTGCCGAAGCGCATCACGACGTTCGTGGTGCCGACCGGCTACACGTTCAACCTCGACGGCGCGTCGATCTATCTCGGCATCGGCACGCTGTTCGTCGCGCAGCTCTATGGCGTGCATCTCGGCTGGCAGCAGCAGGTGCTGCTCACGCTGACGATGGTCGTCACGTCGAAGGGCGCGGCGGGTGTGCCGGGCTTCATGTTCGTGATCATGCTCGCGACGCTCGCGAGCGCGGGGTTGCCGCTCGAAGGGCTCGCGTTCATTGCCGGCGTCGACCGGATCATGGACATGGGCCGCACCGCGCTGAACGTCGTCGGCAACGCGCTCGCGCCGCTCGTCATCGCGAAATGGGAAGGCCGGTACGACGCGGAGAAGGGCCGCGCGTACGTCGAATCGCTGCGCGGCTGAACGCCGCCATGCACGTATCGCACAACATGCCGAAGCAAACAGGAGCATCGAAGATGAGCAGTCCCCGTGGCGCACTTTTTCCCGACGCGTTGATGCAGCAGATCAAGTCGCGCTTTCATCACGTCGATCGCGACGTCGACGGCCGCGAGCGGCTGTTCTTCGACAACGCAGGCGGGTCGTTCCGGTTGAAGGCCGCGGTCGACGCGTACGCACGGGTCGATGCGCTGCCCGATTGCCCGGAGCGCATCCACGCGCGCGCGCTCGACCTGCAGACGATCCAGTCGCGCGGCGAGGACGACGTGCGCACGATCTTGAACGCGCAGGGCGGCACCGTGTATGCGTCGCTGACCGCGTCGGGCGCGATGTTCGACATGGTGCGCGCGATCATGGAGAACGTGCCGGGCACCAACGCGGTGACGACCGTGCTCGAACACCCGTCCTCGTACGACGCGATGACGGTTTACGCGGAACGGACCGGCAAGACGCTGCGCATCGCGCCGAGCAATCCGGAGACCGGCGGCGTGGACGTCGACGCGATCGTGTCGCTGGTCGACGCGGATACCGCGCTGCTCAGCGTGATGGCTGCGTCGAACATCTCCGGCGCGAAATTCGACATCGAGACGATCGTCGCGCGTGCCCGGGAGAAGAAGCCCGATCTGTTCATCGTCGTCGATGCGGTCCAGCATGCGCCGCACGGGATCATCGACCTGCAGCGCACGCCGGTCGACGCGATCAACTTCGCGCCGTACAAGTTCTTCGGATGCCGCGGCTCGGGCATGTCGTGGCTGTCGCCGCGTGCGGCTGCGTTGCCGCATCACCGGCTCGCCGCGAAGGAGAACGGCGTATGGGAACTCGGCAGCCCGGCGCCCGCGCAGTTTGCGGTCGTGTCGGCGATCGTCGATTACGTGGCCTGGATCGGCCGGTATTTCATCGATTCGGCCGACCGGCGCACGCTGTTCGTCGAAGGCATGCACCGGATCGAGCTGCACGAGCGCGCGCTGCTGGCCGCGCTGCTCGACGGGTTGCGCGCGATCGACGGCGTCGACGTGTATTGGGATCATGACGACCTGACGCAGCGCGACCTGATCGTCGGGATCGGCTTCGCGGATCTCGAACCGACACAGGCGGTGCGGGAATACGAGGCGCGTGGTGTGATCGTCTATGAGCGCGTCGCATCGAGCCTGTATTCGGGCCGGATGCTGAAATCGTTCGGGCTCGGCGGCGCGGTGCGGATCTCGCCGCTCCATTGTCATGCGCCGGACGATATCGCGCGATTCCTCGCGATCACCGAAGCGCTCGCGGCGCAGCGCTGATCGACGACACGGCCCGGATCATCCGGGCCGTGTCGCATTCGGCGCGGTTGTCGCTCAGCCAGCCGGCGCGACCGATGCGCCCGTGATGCCGTGCCGGCGCAGCGAATCGGCGACGAAGCCCGACGCCTTCATTTCCTCGACGAATGCGCTCAGTGCCGCGGCGGCCGCGTCGCCGCGGCTCTTCGGCACGCCCATCGCCTGCCGGATCACCATGAAGCGCTCGTCGAGCAGGCGCAGGCCGGGCGTTTTCGCGGCGTCGGTCTCGAGCTGCTGCTTCACGCCGGCCGCCACTTCCAGCTTCTGCTCGACGAACGTCGGTACGACGGCCTGCGACGTCGGCGCGTGCACGATCTGCGCGGCCTTCAGTTCGCGGGTGAGGAACAGGTCGTACGCGCTGCCCTTGCCGACGGCCACGCGGTTGTGCGGCTGGTCGACGTCCGCGTTGGTGCGGATCGGCGATGCGTCGGGCACGAGATAGAAGCCTTCGATCAGTACGTATGGCGCGGTGAACGCGACCGTTTCGCCGCGCAGCGGATCGACCGCGAAGAAGCCGAAATCGGCGCGCTCGTCGGTCAGCGCCTGCACCGATTTGCCGGCGGTGTCGAACACCACGAGTTCCAGGTCGGCCGACAGGCGCTCGGCGAATGCACGGGCGAGGTCGATCGATACGCCGAACGGTTCGCCCGTTGCCGGGTCGCGGTTCGCGAGGATCGGGTTGCCGAGGTTGATCGATGCGCGGAGCGTGCCGGTGGGCGTGAAGGCGGAGACGACAGCAGGAGCGATGGGCATGAGCGAACTCGCGGCAGGCGTAGGGTCGGTCGGGTGACGGGATGCGCGACAGTGCTTCGATGCCGAGCTTATCACCTGGGCGCGCCGATTTCGCGATCTGAAGAGACGCGTGGCCTATCCAGACGCGATCGCGCCACGCGCATTTCGCGCGAGGGATCACCTGCCACGCTTACAGCGATTCGACGAACCGGAACGGCGAAAGCCACACGCGCGTCCGCCTGCGGGTGACGAGTTGTGATGACGGGGAGTCGAGCGAATCGACGTACTGGGCCCGGCCACGCATGGTCAGTCTCGTGGTTGGCGATACGTGCGATCGCGCCGGCGCCGGCTCACCCCTGCACGCTGAGCGCCTTCTCGATCGCGGCAATCAGCTTGAACGCATCGCTGCGCGCGATCAGAAGCCCGCGGCTGGTGTACTCGCACCCGAATGCGTAGAAGCTCGGCAGCAGTGTCACCATGTCATTCTGATGATCGAAATCGACTTCGCATTTCGTCAGCGGGAAGAACGGAGGCGCCTCGGCCGGCATGTTGTCCACGATGGGTTCCTAGTACATTTTTCGGGGCGGCAACAGGCGCTTCGTCTGCAAGCGCTGTCGGGCAACGGCGCTGGCTTTTTTCCGCTTGCGCTCCGTCGTGGGCTTCTCATAGCTCGTGCGACTGCGCAGCTCGCGAATCAGCCCGGTTTTCTCGATGTCGCGCCGGAATCGCCGCAGTGCGACATCGATCGGTTCGTTGAGCTTCGGCGTAATTGTCGTCATGTAGATCCTGTCTGGAAAGCGGTTGGAACGGAAAGCTAGCCGAGCCGTGTCATGACGGCGCTGGCTATCTCGTCGGATTCGAATTCCGAATAGCCGGCTCCGATCGATAGTGCACGTACCGCCATGAACATATGCAGCTCTGGTTGATGGCACATCGCTGAATCGGCGATTCCGGCGGGCACGACGGTGTCGAGCCTGGTGACTTCGTGTCGTCTGATCAAGCCGAGCAGTTCGTCGATGATCATTTCGCCCTCCAAAAATACCGAAAAATTGCGTTGTCCCGACGAGCGCGCTTTAGGCCGCGCTGGAAAAGAACCCTTGTGTGCCGCGATTGTCGTCGATGATGTTCTCGGCATAGCGGACCGACGCACGGCGGGCGTCACCGGCGTTGTCGAATGGGGACGTGTCGCGCAATCTGAAAGTCTGGCTCTGCGTCAGCGTATCGGTGGTGCCGCGCAGGCAAATCTTGACTGCCGCGTCGAAGCCGGCGTCGTAGTTGTGCGGGCAGCCATGCGGCGCCGCCACGTGAGGGTAAATCAGCGGATAAATCTCGAATCCACGATAGACGTGCATGCTCATGACGAACTCCTGGCGTTCGGCCACGGCGAGTCGCATGGGCGAACACATCCGGCCAGTATTCCCGTTGCAGGGCGGGCCGGTGGGTGAAGGGGACAACGTTGCAGCGCGAAGGAAGGGCGGTGCAGCAAGCGGGCGGGTGGAGGGGCGAACGGTCAAAGGACGGCTGATCGCGCGGATAGGCCCATCATACGCGCATCGTTTGCCGAGCGGTCGATTTATTCCGGGGTGGCGCAAGCACGCACGGGCGCGCCCGGCGACGACGTCAGAGCGTCGTCAGCAAATGTAACTGACGTTCAGTCTCGTTTCCCGCGACCAGCGAGAAGAACCCGGTCTCGCGACGTTCGACTACCGTGAGCCCCTCGCTGTCGGAGAAGACGTTCCACGCGCTGTCGTCGACATGTGCGATCGCGCCGCGCGTGCGCGCGAATGCCAGCAATAGCGGACTCGCCTGGCGACGCAGCACCTGACGATCCGAATTCAGCACATAGGGCGGCCAGCCGGCCCGAAGGACGAGATAGTAAGGAATGGAGCCGGGATCGATTGTCATTGGAGCGGTTTCGTGGGTGGGCCTGCGCTTGCCGCCCGGCTGTATTCGAAACGGTGGCGGGAAAGCGTGCGATGGAGCGACGGGCGTTCGCCGTGACGTCTTTTCAGTCTACGCGTTGAACCGCTCGATTCGCAGGATATCGTAACGATGTCCCGTGGCGTCGGTCACGTATTCGGTGTCGGTCGGGTTACGGGGCCGGCGACGAGGGCGATCCGGCCGTCAGGGGCGGTGCGCTCGCTCCCCCCGTCGAGTGGGCCTGCCGGCTGACGAAACGTTGTAGCGATGTCTACTGAATTGCAGTGTTCGCGACGGCCAACTATGCTGCCGTCATGAATCCCGTCCCGACTTCCTGGCTGCTGTTGATCGTCAGTCTGCCGACCTCCGGCGCGACTGCCCGCATGCGCATCTGGCGTACCGTCAAGGCGCTCGGCTGCGGCGCGCTGCGGGACGGTGCCTACCTGTTGCCGGCGCATGCCGAGCAGGCGGCGCAGTTGCGCGACCTGGCCGACGACGCGCGTAACGGCGAAGGGCAGGCGTGGCTGCTGGACGTCCGTGCGGACGATCCCGCGGACGAAGACGCGTACAAGTCGCTGTTCGATCGCGCCGCCGATTACGCGGACTGGCTTGCCGAGCTTTCGGAGGCCCGCAAGATGCTGCCCGATCTGGCGGCAGCCGATCTCAACCGCCTGCAACGCCGCCACGCTCGCACGTACGAGGCCATGCGAAGCGTCGATTTCTTTCCCGGCGAAACCTCGCTGCGCGCGCAAGCGCAATGGCGGGATTTCACCGCCGCGATCGAAGCGCTGCGCTCGCCCGGCGAGCCGCATGCCGCTCAACGCGGCATCCCCCGTCGCGACCCCGCGCAGTATCAGGGAAGGCTGTGGGCGACGCGCCGTCACCTGTGGGTGGATCGCGTCGCCAGCGCGTGGCTGATTCGGCGCTTCATCGATCCGCATGCGCGCTTCGTGTGGCTGGACAACCTCGCCGATTGTCCGGCCGACGCGCTCGGCTTCGATTTCGACGGCGCGCCGTTCACGCATGTGGGCGATCGCGTGTCGTTCGAGGTACTGGTCGCGAGCTTCGGACTCGGCGACAACGACGGACTCGTCCGGCTGGGGGCCATGGTGCATGCGCTGGACGTGGGCGGCGCCACCGTGCCGGAAGCCGGCGGATTCGAAGCCATTCTCGCGGGTGCCCGCAAGCGTCTTGCCGACGACGATGCGTTGCTGATGGAAATCGGCGCCGTACTCGATTCGTTGTACGTGCACTTCCGCGGCAATCGCAAACCCTGACCTTGCCGGTCGACCCCACCATGAATACACATCGCGACCGCCCGGCCTATACGCTGTGGCAACTGATCCTGTACTTCGCGTGGCTGGGCGCGACAGGTTTCGGCGGGCCGGTTGCACTCGCCGGGTACATGCATCGGGATCTCGTGGACACGCGCCGCTGGATCGCGGACGCGGACTACAAGGAAGGCCTGGCGCTCGCGCAGTTGGCCCCGGGCCCGCTGGCCGCGCAACTGGCGATCTATCTCGGCTACGTGCACTACCGGATCGTCGGCGCCACGATGGTCGGGATCGCGTTCGTGCTGCCGTCGTTTCTGATGGTGGTGCTGCTCGGCTACGCGTACACGCGATTCGGCGGACTGACGTGGATGCAGTCGGTGTTCTACGGCGTCGGGGCGGCAGTGATCGGCATCATCGCGATCAGCGCGCGCAAGCTGACCGCGAAGAGCATCGGTCACGACAAGCTCCTGTGGGCGATCTATCTCGCGCTGGTTGCCGTGACGGTGATCACCGAATCCGAAGTGGGGTGGCTGTTTTTCGCGGCGGGCCTGCTCGTGTGGTTCACGCGCGCGCCGCCCAGGTGGTTGCGCGAGCGGCGCGTCAATGCGGCCGTGGCGTTGCCCGTTTCCGCCACCGGCGCATGGCTCGGTATCGTCGACTGGCCGCAGCTCGCGCAACTCGCCGTCTTCTTTGCGAAGGCCGGCGCGTTCGTGTTCGGCTCGGGGCTCGCCATCGTGCCGTTCCTCTATGGTGGCGTGGTCACCGAGCACCATTGGCTCAACGAGAAGCAGTTCGTCGACGCCGTGGCCGTCGCGATGATCACGCCGGGCCCGGTCGTCATCACGGTCGGCTTCATCGGCTATCTGGTGGCGGGGCTGCCCGGCGCGTGCGTGGCGGCAGCCGGCACGTTCCTGCCGTGCTATCTGTTCACGGTGTTGCCGGCCCCGTACTTCAAGAAGTACGGCAGGCTGCCGGCGATCCTGGCATTCGTCGACGGCGTGACGGCCGCGGCCGTCGGTGCGATCACGGGGTCGGTGATCGTGCTGGCCCGGCGTTCGATCGTCGATGTGCCCACCGCGTTGATGGCGCTCGCGGCGATCGTGCTGCTGGTCAGGTTCAAGAAGCTGTCGGAGCCGGTGATCGTGGGCGCGGCCGCCGCGATCGGCCTGCTTGTGTACCCGCTGTTGCATCAATGATCGTGGAGGCCGCCATGCAATGGATTACGCGACAACGTCCGAAAATCGACCGGGTGGCGTGTCCCTGGCTCATTGCCCGTTTTATCGACGAGACGCCCGAATTTCTGTATGTCCCGCCGGGCGACGTGCTGCGGATCGCCGACGAGACCGGGGCGATCCCGTACGACATTCCGGGGGTGGAATTGACACACGTCGGCGACCAATGCAGCTTCGACGCGTTTCTCGACAAGTATGGTCTGGCCGACGATCGGGCGTTGCAGCACATGGCCCGGATCATTCGCGGCGCGGATACGTCGCGGCTCGACCTGACGCCGCAGTCGAGCGGCCTTTATGCGATTTCGCTCGGGCTGTCGGACATGTTTGCCGACGACCACGACATGCTCGAGCATGGTCTGGTCATGTACGACGCGCTGTATGCGTGGTGCAGGAACTGTCAGGCCGAAGGCCATGCGTGGCCGCCGAAGATGGCGGAGTGACGACGCGGAGAACGGCGGGAGGCTGCTTTGCTTCGCCGTATCTGGCCGCGTGGCGCTAGCCCGGCCCGTCGCTGGCAGCCGCGAGAAGCGGCACGACCAGATCGCTGATCGGCGTCGGAATGCCGTGCGTTCGTCCGTATCGTTGCACGACGCCATTCCGGCAGTCCCATTCGAGCGGCCGGTTGCCCTGCCGGTCGGCTAGAATCGACGTCCCCAGATCGGGCGGAAAGCCATGGAATCCATCGACGATCTCCTGCGGCACTTCATCGCCCAGCTTCGCGCCCTCCGCACGCGCGACCTCGAGACATTCCTTCAAGTACGCGAGCGACAGTTCGGTGATGTCGCTTCGCGCGAACATGCCGGCGCGGCGACCGGTCAGCACCATGAGCCCCGCCACCGCGTTCTGCAAAAGCTTTCGCCACGCGAGCGAGATGAAATCCTCCGCCACCTCGGGCGCGCATCGCGTGCCGCGCAAAGCCGAGACCACCACGTTGCTCGCCGGTGTATCGGGCAGGGTGAGCCGAGGCGTGCCCCGCAGCCACACCGACGCGCCCGATTCGCGTTGCGCGGGAAACCAGACGACCGACGGCACGACCGCGGCGCCGGCCGCATACGGTGCGAAGGCGGCTTTCTGCTCGACGCCGTTTTGCAGCACGCAGACGACGGTATTCGCATCGCATAGCGCGGAGACCCACGGTGCCGCGCTCGCTATCTGCGTCGACTTGACCGCGACGAACACGAGATCGAACCGTTCGTTGACCGCTTGCGGATCGGTCAGCACGGGCCCGGGCACGACGATCTCGCCGCCATCGAAGCGCAACGTCAACTGCGCGTGCGCCGAGCGGCCGCAGATCGCCGGCGTGCGGCCGGCTTCATGAAGGGCCGCGGCGACGGTCGTTCCAATTGCGCCGGGGCCGACGAGGGCGACGCTCGGGTAGTCAGATTTCGTCATGGTGTTCATCCTGTCGAGTCATCTGCCAGATACGGGCGCAGTGCGAGGGCGAGCGGAAAAATCGCCAGCGCGGTCAACGCGGTCGCATACGTGGCGCCGTGCACGCCGATCCTGTCGCCCAGGAAACCGTAGAGAACGGGCGATATCGCGCCCGATGCGATCGTCCCGGTATAGAAAATCGCGAATGCGCGCTCGGTGCGCTCGGGCGCGGACATCTCCGGAACGGTTCCGTACAGCACCGACGACGTGCCGTTGAGCATCATGCCCAGAATCGGCAGCAGCACCATGGTAAGCGCCAACGGAAGATATATCACCGCGACGATGCATGCAGCCGTACCGCCCTCCGTGAGCAGCACCGTCCTCACCGTCCCCATGCGCGCGCCGAGCCAGCCGCACATGAATTTGCCGGCCGCACCGCCAATGAAAACGAGTGCAAGGGCCGTTCCCAGCAGTTGCGGCGAGACGCCCTTTGCGTTGAGCAGGAAGGGCAGAAAGGTCAGCAGTCCCATGCGTACGGCCGTATCGAGCACGCCGATGGAGAACAGCGCGGGGAATCCGCTTCTGCCCTTGCCATCGCGTTGAGCGGACAATGCTTGCGCTTTTGCCGTCGTCTTCGCGGCGGCGCGTGGCACGGCGGGAAACCAGAGCGCGATGACGGCGGCCACGACGCAGCCCAGTCCGGCGACGATCCACAGCGCATGGCGCCACGGCATCATGGTCACGAGCAGCGAAATGGCGGCCGGCAGTGCGGATTTCCCCAGATCGCCGGAAAAATTGTAGATGCTCAGCGGACCTCTCGCGTCGCGCCCATAGACGCGGGAGACGGCGCCCGACGCGATCGGATGCTGCGTGCTGGATCCGCCGCCCGAGATCGCCAGCGCGATGCCCAACCCGAGCAGGCCACCCGACATGCCCGCGAGCGCATAGCCGAGCGCGGCGAGCAGCGTACCGATTGCAAGCGTCGCGCGGCTGCCCAGATGTTGCGCGACACGCCCCGCGGACAACTGCAGCGTCGCCATCGTGCCGGCATAGATGCCGCGCAGGATCGCCAGCGCCGCAAAGTCGAGCCCGAATTCCGACTGCCACACGGGAAGCAACGCGTAGATCATGTCCGTATAGCCATCGTGCATGGCGTGCGCCACGCACGATAGCCCCAGCACACGCGGTCGCGATGGCGCGGTCTCCCGCACGACGGGAGGGGAAAAAACGGGCAAGCGCATGGTCATTCTCTCCGTACGAGCGGTGGAGGGAAGCCGCTCGCGGTGTGGTTTTCAGGCTCGACGTACAAATTTTATGACCGTGACGCCCGCCATTTCAATTGAGCTAAAATCCCGTCAACAGAGAGAAAAAGTCACGTCATGGACGAAAGCCGAGGTGCCGCGAAACACCGGGACGAGTTGCCCCCGCTCAATGCGCTGCGCGCTTTCGATGCGGTCGCGCGGCACGGCAGCTTCGCCGGCGCCGCGGCGGAACTGCACGTCACCCACTGGGCCGTCGGAAAACAGATCAGGTTGCTGGAGGACTGGTTCGGCCTGCCGTTGTTCGACCGTCGTCCGCGTGGCGTCGTGCTGACCGACGAAGGGGCCGCGTTGCTGAACGACGTCAGCCACGCGTTCGAGCGCCTCGGCACCGCGGTGGTGCGGCTGCGCCACAACCCATTCGCGCACCGGATATCAGGCGTCGTGCGGGTGAACGTGCCGATGAGCTTTGCGTTTTGCTGGCTGCTGCCGCGACTCGCCGATTTCCATTCGCGGTACCCCGACATCGACGTCAGGGTGTCGACGACATCGCGCAAGCTGCGCTATGTCGCCGACGCTTTCGATATCGGTGTCCGCTCCGGTCCCGAGCAAGGCGCGGGCGTCGTGTCGCGCCCGTTGATGCCCGACCTGCGTGTGCCAGCCTGCAATCCCGCCTTGCTGCGCCAGCATCCGATCCAGAGCGTGACCGACCTGCGTCATCACACGCTGCTGCATTCGGCCACGACGCGCTCCGCGTGGTCGCACTGGTTGAAGGAAGCGGGGGCGTCCGATCTGCGGGCCGCGCGCCATGTCGAATTCGATCACGTGAATCTTCAGCTCGGCGCGGCGATCGAGGGGCTCGGCGTGGCGCTGGCATCGCTGCCGCTGATCGGGCGCGATCTTGCCGAGGGGCGTCTCGTGTGTCCGATTGCAGCGCCTGTATGGCGTGCCGACGACTACATGCTGGTGACGAACGCCGATCGCGCCGACGATGCGGCCGTGTCCGCGTTCGAAGCGTGGATGGCAGGCATGGCGAGCCAGGAGGGCGGCTAGGGCCTGTTCACGCTAATAACGGACTTGCGCTGGCCCCCAGAGGGGCCGAGCGCAAGGATTGCGACGAAGCGAATACTCAACGTATTCGGGAGGAGCATGACGCGGCGATCGGCCCTTCTGGGGGCCAGCCCCACGAATGAATTTTTTCCAAACAGGGGAACGCGCCTTTCCGCCCGCACGGCGGCGTCGTTCGTCGTTGCAATAGCTACGGCTATTGCGCCTCCTTTCTTCTTGGCCTGCGGGCGGAAAGGCGCGTTCGCAAGGCCGTTATTAGCGTGAACAGGCCCGAGGCTTGCCGATCACGCCGGGCGGCACGACGCCGGAGTAGTGCGGCCACTACCCCGGTGTTGCGCGTCGGCGATCAGAAGCCGTGGAACATGCCGATGTTGACCTGAACCTGGTTGCCGCCCGACGAGGTGTTGCCGAAGTCGGCAGCCGAAGCCTGCGCGCCCTTGGCATGCACGTAGGCGCCCATCGCGTACAGCGCGGTACTCTTCGACAGCGAGTAGGTCGCACCCAGCGACACCTGGTTGATCGAGGCCATCGTGCGACCTTCGGCGGCTTGCGTCGGCGTGGCGGCGGAACCGTACACATACGTGTAGCCCGTCGCCAGCGACAGCGCCGGCGTGACGCGGTACTGCAGCAGCGCACCCAGCACGTTGAAGTGGATCGACGGCTGGCCATCGTTGCCCTTGTACTGGGCGTTCGAGTAGCGCAGGCCGGCCGTGTACGGACCCACCTCGTATTGCGCGGCGACTTGCGCGATGCCCGCGCTCTTGAACGCATTGCCGCCGTTGTAGCCCGAACTCGGATAGCCCAGCGCGCCGCCGAAGCTCGGTTGGGCGGTGGCGTTCAACCATCCGTTCTCGCCCTGGTTGGCCGCACGAAAGTAGCCGCCGGCGACCGTCAGGCCGCCTTGAGCGTAGGTCGCGGCCGCCGACCACGATTGCCCCGAACCCGTTGCACCGGCCACGCCGCCGAACGAGTACGCGGCTTCAGCCTGGAAGCCGTGGATGATCGGCGAAATGTACTTCACCGCGTTGTTCTGGTTCGTCGTGTTGTCGTTGTTGTCGACGTCGCCCGGCGTCGAGAAGGTCGACGCCGAAATGGCGTCACCCGTCAGGCCCTGGACCATTTCGGTCACGGCGTCGAGCTGGCGCCCCATGCGCAAGGCGCCGTACTGATTGGACGCGAGGCCCACGTAAGCCTGGCGGTTGAACAGCGAACGCGTGTTACCGATCGGCCCCTGGCCGCCGATGCCGCCCGTCCCAATACTGAAACCGTTCTCGATCTTGAAGATCGCCTGAAGGCCGCCGCCGAGATCCTCCTGCCCCCTGAGGCCCCACTTGTTCGAACCTGCAGCGCCGCCATCGAGGCCGTACCTGCTGTGGCCATTGATGTTCGACGTATAGCCGATACCTGCATCGAGCATGCCATACAGGGTGACCGACGACTGTGCCATTGCTGCCGACGATGCTGCGAAGGCGGCAACGGCGATAACGCTGATGTTGATCTTTTTGTTTTTCATCTGCATTTCACTGTCAGGAGTGGGTTTCGGGATGGATTGAAACGGCTGTTGTCGTATTCGAATGCAGGTGACGGCGCACGGGCCTGCGCGTCGTCCCGGTCGCGACGGTCGGCATGCCATTCGCCGGATCGGCATGCCGCATTCGCTCACTTCGTGGTCCTTACAATTTCCCTTGCTCCGTTGTCGCTTCGGCCATCCTCGCGGACTGACTAAGCGTCCGGTTCAGCCGCCGGCGACGTGTGCCGATACAGCCCGGCCGCACGTTGCAAGTGCAAAAACCATATCAGGAACATAAATTCCAGTCAAAATTTGTTTGATATAAGTTAATCTCGTTTGATATCCGGGTGTCTTGCGGGTTTTCCCTTATAAGAGCCGGCTCGAAGACGACGGTCGACACGTCTCGTTGATTGCCGCAGCCCGGTCAAATCCGGTTTTCATCTGCGCCCGGATTGCGATAATCAAAACAAAGAAGGCGATTGTTGAATGTCTGTCTGTATTAGCCGCAAGCGAGCTTTCCGCGTGTCTAATGCGGAAGTCGGGCAAACCTGTGTTTCCGGAGCGTCAGCCAGCACCTGACATCGGCCTCCCGGATTGCAATCGAACGTCAATCGCAGACGAAACTCAGCGCTCGATCCGGCGCTGCATTAGATAGAATTTCATGTCGTCGCGGCCATGCATTGAAATCGGTATCGGATCGCGATCAAAGCCGAGCATTTCATAGAATGGGTATGCCGATTCGCGCGCCGTGCACCAGAGCAGAAGGCCACGCTGTTCGCGTACGTGGCGAACGGACAGATTGACCAGCAGGCGTCCGAATCCCAGGCTGCGTACCGACGGATCGACGGCCATGCCGCGAAGGCGCCACGCTTCAGCGTTCGAAGCGCCGGATCGTGCTTCTTGACACACCGATGCCACGGCAACGATCTTGTCGTCGTCACGAACGGCAAAGTGCATCGTCGTTGGCGCGTGGTCACCGGGTAGCGCGCTTCCCTCTTCATCTCCGGCCATCAGGATTGCGGCCCTGAGGGGATAGGTTTCTTCCGCACGGACGGCACAGATGGTAAAGCGCACATCTTGTGAGGTCATATAATTATCGGCTCTCTTCGTAACGCGGATTTTCTTCCAATTCTCTTTCGGCATACCCACTCGCAAAATTAGCAGTTGCCGGGCATGGCCAGTAAGGGTAATTTCCTACCTGTTTCTTTTTTTGAATCATACGCTAACTGCGATCACAGATGACGTCGAAAGTATCGACAGATGCAGAACTGGCCTACGACGAGATCCGATCGAGGATCTTTGACGGCCGTCTTGCGCCTGGGCAGAAAGTATCTCACCGAGGCTTGTCGGAGGAACTCGGTTTCGGCCAAATGCCGGTGCGCAGCGCATTGCATTTGCTCGAATCCGAAGGGCTGGTCGTCGTGATCGAAAAGAGCGGCACCTATGTCGCGTCGCCGACGACCAGCGATCTTCGCGAAATTTTTGAAATGCGGCTGGCCCTCGAGAGTACCGCGGCGTTTCTTGCAGCGAAATCCGGCGTAACGGCAGGCCTTTGCGACGCGGCAGCAAAAATGCGGGAACTGATTGACCGAGACGTCACGGACATCATGCTCGAGCAACGTATCGGTTGGGTGTTTCATCAAGAGTTGTTTGCTGCCGCACGGAACGTGCGAATCTCATCGGCGTATGGTTTATTGCGGGCCCAGACCTTGGCCCTGAACGAACTCCCGCGCGGCGACGCGGAAACCGTTCGGCGCGGCACGATCGAGCACCTGCACATCTTTCACGCAATCGAAGCGAACGACGGCGAGCTTGCGCGTCAGCATATGTGGAATCACATCGTTGACGGTACGCCGGCACGGATAAAACTACTAAAGGCGCGGCATGAACACGAAAAATAAAGGGCTTTCCCTTCCGATGCAAATGTTTGGCGGACTTGTGCTGGGCGTCGCTTGCGGCGTGTTTGCGCCGGGCTTTGCCGCGAAGCTGGGCTTTCTGAGCACGATGTTCGGCCACGCGATCAAGATGGTCGTCATGCCGTTGATCTTCCTGTCGGTCACGGCCGGGGTCTTTCGTGCGGGCCGGCTTCGCGAGCGGCTTGGCAAGGTCGCCCTGTCCAGTATCGGCTTCTTCATTTTGATGACGGGCCTGGCTGCATCGTTCGGCTTGCTGCTCAACTTTGCATTTCGACCGGGTCTCGGGGCAAGCCTGACTCACTCTGGCTCGATGCCCGCCGCGCTCGCGTCCAGCATCGACTGGACGAAGTTTCTCGTCGATTTGATCCCCGCCAACATCGTCGCTGCGCTCGCTGCAGGGAATTCTCTGCCGGTGCTCGTTTTCGGCGTCATTTTCGGCGCGGCATTGTCGGCTGCCCCGGAGCGTGCCGAGCCTGCGATCGCCGTTTTCGAGGCGCTGCTGTCGGGGCTGTTCAAGATGATCCAGTGGGTGATCGCTTGGTCGCCGCTCGCGATCTTCGCCGCGATCGCGCAACTGCTGTCGGCCAAGGGTTTTACGGGCGCGCACTCGCTCATCGAGCTTCTGGGCGTGGCGTATCTCGGCATGGCGGTTCTGGCGGTGGTACTCACCATCGTCATTCGCGTCGCCGGCCAATCGCCTCTCGCGGTGCTCAGGAAGGTGAAGGAACCGCTGATCCTGGGCTTCACGACGCGTTCGTCCGAAATTACCTACCCGCTGCACCTGAAGAAGCTGGTTGAATTGGGCGTGCCCTACGGCGTGGCGTCCACGATTTTGCCGCTCGCCTATATTTTCAATCGCGACGGCGCGGTCCTCTATACGGCCCTCGCGGTCGGCTATCTGGCCGACGCCTATCACCTTGCGTGGTCCTGGCCGCTGGTGATCACGATTTTGATCTTGACGATCATCACCATCGACGGAGCAGCCAACGTGCCGTCCGGCGCGATCGTCGCGATCACCATCGTTCTCACGTCGATCGGGTTGCCGGCCGATGCGGTGCTGCTGCTGTTGGGCGTCGACGCCTTTTTCGACATGGGGAGAACCGCCCTCAACGTCTACGGGAGCACGGCGGCCGCCGCTGTTGCGGTGAAGCTTTCCGGTTCGGACAGTATGGCTCCCGAAACCGTGACTCGACCGGCAAGCGTGTAGGTGCTTCGGAAGCGACGGGCGGTGCGCGTTTCAATGTCGCGCCCGCCCATTGCAAGGCGCTGGCGTGCCTCCACTCGAGCATCCAGGTACGCGAGGAGGCAGGAGTGGATAAGCGAGTGTCTTTTATCAAGTTGCAGTGAGTAGAACGGCGTATCGTTGCAGGAGAAACATGATGATTGGTTCAGAATCCGCAGATTTTTTCATGCTGCGCTTGGGCACGCCGCATCCGTCGTGGACGTTCACCGATGACAGCAACATGATCGGCATCGTCGATTGCGACGGCGTGGTGAGTGCCATGTTCGAGCTGGATCGCAACCAGGTCGCACAGATCAGAGGGCTGGGCCAATCGGTGGAGAGAATCAGGTGTACGTGCGAGCGCGCTGGCCGGGAGCTGCACTTTTATCTCCATGGCAGGCAGGTGTCTCAAGGACTGTGGGCCGGGGTCGCGTCGGCCGATCCTGACTATCTGCCGACCGACGCGGTGATCGCAACATGGGAAGGACCGAAGCCCGGCGAGGCGTTCGAGTTGACGGGCGTGAGCGCACGCCTGGCCGCATCCGTTAGCCCGGCCTGAACTGCGATCACAGATTGTTGCGCGGGGGCGAGCCGGGCGGCCCGATTCTTGGGGCCGATCGTTTGACATACCCGGTTGTCCGCACGCGTACGCCGTTCAATGTATGCGGTTCTGGCACACATCAACCTCGGATCGCCAGGACCATTTTGCTGGCCAGTTCACCGGCCAGCTTTTTTTTATTCATTGAGTCGATCGCATCGGCTCGCTTGCTTCACGCTCACCGATCGACGCGAGGCGTGCCGCGCTGACGAGATCACTCGCCCTCGATGCCGGGTGGCCCCGCACTACCCAGCCGAGCGCTTGCTTCCCCATGCATCCCGCCTGCCAATGACGATGACCCTGACCTTCCTTCCCGTCACGCACGCCGACGCCGAAGCCCTCGTCGCGATCCGCATCGCCGCGATGCGCGACAGCCTCGAACGCATCGGCCGTTTCGATCCGCAGCGTGCGCGCGACCGGTTTCTCGCGTCGTTCGACCCGGCGCTGTGCCGTTTCATCGACGCCGACCATTCGCGTGCGGGCTTCTACACGCTTCGCCCGATGACGGATCACTGGCTGCTCGACCACCTGTACATCGTGCCCGCGCATCAGCGGAAGGGCATCGGCGCCGCCGTGCTGCGCGCGATCCTGGCCGAGGCCGACGAAAAACGGATGCCCGTTCGCGTCGGCGCATTGCGCGGCAGCGACTCGAACCGCTTCTACGAACGGCACGGCTTCGCGCGAACCGACGAAGCGCAATGGGACATCTACTACCGGCGCGAACCCGGCGCGGCAACGACGTAGCATGCGCGTGACGCATTCCGGTTGAAATCGACACGTACGCATTAGCGTTTCCACCGATGTGGAAAACGCGGAACCGGCCGATGTTGCAGAGAGGGCGTAAATAATTGATCCGAGGCCGATTATGACGACATCTGCAACAAACGGCGTGAATGCCGTGCCGCCCGAAACACCCGACACCGTAGCCGCATCCGGCGACGCGGCTCGCGTACCGTCGATCCTGCTGGTCGACGACGAACCGAACGTGCTGTCCGCGCTCAGGCGCGTGTTCCGCCCCACCGGCTACGAAATCGTGACCGCCGACAGCGGCGAGGCCGCGCTCGAGATCCTGGCGTCGACGGAAATCGACCTGATCGTGTCCGACATGCGGATGCCGCGCATGAGCGGCGCGGAATTCCTGGCGCGCGCGCGGGGGCTTTACCCGGACACGATGCGCATTCTGCTGACCGGCTATGCGGAGATCGCGTCGGTCATGCAGGCCGTCAACGAAGGCGGCGTGTATCGCTACCTGAACAAGCCGTGGGACGATCACGATCTGCTGCTGACCATCGAGCAGGCGCTGGAGCAGCGCCGCCTGCGTCGCGAAGCGGCCCGGCTGGCGGCGCTGACGGAGGCGCAGAACGAAGCGCTGCGCCGTTTCAATACGAATCTCGAAACGCAGGTTCGTGCGCGCACCGAGGAGCTCGGCCAGACGGTGATGTTCCTCGAAGCGGCGCAAAGCGACCTGAAGAGCAGCTTCACGGCCATGGTTCAGGTATGCGCGAGCATGATCGAGCTGCGCTGCGGGGCCGCGAGCGGGCATGCGATGCGGGTCGGCGAGATCGCGCGCCGGCTCGCGCTGGCGTCGGAGATGAGCGAACTGCATGCGCAGGACGTCTATTTCGCGGGGCTGTTGCACGGTATCGGCAAGCTGTCGCTGCCGGACGAATTGCTGCACAAGCCGCTCACGCGGATGACGACGGACGAGCACCGCGTGTTCCAGGAGCATCCGCTGCGCGCGCAGATGGTGCTGACGCCGGTCGCCCAGTTGCACAAGGTCGCGTCGATCGTGCTGCACCAGTACGAGCGCTTCAACGGCCGCGGCACGCCGGATGGGCTGGTCGGCGACGCGATCCCGGTCGGGTCGCGGATCGTCGCGATCGCGCGCGATTTCGAAGGGCTGCGC
>Ga0209370_1001387_pt1 | contig 21720 bp, 10 predicted proteins | sample AgamicAtPrz_FD_187164 | JGI IMG/M metagenome (GOLD analysis project Ga0209370, IMG submission 187164) | Agave microbial communities from Guanajuato, Mexico - At.P.rz (SPAdes) (version 2) | ecosystem: Host-associated > Plants > Phyllosphere > Phylloplane/Leaf | place: Guanajuato, Mexico... | reverse complement strand
CCTGCAGCAGTGGAACGACATGTCCCGTATCAACAAGCTTCACACCCTGGCGGCCTGCCTGGCCGTGTCCCTGCCGGCGCTGGCCGACGAGCAGCCCAGCCCTGCGCTCACCCTGCCCTCCACGGCGATCACCGACAGCCGCGACCCGCAGACCGTCGACCTGGCCACCCCCACCCAGGCCGGTTCACGCCTGAACCTCAGTGCCCTGGAAACCCCGGCGAGCACCAGCAGCATCACCGCCGCGCAGATCCAGCAGCGCAACAACACCACGGTGCAGGATGCCGTGACCCGCTCGCCGGGCATCACCTTCATCGGTACCCCTGGCGATGGCGGCACCGGCTTGTCGGCGCGCGGCTTCACGGGCCAGAGTTCGGTGATGACCCTGTTCGACGGGTCGCGCCTGTACGCCGGCGCCGGCACCCTCACCTACCCGGTCGATCCCTGGATGGTCGAGCGTATCGATGTGATCCGTGGGCCTGCCTCGGTGCTGTATGGCGAAGGCGCCACCGGGGCAACGGTCAACGTGATTCCGAAAAAGCCCTTCAGCGGTGATATCCGCAACCACCTGCGCCTGGGCTATGGCTCCTGGGACCGCCAGCAACTGGGGCTGGACAGCGGCGGCAGCCTGAGCGAGCGCCTGAGCTATCGCGTCACCCTGAACCAGCAGGCGGGCAACGGCTGGGTCGAGCGCACCGACTCGCGCAGCCTGGCGTTCTCAGGCGCGCTGCGCTTCGATGCCAGTGACGACCTGAGCTTCACCCTGTCCCACGAACGTGGCGACGCGCAACCTGCCAACTACTACGGAACGCCGCTGATCGACGGCCATCTGCGCGGCAGCGTGCGCGACAAGAACTACAACGTCAGCAATGACCAGCAGCGCTACCACGATGAGTGGACACGACTGACCAGCGACTGGAACATCAGCGACAGCATCAGCGCCAGCAACCAGCTGTACTACATCAAGAGCCGTCGCCACTGGCGCAATGCCGAGGAATACGCCTGGGATGCAGGCGTGATCCAGCGCGGCAGTTTCCTGGAGATCAGGCACAACCAGGAGCAGATCGGCGACCGCCAGAGCTTCACCTTCGATCACTCGCTGTTCGGCCTGGCCAGCAAGACCGTGGTGGGCGCCGAGTACAACAAGATCCGCTTCAACATCGACAGCAACTCGCCCTACGAAGATGGCTACACCGACCCGCTCGACCCTTGGCGGCCGACGCCCGGCGGGTTCCACAGTGCCGATCCGACGCGCCCGCAGACACTGTCGAAAACCAGCACCTTCTCGCTGTTCGCCGAAAACCGCACGCAGCTGACCGAGCGCCTGTCGCTGGTCACGGGCATACGCCGCGACCAGAACCACATCGATCGCAACGACCTGGTGAAGGACACTCGCGAAGACCAGAGCCTGCGTGGCGGCAACTGGCGCGCTGGCCTGGTGTACGCGCTGACTGACGACCTGTCCGTGTATGGCCAATACGCCACCAGCGAGGATGGTGTCGGTGACCTGCTGACCCTGCGTCCGGAGCAACGCCTTGAACTGACCGAAGCCGAGCAGACCGAGTTCGGCCTCAAACAACGGTTCTGGGACGGACGCGGTGAATGGACGTTGGCGGCCTACCACATCGTCAAGAAGAAGCTGCCGGTGTACGACGTGGTCTCCAAGCGCAGCCAGCAGGCAGGCCAACAGACCTCCGATGGCCTGGAGGCAAGCCTGGAGCTGGCACTGGGCAATCAATGGCAACTGTCGGGCAACGCAGCCTTGGTACGCGCCAAGTACGATGATTTCACTCAACTCAGCCGAGGCGTTTCCCATGACCGGTCGGGCAACCACCCGCAGGACGTCCCACGTCGTAGCGCCAACCTGTGGTTGAGCAAAGGCTTCGGGCAAAGCGTCGACACCGGCATCGGCCTGCGCTACGTAGACGCCCGCTATGGCAGCGCCGCCAATGACCAGCGCGTGCCGGGCTACACCGTGGTCGATGCCAACATCGGCTGGCAGGTGCTGCCCGACGTGCGCCTGGGCCTGCAGGTGAACAACCTGTTCGATCGCGCGTACGCCCAGTCGAGCTACAGCGGCGAACAGTGGCTGCTGGGCGCGCCGCGCTCGTATTTCGCCACTGTGGACTACAGCTTCTAGCTAGGGCAGGTAGCAGCGTGCGGCCTTGCCCCGCGATGCGGCTGAAGCTGCAATCGCGGGGCAAGCCCGCTCCCACAAGAGCCTTGGCCTGACGGTCATCGCGTCGTGCTTGAACATCATCGTGCCACCTGCTCGACTAGAGCCTACGTCCCGTCCACAAGCAGCACGCCATGACCGACATCCCGCAGATTCCCGCAGCGCCCGTGCACGCGCTTGACCAGCCGCGCACCCTGCTGTTCCTTGCCTACCCGCAGATGGGCCTGCTCGACCTCACCGGCGCGCAGACAGTGTTCTGGGCCGCGACCAAGGCCCGCGCCGCGCACGGCCTGCCCGGCTACCGGGTGGTCACCGCCAGCCTCGAAGGGGGGCTGGTGGCCACCGCCGAGGGCCTGGCCGTCGCCACCGAGCCACTGGCGCCCTGGCTGCACGAGCCCTTCGATACACTGATCGTACCCGGCGCGCCGGAGATCGTCCGCACCCTCCCCGATCACACCGAGCTGGTCGCCTGGCTGGCCCAGGCCGCCCAACGCGCCCGACGCACCGCTTCGGTGTGCAGCGGCACCTTCCTGCTGGCCGCCGCCGGCCTGCTCGATGGCCGCCGCGCCGCCACCCACTGGGCGATGTGCGACGCCCTGCACCGACGCTTCCCGGCCATCGAGGTGGATGCCGAATCGATCTTCGTGCAGCAGGATCAGGTATGGACATCGGCCGGAGTCAGCGCCGGCATCGACCTGGCGCTGGCCCTGGTCGAGGCCGACTGCGGCCGCGAGGTGGCCATGCAGGTGGCCCGCGAATTGGTGGTATTCCTCAAGCGCCCCGGCGGCCAGGCGCAGTTCAGCGAACTGCTCAAGGCCCAGGGCGAGGACAGCGACGCCTTCGAGACCCTGCACCTATGGCTCAGCGAGCACCTGGGCGACCCACGGCTGACGGTCGAGCGGCTGGCCGAACAGGCGCGCATGAGCCTGCGCAATTTCACCCGGGTGTACAAGCACAAGACCGGCCGCACCCCGGCCAAGGCCATCGAGGTGTTCCGCCTGGAGGCGGCGCGCCGCTTGCTGGAAAACTCCGACCAGCATATCGAGCAGGTCGCCCGCCAGTGCGGGTTCGGCAGCGAGGAGCGCATGCGCCTGGCGTTCCAGCGCCACCTGGCGGTGACCCCTCGAGACTATCGGGCCCGCTTCGCCCGCAGCGTGCCGCTGGCCGAAATCCAGGGTTCTTTGGCCTAGGGGCAAACCAAGGGGACGCTTAGCATCGGCACCACGCCTGTCGGGGCGCAATCCAGGCTCACCGGCTAGGCGTACCCTTTTTCCACTGCCGCAGCGACAACATCGATAATCGCGGCATCCAGGAGCCCCTCATGAAACAGATCCTGATCATTGGCGCAGGCTTCGCCGGGCTGTGGAGCGCCCTCGGCGCCGCCCGCCTGCTCGACCTGCACAAACAAGACGACGTGCTGATCACCGTGCTCGCGCCCCAGGCGGAGCTGCACATCCGCCCACGCTTCTACGAACCCGACGTACACACCATGGCCGCGCCCTTGCAGGCGGTGTTCGACGCGGTCAACGTGCGCTTCGTCAAAGGCACGGCCTACCATATCGACCAAGCCAACCAGCAGGTGGCCTACCGTCAAGCGGGTGGCATCGAGGCCAAGCTGGGTTACGACCGCCTGATCATGGCCTGCGGCAGCCTGCTCAACCGCCCGGCACTTGAAGGCTTCGACCAGCACGCCTTCGATGTCGACAAGATCGACTCGGCCACCCGCCTGGAAGAACACCTCAAGTCCCTGGCCACCCGACCGGACAGCCCGGCGCGCAACACCGTGGTGGTGGCCGGTGGCGGCTTCACCGGCATCGAGACCGCCACCGAGCTGCCCAGCCGGCTGCGGGCGATCCTGGGCGACAAGGTCAAGCCGCGCATCGTCGTGGTCGACCGCGGCGCGAAGATCGGCGCCGCCCTGGGCGACGGCATCCGCCCGGCCATCGAACAGGCCTCGGCGGCGTTGGGCATCGAGTGGGTCTGCGGTGCCACGGTGGCCTCGGTGGATGGTGGCGGCGTGCTGCTGGACAACGGTGAACGCATCGCCGCCAACACCGTTGTCTGGACGGTCGGCTTCAAGGCCAACCCGCTGACCGAGCAGATCAGCGGCGAACGCGACCGCCAGGGCCGCCTGCATGTGGACGGCCACCTCAAGGTCATCGGCAACCCGGCGGTGTATGCCGCGGGCGATGTGGCCTATGCGGCCTGCGACAAAGACGGCAACTTCGCGGTGATGTCCTGTCAGCATGCCATCCCGCTGGGGCGCTACGCCGGCAACAATGCCGCCGCCGAGCTGATCGGCGTGGCACCGATGACCTACAGCCAGCCCAAGTACGTCACCTGCCTGGACCTCGGCGCCTGGGGCGCGGTGTACACCGAAGGCTGGGAGCGCATCGTCTCGCCGCCGACGGACAAGGCAGAGGCCAAGCAGCTCAAGCAGCAGATCAATTCGGTATGGATCTATCCGCCGGCGGCGGACCGCGCGGCGGCGCTGGCGGCGGCCGATCCGTTGATCCCGGTGGCCTGACGGTACATCGGCCCGACGCTACAGGGCTCTCGAGTACCCACGATGATGCCCTGCTCACGCAGCTGTCGCAGCATCTGCAGCCCCTGCTGCAGGTGCTGATCCCCCAGCGCCCGCAAGCGCTCGCGCCCGGTGCCGGGCAAGCCCACCAGCAGTTGCCAGGCCAAAGGCGCCAACCGGGCGAAGCGCACCTGCAGGTCGGCGTTGCGGTACACCAGCAACAAGGTGGACTGCTCCGGCGCCTCGTCGGGCTGACACGCGGGGCCGATGCGCTCCACCGGCCAGCGGTAGGCCAGCACCCGGGCCACGCACGACAGCAGCGGCTCGCCGGCCAGCAGGTCGCCGTCGGGGTCGTGCGGCGGATCCTCGGCGTCGCTCAGGTACAACTGCGCCTCGATCCATTCGTAGTGCGCCAGCTCAAGCTGCCAGGGAGCGTCCGGCGCGACGCCCTGCAAGTAGTCGATGAAGGCTTCGGCGATCTCGGTGAACAATGGCGTCTGGCTACGGTAATGGGCGTAGAAGTCACGCACCCGGGCATGCCAGCGCTGATCGCCGAGGGTCCGGCGCATTACCGGAAAACTGCCGGCCAGCAGCCCTTCGATGGCGCCGTAGAACAGTTCGCGGTAGACCTTGAGGCGCCGCGCCTCGATACCGGGCGGCGGCGGATTGGCGACCGGGTCGCGCAGGTGGCGGGCCAGGGTGAACTGCTGGTTGCGCAGGGTTTCGCTCATGGTCCTAACCTCCATGGGCACGTTGCACGTCGCGAATGCGCGCCGTCTCGGCCAGCAACTCGGCCAGCGGCGGGTAGTTGAAGTCGCGCTCGAGCACGGTGGGTTGCGCGCCGAAGCGCTGGCAGGCGTCGGCGAACAAGGCCCATACATCCTCCTTGACCGGCGCGCCATGGGTGTCGACCTTCAGATCCGGCGCCTCGTCATAGTGACCGGCCACGTGCATGCCCACCACCCGCTCGCGGGGAATGCCGGCGAGAAAGGCCCGGGCATCGTACCGGTGGTTGCAGGCGTTGACGAAGACGTTGTTGACGTCCAGCAGCAGGTCGCAGTCGGCCTCGTCGAGCACGGCGCGGACGAAATCCAGCTCGGCCATCGCCTGGTACGGCGCGGCGTAGTAGCTGATGTTCTCCACGGCGATGCGCCGGCCCAGGATGTCCTGGGCCTGGCGGATGCGGGCGGCCACATGGTGGACGGCCTCGTCGGTGAACGGAATCGGCATCAGGTCATAGAGGTGACCGTCGTCGCTGCAATAGCTCAGGTGCTCGCTGTAAAACCGCACCTGGTGGTGGTCGAGGAACTGCCGGGTGCGCTGGAGGAAGCCCAGATCCAGCGGCGCGGTGCCGCCCAGTGACAACGACAGGCCGTGGCAGGCGATGGCAAAGCGTTCGGCCAGGCGCGCCAAGCCCTGGCCGAAGGCGCCGCCGACACCGATCCAGTTCTCCGGGGCGCATTCAAGGAAGTCCACCGCACCCGCCTCCATGGTCAGCAGGTCGGGCAGCAGACCGCGGCGCAAGCCCAGGCCGGTGTGCAAGGTGTGTTGGGTCATGATCGGAGGGTTCCGTATGGCAGGGATCGGCGTCGCGGGGCCAACCCGCCCCCCACGAGGCAAATGCCGGTGGGAGTGGGCTGGCCCCGCGACAGGCTTCAGGACTCGCCGGTCAGGTGACTGAACAGCCCGTCGGGCATCGCCTTGCCATTGGCCTTGTAGATCGCCGCCAGGTGATCATGGGCCTCCTGCTCGGAAATGAAGCCATCGTGGTTGCGGTCAATCTTGTCGAAGTCGGCCGCCCGGTCCTTGGCCACTGCCAGGAACTCCTCGCGCGAGACCTTGCCATCATGGTTGCTGTCGGTGCGGGCGAACGAGGCATCGCCGCACTTGCCCTCACCGCACTTGCCCTCGGCACCGGCCTTGGCGCTGGCGCCACACTTGCCCTCGCCACATTTGCCTTCGCTTTGCGTGGCCTTGCCGTTGGCGCCGCACTTGCCTTCTCCACACTTGCCTTCGCCAGGGGTCTTGGCAGCGGCCAGCTGATAGCCCTGGGCCAACGGTTCTACCGCGAAGGCGCTGTTGCCCAGGACCATGCCGCCGAGCAGGGTGGCGCCGAGCAGGCTAAGGGTTTGACGGGTCGTTTTCATGGTGTCGCTCCACTGTGGTTGGAAAGTGGAGCCATTGAGCCGCAGCGGTGTGTCGCCGATGTATCGGACGGGGCGATGTTTTGTATGGCAGTGGGTCGGAGCGATGCGCAGATACACAGTGATACACGAAAGGCCCCCTGCTGGCGCAGAAGGCCGTGACAGCGGATTCAGTCCTCCAGCGGCTTGGGCGGCGCGGCGGGCTTGGCGGGCTTGCTCGGCTTGGCGTTGCCGTCCTTGGTCTTGGGCTCGGCTGGCGCCGCTGCCACGGGCTCTGGCGCGGTCACCGCCTGCTCGCTCGCCGGAAGCTCATCGACTGCCTTGAAGATCACTTGGGGTTCGAGTTTTTCGCCTTTGTCGTCGTCCTTGAGCACATGGCGCTCGCCGTCCTTGCCCACCAGGATCACCTTGGTGCCCTTGCTCGCCCCCAGCTTGAGTTCGCGGATCAACGCCATGGTGGTCTGCTGCTCGAGGTTCTTGTCCTCGCGCTTGCCCATCATGTTGGCGACGCTGTACAGCACCAGGCCACGCTCCTTGAACCCGGCTTGGGTAGCGGGCTCTTTCAGCGCCTCTTCCAAGCCACGCAGGGTCGGGTCGGCGGAACTCGGGGCAATGACCACCAGTGGCCTGGCCTTGCCCAGTTCCTTGGCCAGCGGGGCATCGCTGTCGGCGGCGTACAAAGGGCCGGCTACGGCGAGCAAGGTGGCGAGGGTCAGTGACCGAACGAGCATGCGCATCTCCTTGTTTTCTCGATAAACCTAAAGACTACGGATCAGGGAGAAAGATCCGGCTTGCGAGACTAAACCAGCCGGGCCAGCAGACGCTCAGGCCAACGGTAACATCCGATGTCATGCCGCACCGCACCTGCAACGACCACGCGCGACCCTCAGCAGAGCATAGCCTATTGCCTTGGCCCGCAACGCCGGTACATGGCTAGCGCTGGCCCGAAGGCCCGGGCTCGTCGGCCAATGCTGCGTTGGTCAATTTCAGCAACAACGCCCGCCGTGCCACGTCACGCTCGGTCTGTACCGCGTTCATTGCCTCAAGGTAGGAGCCTTCGGACATCGACTCGGCAGACGCCATCAAGGCCTCGACCCTGGCATGGAAATCCGCATCCAGCGCCTCGAAACGGTCGCCGTGAACATGCAGCAGGTGCTCCCGCCAGAAGTCCCGATCAACCAGCGATTGCCCCAGGCGTCCAGGCGTTTCGTAGGCAAGCACCTCATCGCGGGCATGGTCAATGCGGGCTTGGTCGAGCCCGGCAACCTCGGCGAACAACATGTCACTCGGTTGCGCGGGCAGGTCGAGGACCTCGCGCAGGCCCACACGGTAAGCCAGCACCACTTCGAGCTGGTCGGGATCCGCGCCCGCGGTGCGCCGCGCCTGATAGTCACGCTCGGCGATCCGGTCGACTTCATCCAGGCGCCACAGCTGCCGCCCCAGGCGCAGCAATGCCGACCGCTCACCACCTGAGGCGGCCTGGTTACGTGCCTGCCACACCAGCAGGCGCAGCTCGAGCGCACTGAACGTCAGCGCCGCGCTGTCCTGACAGGTAACCGGCAGCGAGGCCTGGGTAAACAGCTCATCGCGCAGCGAATCGTTATCGCATACTGCTTGCAGCAGGGCGAACACGCGCCTGGCCAGGGCTTCGCGGTGCTGTTGAAATTCCGCCGTTTGCAGCAACCGGCGCAACAGGCTGAAAAAGTCGTCGGCGTTCTCGTAGGTTTCCAGCTCATCCCACATCGACGACTGGTCGGCACGGGCCAGGCTACCGGCCGCGTCCAGCCAACGCTGCCGGGCGGCGCCAAGGCTGGTGACCTCCTCGGCGTCGGTCGGCCAGCCGTGGTCCACCCGAAAAGCCTGCAGGCGCTGCGCATCGGCTTCCCGCAGCGCGTTACCCTCCAGGCGGATACAGGCGCTGACCCATGAGGGCGCGCGGTAGAAACCTGGCCTAATGCGCTGTATGCGATTGTCGCGCAAATCGGCCAGGGTCAGCTCGAAGCGCGCCAGCAAGCCCGAGGGCAGGTCCTCAAGGCCAGTCTGGCGCAACATCAGGCGGCGCAGCCGGGGCATGTCGTTTACCGAAAAACCACGACCAAGCGGATTGTAGGAAAGGTTCAGGTACTCCAGGTGTTGGCAACGCGACAGCCGTCGGGCCTGGGCGGCATCGAGCACGATCTGGTTGCCGAACAGGTCGAGCTCGCGCAGCATCGGCAGATGCACAAGTCCCTCTGGCACGCGGACCAGCTGGTTGTTGGACAGTTCAAGGATTCGAACCTGGGAGAACGCCCGGAGAAAATCGTCGGGTACCTCGCGCACCCCGACCGCCATCAGCGAGAGTTCGCGCACGTGGGCAAAGGCAATGCCCCCGGGCAACGCCGGCAGGTTCTCGATCGACAGGTTGCGCATGGTCAACCGGTAGGTCGCCCCCAGATTGACGTGGGTGCGCAGGGTGCGGCGTTGCCAGCATGCCTGCAGGCCATTGGCGAAGCTGCGGCGCTCCGCCCGCTGCAAACGGTTGCGCGCCATGCCGCACCAGCGGTTCAAATGCGCGCTCAGGGCCTCGAGCTCCGCCCCGAGCCGGGCCAGCTCCGCCTCGACGGTGCGACCCGATTGTCGGACCTGTTCGAGCCAGGTTGCGACCTGCGCATCGTCGAACGTCGGATACAACGCGCGGACCATGGCGAACAGCCCCAGGCGCCTGGGACTGCCCTGGCCACGGCCACTCAACGGATAACCGATCCGCCCGTCGGGCAAGCGTTGCGGCGGCCGGAACCAATGCATCTCGAGTCTTTCACCAAGAACCTGCGCCAACTGTGCCCGATGCGGCCCGGCCAAGGCTCCCAGCATTGCGCGCAAGGTGGCCGCAAAGGGCTCGCCCAGCCCGCTGGCCTGGCGGTGCCCGACATCATAGGCAGCTGCCATGACGTCGAATAGATCGCCAGGTCCGCCCAGGCTTGCGCCGCCCGCCTCGAACAACTGGAAACGGCCTGCCTGATGCACCAACGACAGCTCGCGCCCGCCCTGCCCTGCGCTTTCCAGCAGCAGCGGCCCGGCGAGCGAGCCCTCATGCAGGCGCCAACGCAATCCCGCCGACGCACCAGGCAGATGCTCGCTCAACGTCAGGGCGCAACGCGCCAGGTCGCTGGTCTGTGGCACTGCCAGGTAGAACCCTTCGCACGCCCTGGCCTGGCGTATCCGCCGCACGCTGGCCCGTGCGGCTTCAGCCAGGCGCAGCGGTACACGCCCGCTGTCAATCAACGTACGCCGATCGCGTGCATGCGCCTGACGCAGCAGCGCTTCGGCCGCCAGCCGGTGCAGGCCGGGAAACTGTCTGCGCAGTTGCGCCGTACTTGGGTCGTCGACAGGTTGCCTGGCGTCATACAACGCCACGAACAACTCATTGCACCTCAGCCTGGTCAGCTCGGCCAGGCCTTCGTCATCCAAGATGCCGCCTGGCGCCAAGGCCAGCAGTTGCCGCATGGCGGGCGCATCGTCCACCGTTCGGCCTTCGGCCAGGGCGACCGCGAGACGCTCGACGCGCCCGGCGGCCTCAAGACGGATCGCCGAATCGACCCACTCGGCGTCCGGCTTCTGGCCATGCACGTGCAAGCCACGCAATTGACCAGCATCGAGGTCGTGCGCCGCCATCAGCAGGTCTACCTGCCGATCATCGAGCCGCGAAAACAGGCCTCCCATTCGCCGGACCAGGTAGGGCACACCGTCCCAATGCAGCGGTTGCTCACACCACAGCCGCCAGGCGCCCGCGCCGTTGTGCACCAATCGCGGGCCATGCCCGCCATGCGTTGCCAGGCACCAGCTGTCATCGGGCCGCTGCCGAACCGGATAGTGATGGCCGTCCATCTCGACCCAACGTTGCTGGCCAAGCCGGTAGATGCCCGCTTCGTCCCGCATTGCCAGAACGGGCGGCGCGCCCGTACGGTAACGCGTCACATCCGGTTGCCATAGTTTGTGGCTGCCGTCATCCAACTGCACTGGGATGAGGCCATCGACCCAGGTCGAACGGCTCCATGCCCGCTGCGCCACGCGGATGCCAGCGGCGGTGGCCGCCAGCATCGCCAGGTCGGTGGCGACGTTCAGCAGGTGCTCCAGCGCTTCCCCGCCGTCGCCCTCATGCCACGCCTCGACCCCGTGAAACACCTCGCCGAGCAATTGCCAGGCGGTGATCGCCAGCAGGGCGACGCCGAGTGCCGGCACAAAGAATCCGGCCAGGTTCAACAACGCCCAGCCTTCGACAGCCAGGCGCCGGTCATGCTCGGCCTGGACTTGCTGGTCGAGCTGCGCGGTGGGCACTGCGATCATCGCCGCGTCGTCTTTGATCTGGGCGATGCGCGCAGCCGCCAGGGTGTCGAACAGGGGTAGCGCATAATCCTCCAGGCGTTCCTCCAGGTCGATGTTGGCCAAGTCCGACAAGCCGCGATAGCCATCGTCCACCTGTGAGAAAAAAGCCAAGCTGACGCGACGGCGGACGAAGCGGCTGAAAAATAGCTGGTACGACGGCGTTCTGAGGCGTTTGCCCAGATGGTTGGCAAAATGGCGGATGCTGGGGAACACCTGCCATGGCGCTTCTGGTTCGCCGGGGATATGCACCAGGACCTTGGCGCTGCTCGTATAGATCGGGCTGTAGCGTTCATCGCGCACATCGAGCACCACGATCTGCTCGATCCTGCAGCCCAGCAGGCTCAAACGCCTGACTCGCAGCGGGTGCTCCCCCAGTTTCAAGCCACCCTTCAAGTTGCACAACCGCACCAGCAAACGGTGCTCGTCGGTGCCGAGCATGCCCTTGATATGCGCCACGTGAGCGTCGGCCAACATGCTGTGACGACTGGCCCGCGCCATCAGTGAAAGCAGCGATGTTCGGCGCTGCGGATCGTCCGAGGTCTTGTCGTCCGCCTGCAGTATCGAATCCAGATAATGTTGGTAACGCCCGCCCAGGTCCAGCTTGCGGCACAAGGCCGCGAAGCGCGTCGCCGAAGGTAGCGTTCGCTCGCTTGGTTGTGGCTGCACCAGCCGATTACCTGCGAGCTGCCCGCCCGGCAAGGCTTCGCTTTCGCTGAAGTTGCGCAGCGCCGCCTCGAGCAGCGGGCGCTCGGTATAGATCGGCTGGGTGACGGGATAGCCGATCGGCTGAGCCGTCACCACCGGCTCGCGATGCCCCCAGCGCAGGCGTAGGCTGCGGGCGTCCAGGCCTGCGCCGAAGGTGTCGTCCAACGCCCACTGCAAACGCGTTGCGGCAAACTGTTCGACGCTTTGCAGCCCAGCCAGTACCTCACGCACGCGTGCATTGAAGTACAAGCTGGGCACCAGCGCCTCGCCGAGGGCATGCAACTGCTCGACACTGGCGCCTCGCAGCCATTCGGGCAAACGTGCCGCGATGAGTGTGTCCTGGTAAGCCGCGACGTCATTCGCTGTCGTATTGCCGTCCTGGTTGCTGTTCATGCGCCTGCTCCTGCTGAGAAAAGCGCAGGCTAGGCCACCTGCTTCCCAAGGCGGCGGTGCACAGATAGCGCCCGCTATCGAACGAAACGGTTGCGCCAGCACAGACATCATTCAGACGAAGACCTCAACTTCTTCACCCCGGCCGTCCAGGGCGCGACGTGTCAGGTCGAGCAAGGTGTCGCGCTCGGCCTGCGCGCGCTGAGCCTGGATCTGGCCGATCCGTTCGATTCGGGTGGCCTCAGCCATTTCGTGGTCAGCCATCAAGGCCTCGAGCTGGCGATGAAACGGCGCATTCAACGCCTCGAAGCGCTGTGCGTGGCGGTGTAGTAAATAAGTGCGCCAGAAATCCCGCTCGACCAGCGAGTAGGCGAGCTGCTCGCTGCTTTCGGCCTCCTGCACTCGCGCGAGGGCCTGCTCGACTTCGTGCGGACCGACACCGGACAGGCTGCCGAACAACATCTCCTGGGTCTGGACCGGCAGGTCCAGTTGCTTGCGCAGCGCCAGGCGATAGGCCAGCAGCACTTCGATATCGTCCGCGCGTTCACCACTGGACCGCCTGGCCCGTACATCCTCCAGGGCTATGCGATCGACCGCGTCCAGGCGCCACAACTGGCGTCCCAGGCGCAACAGGGTTTGCTCGCGCCCACCGTCCACCACGCCCTGTTCCGCCCGCCAGACCAGGACCCGCAGTTCGAGGTCGGTAAAGCGCAGGGCCACACTGTCGTGACAGGTCAAGGCGCTGGCACTGGCCAGCAACTCCTGGCGCAGCGTCGGTTGCTCCTCCATGACCTGCAGCATCTCCAGCACGCGGCGGGCCAGATCGCGGGCGCCGGCTGGGCTGGCGAAATCGGCGGTGTGGGTGAGCGCATGCAGCAGCGAAAAGAATGCGCCGGCTTCATCGTGAGCCTCCACCAGCGCCCAGATCGCCCCCAGGTCGTTGCGGTGGCGGCTATCGATGGCATCGAGCCAGCGCAGGCGGGGCACCACCACCTGCGCCACCGGCTGCTCCATGGGAATGGGCGCGGCCAACGCCTGGCGCAGCCGCTGCTGCTGGCCCGCGCTCAATGGGTTGCCCTGCAACCAGACCCGGCCTTCGCTCCAAGGCCTGGACCTGTAGAAACCCGGGGGCAACGCCGTGAGCATGTTGTCACGCAAGTCGAGGGTATGCAGACGTGGGCAGCTCATCACGCCGCGCGGCAGCTCTCGTAACCGAGCGCTGCCAAGGCGCAGCTCGACCAGTTCGCCCATGCCGGATACCGGAAAACTCCTGCCCAATGGATTGAACGACAGGTTGAGGTAGCGCATTGCGCTGCAGCCTGCGAGGTTGGCGGCATCGGCGGCACTGAGCGTGATCTGGTTGTTGAACAGGTCCAGGCACTCCAGGTGCCGCAAGCGCGTCAGCATGCCTGGCAGGCGCGTCAGACGGTTGCCAGGCAACTCCAGCACCCGGACATTGGGAAACGCGCGCAAGAAACCATCCGGAATGCTGTCGAGCTCCATGCCGCGCATGGACAGCACCACGACCCGGTTGATCCTGATGCCCTCGGGCAGTTCCGGCAACTCGCCGGGCCTGGCTCCCATCTGGCTCCACCACAGCTCGGTGATGGGCGTCTCGTCGATCAGTTCCTCGGCGACACTGCGCTGCCAGCAGTTGATCAAGGCCTCGGTGAAGTAATCGCGCTGATCACGATCATCACCACGCGGCGCCCGCCGCGTCCATCGGCGCAGGTGGTCGCCGAGCTGTTCGCTTTGCCGGCGGATGCGTTCGAGGACAAGTTCGATCGGTTGACCCGAGGCCTGCACGCCTTGCAGCAAGGCGTCGATTCTCGACTGGTCGAGCTCCGGGAACAGGCCATGCACCCGGTCGACCAGGGCCCGAGGCCGTCCGCGCCGTCCGGCCAGGCGCGGCAAGCGGCCGCTCAACGGGTAGCCGACCCGGCCGTCTAAAGTGCGCAGCGGTGGACGGAACCAGGCCTGCTGGTCGCCTAGCAGGCGCTCCACCTCGGCGCGGCGTTCGAAAGCCAACCGCGCCAGATCCCGGCGCAATTCGTCAGCCGGCACATCGAGTACCCGGGACATGACTTCGAACAATTCACCCGGCGTCTGTGCAGCGTTGCCTTGACCGTCGAGCAACAGGAACGCCCCGTGGTCGTGCACCAGGTCAACGCGGCGAATACCCTGCCCTGCCTGCGCCAACAGCGGCCCTTGCGCGTGCCCCTCGAGCAGATGCCAGCGGATGTTTGCCGCCGCCCCTTGCCTATCCTCCAGCAGGCCGATCGCAACACGCGCCAGATCACTGCCTTGCGGCGTGTCATGGCGCAGCGCCTCCAGCACCCTGGCGACCCGGGCATGGCGGACGCCCTCCCGCGCCGCCTCGGCAAGGCGCAACGGGACCCTGCCGGTTGCCTGTAGCCGCCGCAGGTCGGCCACGTCAGCACGCTGCAAAAGCGCCTGCGCAACCCTGGCCGGCAACCGTGGGAACAGGCGGCGCAACCGCGCGCTGGCTGCCGTGTCGCTGTCCTGGATGCTGGCATAGACTTCGCCAAACAGCGCCCGGCGACCTGCCCGGACGTGGTCGGCCAGCACCTGCGCAGGCAGCGCCTGAGCGCCGGGCAAGCGCCGCGCATGCTGCAGCAGGCTGGTGTCATCGACCGTTCCCGCCAACCGCAATTGATCTATCAGGTGCTGTATCCGTTGTTCCAGCAGCAGCCGCTGTACGGTGTCCACCAGGCCCGCCTCGGGCACCTGATTGTGCATGTGCAATGCTCTGAGCACGTCAGCCTCCAGTCCGTGAATGCTCATCGCGGTTTGCATGCGCGGCGCGTCGAGCTCACTGAAGCGGCCGCCCAGGCGGCGGAACATGGCCTGGGGATCGGCCCATTCCCAGGGCCGCTCGCTTTCCAGTCGCCAGGCGCCGGCACCGTTGCCGCACAGCGGCGGCCCGAAAGCATCGCGGGGCGCCAGCTGCCATTGCGCCTCGCATTCGCGCTGGCGCACCGGATAGTAGTGCTGGTCCAGTTCGAGCCAGTCCTGCCCGGCGTAGCGGCGCAAGCCCAGCACGTCGGGCGCCACTCTGTCAGGCGGTACTGCGCCGCGAAACGGCGCCAGTTCTTGGTGCCAGAGCTTCTCTTCTCCGTTTTCCAGACGCGCCGGTGACAGGCTGTCGACAAATGCACTGCGGCGCCATGCCTGGCGTGCCGCACCGATGCCAACCACGGTACCCGCCGCCACACCGACACCCATCGCTACATGCCCCAGGTGGTCGAGGGCTGCCTTGGTATCACCGTCGTGCCATTGCTCCACGCCGTGGAACACCTCCGCCAGCAGCTCCCAGGCCAACGTGCCCAGCAGTGCCGCGCCAATCGCCGGCACGAACAGGCCAGCCAGCCCCAGCAGTGTCCAGCCTTCGGCTGCCAGCCGTTGTTCATGGGCCAGCTGTTCGTCGCGATCGAGCCTTTCCACCGGCGGGATGATGGCCGCGGCGTCATCCTTGATCTGGCGGATACGCGCCGCTGCCAGGTGCTCGAACAACGGCGTGGGGTAGGCAGACATATGCTCATCGAGCTCCCGGGTCGCCCAGGTCGCGACATCACGGTACAGCGCGACAACGCTGGAAAAAAACCGCTGGCTGTCACGCCGGCGTACGAAGCGCGCGAAGAACCTCAGGTAGCCGGCGTCGCGCAAGCGCTGGCCCAGCCGCTGGCGGGCAAATCCCTGCAGGTCGTCGTGGACACTCCAGGGGCCATGGGGGTCGCCGGGAATGTAGACCAGTACCCGCTTGCTGACATTGCGCAGCAAACCTCCGTCGATCACATCGAACACGATGACCTGCTCAAGATCGCAGCCCAGCAGTCGCAAGCGCTTGGCCACCACCGCAGCCCCCTCCAGCGTCCCCAGCTGGCCCTGGTCGCACAGCCTGCGCAGCAGATCCAGCTCTCCGGCGTCGAGGACGCCATCGGCGTGCGCCTTGTAGGCGTCGCCCAACAGGGTGCAACGTTGCAGCTGTGCCAACCAGTTACCGACGTTATCGGCCTGCGTCATAACTGTCGGGCCCGAGCCGAAGACGCTCTCCAGGTGCTGCTGGTACTGGGCGCCCAGGTCGAGCGCCCGGCAAAAACGCGCGAAACGGTACGCACTAGGTGTCACAAGCCGTACTCCGTGACTATCGAGCAGGCCATTGCCACGCAACTGCCCCCGCGCTGTCGCCTGTTCAGGGGTGAAGTTGCGCAGCACGGCTTCCATCAGCGGCACCTGTACATACTCGATGACCGACACTGGGGTCCGGGTGGCGAACAGCTGCCCACGCAGCGGTACAGCATCCCCCTGGCGAAATTGCAGGGCGGCGATGTCATGCTCGGCGCCGAATCGCCTGCCGAAGGCTTCCCGCAAGGCTGTCTCGGCAAACACATCGATGCGCTTGAGCGATGCCAGGTGTGTCTGCAGGCGTTGGCGGCACTCCAGGCTGGTCTTGAGCGCATCGCACAAGCCAACCCGCTGACCGGCGTCGAGCCTGGCGATCCAGGGGGGCAGGCGCCTGGCGATCAGGCCATCCTGGAAAGCCTGTTCGAACGCCAGGGTGGCCAAAGGCGCAGCGGGTGCAGCAGAAACGTCGGATGTCATGGCATATCTCCGAAAAAGGAGACAGCAGCCTGAGGCTACGCGCGTCCGAACGACGGCTACCGGGCTACCACCCGTTCAGAACAACGGCAGCTGGCGGTCGACCAGCGTCGCGAAATCATCGCCCACGAATGGCAGGATCGCATCGGCCACCGGTTGCAGTTGCCGGCAAAGGTAGTGCTGATGGTCGATGGGTGAAACCCGGTTTTCCAAGGGCTCGGGGCCTGCGGTGGTGATCACGTAGCGGATCCAGCCGCCGCGCTGGTACTGCGTGGGGCGGCCAAGGGTACTGTTGTACGCGTCGGCCAGGCGGGCGGCGCGTACATGGGGCGGTACATTGCGCTGATAGTCGGCCAGTGGCCTGCGCAAGCGCTTGCGGTATATCAGCAGGTCATCCTGTTCGCCGGCCAGGGTACGGTGCACGTAGTCGCGCACATAGTCCCGGTAAGGCTGGCCACGGAAGATCCGACCATACAGCTCCTGCTGGAACTGCCGGGCCAGCGGCGACCAGTCCGTGCGTACCGACTCCAGGCCTTTGAACACCATCTCGTCGCCGCCCCGTGGATGCTGCACGAGGCCGGCGTAGCGTTTCTTGCTGCCCTCCTCGGTGCCACGGATGGTCGGCATCAGGAAGCGCCGGTAATGGGTTTCGAACTGCAGCTCCAAGGCGCTTTCCAGCCCCATCGTTTCGCCCAGATGCTGGCGCCACCATTGGTTGACCTCGTCCACCAGCGTCCGGCCGATGCGTGCCGCAGCCTGCTCGTCATGGGCGTGCTTGAGCCAGACGAAGGTGGAGTCGGTGTCGCCGTAGATCACATCGTAACCTCGGGCTTCGACCAACGCGCGGGTCTGGCGCATGATCTGGTGCCCACGCATGGTGATCGACGATGCCAGGCGTGGGTCGAAAAAGCGGCAACCGCTGGAACCAAGCACCCCATAGAAGGCATTCATGATTATCTTCAGGGCTTGCGAAAGCGGTGCGTTGCCGGCGTGCTTGGCGGCTTCGCGCCCTTGCCATACACGCTCGACGATGGCTGGCAGGCAATGTTCGGTGCGCGAAAAGCGCCCGCCGCGAAAGCCTTCCACCGAATGCGCGTCGTCAGGCCTGTGCAAGCCTTCGATCAAGCCCACCGGGTCGATCAGGAAGGTGCGAATGATCGAGGGGTACAGGCTCTTGTAGTCGAGCACCAGCACCGAGTCGTACAGCCCCGGCCGCGAGTCCATGACGAAGCCGCCGGGGCTGGCTTCGTCCGGGCGGCTGCCGAGGCTGGGGGCCACATAGCCCAGGCGGTGCATGTGCGGGATGTACAGATGACAGAACGCGGCCACCGAGCCGCCACTGCGGTCCACCGCCAGGCCGGTGACCGATGAGCGTTCGAGCAGGAACTCCAGCAGCCGGGTATGGGCGAAGATCCGCGTGACCAGTTCGCAATCCTTGAGGTTGTAACGGGCCAGGGCCGGCTTGTCCTCGGCGAACCGGCGGTTGATCTCATCCATGCGTTGGTACGGCGTGTCGATGTCCTTGCCCTCGCCCAGCAATTGCTGCGCGACGCTTTCCAGGCTGAACGAGGGGAAGCTCCAGGTCGCCGAGCGCAAGGCCTCGATACCGTCGATCAACAACCGGCCCGGCGCCTCGGCGAAGAAATGGCTGCGGCTGCCGTGCTCGCGCAAGTGCATCGGCGCGCCGTCGCGGCCGAGGCACAGCGGCACATTCAGGCGCTGGGCATGGTCGTGCAGCAGGCGCAGGTCGAACTGCACCAGGTTCCAGCCGATGATCGCATCGGGGTCGTGGCGGGCCAGCCACTGGTTGAGGCAAGTGATCAGTTCGCCGCGGTCGCTGCAGTAATGCAAGTCGAAGTCCACCTCTGCGGCCTCGCCGTTGGCCGGCCCGAGCATATAGACCTGGCGTTGGTCGCAGCCTTCCAGGGCGATGCTGTAAAGCTCGCCACGCTCGCTGGTCTCGATATCCAGCGACACCAGGCGCAAGGCCGGGCGATAGTCGGGGTCGGGCTTGAGCTGGGCATCGAGCAAGGTGCCCTGGTCGTCGGCACGGCCATCGAAACGCACCGGCGCGGTGATGAAGCGCTCCATCAGGTAGCGCTCCGGCGGACGGATATCGGCTTCGAACACCTCGATGCCGGCACCGCGCAGGCGTTTTTCCAGGGCGATCAACTGGCGATGCTGGCGGCAGTACAGGCCCACGACCGGGCGCAGGTCGAAATCGCGCAGTTGCAGCGGTTTGAGTTCGACCCCTTGCTCGTCGGCCAGCAGCAAGCGGGCGTGTTCGGCCTGGGCGGCGGGCAGGAAAGCCACCGAGGGCTGCGGGGCCAGGCGCACGCGCCGGGGCCCCTGGTCGGTGGCCAGCCAGAACTCCACGCAGGTGCCTTCGGGCGTGTCATGCCAGTGGCGGGTCAGGACGAAGCCTTGTTGCAACGGCACTGCGGGGACCTCGGATCGCTTCTCTCACAGGTGCGGATTGTACCGTTCCTCCGGGCATAAATGGATGTTTCCAGGTCTGGCACTATCGCGGGGCAAGCCCGCTCCCACGTTTTGGACTGCCCCCAAGAAGTTGGACACCAATCCGACCCTTGGCAAGCAGTCCATTTGAATACAAGGTTCCACGCTAGAGCCCAGGCCAATGCGTGGGAGCGGGCTTGCCCCGCGATTGCGCCCGGTCAGGCTAACGTGCGCCCGCCACAAACCCAGCCCGTCGACCGCCGAACACCAGCAGCCAGGCCAGTGCCACCAGCCCCAGCACCACCGCGCCAAACGCCCCGACCCCGGCGCCCACCAGCAACAGCCCGCCGATGATGCCCCCCAGGGCGATGGCGCTGTTCCACACCGTCACCAGCATCGACTGCGCCACGTCGCCGCCCTCGCCCGCCGCATCGGCGCAGGCCGTTTGCAGCAGCGTCGGCGCGCCGCCGTAGGTCAGCCCCCACAGCGCCACGCTGACATGCACCAGCCAGGGTGCGCCTTGCACCTGCCCCAAGGCCAGGGTCGCCAGGGCGAAGCCGGCCAGGCACAACAGCACCAATCCGCGCAGATGCCGATCGACCCCCAGGCCGACCAGGGCGATGCCGGCCAGCGAGGCCAGGCCGAAGGTCATCAGCACCTGGCCCACCGCGTCGGCCATGCCCGCCGCGGCGAGCAGCGGCACGATGTAGGTGTAGAGAATGTTATGGCCAAGTATCCACGCCAGGATCACCAGCAGCACCCGCGCCACACCCGGGGTGCGCAACACCGCCAGGGCCGCAGGGCGCTTGCCCGCAGCCTGGCCGGGAAAGTCCGGCACTGCCCGCACCACCCAGGCGGCCAGCAGCAATGCGGCCAGGGTCACCATCACGAAGGTGGCCCGCCATCCCATCAATGCCCCCAGCCAGGTACCGATGGGCAAGCCCAGCGACAAGGCGATGGGCTGCCCCAGCATCGCCACTGCCATGGCCTTGCCCTGCTGGGCCGGTGCCACCATGCGCCGCGCATGGCCGGCGATCAGGCCCCAGGCCAGGCCGGCGGCGGCACCGGTACAAAAACGCAGGAACAAGGTGAGCGTGTTGTCCGAGGACAATGCAGTCAGCCCGTTGAACAGGATGAAGCCGCCAATGGCCAGCAGCAGCAGTGCCCGGCGGCGCCACCAGCCTTGGGTCAGGGTCACCAGCGGGATGGCCGTGAGCAACGAACCCAAGGCGTAGGCCGTGACCCATTGCCCGGCCATGGCCTGGCTGATCTGCATGCCGTCGGCGATCTGGTCGAGCAGACCGGCCGGCAGCGTCTCGCTGAGGATGGCGATGAAGCCGGTCAGGGCCAGCGCCAGCAAGCCACTCAGGGGCAGGCGCGCGGCACTGGCGGGGGATGCGCCGGCACAGGCCGCCGAGGAAGGTGAATGCATGATGGTCTCCGGTTTGTCGAACAGGCAGGCATCTTGCGCCGCTGGGGTATTGCGGAAAAAGCCGGGTACAATTCCGCTCAGTCAGGACACCAACGTCCGCAATCGGAGCACAGCATGGACAGCCTCAGTGGCTTCATGGTCTTCATTCGGGTCGCCGAAGCCCGCAGCTTCGTCGCCGCCGGCCAATCGCTGGGGATCAGCGCGTCAGCCGTAGGCAAACGCGTGGCCCGGCTGGAAGAGAAACTGGGAGTGCGCCTGTTCCACCGCAGCACGCGCAGCATCACCCTGACCGCCGAGGGCACGCTGTTCCTCGAGCGCAGCCGGCGCATCCTGGCCGAGATCGAGGCCACCGAGCAGGCACTTTCCCAGGCCAGCGGCGCGCCGCGCGGGCGCCTGCGGGTGAGCCTGCCGCAGGTGACCGGGTTGGTGATGCCGGCGCTGGCCGAGTTCATGGCACGCTATCCGGAGATCGAACTGGACCTGGACTTCAGCGACCGCATGGTGGATATCGTCGGCGAGGGTTTCGACGTGGTGATGCGCGGCGGCCAGCCGCTGGATTCAAGGCTGAACGCCAAGTTCCTCGGGCACTTCCAGCATCGCCTGGTGGCCTCCCCCGAGTACCTGCGCGAACGCGGCACGCCGCAGCACCCCCGCGAGCTCGGCGGGCACAGCTGCCTGCACTATCGTTTCCCCAGCAGCGGCAAGCTGGAAACCTGGCCGCTGCGCCGGGAACACCCCGAGCAGGACTACGCCATTCCCATCTCGATGGTCTGCAACCATGTCGAGACGCGCATCTGCTTCGCCCTCAACCACCGTGGCATCACCTGCCTGCCGGACTTCAGCGTGCGCCGGGAGCTGGCGGCCGGCAGCCTGGTCAGCGTGCTCGACCCCTTCATGGAGCGGCGCGGCAGCT
>Ga0209370_1001386_pt1 | contig 21725 bp, 21 predicted proteins | sample AgamicAtPrz_FD_187164 | JGI IMG/M metagenome (GOLD analysis project Ga0209370, IMG submission 187164) | Agave microbial communities from Guanajuato, Mexico - At.P.rz (SPAdes) (version 2) | ecosystem: Host-associated > Plants > Phyllosphere > Phylloplane/Leaf | place: Guanajuato, Mexico... | reverse complement strand
ACGCCCCAGCAATTGCGCGGCCAGCAGCGGCGACTCGTCGTGCCAGTACCAGTTGCCGATGTCGAAGGTCATGCCCGGCGCCACGCCTTGCGCCTGGGCCTCGCGGAAAAACTTCAGCAAGGTCTGCAGCCGCCCACCGTATGGCGTCTGGTCGTTTTCCACGTACAGCGCCGTCTTGTGCTGCAACAGGGGCGCCAGCGCCGGTAAATCGCAGCCATCCCGGTAATGACCCAGCGACACCTTGAGCGCCACCGAACCGATGTCATGCGCCAGCTGCAGGCGCTGGGCAACAGCAGGCTCCAGGCTGCCGTCCTCGCGCCACAGTTCCAGTGGCGTGGAGTAGAGACTCTGCAGGCCATGCTCGGCGGCCAGGTTGGCCAGGCTTACAGCGTCTGGCGCGGCGTCGAACAGTTCCTCGCGCCACTCCACCCGCCGCGCGCCCGCCGCAGCCAGCAACGGCAGGTAGCTGGCCTGGCCCAAGCGCCTCACGGCATCGGCACCGAAACTCGACAAGCTGATGGAGACAGTGTGCGTGCGCATCGTGGTAGTCCTTGTTCTTGTGGATGAAACCGGTTTCATTTTTTCCCGGCAACAACGGCGTCCGGGACGCCGTCAGTGCTGGGATCGGGTAGAGCCTCGCGCAATGAGCTGCGCGCGCAGATCCAGGCGGCGGGCCGGCAGAGGGCTGCCTTGCAGGCGCTCCAGCAGGCACTGGAATGCCGCCGCGCCGATGCGCCCGGTGGGTTGCGCCAATGCGCTGATGCCATCGCCCACCAGCGGGTACCAGTCCAGGTCGTCCAGAGCCAGCAGGCCCAGGTCCTGGAACAGTGGCCCGCCCCTGGCGTGCAGCACCCGCACCAGCTCCAGGGTGGCGACACCATTGCAACTGAACAGCGCCTGCGGGCCGTGCCCTGCCCCGGCGATGAAAGCGCCCAGCTGCCCGGCGAGGCCCGGCCCCACCTCCAGCACCTGCCCGCGCAACCCACGGCGCCTGGCGATGGAGGCCTGGAAGGCATCCACGCGCTCCTGCCGCGAGCTGGTGCCATCGAGTGGCTCGGTGACGGCGAGGATGTCGCGATAACCGTTGTGTTCAAGGTGATCGAGCGCCTGCTCGACGGCGTCGCTGTTGTCCAGGCCCACCAGATCGACCGGCAGGCCCGCCAGTTGCCGGTCGACCAGCACCATGGGCAGGTCGCGAGCCAGGCTGGCCAGTTCCCCGGCGCGGTGGCCCAGGGTGTTCACGATCAGACCGTCGACGTTGTATGCCTGCAGGGCCTGCAGCTGACTGCGCTCCTGGGCGTCGTCACAGTCGGTGTTGCACACCACCAGGCTGTAGCCGTGCTGGCGACAGGCCGTCTCGACAGCGTGCATCACCGCCACGGAATAAGGGTTGCGGATATCCGCCAGGAGCATGCCGACCAGCCCGGTGCGGCCGCGCTTGAGGGCACTGGCCATGCGATTGGGACGATAGCCCAGGCGCTTGACGACAGCTTCGATCCGCTGCGCGGTTGCCTCGGCGAGCAGTTGCCGATCCTCGCCCATATAGCGCGAGACGGTTGCCTTGGAGACGCCGGCCGCCTTGGCGACCTCGCTGATAGTGACCCGCCCACGGACGGGAACTGCGTCGTTATCCACCCCTGAGCCCTTCTTGTAGGTGTTTGTGCAGGGTTGATGAAACCGGTTTCAATGAAATCAGGGATGGCCCATGCCGTCAAGTGACGGGTTTTGTGCCAAAGCAGGTGGATGCGCTGCCAAACCGCCTCTCCTGCCCTGTACCCCGGCGTTCGGAACGGTATGGTGACGCTTCGGACTTCGCTCGCCCGCTCTGGAGATCGCCATGACCGCACTGTTTCGTATCAGCCTGGTGTTACTGCTCGCCGGCATGGGGATGGGGGATATAGTGGTGGCCAGTATCGGACTGCTGGGCTTGTGCGCAGGAGCCGTGGTGCTCAGCATTCGCCAGGATCAAGGTGTCCACGCAAGCAGAGAATCAGAATTCATCGCCTAGTCCTGGCGCCGGGTATCTCCTCCTGCTCACATGAAGGAAACTTCATGATCGACGCAGCGCCCTTGCCTACGGGCCAGGCCACTACCTGGCGCGCGCAGGGCGCTGCCCCCTGCCTTGAGCCTTACGGCCTGCCCGCGTAGCATCGCCGCCCCACCCGCCTCTTTCCTGCTCCCATGCCGCAACCGATTCCCCTCAAGGACCACGACAAGGAAAAGAACCTGGTCAACCGCCGACTGCTGGCCTGCGCTCTGCTTGTGCTCGGCCTGGTGGCGGTGCTGGTAGGTCGTCTCTACGTGCTCCAGGTGCTGCAGCACGACCAGCAGTCGGCGGTGTCGGAAAACAACCGCGTGCACGTGCTGCCGATCCCGCCTGAACGCGGCCTGATCTATGACCGCAACGGCGTGGTGCTGGCCGACAACAAACCCAGCTTCAACCTGACCATGACCCGCGAGCGGGCCGGCGACTCGAAGAAGGTCCTCGACAACCTGGCGCAAGTCCTGGGACTGTCCGAAGACGATCGCCAGCAGTTCGACAAGGACCTGCGCCGCGGCCGCAAGCCGTTCGAGCCGGTGACCCTGCTGGTCGGCCTGAGCGAGGAACAGATCGCCCTGATCGCGGTCAACCAGTTCCGCCTGCCGGGGCTGGAGGTGGAGCCGCAGTTCATCCGCGAGTACCCCTTGGCAGAGCACTTCGCCCATTCGGTCGGCTACGTCGGACGCATCAACGAGAAGGAAGCCAGGAGCCTCGACAGCACCGCCTACCGCGGCACCCAGTCCATCGGCAAGACCGGTATCGAGCGCTTCTACGAGGACCAGCTGCACGGCCAGGTGGGCTACGAGGAAGTCGAGACCAACGCCCAGGGCCGGGTGATGCGTGTGCTCAATCATCACGACCCGGTGCCGGGCAAGGACATCGTGCTGAGCCTCGATGCCCACCTGCAGCAAGCCGCCGAGAAGGCCCTTGGCGATCGGAGGGGCGCGGTGGTGGTGCTCGACCCGGCCAACGGCGACGTGCTGGCGATGGTCAGCAACCCGGCGTTCGACCCCAACCTGTTCGTCAAGGGCATCAGCTTCAAGCAGTACGCCGCCCTGCGCGACTCCATCGACCGGCCACTGTTCAACCGCGTGCTGCGCGGACTGTACGCCCCAGGCTCGACGGTCAAGCCCGAGGTGGCCATCGCCGGCCTCGACAGCGGTGTGATCACCCCCGGCAGCCGGGTGTTCGACCCGGGCTACTACGAGCTGCCCAACTATGAGCACAAGTACCGCAACTGGAACCGGACAGGCGATGGCTGGGTGGACATGTACAGCGCGATCATGCGTTCCAACGACACCTACTTCTACGACCTGGCGCATAAGCTCGGCATCGACCGCCTGCACGACTACATGGCCGAGTTCGGTCTGGGCCAGAAGGTCTCGCTGGACATGTTCGAGGAAGCGCCGGGGCTGATGCCGTCCCAGGCGTGGAAACGCGCCACCCGGCGCCAGGCCTGGTTCCCCGGCGAAACGCTGATTCTCGGCATTGGCCAGGGCTACATGCAGGTGACCCCGCTGCAGCTGGCCCAGGCCACCAGCCTGCTGGCCAGCAAGGGCGTGTGGCACCGCCCGCACCTGGCCCTGACCATCGGTGGCCAGGCGCCGGTCGACCCGCATCCGATGGCGGACATCGTGCTGCACGACAAGCATGCTTGGGACCAGGTCAGCCAGGGCATGCAGATGGTCATGCACGACCCGCGCGGCATCGCCCGCGCATCCGCCGCCGGCGCCCAGTACCGCATCGCCGGCAAGAGCGGCACCGCGCAGGTGGTGGCGATCAAGCAGGGTGAGCGCTACAACCGCAACAAGACCCTCGAGCGCCACCGCGACAATGCCCTGTTCGTCGGTTTTGCCCCGGCCGATCACCCGGCGCTGGTGGTGGCGGTGATGATCGAGAACGGCGAGGCCGGTGGCCGGGTCGCGGGGCCGGTGGTGCGCGAGGTGATGGATGCGTATCTGCTGGATGAGCAGGGGCATTTGAAAGAGCGGTATGCCGGAGTGCAGCAGCCCAGGAACATCCCGCACAGCTAGGGTCGCGTTACCTCAACCAGCGGCTTTCGGCATCAGGTCATAGGGGTGTTTCCATCCTGGCATATCCTGGATTCGCTGCTTCCAGGCCTCGATATGCCGGAACTCGGCTATCGCCAGGCCGGTGTCCTCTGGCATGTACACATACCCTGCGAGGGACAGATCAGCGATGGTCAGCCGGCCACCCACCATGAACGGTGTCTTCGTCAGGTGCGCATCGACGATCTGGTAGGCCGCCCTGGCCCGCTCGCGCAGGAAGCGGGTGACGTCCGACTCGCCCATCTGCTTCAGGCAGTAGATGAAGCGCAACGCCGCGTAGTAGCTGGTGAACTTGTGGTTGTCGAACAGCATCCAGCGCCAGATCTCGCGCTTTTCGTGATCGTCACGCGGACCGAACTGGCCGCTGCGCTCGGCCAGGTAATCGAGGATCAGCGCCGATTGGGTAAGTTTCTCGCCGGCATGTATCAGCACCGGCACCTCCCCTTGCTCGTTGACCGCATCACGCCACTCCTGCCCGCGGGTCTGGCCATGGAAGAAGTCGACGAACACCGGCGCCCAGTCCTGGCCGGTGAGTTCCAGCATCAACGCGGCCTTGTAGGCGTTTCCCGACTCGGCAAAGCAGTGCAGCGTGTATTCGGCCATGGCATCCGGTTCCTTTGATTGGCAAGCCTGCAGGACAGCGAGCAAATCATGGGCAAAGCCCGAGGTCAATGTGGGAAAACTGAGCCGACGCTGGCAACTGCTCAGTTCGAACGCATCAGCACATACGCCTCACCGCCCTTGCGGTCATGGTGCAGGATGAACGTCTCGCCCTGAATGCGCAGCTTGGTCGGCACGCTGGCGGCCAGCGGCGTTTGCGAATAAGGCTTGGCCGCAGCCAGCAGTTGCCCGGTGAGGCTGTCGTCCTGCTGATTCGGGGTGGTGATCACGCATTCCTTGGCAGACAACTGCACCGCCAGGCTCTTGTCGGCGCTGAAGCCCATGCGCATGAAGCCCATGTCCTGCAACTCGACGATGCCGGCGCGGGTAGCGGCCTCGGCCGCGCCGTCGAAGCTTGGCGCGGTCTTCAGGCAGACAGCGGCAAATGCCTCGATGGCCTTGGAGTGAGGTTGGACGGCAGCGTCAGGGGTCGAGGGTGATTGGGCACAACCGGCCATGAACAAAAGGCTGGAGACAGCAAGAGTACGAACTAGCACGAAGAGAAATCCTTTCAACAGTCAAACGCGCGACCAGCGGTCGCATCGGGGATGCCATCTTAGGACATTTCGCCGGGGGGCGCTGCGTGCTCCATGCGATTGAAACGATGTGGCGAGGAACTCCTGACGCCCGACGCCGCTCTTATGAACATGCAGTAACACCCTTGGGCATCACCTTCCCGGAGGACTCGCCATGCGCCATTTACTGCTCGTTCCCTCGCTGCTGCTCCTGCTCCCTGCCGGTGCCGCCCTGGCCCGCGTCGATGCCGGGGACGTCGCCACCTCGGCGGGGGTCTCCGCCTCGCTGTACTCGACCTTCAAGGACGACAAACGGATCATCCCGGCCCGCGACGAGCTGTCGGCCTTCGTCGCCAGCGGCGGTGCCATTCGCGGGGCCTATCTGGAAGCGGCGCTAGCCCAGGTGCGCCAGGCCAATCCAGGACTGCAGGCCAGTGACGAAGAGCTGGCCCAGGCGTTGCTGTCTCAGGATGACCGATTGGCGGATCATTGACGGACGAGGGCGACCTGGCGCCGCTTGCGCGGCGCCAGTGATCAGCCCGCCCGGTTGGTCACGCCGAACGGGATATGCACCGACGGCACCACCGTGCTGGTGCTCTTCAGGTGCCCCGACTGGTCATCGAAGAAGATGTGCGGCTTGAGCACCTGCAATACCCTGCGCTTCTCGATGCCGCCCAGGAAGAACGCGTCGTTGGCCATCACCCCCCAGCTTTTCAGGGTATTGAGCGCCCGCTCGTGCGAAGGCGCGTTGCGCGCCGTGACGATGGATACCCGCAGCCGGTTCTCGTAACGCGGATTGGCCAGCTTGTGCTGCTCCTCGGCCGCCTGGATGCGGGCAATGCGCACGAAGAATTCCTTGAGCGGGCCGGGGTTGTGCGGCTGGGTGACGTTGATCACTTCATGGGCGTGGAAGCTGCCAAGGCCGCCCGACTGCATCACTGCCTCCGACTCGTCGCCGGCCAGCACGCCGTCGAAGTCGAAGGCGATGCGCAGGTTGTCGTCGCTTTCATCGTCGTCGAACTTCGAATCCAGCACCTGCCCCGCCGGGTAGCCGGCCTTGATCGCGGCGTCCACGTGCTGCTTGTCGGCGGACAGGAACAGCGCGATGTTCAACGCCGGAATGTACTCATACGGCGAGCGGCCCTGGGTGAAGATCGCCCGGGTCATGTTCAGGCCGTAGTGACCGATGGTCTTCATCACCCGCATACCGGTATCCGGGTCGTTCTGCGACAGCAACACCACCTCCACCAGCGGGTCCTCTGGATCACCGCGCAGGTCATTGAGCGCCAGCAGGCGCTTGATGAAGGGATAGGCGATGCCCTTGCCCAGCGGCACGTCGAGATGCTGCTCCTGGTACCTGCGGTATTGCGCCTCGCCGTCGCGGCGGAACACGGCGTCCGACTCGCTCAGGTCGAACACGGCGCTGGAAGCGACACCGATGACCAGGCGATCATCCAGTTCGAAGGCCATGGGGCATTCCTTGTATGGGTAAATGTTGCGCGCGATGCCTTTCAGCTTTCGCTGCGACCTTGCAGGCGCGAAGTCCAGTCCTCGACCTGGCGTTGCTCCAGGCGTTTTTCCAGGGTGCGACGCCAGTTCGGCACCAGTGGCAGTTCCAGGCATTCACGCAACAGGCCGGGCTCCAGCTGTTTGTCGAACAGCACCGCCGAAAGCCGCGCCACCGACCACTGACCATAAGGCCGCTCGACCAGTTGCAGGGTATCGCCCGCCTGTACCTCGCCCTCCTCCAGCACCCGGTAGTACCAGCCGGTGCGTCCGCTCTGCTGCACCCGCAGGGCCATCTGCGCCACGTCGAAGCGGTCGTTGAGCTTCCAGCACGGCATCCGCCCCTGGGAGATCTCCAGCAACGCCGTGCCGACGCGGATACGGTCGCCCGGGCACACATCGGCCTCGCGCCAGCCGCTGCTGCTGAAGTTCTCGCCGAAGGCACCGGGCCGGTTCAGCAAGGGGTGTTCGCCGAGTTCGCCGACCCAGTCGGGATAGTGGTCGCGGGGATAATGGTGGATGGCCTTGTCGACGCCGCCGTGCACGCGCAGATCGCCCTGTTCGTCACCGGCGATACCGAGCAAGGTCACCTGCAAGGGGCCCTGGCGGGGTTGCTTGTCGATGGCGCTGAGGGAACCTGGGCGGGTGAATGGCCGGGCGCTGCCGGTGAGCAGGCTGTCCAGGCGCGGGCTGGGCGAGGTCATGCGGCGGTCTCGTGAGAAGGACCGGGAGAGCTTACACCAGAGCCCGCGAGACGCCCAACCGGTCGTTTGCCGGGGCTGCCTCCAAGCCCGCTCCTGCTGGAGCGGACTTGTCCCGGAGGTTTCGAACGGCGCCTACTTGCCCCGCGCCTTGTTGTAGATCGTCTTGGCACGGTCGGCAGAGGCCTGGCAGGTGGTCATGTCGCCTTTGGCCTGGGCGGCCTTGGCCTTCTCGAGCAGCTTGTGGTAGTCGGCGGCCATGCCGCCATGCAAGGCCTGGCCATCGCTCTTGCTGATGTACTCCAGGTCCTTGATCTTGGCATCGCAGTTGGTCGCCGGGCCATCCTCGGCATGGGCGGCGAGGCTCAGTACGCAAGTGATCACTAGCAGTGTCATGGATTTCATGGAGTGTTCTCCTGGGAAACAACCTGACTGCCGGAATATTCGTCGGCCAGCTCGCCGACGCAGCTCAGAGCATAGTCCGCCAAGGTCGCCGCCACAGGGCTTCAGCCCAACGGTACGCCCACCTCGGCCACCAGGAAGTCGATGAACACGCGGACCTTCAGCGGCATGTGCCGGGCCTGGGGATAGACCAGCATGAACGGCCGCGACGTGCCGCCATGCCCGGCCAGCACCTCCACCAGCTCGCCGCTGTCCAGGGCGTCCTGCACGGTGAACCGGTAGGCCTGCATCAGGCCGCCGCCGTGACGCACCAGGGTGGTGGTGGCGAGAAAGTCGCCCAGGCAGGTGAAGTCACCCTGGGTTTCCAGCTCGACCCATTGGCCCTCGCAACGAAAACTCCAGGGAGGACGCCGGCCATTGCTGGGCAGTTCGAACTGGATGCACTGGTGCCCGGCCAGGTCCTCCAAGGTCTGTGGTACACCGGCCCGGGCCAGGTAGTCCGGGGTGGCGACCACCACCAGCTCGGCATCCTCCAGGCGCCGCGCCACCAGCCGCGAGTCGGCCGGAGCGCGGCCGCGAATCGCCAGGTCGAAATGCTCCTCGGCGAAATCGACGTTGCGGTTGCTCACATGCACGTCCACCTGCACCCGTGGATAGCGTTGGCGAAAGCGCGGCAGCAGCGGCAACAGACGGTGATGGGCGTAAGGCGTCGGCGCACTGATACGCAGGCAGCCTGCGGGCTCGAGCTGGCCACCGGTGACCTGGCGCTCGGCCTCGACCAATTGACCCAAGGCCTGGCGGCAATGCTGGTAGTAGGCCTGGCCGGCCTCGCTCAAGCGCATCTGCCGGGTGGTGCGCACGAACAGGCGCACGCCCAGGCGTTCCTCCAGGCGCGCCACCGAACGGCTCACCGCTGCGGGGGTGACACTGGCGAGGGTCGCGGCCTCGGTAAAGCTGCCGGCATCGGCGGCAAGGCAGAACAGCTCCAGGCTGCCCAATTGCAGGTCATCGAAGTGGCGGGTCATGAGCGGCTCGATTGATTACATGATGTATCGATTGAAATGCCACGCGCCTCATTTTTCAAGCCAGCGTTGCGACCTAGAGTGGCTGCACACCCGAGCACTGGCTCGAATCCCCGGAGACTTTCCCCATGAGCACCGCAAGAACCGTCATCATCACCGGCGCCTCCAGCGGCCTGGGCTTCGCCCTCGCCCAGGCCTTCCTCGAGCGAGGCGACAACGTGGTCGGCAATGCCCGCACCCAGGCTCGCCTGGACCAGGCCGCCGCCCGCCTGGGCAACCCGCCAGGCTTCATCGGCGTGGCCGGCGACATCGCCGAGAAAGCCACCGCCGAGCGGTTGTTCGCCGCCGCCCGGGAAGCTTTTGGCCGGGTCGACATCCTGGTCAACAACGCCGGCATCTTCATCCCGAGACCGGTGACCGACTACACCGAGGCCGATGTCGACGCGCTGGTCGGCACCAACCTCAAGGGCTTCTTCTACCCCGCCCAGGCCGCCGCCCGGGTGATGCAAGCGCAAGGGCACGGGCATATCGTCGCGATCACCGCTTCGGTGGCGCTGCAACCGGACACCCGTGTGCCGGCACTGTTGCCGGTGCTGGTCAAGGGCGGGCTGAACCAGGCGGTCAAGGGCCTGGCGCTGGAACTCGCTGCCAGCGGCGTGCAGGTCAACGCCGTGGCCCCGGGGATCATCGACACCCCGCTGCACAACGGCAGCACCGAAGGCCTCGGCGCACTGTCGCCGAGCGGACGCACCGGCCAGCCCGAGGACGTGGTGAACGCCGTGCTGTACCTGACCGACGCGCGCTTCGTCAGCGGCGCCGTCCTGCCCGTCGACGGTGGCAGCACCGCCGGCACCTGGCACTGAAAAGGGGGCCACGCACATGCCTTATGTCCATATCCGCGTCACCGAAGAAGGCGTCACGGCCGAACACAAACGCCAATTGATCGAAGGCGCCACGCGTTTGCTGGAACAGGTGCTGAACAAGCCACCGGCGAGCACCTTCGTGGTCATCGAGGAGGTGCCCACCGACAACTGGGGGGTCGCTGGCGAGACGGTGACGGCGCTGCGCCAGCGCGAACGTCGCTGACGCTTCACCGTCGAAGGGGCGCCTGCGCGCCCCGGGTTTCAGCCTCGGCCCACCGATCGTGCCACACGGTCCACCGCGATACGCGTCTTCTCTACCAGTTCGTCCAGCTCGCCACGGCTGGCCACCAGCGCCGGCGCCATGATCATCCGCCCCAGGGTCGAGCGGATGATCAGCCCTTCCTCGAAACCGAAGGTGCGGCACTGCCAGGCCAGATCGTTTTCGTTGGCGAAGCGCTTGCGCGTGGCCTTGTCCTCGGCGAACTGCAAGGCTGCGACCAGGCCGGTGCCCTGCACTTCACCGATCAACGGGTGATTGGCGAACACCTCGCGCAGGATGCCCTGCAGGTACGGACCGGTATCGTCCTTGACCCGGCGCACGATGCCCTCGTCGCGCAGGGCCTTGAGGTTGGCGATGGCCACCGCCGCCGCCACCGGGTGCCCAGAATAGGTCAGGCCGTGGGCGAACACCCCGCCCCGCTCCACCAGCGCCTCGGCGATTCGCTTGCTCAACACCAGGCCGCCCATGGGCACGTAGCCGCTGGTCAGGCCCTTGGCGATCGACAGGGTATCCGGCTCGAAGCCGAAATACTGGTGGGCGAACCATTCGCCGGTGCGGCCGAAACCACCAATCACCTCGTCGGCGCACAGCAGCACGTCGTACTGGCGACAGATGCGCTGGATCTCGGGCCAGTAACTCTCGGGCGGGAAGATCATGCCGCCGGCGCCTTGGAACGGCTCGGCGATGAAGCCTGCGACATTCTCGGCGCCCAGTTCGAGGATCTTCTCCTCCAGTTGCAGGGCGCAACGGCGGCCGAATTCCGCCGGGGTCAGCTCGCCACCTGCGGCGAACCAGTACGGTTCGTCGATATGCGCCACATCCGGAATCAACCCGCCCATCTCGTGCATGAACTTCATGCCGCCCAGCGCCGTGGCCGCCAGCGTCGAGCCGTGGTAGCCGTTCCAGCGTCCGATCATGATCTTCTTGCGCGGCTGGCCGGCCACCTGCCAGTAACGACGCACGGTGCGGATCAGCACCTCGTTGGCCTCGGAGCCGGAATTGGTGTAGATGGCGTGGCTGTAGTGGCCAGGCAGCAGGCTGAACAGCAGCTCGGACAGCTCGATCACCGCCGGATGGGTGGTGTGGAAGAACATGTTGTAGTACGCCAGCTGGTCCATCTGCGCGGCCGCGGCGGCGGTCAGGTCCTTGCGGCCATAGCCGAGCTGGGTGCACCACAGGCCGGACATGCCGTCCAGGTAGCGACGGCCGTCGTTGTCCCACAGGTACAGGCCATCGCCGCGGGTGATGACCCGCGGTCCCTCGGCGTTGAGCGCCTTCTGGTCGAGGAAGGCATGGATGTGGTGGGCGGCGTCGCCTGCCTGGTAGTCGCGGGTATCGCGTTTGCCGGTCGCCGGGGTGATGGGTGCGTTCATTGTTGTTCTCCTCGGTTGAATGTCAGCGCAACTGGATCCAGGTGGTCTTGAGCTGGGTGTATTTGTCGAACGAATGCAGCGAGAGGTCGCGACCGAAACCGGACTGGCGCCCGCCGCCAAACGGCACGGTCACGTCCAGGGCGTCGACGGTGTTGACCGACACCGTGCCGACCCTGAGCCGCCTGGCCACGCGGTGGGCGCGGTTGAGATCGTCGCTCCACACCGACGCGGCCAGGCCGTAGACGCTGTCGTTGGCCAGGGCGATGGCCTGCTCCTCGTCGTCGAAGGTGCTGACCGCCAGCACCGGGCCGAAGATCTCGTCGCGGGCCAGGGCCATGTCCTGGCGTACGTCGGTGAAGATCGTCGGCGTGATGAAGTTGCGCGAGCCGTTCACGCTCAAGCGCTCACCGCCGCAACGCAGACGCGCGCCCTGCTCCCGGGCCTGGCCGATGGCGGCCTCGATACGCCCGGTCTGCGCGGCATCGACCAGGGCGCCGGCACGGCTGGCCGGGTCCAGCGGGTCGCCCGGCAGCCATTCGCGGGCCTGGCGCAGCAGAAGCTCGACGAACTCGTCGTGGATCGAGCGCTGCACATACAGCCGCGAATTGGCCGAGCACACCTCGCCCTGGTTGAAGAAGATGCCGAACGCGGCCTTCTGCGCCGCCAGGTCGAGGTCGCGGCAGTCGTCGAACACCAGGTTCGGGCTCTTGCCGCCGCATTCCAGCCACACCTGCTTGAGGTTCGACTGCGCCGAGTACTGCATGAAGTACTTGCCCACCTGGGTGGAACCGGTGAACACCAGGCAGTCTACGTCCGGGTGCAGGCCCAGAGCCCGGCCTGCGGTTTCGCCCAGGCCTGGTACCACGTTGAGCACGCCCTCCGGCAACCCGGCCTCCAGGGCCAGCTCGGCCAGGCGCAGGGCCGAGAACGGTGACTGCTCGGCGGGCTTGAGCACCACGCTGTTGCCTGCGGCGAGCGCCGGGGCGACTTTCCAGGCGGCCATGTCCAGCGGGAAGTTCCACGGCACCACCGCGCCGACCACGCCCAACGCCTCGCGGCTGATCATCGCCACCGCGCTGGCGGCGGTCGGGGCGACCTGGTCATAGAGCTTGTCCAGCGCCTCGCCATACCAGGCGAACACCTGGGCCGCGCCCGGTACGTCGATGCTGTAGGCATCCATCACCGGTTTGCCCATGTTCAGCGAATCGAGCAGCGCCAGCTCCTCGCGGTGGGCCAGCATCAATTCGGCCAGGCGCAGCAGCACGCCCTTGCGCTCGGCCGGTGCCATGCGCGCCCAGGGGCCATGCTCGAAGGCACGGCGGGCGGCGCGCACCGCCTGGTCGATCTCGCTGTCGGCGCAGGCGGCGACCTGGGCCAGGCACTGCTCGGTCGCCGGGTTGATGGCGGCGAAGGTGGCGCCGTCGCTGGCCGCCACCGGGCGGCCGTCGATCAACGCGGTGGTGATGAAGCGTTGCCGCGCGGCGCGCTGCAGCCAATCGCTTTTCGTATGCACGCAGGTCTCCCCCTCCGGCCACACACGGGCCGGTGATTGTCGTTGTCTGGATGAGGTGAAGCGGTGTGTCAGCGCCGTCGCAGGTAGCTTTCCAGCGGGTCCTTGCTCAAGCCTTCCTGGGCCTGGGCCAGCGAGGCGATGAACAGCGAGAACAGCTCGGCCTGGGTGGCGATGTCGAGCTTGGCGTAGAGGTTCTTGCGGTGGGTCTTGACCGTGTCTTCGCTGATGCCCAGGCGCTCGGCCAGCGAACGCGTGGAATGGCCGCGCAGCAGGTACTGGGCGATATGGCACTCTCGCTCGGTGAGCAAGGACGAGCCGAAGTTGTTCAGCGCGGCGTTGATCTGCCGCCCCAGCGCACTTTCGAAGCGCCCGCCCAAGGCCCCGGCATCCAGCTGCCCCCAGTGGCGGCGCACCACCGCCACCACCCAGGCGGCGACGCACTTGAGCTCGGCCACCTGACGGCTGCCCAGGCGCCGGGTGCTGCCCAAGGCCACGGCAATGGTCAGCTGGGCGTCCAGCGGCACCAGGTAGTTGAGTTCGTCCTCCAGGTGCGCGTGCTGGTAAAACGAGGTGTAGTACTCGCTGCGCTTGAAGTGGTCGGGGGCGACATCGCTCAGGCGGTAGCAACCGGCGGGCACGCCGTCCATGCAGGCGCGGTAGAACGGGCACAGCAGGTAATAGCCCTCCAGGTATTTCTGCACATTGCCCTCGGGCAGCCATGGCCCCTCGTCGTCCTTGGCGAACAGCGCCGACGGCAGGCCCTTGCGTGGGTACAGGAACACGGTGATGGCCTGGCACGCTGCCAGCTGGTTGAGCGCGGCGAACAGTGCCTCGACAAAGCCTCGGGTGCCGATGGCGTCGACCACGCGGGCCATCTGCGCATACCAGTCGGGCGAATTCAGCTGGGCATTGCTCATTATTGTCTTCCCCGCCAGGGTGAGTGCTGGCCGGGATTGTTTCATGAGGGGGACGGGGCGGCTATCACCCTTCGGGGTGAGAGGCGGCCCTCGCTCAACCTGTAGCGACGCCATCGCGGGCAAGCTCCGCTCCTACAGGTAACCGGTAGTTGCTACAGTGGCTGCCTCGGCCAAGAGCGCGCGTGATGACAAAAATGCACGGCAGCCCTGCAGATTTGCCAATTGTGCAGGGTAATTTTGCATGACAGGATCGACCGATCCACTCGCGCACTCCAGGACTTCACTTGGAAAATCAATAACAAAGCAGGGAGACCGCGATGACCGCGCACGCTCAACCCTCGGCAACGGATCAGGTACTGGCCGAGGTCCGCAACCACATTGGCCACCTCACCCTCAACCGCCCCGCCGGCCTCAACGCCCTGACCCTGGACATGGTGCGCAGCCTGCAGCACCACCTCGACCAATGGGCGCAGGACCCGCAGGTGCACGCCGTGATGCTGCGTGGCGAGGGGCCCAAGGGTTTCTGCGCCGGCGGCGACATCCGCTCGCTGCACGACAGCTTCAAGGCCGGCGAAAAGCTGCACGAGGATTTCTTCGTCGAGGAATATGCCCTGGACCTGTGCCTGCACCGCTACCGCAAGCCGGTGCTGGTATTGATGGACGGCTTCACCCTGGGCGGCGGCATGGGCCTGGCCCAGGGCTGCGACCTGCGCATCGTCACCGAGCGCAGCCGCCTGGGCATGCCCGAGGTGGGTATCGGCTACTTCCCGGACGTCGGCGGCAGCTACTTCCTGTCCCGGGTGCCCGGCGAGCTGGGTATCTACCTGGGTGTCAGCGGGACCCAGGTCAAGGCCGCCGACGCCCTGTACTGCGGCCTCGCCGACTGGTACCTGGACAGCGCCAGGCTGGCCACGCTGGACGAAGGCCTGGACCGCCTGGTGTTCGGCGAGCATCCGCTCAAGGACCTGCAGGGCCTGCTGGCCAAGCTCGGCACCCAGGTGCTCGAGGACGCCCCGCTGGCGCGCCTGCGCCCGGTGATCGACCACTTCTTCGCCCTGCCCGACCTGCCCAGCATCATCGAACAGCTGCGCGCCGTGACCATCGGCGACAGCCACCCGTGGGCGCTGGAGACCGCCGCCCTGCTGGAAACCCGCTCGCCGCTGGCCATGGCCGTGACCCTGGAGCTGCTGCGCCGTGGCCGCCACCTGAGCCTGGAGGACTGTTTCGCCATGGAACTGCACATCGACCGCCAGTGGTTCGAGTACGGCGACATCATCGAGGGCGTTCGCGCCCTGATCATCGACAAGGACAAGCAGCCGCGCTGGAACCCGCCGACCCTGGGCGAACTCACCGCGCAGCGCGTCGACCAATTCTTCGAAGGCCTGTGAGCCCGGGAGTACACAGATGCAAGACCTGGAACTGAGCGAAGAACAGATCATGATCCGCGACATGGCCCGCGACTTCGCCCGCGGCGAGATCGCCCCCCATGCCCAGGCCTGGGAAAAGGCCGGCTGGATCGACGATGACGTGGTACGCAAGATGGGCGAGCTGGGCCTGCTCGGCATGGTGGTGCCGGAAGACTTCGGCGGCAGCTACACCGACTACGTCGCCTATGCCCTGGCGGTCGAGGAGATCGCCGCGGGCGATGGCGCCACCGGGGCGCTGATGAGCATCCACAACTCGGTGGGCTGTGGCCCGTTGCTGGCCTACGGCACGCCTGAACAACAGCAGGCCTGGCTGCCGAAGCTGGCCAGCGGCGAGGTGATCGGCTGCTTCTGCCTGACCGAGCCCCAGGCCGGCTCCGAGGCCCACAACCTGCGCACCCGCGCCGAACGGGTCGATGGCCAGTGGGTGATCAATGGCGCCAAGCAGTTCGTCAGCAATGCCCGCCGCGCCAAGCTGGCCATCGTCTTCGCCGTGACCGACCCGGACCTGGGCAAGAAAGGCCTCTCGGCGTTCCTGGTGCCCACCGACACCCCTGGGTTCAAGGTCGACCGCAGCGAACACAAGATGGGCATCCGCGCCTCCGACACCTGTGCGGTGACCCTGGACAACTGCCGCATCCCGGCCGCCAACCTGCTCGGCGAACGCGGCAAGGGCCTGGCCATCGCCCTGTCCAACCTCGAAGGCGGGCGCATCGGCATCGCCGCCCAGGCCCTGGGCATCGCCCGCGCGGCCTTCGAGGCGGCACTGACCTACTCCCGCGAGCGCATCCAGTTCGGCAAGCCGATCAACGAGCACCAGAGCATCGCCAACCTGCTGGCCGACATGCAGGTGCAGATCAACGCCAGCCGCCTGCTGATCCTGCACGCCGCGCGTCTGCGCAGCGCGGGCAAGCCTTGCCTGTCGGAGGCCTCCCAGGCCAAGCTGTTGGCCTCCGAGATGGCCGAGCGGGTCTGCTCGATGGCGATCCAGGTGCATGGCGGCTACGGCTACCTGGAAGACTACCCGGTGGAGAAGTACTACCGGGATGCGCGGATCACCCAGATCTACGAGGGCTCCAGCGAGATCCAGCGCATGCTGATCGCCCGTGAGCTGAAGCATTATCCGATCTGACGTTGCCATCGCGGGTCAAACCCGCTCCCACGGTGGAGCAGCCTTGACCCGCGATGAACTGTTCAACGATGAGATTTGTTCGTCTCATATGATACAGTAATGGATCTTTCGTCTTTTTTTCGCCTGTCCGACAGCCGAACCCCGACTGAGGTCCTAATGCGCAGATCCCTTCAAGAAGAACGCCTGCTCAAGGCGTTGGCCCAGGCCATTGTCGTCCACCCGCGCGCCACCCTCAAGGAGCTGGCGGAAACCGCCGGGGTCAGCAAGGCCACCCTGCACCGCTTCTGCGGCACCCGCGATAATCTGGTGAAGCTGTTGGAAGACCATGGCGAGCAAGTGCTCAACCAGGTCATCCTCGAAGCCGACCTGGAACGCACCGAACCGCTGGCCGGCATTCGTCACCTGATCGCCGAACACCTCAAGCACCGCGAACTGCTGATGTTCCTGATGTTCCAGTACCGCCCCGACACCTTGCTCAACGACGCCGAGGACCTTCGCTGGCAGGCGTACATCCAGGCCATGGACGCGTCCTTCCTGCGCGCCCAGCAGCTGGGCGTGCTGCGCATCGACATCAGCGCGGCGGTGTTCACCGAGATGTTCATGACCATGATCTACGGCATGGTCGATGCCGAGCATCGTGGTCGCGCCGCCAGTGCCAACACCGCGCAGACGGTCGAGCAGCTGTTCCTCAACGGCGCCCGGCCACAGGTTTGACACACGGGCGGCTATCGATCGGTGCCGCCCGCCAGTTCCTCGATGCTGATTTCGCGCATCCGGAACTTCTGCACCTTGCCGGTCACCGTCATCGGGAATTCATCGACGAAGCGCAAATGCCGCGGCACCTTGTAATGCGCGATGCGCGCCCGCGCCCATTCGCGCAGCTCGTCCGCGCCCAGGACCTGCCCCGGGTGCAGGCGAATCCAGGCGACGATTTCCTCGCCGTAGCGGCTGCAGGGAATGCCGATAACCTGCACGTCGGCCACCGCCGGGTGGGTGAAGAAGAATTCCTCCAGCTCCCGCGGGTAGATGTTCTCGCCGCCACGGATGATCATGTCCTTGCTGCGCCCGACGATGCGCACGTAGCCCTGTTCGTCCATCACCGCCAGGTCGCCGGTGTGCATCCAGCCCTCGGCGTCGATGCTCTCGGCGGTGGCCTCGGGGTTGTCCCAGTAGCCGAGCATCACGCTGTAGCCGCGGGTGCACAGCTCGCCTATCTCGCCACGTGCCAGGGTGGTGCCTGCGCTGTCGATCACCTTGCTCTGCAGCCAAGGCTGGGTGCGGCCGACGCTGGTCACCCGGCGCTCCAGGTCGTCGGCGGCACCGGTCTGCAACGACACCGGGCTGGTCTCGGTCATGCCGTAGGCGATCTGCACCTCGCCCATGTGCATCTCGTCGATCACCCGGCGCATCACCTCGATCGGGCAGGTGGCGCCAGCCATGATCCCGGTGCGCAGGCTGGACAGATCGAATTCATGGCGGCGCGGATGGTCGAGCTCGGCGATGAACATGGTCGGCACGCCGTACAGGACGGTGGCGCGCTCTTCGGCCACGGCCTGTAGCGTGAGCAGTGGATCGAAGGCGTCGTTGGGGTAGATCAGGGTGCTGCCGTGGGTCATGCAGCCGAGGTTGGCCATGACCATGCCAAAGCAGTGGTACAGCGGCACCGGCACCACCAGCCGGTCATGCTCGGTCAATCCGAGGCTTTCGCCGACCATGTAACCGTTGTTGAGGATGTTGTGGTGGCTGAGGGTCGCGCCCTTGGGAAACCCGGTAGTGCCGGAGGTGTACTGGATATTGATCGGTGCGTGCCGGTGCAGGCTGGCCTGGCGCGCGGCCAGTTGCCCGGGGGCGGTTTCACCGGCACGGGCCTGCAACGCCGACCAGGCCAGCAAGCCACCAGGTGGCGTCGCCGCCAGGCTGATGACCCCGCGCAACGCGGGCAGACGCGCGCTTTGCAGCTCGCCCGCTCGGCAGGCACCGAGTTCGGGCAGCAGGTCCAGCAGCATGGCGTGGTAGTCGGAGGTCTTGAAGGCATCGGCGCAGATCACCCACTGGCAGGCCGACTGGCCCAGGGCGTATTCCAGTTCGCTGGTGCGATAGGCCGGGTTGATGTTGACCAGGATCGCGCCGATCTTGGCGCTGGCGAACTGGGTGATGCACCATTCGGCGCAGTTGGGCGCCCAGATGCCCAGGCGGTCGCCGGCCTGCACGCCCAGGGCCATCAGCGCGCGGGCGTGCTGATTGACCGCATCGGCCAGTTGCCGCCAGGTGTAGCGCAACTGCTGGTGGCGAACGATCAGGGCCTCACGGTCGGGGAAGCGGGCGACGGTGGCGTCGAAGGCGTCGCCGATGCAGTGGGTGAGCAATGGAGTGACACTAGAGCCTTGGGTATGGCTGGGCTGTGGCATGGGCTGTCTCTTGTCTTTGCTTTGCCTGACGTGGCCCTATCGCGGGGCAAGCCCGCTCCCACCGGTCTGGTCTGGCCGGCGCGGGAGCGGGCTCGCCCCGCGATGGCGTTAGCGTACGAACACCTGCGGCGTGGTGGTCGACATGTCGCCACCGGGCAGTTTGATGTTCCCCACCTTCTCCAGCGTCTTGGGGTCGAACACCGCCAGGTCGTTGAACGTCCCGCCCAGGTAGAGCTTGTCGCCGGCCTTGTCGAAGGTCACGCAGTAGTAGGTATGGTCCAGGTTGGCGGCCTTGACCAGCTTCTTTTGCGCAATGTCGTAGCGGGCCAGGCGATTGAGCACGCCGTACATCTGGTTCGGGTCCTTCGGCGAGCGCAGGCCGGTGAAGTACAGCTCGGTCAGCTCGGCGAACTCCTGGGTATGGGCCTTGCCGGTCTTCAGGTCGATGCTCAGGTAGCCGTAGAGCGGCTCGGCGGTGGCCGGATCCTGCTTGGCGTCCTTGAACCTGGCGATGGTGTAGAGCATCGAGAACTCGTGCAACGAACTCTGGTGTGGCCAGAAGTACAGCACGTCCGGCGCGCTGTAGCCCGGGCGGTTCCAGCTGCGCAGCGGCAGTGCGACGGTGTATTTGCCGGTGTTGACGTCCAGCTTGTAGATGTCCGGCCCGGCCACATAGAGACTGCCGTCGTCGGCGGCGCGCATCAGGTACACCTGGCGCGGCATCGGGAAGGTGCGCACAGGCTTGGCATCCAGGCCGTCGCCGGTGCGGAACACCTCCAGGCGCGGCGGCTTGACCACATAGTGGTCGTTCAGGCGCTGGCTGGGGTTGACCGTGGCGTACACCTCCTTGCCGTCGGGGCTGATGGCGAAGGAGTACATGGCCTTGCCGACCTCGCCCGGCACGCTGGACAGGTTGGCGTGGAAGGTGGTCTTGCAGCTGTCCAGGTCGATGCCATAGATATCGGCGAAGTGATTGTTGAGCACGTAGGCGGTGCGGTTGTCCGGCGCCATCATCGCCGTGCCGGGGCCGAACGAATCGGGCATGCGGCAAGTCTTGTACAGCGTGTCGCTGGCCACCTCGACCACGTGCAGGTTGTTCGGGTAGTTGGTGGCGATCAGGTATTCGTGGCCGGCCTTCAGGGCCTTGCCTGCGTCGTCGGCCTGGGCCGCCCAGGCGCAGGCCGTGGCGGCGACGGTGAGCGCGAGTTGCGCGCAGAGTCCAGGTTTCATGCGGTTTCCCCTTGTCGTTCTATTTGTCTTTCGGGAATACGGTGCCGAGGTTGCGCCAGTCTTCGGCGGAGTTGGTCGCCTGGGCGTTCCAGTCCTGATAGGTGCTCATCATGTCCGGCACCTGGGCTGGCCACCAGCAAGGGTCGGAGCAGCCGTACAGGTCGGCCTCCATCGGCTGGCACAGCGAGCTGACGCCACCGAAGGCGTCCACTTCCCAGCCCGGGTCGGTGGTGGCGGTGCAGCCGGCCACCGCGCTCATCGCCAGCACGTCCTCGACGCGGTCTTCGGCGGCCGCCTGCTCGAGGATGCGCGCCTTGTTGTTCAGCGGTTTGAGGTGCTTCATGTCAGTGCGCCTTCCGGGGAGTGATGTAGCGATCGATGAAGGCCGGGTTGACGGCCATGATGCGGCTGTAGACCTCGATGCCGAAGTCGACCCAGTCGCGCATCAGCTCGCAATAGTGGTAGGTCGGATGCTGCGGGTCGCCGTAGCGGGCGTAGCTTTCGTGGTAGCAACCGCCGGAACACAGGTTGCGGATGCGGCAGCTGTCGCAGCCGGTGCCGCTGCGGTCCAGGCGCTGCGAGAGAAAATCGTTGAGCTGCGCCTGCTTCACGCCCTGGTGCACATTGCCGAAGGTCGGCAGGCTGGAGCCGGTGAAGCGGTGGCACAGGTTCAGCTCGCCCTCGTGGTCCACCGCCAGCATCTTCAGCCCGGCACCGCATGGCAGGGCCTTCTTGTGGCCTTCGTGAATGTCGGTGATCAGCTGGTGCAGGTTGGAGAAGCCGATGTTGCGGTGCTCCAGCGCCGCCTCCAGGTAACGCCGGCCGAGGGCCTTCATGTTGGCGAACACCTGCACCAGCTCATCGCCGTTGAGGTTGAAGTCGGCCATGTCACCGGAGGTCACCGGTGCGAACCCCACCTCGGCGAAGCCCATCTCGTTGAACAGGTGGTTCCAGATGGTCTCGACATCGGTGATGCCACGAGTCAGCGTCACCCGCGCCCCCACCGGTCGGCTGCGGTAGCGCGACAGCAGCATGTCGGCCTTGCGCCGCACCACGTCGTAGGTGCCCTGCCCGCCCACGGTGATGCGGTTGCGGTCGTGCACGGTCTTGGGCCCGTCGATGCTGATCGACAGGCCGAAGCGGTGAGCATCGAGCCAGTCGACGATCTCTTCGGTGAGCAGCGTGGCATTGGTGGTCATGATGAACTCGACCTGCTTGCCCGCCTCGGCGAAGCGTCGCTCGCAGTACGCCACCATATGCTCGATCAACGCCCGGTTGGACAGCGGCTCGCCGCCGAAGAACACCACGCTGTAGCGCTCCTCGTTCGGCGACTCCTTGAGCAGCATCTCCACCGAGGCTTCGGCGGTGGCGCTGTTCATCTTCTTGCCGGCGGAGGGCTTGTCGAGGTCCTCCTTGTAGCAGTACGTGCAGCTGAGGTTGCAGCCGGTGTTGACGTTGAGCACCACGGTGTTCAGCGCGGTGCGCTCGACCTGTTTCAGGGCGATTTCCGGGGTCAGCGGCGAGCCGTCGCTGACCACTTCCAGGGCGATCAGCTCGCGCAGGGTTTCCTCGATGTCCTGCCCGTCGAACTGCTGGCCGAGCTGCTGCAGCAGCTCCTCGGCGGAGCAGCCCTGGCGGCGCAGGGTGTCGATGATGCCGCCGGTCACCG
>Ga0209370_1001383_pt1 | contig 21788 bp, 19 predicted proteins | sample AgamicAtPrz_FD_187164 | JGI IMG/M metagenome (GOLD analysis project Ga0209370, IMG submission 187164) | Agave microbial communities from Guanajuato, Mexico - At.P.rz (SPAdes) (version 2) | ecosystem: Host-associated > Plants > Phyllosphere > Phylloplane/Leaf | place: Guanajuato, Mexico... | reverse complement strand
CTACCGTAACAAATTCAGACATCAGCCCCTCCCTCCTTACAGTTCAGCGACAAGTTTGTCCACGATGTCGCTGTTAGCAGCTTCATCCACGGAACGTTCGATGATCTTCTCGGCGCCAGCAACAGCAAGAACCGCAACCTGCTTACGCAGTTCTTCACGAGCACGTTTACGCTCGGCTTCAATTTCAGCCTGCGCCTGTGACACGATCTTAGTGCGTTCCTGTTCTGCTTCAGCTTTTGCTTCGTCCAGGATCTGAGAACGACGTTTGTTCGCCTGCTCGATGATTACCTGGGCTTCCGCTTTCGCTTTTTTCAGCTGGTCGGTCGCGTTGGCCTGTGCAAGGTCCAAATCTTTCTTAGCGCGTTCTGCAGAAGCCAGGCCGTCAGCAATTTCTTTCTGACGTTTTTCGATGGCAGCCATTAAAGGCGGCCATACATACTTCATGCAGAACCAGACAAAGATAACAAACGCGATGGCCTGGCCGAGGATTGTTGCGTTCATGTTCACAGCACAATACCTCTTTAAATTTACAACTGTGGCTTAGGGTTTAACTCTACTTACTACGCGACAGCAAACATCACGTACAGACCCAGACCTACAGCGATCATCGGGATAGCATCCACCAGACCCATAACGATAAAGAACTGAGTACGCAGCAGAGGAATCAGATCCGGCTGACGCGCTGCGCCTTCCAGGAATTTACCCCCGAGGATGCCGATACCGATCGCAGCACCGATCGCCGCCAGACCCATCATCACAGCGGCAGCCATGTACAGCAGATCCATATTCAGGTTTTCCATGACAGTCTCCAGTTTGTTTCAGTTAAAACGTAGTAGTGTTGGTAAAAAATCAGTGCTCTTCAGACGCCATCGACAGATAGACGATCGTCAGAACCATGAAGATAAAGGCTTGCAGCGTAATAATCAGGATGTGGAAAATGGCCCATGGCACATTCAGAACCCACTGTGACCACCACGGCAACAGACCCGCGATCAGAATGAAAATCAGCTCACCCGCATACATGTTGCCGAACAGTCGCAGACCGAGAGAAATCGGTTTGGACAGCAGGCTAACGCCTTCCAGAATCAGGTTGATTGGAATGAACGCCCAGTGGTTGAACGGCTGCAGGGTAAGCTCTTTCACGAAGCCGCCTACACCTTTCATTTTGATGCTGTAGAAAAGAATCAGGATGAACACGCCCAGCGCCATAGACAGGGTGATGTTAACGTCAGCAGACGGCACCACACGCAGCGCAGGCAGACCGAAGATATGCTCGCCAATGAATGGCAGCAGGTCGATCGGCAGAAGGTCCATCAGGTTCATCAGGAAGACCCACACAAAGACGGTCAGTGCCAGCGGAGCGATAACCTTGCTCTTACCGTGGTACATGTCTTTGACGCTGCCATGAACGAAGCCAATGATCATTTCGATGAAGGTCTGGAACTTCCCGGGGACACCGCTGGTTGCGCGTTTTGCAACGCCGCGGAAGATGGCCAGGAACAACAGACCCAGAACCACCGAGAAGAACATGGAGTCGATATTAATCGTCCAGAAGGTGGCCGGGGGGTTATGCGGATCCACCAGCGAGAATGTACGCAGGTCGATCTGAAGGTTGTTCAGATGGTGACCTATGTAATCCTGCGGCGTCATATTTTCTGAAGCCATGATGCCTTTTACCCTTTGTTATTGATTACAGCTGGCGCCAGAATTTGTACCACCAGCACCAAAACCCACGTCACTATCAGCGGCAAAAATACCACCTTGAAAACAGCCAGCGCCACCACCAGGAGGGCAAAGGTCAGCAACACCTTACACACTTCACCGAGGGCGAAGGACCAGGCCATGCGGCCTTTGGCGGGTGTATGCGCCTGATGACGCCAGGCAAAAATCATAAACAACATGTTTGGCAGCAGTACCGCCAAACCTCCGCTTAATGCAGAGATGCCCCAGAAGGGGTCTTTGAGGCTGAACAGCAATCCACTTGCCATTACTGCCAGAAACTGTATGAACAGAAGCTTACGAGCAACGTTTCGACTCAAGAGCGACACAGACATCACGTTTTTACTCCTGCTCCCTTTGAGGTATGTCGCGTGTCGTATAAAACGTCCTTTGAAGCTCAGAGTCAAGCATCAAAAAGCGGTCAAATTATACGGTGCGCCCTCGTGATTTCAAACAATAAGTAGCGAAAAGGTGAATAAATGTTTAAATATTTTTCCCCGGCGCTATTTATTAACTTTTTCCCAAACGGCGAAAGTTGCGGCGAAACTGCAAACAGCCCGCAAACGTTGGTGATAAAGCGTGCACAAGATCACAAAATACACATTTACGATAAGGTCGTTTAAATCAAAGAATTAAAACGCTTTATTTCATCTTTTTGATAATAAAGGTTAATTAGGCCAACTATTTTTAAAACAGGCCTGTACACAATAAAAACCTTTTATTGACATTCTTAATAAATATTTAACATTACTAACTAATGACGATTACCTACTTTTAGCAGCCTGATATTTTCCCTGTTGACTATATTTTCGCTGAACTACATAGCGAAGTTAATGCCTGGAAAATCCATGGTAACAACAAGGTTAAAATATCATTAGGCTGTTCTTTGAAAGACTGGCCATTTTTAACACACAAAGAACAGCACAAATTCCACAAATTTTATTATATTTTTAAAATTAGTTTGGCTTAATTATCACCAGATGACGCTCACCTTCAAGCTGCGGCACCTGAAGTTTGATTGCCGACTCAACGGAATATCCAGCAGGCAGCTGGGCAATTTCCTCCTCAGGCATCACCCCTTTTAACGCGTAGAAACGGCCCTGCTCCGCCGGCAGGTGCTGGCACCAGCTAACCATGTCATTCAGCGAGGCAAAGGCACGGCTAATTACGCCGTCAAACGGCGGCTCCGCCGGGAAGGCCTCTACCCTGCTCTGCACCGGGGTAATATTGTCGAGCTTAAGCTCATGCTGAACCTGCTTCAGGAAACGCACGCGCTTGCCCAGGCTGTCCAGCAGGGTGAACCGGCACTCAGGAAGGACGATGGATAACGGAATACCCGGCAGGCCAGGCCCGGTACCCACATCGATAAACCGCTCGCCCTGCAGGTGCGGCGCCACCACGATGCTATCGAGGATATGGCGGACCAGCATCTCGTTGGGGTCGCGTACCGAGGTAAGGTTGTACGCTTTATTCCATTTGTTCAGCATGTCGACATAGGCCACCAGCTGATTTTTCTGGCGATCGGTGAGCGAAATACCTGCTTCATCCAGCAGACGAGAGAGTTTGTTGAGCACGGTGAATACCTGTTGAGATGCAGTCAGGCGGAGATTCTCTCCGCACTGGGAAATTCAGAGCGCCCGGCGCCAAGCGCCGCCGGGCCATTTTCAAAGCTTAAGCGCTGCGGCGCAGCATACCTTGTTTTTTCAGCCAGACCAGCAAAATGGAGATGGCTGCCGGCGTCACGCCCGAGATGCGCGATGCCTGGCCGATAGAAACCGGTTTGTGATCGTTCAGCTTAGCGATCACCTCGTTGGAGAGCCCGGTCACCTGGCGGTAATCGAGCACCGCAGGCAGCAGGGTGTTCTCGTTACGTTGCTGTTTTTCGATCTCATCCTGCTGGCGGGCGATATAGCCTTCGTATTTCACCTGGATCTCGACCTGTTCGGCCGCTTCGGCATCTGCCAGACCCGGCGCGAACGGGGTCATCTGCACCAGCTGGGCATAGGTCATCTCCGGACGGCGCAGCAGATCTTCTCCGCTGGCTTCACGGGAGAGCGGCGCGGTTAAGTGAGCATTCACTTCGGCAACCGTTTCGGTCAGCGGGTTAACCCAGGTGGATTTCAGGCGCTGGCGTTCGGTTTCGATACGCTCCAGCTTCTCGTTGAAGCGCGCCCAGCGTTCGTCATCCACCAGGCCCAGCTCGCGGCCCATTTCGGTCAGGCGCAGGTCGGCGTTATCTTCGCGCAGCATCAGGCGATATTCCGCCCGGGAGGTAAACATGCGGTACGGCTCTTTGGTACCGAGGGTGCAAAGATCGTCCACCAGCACGCCGAGGTAGGCCTGATCGCGACGCGGCGCCCAGCCCTCTTTCTCGGCGGAGAAGCGCGCGGCGTTCAGGCCGGCAAGCAGCCCCTGGGCGGCGGCCTCTTCGTAGCCGGTGGTGCCGTTGATCTGGCCCGCAAAGAATAGCCCCTGGATAAATTTGCTCTCCAGCGTCGGCTTCAGGTCGCGGGGATCGAAGAAATCGTACTCAATGGCGTAGCCCGGGCGCACGATTCTGGCATTTTCCATCCCCTGCATGGAGCGGACAATCTGCATCTGCACGTCGAACGGCAGGCTGGTGGAGATGCCGTTCGGGTAAATTTCGTTTGAGGTCAGCCCTTCCGGCTCGAGGAAGATCTGGTGCTGGTTGCGATCGGCAAAGCGCATCACCTTGTCTTCGATCGACGGGCAGTAGCGCGGGCCGATCCCTTCGATCACCCCGGCGTACATCGGGCTACGATCGAGGTTATTGCGGATCACGTCATGGGTTTTCTCGTTGGTGTGCGTGATGTAGCACGGCACCTGCTGCGGATGCTGCCCCGCATTGCCCATAAACGAGAAGACCGGCATGGGGTTGTCCCCATGCTGCTGTGCCAGCACGCTGAAATCGATGGTGCGGGCGTCAATGCGCGGCGGCGTACCGGTTTTCAGACGGTTGACCCGCAGCGGCAGTTCGCGCAGACGGCGCGACAGCGAGATGGACGGCGGATCGCCGGCGCGGCCACCGCTGTAGTTATCCAGCCCGATATGAATTTTGCCGTCGAGGAAAGTGCCGACGGTGAGTACCACCGCTTTGGCGCGGAATTTAAGCCCCATCTGGGTCACGGCACCGACCACACGATCGTTTTCCACAATCAGATCCTCTACCGCCTGCTGGAAGATCATCAGGTTCGGCTGATTCTCCAGCGCGGTGCGTACCGCCTGACGGTAGAGCACGCGGTCAGCCTGGGCGCGGGTGGCGCGAACGGCTGGGCCTTTGCTCGCGTTTAGTATCCTAAACTGAATGCCGGCACGATCGATTGCGGTGGCCATCAGGCCGCCAAGCGCATCCACTTCTTTTACCAGGTGTCCTTTCCCAATGCCGCCAATCGCCGGATTACACGACATCTGTCCCAGCGTGTCGATATTGTGTGTCAAAAGCAGGGTCTGCTGACCCATTCGCGCAGCGGCCATTGCGGCCTCTGTGCCTGCATGACCCCCGCCAATGATGATGACGTCGAAAGGATCCTGATAAAACATGGTGGTCTGCCTCGCGTAAAGCGGTTTGAAGAAAATGGATTGAAGCCCGGGCCGGGGATTCTACTCAACTTTAGTCGATCGAGAAAGCGTCTGGATCCTGGGCTATTAAAAAGAAGATCTTCTTATTTAGAGATCTGTTCTATTGTGATCTCTTATTAGGATCGACCGATCTTGTGGATAAGCCGCATCTCATAAATAAGATCAGGTGGTTAGAAAGGATCGTTTGCTGTGAATGATCGGTGATCCTGCGACGTATAAGCTGGGATCAGATCGCGATGTTATACACAGCACGAAAAGCCTGAAGAAGTTGTACGTTGGATAACTACCGGTTGATCCAAGCTTTTAACCAGAGTTATCCACATCTGCTCGCACGATCTTTAATCGTTTTTGAGTAAATTTTTCCATTCACCCAGCCATTCTTCCGCTGGATCCTCCGGAATATCATGATCGAGAATGTTGATCTTCAGCGTTTCGCCGATCTGTTTCGCCCCGCAGGAGCGGATCGCCGCCTCGACTTTCTCAACCGCACCGCAGAAGGTGTCATATTCACGGCTACCGATACCAATAGCGCCGAAACGCACCGCAGAGAGGTCCGGCTGCTGCTCCTGCAGATCGTCATACAGCGGCTGCAGGTTATCCGGCAGGTCGCCCGCGCCGTGCGTCGAGGTGATCAGCAGCCAGATCCCGGTGGTGGACAGATCTTCCAGCAACGGGCCGTGCAGCGTTTCGGTGGAATAACCGGCATCTTCCAGCTTCTCAGCCAGGTGTTCTGCTACATATTCTGCGCCGCCAAGAGTACTGCCGCTGATAAGAGTAATGTCTGCCATTGATCGCTCGCTCATATAAAGAGGGAAACATTGTACGCTGTGAGCGAGCTGGGATCTACCTGTGGAAAATGTGGTAATTAAATGGCGCGATCAGGGGCGGATGGTCCGCATGATCGGGTTCTGCAGGGAGATCAGGGTCTCGGTGGACTGAATTTCATCGATTGTTTGGATCTTGTTGATAAGTACCTGCTGCAGGGCATCGATCGAGCGGCACATCACCTTAATAAAGATGCTGTAGTGGCCGGTGGTGTAATAGGCTTCGGTCACCTCATCCAGCGCCTTTAGTTTCGCCAGCGCGGAGGGGTAGTCCTTGGCGCTCTTCAGAATGATGCCGATAAAACAGCAGACGTCGTACCCCAGCTGCTTCGGATTCACGTCAATGTGGGCGCCGGTGATAATGCCCGCCTGCTTCATTTTCTCTACGCGCACGTGAATAGTGCCGGGACTGACGCCAAACTGTTTCGCCAGTTCGGCGTAGGCGGTACGCGCGTTGGCCATTAACGCTTCGAGGATGCCCCGGTCCAGATTGTCGATCTGATAATTTTCCATAGCTTTTTCTTATGTAGATTGATGATTAACTCTATTCTAGCTGCTTAATTTATCGAATCAAAAGTGAAGGCGCCATTTTATTGTTGGATTATTGAATGACGGCGTTTTTTGTTGCTTAATCAGTTGCAACAGGACGCAGGAGTATAAATATGAAAACCGCTTACATCGCAAAACAACGCCAGATTAGCTTCGTTAAATCCCATTTTTCCCGCCAGCTCGAAGAGAGACTGGGCCTGATTGAAGTGCAGGCACCGATCCTCAGCCGCGTGGGGGACGGGACGCAGGACAACCTGTCTGGCTGCGAAAAAGCGGTTCAGGTGAAAGTGAAAACACTGCCAGACGCCCAGTTCGAAGTGGTTCATTCACTGGCGAAGTGGAAGCGTCAAACCCTGGGACAACACGACTTCAGCGCGGGCGAAGGGCTGTACACGCACATGAAAGCCCTTCGCCCCGATGAAGACCGTCTTTCCGCCATTCACTCCGTGTACGTTGACCAGTGGGACTGGGAGCGCGTAATGGGTGACGGCGAGCGTCATACCCGTACGCTGAAATCCACGGTAGAAGCGATTTACGCCGGGATCAAAGCCACCGAAGCGGCGGTCAGCAAAGAGTTTGGCCTGACCCCCTTCCTGCCGGAAACTATCCAGTTTGTTCACAGCCAGGAGCTGCTGAGCCGTTTCCCGGAGCTGGATGCCAAAGGCCGTGAACGCGCCATCGCAAAAGAGCTGGGCGCGGTATTCCTGATTGGCATTGGCGGCAAGCTCTCAGACGGCAAGCGTCACGACGTGCGCGCCCCGGACTACGATGACTGGAGCAGCGAAGGCGAGAGCGGCCTGGCGGGCCTGAACGGCGATATTCTGGTGTGGAACCCGATCCTTGAAGACGCCTTTGAACTCTCTTCGATGGGGATCCGCGTGGACGCCGCGGCGCTGAAGCGCCAGCTGGCGGTAACCGGTGACGAAGATCGCCTGCAGCTGGAGTGGCACCAGGCGCTGCTGCGCGGTGAAATGCCGCAGACCATCGGCGGGGGGATCGGCCAGTCGCGTCTGACCATGCTCCTGCTGCAGCTGTCGCATATCGGCCAGGTACAGTGCGGCGTCTGGCCGCAGCAGGTCCGCGACAGCGTCGACGCCCTTCTGTAATTATCGCCGCCAGCGTCTGAGCAGGCGGCTACGCAGCCCGGTATCGAAGCGCCAGATATGATCGAAGATGCGCATGATGCCGGGTTTTCCATGGGCCGACATCGCCACCGCGTGAAAACGGTGCTGGTGAACCTGCTGTAGCACCTTTACTTTACCCACCACCTCATCCGGCAGCCGCTGGGCAATAAAGTCTGAGATCACCACCGCGTCCGCGTCATACCAGTCGCCGCCCTGCATGCGCTCGATCACGGCGCGAAAACAGCTGGCCAGATCCGTGCCGCCGCGAAAGCGCTGGCTGAGAAAACGGATCGCCTGTTCGATCCCCTCCTGGCCCGTCAGCTCGTACCCCACCACTTCGCTGGAGAACAGCATAATAAAGCAGCGCCGGCGATCGGCGAGGGCGACGCGCATCAGCGCCAGGCAAAAGGCCTTGGCGCACTGCTCGTTAAAGCCGCCCATCGAGCCGGAGGTATCCACGCAGACGATAAAAGGCCCGCGCGGCTGTTCATCAAAATCCTGATGCACCACCGGCCGCTGGCTGATCTTTTCCCGCCAGGCCTCGCCGTGCAGACGATAGGTAAGGAGCTGTTTCTCCACCAGCCGGCGATAAAACTCATACTCCAGCTCGGTAATGCCGAGGGTTGCCAGCTCCGGCGGCAGCAGGCGCAGGATGTCATCGCTCTGCTGCAGGCCATCCACCTGTTCCGGCACCGTAGAGGGCTCGCGCACCAGGGTGCGAAAGGTCTCCATCGGCGCATCCCTTTTAGGGACCGATTTGGCTTCCCGGGAGCGGCCCAGCTGTTCTGCCAGCTGCATTAGCTCCGGCTGCTGGGCCAGAAAGTCGCCGTAGCGGACGATAAGCTGATAATCCCCGCGCTTAAGCTGGCCGGCGCTCATATCCCAGAGCCGACCGGCGGCGTGGTCGTTCTCCACCATGACCGGCTCCAGCGAGCCGGTAAGGGTCATGCGCTCCTGGACTTCGCTGAGCAGCTGTTCCCGCTCCTCCTCAAGCAGCTGCTGGTTAAGAGAGGTGGCCTGTACCACCAGGCTCAGGCGCCAGCGCTGTAGAAAGAGGGTATGCAGCGCCGGGGTAAAGACAGGATTATCGTTTACCAACCCTCTGGCCTGGCTGGCAAAGGGCGAGTGGACCTTATCCAGCAGCGTCAGGATCTGCGGCAACTGGACGATTAGCTGCGGCGTGGAGAGCAGCTGGCTCTCCTGATAGCAGATAACCTCTTCGGTAAGCTCCGGCGGAACGCGGGTATCTTTCATCCGCCGGCGCAATCCCTCCCGCCAGCGGGGCAGATCGTCGGTAATGGCGGTTTTTAATTTGGGGAATTTTTCAAAGAAGACGGCCAGCTGGGGCGAGGCGAGAAGTGTAAGTACCAGCTCCTCGATTAATCCCTCCTCGCCGACGGCCAGCATCATATTAAGGGTGTCCAGCGTTAGCATTGACGCGCCTGTTTGATCTGCGCGCCCACGTCCTGCAGGCTGGCCTCAATTCGACCCAGCCAGTCGCTGTGGATAAACAGACATTTTTGTTGCTCGCTAAAGCGCGCGTGCTGCTGGTGCCAGGCGTTATCCAGGGCGTCGAGCTGCTCTGTGATCTCCGCCGGTACGCTCTGTGATCCGCCGCCCGGCAGCGCCAGGCGCGATCCCTGCAGGCTGACGTCGCGGATCGTCAGGTGCAGGCTGCTGTCCACCTCCATATTCAGCGGCTGGGCAAAACCGATGCCGTTGAGCTTGCCGCGGATCTCACCCCCCTTGCTTAGCCACTGGGAAAGCGCTTCGCGCTCGATGGTGACGTGGATAACCTGCATATCGTGAAGTTTTAGCGGCTGCTGGAGCAGCAGGGTAAGGGTGGTGTCGCTCAGCTCTTCAGGCAGCTCGTAGTGCGGTTTACGGGCGAACATCCCGCTCTGGCGAATAACCCGCAGCGCCGTCTTATCGCTCTGCTGCTGCTGGAGCTGAATACGGCGCTGGGTGATGGCCCCCAGCTGGTTGAGCATCTCCTGCTGCTGCCAGGCGTGCCCGGTCATCAATATTTCCAGCTGCTGCTGCATCAGGTTCATGCCGCCCGCGTCATGCCACAGGCAGTCTTTCAGCAGAATAAGATCGATTGGCGCGACGGCATCGCGGCCGCTGAACAGCGCGCTGGCCTGCAGCAGGCGAATGGCTTTCTTCCAGCGGCGATCCGATACGTAAGGCGCGCCCGCTAAAGCATCCAGCTGCTGGCGCAGCATATAGATAAGCTCAAAGACCGCGTCCGGGAGCTTAATATTGCCAATATCCTGCTGCCACTGCTGGTACTCCTCATCCGTTACCTGCAGGGCAGCGGGCACCGGATTTTCGTTTTCATCCTGCTGGCTAATCAGCAGCGAGCGGAAATTGGACTTCTCCTGCACCTTGTCGAGCCACAGGCGGATCAGCATGCGGTCGTACAGGGCCTCGAGGCTGCTGTCGGCTTCCGGCAGTTCGTTCGATGCCGCCACCAGCAGGCGCATGGGGATCTTCGCTTCATGGGCGCCGTTACGGAAACGGCGTTCGTTGATGGCGGTCAGCAGGGTATTAAGGATCGCCGGACCGGCCTTCCAGATCTCATCCAGAAAGACGATTTCCGCTTCCGGTAAATAGCCGGCGGTCAGACGTTCATAACGCCCTTCATCTTTCAGGGCCTGAATGGAGAGCGGGCCGAAGACCTCTTCCGGGGTGGAAAAGCGGGTCATCAGATATTCAAACGCCCGCGCATGCTGAAAGGCAAACTTCAGGCGGCGGGCGATCAGGCTTTTAGCGATGCCCGGTGGGCCAAGCAGAAATACGCTTTCGCCGCTCAGCGCGGCCAGCAGACAGAGCCGGATGGCGTGGCTGCGTTCGAACAACCCCTTCTCCAGCGCGCTGCTCAGGCGGGAAATTCTTTCTGCTAATAAATGAGTGTGAGCCATAATAGTTTTGCGTCCTTTCGCCGTGGACCCGGCTAATTGAAGCGAGTATAGACGTTTCGATAAGCGCTGATAATAGATGGAAGTGCGCCGTTATTTTCTTTGCGTTACGTTAAGCAGGTGGTATTTAGGGGTACGATTTTGCAATTAATCGTGCATACTGTGCGCTTTTTGTGGGCCAAGGGACTAAGCACACATTTGTTATATAAACGAAAAGACTAGTCTATGAGCACTGATAAAAAGCAATCATTACCCGCTATAACGCTTGCGGCGATCGGGGTTGTCTACGGTGATATTGGCACCAGCCCGCTTTATACGCTTCGTGAATGTCTGTCCGGCCAGTTTGGTTTTGGCGTTGAACGTGACGCCGTATTTGGTTTTTTATCCCTGATTTTCTGGCTGCTTATCTGCGTTGTTTCCATTAAATATCTGTCGTTCGTTATGCGCGCCGATAACGCCGGTGAAGGCGGGATCCTGACCTTAATGTCGCTGGCCGGGCGAAATACCTCGCCAAAGATGACCTCTTTCCTGGTGATCATCGGCCTGATAGGCGGCAGCTTCTTTTATGGCGAGGTGGTGATCACCCCGGCGATATCGGTGATGTCTGCCATCGAGGGGCTGGAGATCATCGCGCCAGAGCTTGATACCTGGGTGGTGCCGCTCTCGATACTGGTGCTAACCCTGCTGTTCGCTATCCAGAAACACGGTACCGGGCTGGTGGGCAAGCTGTTTGCCCCCATCATGCTGGCCTGGTTCCTGATCCTGGCGGTGCTGGGCCTGCGCAGTATTATCGCCAACCCGGACGTGCTCCATGCGCTGAATCCGATGTGGGCGGTGCACTTCTTTATGGAGTACAAAACCGTCTCCTTTATCGCGCTGGGCGCGGTGGTGCTCTCCATCACCGGCGTGGAAGCGCTGTATGCCGACATGGGGCACTTCGGCAAGCTGCCGATCCGCGTGGCCTGGTTCTCGGTGGTACTGCCGTCGCTGGTACTGAACTACTTCGGCCAGGGAGCGCTGCTGCTGAAAAACCCCGAGGCGATCAAAAACCCCTTCTTCCTGCTGGCGCCGGAGTGGGCCCTGATCCCGATGCTCTTTATTGCCACCCTGGCGACGGTGATTGCCTCCCAGGCGGTGATTTCAGGCGTCTTCTCGCTGACCCGCCAGGCGGTGCGTCTGGGCTATCTGTCGCCGATGCGCATTATCCACACCTCCGAAATGGAGTCCGGCCAGATCTATATCCCTTTCATTAACTGGCTGCTCTATTTTGCGGTGGTGATTGTTATCGTCAGCTTCGAGCACTCCAGCAATCTGGCGGCGGCGTACGGCATCGCGGTGACCGGTACCATGGTGCTAACCTCGATCCTCTCCACCACCGTGGCCTATCGTAACTGGCACTGGAACAAGTTCCTGGTGGCAATCATTCTGGTGGCGTTCCTCTGCATCGACGTTCCGCTCTTCTCGGCGAACCTGGACAAAATTATCTACGGCGGCTGGCTGCCGTTAACCCTGGGTCTGCTGATGTTCCTGATCATGACCACCTGGAAAAGCGAGCGTTTCCGCCTGCTGCGCCGGATGCATGAGCACGGTAACTCGCTGGAGGCGATGATCGCCTCGCTGGAGAAATCCCCGCCGGTGCGCGTCCCGGGTACGGCGGTCTATATGTCCCGCGCCCTGAACGTGATCCCCTTTGCCCTGATGCACAACCTTAAACACAATAAGGTGCTGCACGAGCGGGTGATTTTACTGACCCTGCGCACCGAGGATGCGCCCTACGTGCATAATGTGCGCCGCGTACAGATAGAGCAGCTCTCGCCCACCTTCTGGCGGGTGGTGGCCAGCTACGGCTGGCGCGAAACGCCGAACGTGGAAGAGGTGTTCCACCGCTGTGGTCTGGAGGGGCTAAGCTGTCGCATGATGGAGACCTCCTTCTTTATGTCCCACGAGTCGCTGATTATCGGCAAACGGCCTTGGTATCTGCGCCTGCGCGGTAAGCTCTATCTCATCCTGCAGCGCAACGCCCTGCGCGCGCCGGACCAGTTCGAAATCCCGCCTAACCGGGTAATCGAGCTCGGCACCCAGGTCGAGATTTAACGCTTTCAGCCCGGCGCCCCCCGCCGGGTTTTTCTTTTCTATCCCCCTCCAGTTTGCGTTAGCGAAACGTTTCGAAGCCGATCACAATTCTGCAACGTCATGATGGTTTTATGAGCACGCATCAGATTAAACTCAAGCCAGCGAAACGTTTCGCTAGTGGAGCAGAAAAATGAAGAAAGGCACCGTACTTAACGCTGAAATCTCATCGGTTATTTCCCGCCTTGGGCATACCGATACGCTGGTGGTTTGCGATGCAGGCTTACCGGTTCCGCGCAGCACAACCCGTATTGATATGGCATTAACCCAGGGTGTTCCCTCGTTTATGCAGGTACTGGAGGTGGTGACCGCGGAGATGCAGGTTGAGACGGCCATTCTCGCAGCGGAGATCAAACAACATAATCCGCAGCTCCACGAAACGTTGCTCAGCCATATTGAGCAACTGCAACAACACCAGGGAAATACCATAGAAGTTCATTACATAACGCACGAGCAGTTCAAACAACAAACCGCAGACAGTCAGGCGGTAATTCGCAGCGGGGAGTGTTCCCCGTATGCGAATATCATTCTCTGTGCTGGCGTCACCTTCTGAGGCCATCATGGACGCATTACTGCAACTGAAAGGGATCGATAAATCGTTCCCGGGCGTAAAAGCCCTCTCCGGCGCGGCGCTGAACGTCTACCCCGGGCGCGTCATGGCGCTGGTGGGCGAGAACGGCGCCGGCAAATCCACCATGATGAAAGTGCTGACCGGTATCTATCAGCGCGACGCCGGTTCGCTGTTATGGCTGGGCAAAGAGACCACCTTCAACGGGCCAAAGGCTTCCCAGGATGCGGGTATCGGCATCATTCACCAGGAGCTGAACCTGATCCCGCAGCTCACCATTGCGGAAAATATCTTCCTTGGCCGCGAGTTCGTGAATCGCTTTGGCAAAATCGACTGGAAAACCATGTACGCCGAGGCGGACAAGCTGCTGGCCAGGCTAAACCTGCGCTTTAAGAGCGACCGCCTGGTGGGCGATCTCTCCATTGGCGATCAGCAGATGGTGGAAATTGCCAAGGTACTGAGCTTTGAGTCGAAGGTTATCGTCATGGACGAGCCAACCGACGCCCTGACCGATACCGAAACCGACTCCCTGTTCCGCGTCATCCGCGAGCTGAAAGCGCAGGGGCGCGGCATTGTCTATATCTCCCACCGCATGAAAGAGATCTTCGAGATCTGCGACGACGTTACCGTCTTTCGCGACGGGCAGTTTATTGCCGAGCGCGAAGTGGCCACCCTGACCGAAGACACGCTTATCGAAATGATGGTCGGCCGCAAGCTGGAAGACCAGTATCCGCACCTCGACAAAGCGCCGGGGGCGCTGCGCCTCAAGGTCGATAATCTTTGCGGGCCGGGCGTCGAGAGCGTGAGCTTTACCCTGCGCCAGGGCGAGATCCTCGGCGTGGCCGGGCTGATGGGCGCCGGGCGTACCGAACTGATGAAAGTGCTCTACGGCGCGCTGCCGCGCACCAGCGGCTACGTCACCCTCGACGGCCATGAGGTGGTTACCCGCTCGCCGCAGGATGGGCTGGCCAACGGCATCGTTTATATCTCCGAGGACCGTAAACGTGACGGCCTGGTGCTGGGCATGTCGGTCAAAGAGAACATGTCCCTGACCGCGCTGCGCTATTTCAGCCGCAGCGGCGGCAGCGTGAAGCATAAAGACGAGCAGCAGGCGGTGAGTGATTTTATCCGCCTCTTCAATGTGAAAACCCCGTCAATGGATCAGGCCATCGGCCTGCTCTCCGGCGGTAATCAGCAGAAGGTGGCTATTGCCCGCGGGCTGATGACGCGCCCGAAAGTATTGATCCTCGACGAGCCGACCCGTGGCGTGGACGTCGGGGCCAAGAAAGAGATCTACCAGCTGATTAACCAGTTCAAGGCCGACGGCCTGAGCATCATTCTGGTCTCTTCCGAGATGCCAGAAGTATTAGGCATGAGCGATCGCATTATCGTCATGCACGAAGGGCATCTCGGCGGTGAATTCACTCGCGAGCAGGCCACCCAGGAAGTTCTGATGGCTGCCGCTGTGGGCAAGCTTAATCGCGTGAATCAGGAGTAAGAAGATGACTACCCAGGCTGTTTCTGGTCGCCGCTATTTCACAAAGGCGTGGCTGATGGAACAAAAATCGCTGATTGCCCTGCTGGTGCTGATCGCGATTGTTTCTACCATGAGCCCGAACTTTTTTACCGTTAATAACCTGTTCAACATCCTGCAGCAGACCTCGGTGAACGCCATTATGGCGGTCGGGATGACGCTGGTGATTTTGACCTCGGGTATCGATCTCTCCGTCGGTTCCCTGCTGGCGCTTACCGGCGCGGTTGCCGCCTCAATTGTAGGGATTGAGGTGAACGCGCTGGTGGCGGTGGCCGCCGCCCTGGCGCTGGGGGCTGCCATTGGTGCGGTGACCGGCGCGATCGTGGCGAAAGGGCGCGTACAGGCGTTTATCGCCACCCTGGTGATGATGCTGCTGCTGCGCGGGGTAACCATGGTCTACACCAACGGCAGCCCGGTTAATACCGGCTTTACCGACAACGCCGATCTCTTTGGCTGGTTCGGTATTGGCCGCCCGCTGGGCATCCCGACGCCGGTGTGGATCATGGGTATTGTTTTCCTGGCCGCGTGGTACATGCTGCATCACACCCGCCTGGGACGCTATATCTATGCGCTGGGCGGTAACGAAGCGGCAACGCGCCTCTCCGGCATTAGCGTAAACAAAATCAAAATTATCGTTTACTCCCTGAGCGGCCTGCTGGCCTCGCTGGCGGGTATTATCGAAGTGGCGCGTCTCTCCTCGGCGCAGCCGACGGCGGGTACGGGCTATGAGCTGGATGCCATTGCTGCAGTAGTGCTGGGCGGCACCAGCCTGGCGGGCGGTAAAGGTCGCATTGTTGGGACCCTGATCGGCGCGCTTATCCTCGGTTTCCTGAATAATGGTTTGAATTTATTAGGTGTTTCCTCCTATTACCAGATGATCGTTAAAGCAGTAGTGATTTTGCTGGCGGTACTGGTAGACAACAAAAAACAGTAACTGACGACACTACAGGACATCTTAGATATGAACATGAAAAAACTGGCTACCCTGGTTTCTGCTGTCGCGCTGAGCGCAACCGTAAGTGCGAACGCCATGGCGAAAGAGACCATCGCGCTGGTGGTCTCCACGCTGAACAACCCGTTCTTCGTCTCCCTGAAGGATGGCGCACAGAAAGAGGCGGACAAACTGGGTTACAACCTGGTGGTGCTGGACTCCCAGAACAACCCGGCGAAAGAGCTGGCTAACGTTCAGGACCTGACCGTTCGCGGCACCAAAATCCTGCTGATCAACCCGACCGATTCCGATGCCGTGGGCAACGCCGTGAAGATGGCTAACCAGGCGAAAATCCCGGTGATTACGCTGGACCGTCAGGCCTCTAAAGGCGACGTGGTCAGCCATATCGCCTCTGACAACGTGCTGGGCGGCAAAATCGCCGGTGACTATATCGCCAAAAAAGCGGGCGAAGGCGCCAAAGTGATTGAACTGCAGGGTATCGCCGGTACTTCCGCTGCCCGCGAGCGTGGCGAAGGCTTCCAGCAGGCCGTTGCGGCCCATAAATTCAACGTGCTGGCCAGCCAGCCGGCCGACTTCGACCGTACCAAAGGTCTGAACGTGATGCAGAACCTGCTGACCGCTCATCCGGACGTGAAAGCCGTATTCGCCCAGAACGATGAGATGGCCCTGGGCGCGCTGCGCGCGCTGCAGACCGCCGGTAAAACCGATGTGATGGTGGTCGGATTTGACGGCACGCCTGATGGTGAAAAAGCGGTAAACGATGGCAAACTGGCTGCGACCATTGCCCAGCTGCCGGAGCAGATCGGCGCCACCGGCGTGCAGACCGCTGACAAAGTGCTGAAGGGCGAGAAGGTGCAGGCTAAATATCCTGTTGACCTGAAACTGGTCATCAAGCAGTAATAAGCAGCTCAGGCAGTCGCTGGCTGCCTGAGGGACAAATATAAAGAAAAGTGTGGCATACGCCACCGGGTAACACCGGTGGCGCTCTCAGATGGACACTCATACATGAAAACCGCAGGCAAGCTCGTCGTCCTTGGCAGTATCAATGCCGATCACATTCTCAACCTTGAATCCTTTCCTGCTCCAGGCGAAACCGTAACGGGCAATCAGTACCAGGTGGCCTTTGGCGGTAAAGGCGCTAACCAGGCGGTTGCCGCCGGGCGCAGCGGCGCCAGTATCGCGTTTATTGCCTGCACCGGCGATGACGATACCGGCGAGCGCGTTCGTCAACAGCTGGCCAGCGACAATATCGATATTGCGCCGGTCAGCGTAGTGGCAGGGGAATCCACCGGCGTGGCGCTGATTTTCGTCAACGCGGAAGGGGAGAATGTTATCGGTATTCATGCGGGTGCCAACGCCCGGCTTACTACAGAACGCGTCGACGCCCAGCGTGAAATCATCGCCGGCGCGCAGGCCCTGCTGATGCAGCTGGAAACGCCGGTTGAAAGCGTGCTCGCCGCTGCAAAAATCGCTCATCAAAATCACACCACCGTCGTACTGAACCCGGCGCCCGCCCGTCTATTATCAGACGAGCTGCTGGCACTGGTGGATATCATCACCCCCAACGAAACCGAAGCGGAAAAGCTGACCGGCATCCGCGTTGAAAACGATGACGATGCGGCGCGGGCGGCAAAAGCGCTGCACGATAAAGGCATCGGCACCGTTATCATTACCCTGGGCAGCCGCGGCGTATGGGCCAGTGTCAATGGCGAAGGCCGGCGCGTGCCGGGCTTTAAGGTGAAAGCGGTCGATACCATTGCCGCGGGCGACACCTTTAACGGTGCGCTGGTAACCGCGCTGCTGGAAGGAACGGCAATGGATGAGGCTATTCGCTTTGCCCATGCCGCCGCCGCGATTGCGGTAACCCGTAAAGGCGCCCAGCCTTCCGTGCCGTGGCGCACCGAGATTGATGAATTCCTGAGTCAGCAGGGGTAACGCTTGGCCACAATGAAAGACGTCGCTCGCCTGGCGGGCGTTTCTACTTCAACCGTCTCCCACGTCATTAATAAAGATCGCTTCGTCAGCGAGGCGATTCGGGAGAAAGTTGAGGCCGCCATCATAGAGCTCAACTATGCCCCCTCGGCGCTGGCGCGCAGCCTTAAGCTGAACCAGACGCGCACTATCGGCATGCTGATCACCGCCAGTACCAACCCCTTCTACTCTGAGCTGGTGCGCGGCGTAGAGCGCAGCTGCTTTGAGCGGGGCTACAGCCTGGTGCTGTGCAATACCGAAGGCGACGAACAGCGCATGAACCGTAATCTGGAAACGCTGATGCAAAAGCGCGTCGACGGACTGCTGCTGCTCTGCACCGAAACGCACCAGCCGTCGAAAGAGATTATCCAGCGCTACCCTTCCGTTCCCACGGTGATGATGGACTGGGCCCCCTTCGACGGCACCAGCGATCTGATTCAGGATAACTCGCTGCTGGGGGGCGATATGGCCACCCAGCATCTTATTGATAAAGGTTATACCCGCATCGCCTGCATTACCGGACCGCTGGATAAAACCCCGGCGCGCTTGCGTCTGGAGGGCTATCTCGCCGCCATGTCCCGGGCGGGGCTTGCCATTCCTGATGGCTACCGGATCACCGGTGATTTCGAATTCAACGGCGGCTTCGAAGCGATGCAGAAACTGCTGGCGCAGGAGCACCGCCCGCAGGCGGTGTTTATTGGTAACGATGCGATGGCGTTTGGTGCCTATCAGGCGCTGTACCAGGCGGGGCTGCGCGTTCCGGACGATATCGCCGTAGTGGGTTACGACGATATCGAGCTGGCGCGCTATATGACGCCGCCGCTCACCACCATCCATCAGCCGAAGGATGAACTGGGAGAGCTGGCCATTGATGTCCTGATCCATCGCATGGCGCAGCCCGCGCTGCAGCAACAGCGCCTGCAGCTTACTCCTGTTCTGATGGAACGGGGCTCGGTTTAGCCTTTTCTTTGTGGCGCTCTTTAATCAGGTTGCGGCCGTCTTTTGGTTTTAACAGCATAAAGACCAGCGCCGACACCACGGTGAGCGCGCCCATGGTAATAAAGGTGTAGTGGAACTGCTCAACGGTACTGGTACCGTCGAATCCTTCATAGAAACGCAGCACCGCCGCGCTGACCGCTACCCCAAGACTTATCGACAGCTGCTGCGTCACTGCCAGCACGCTGTTACCGCTGCTGGCGTTTTCATCGGTGAGATCAGCAAGGGTAATGGTATTCATCGAGGTGAACTGGGTGGACATCGCCATCCCCAGCACGAACAGCGGCAGGATTAGCATCCACACCGGCAGCGCCGCGGACTGTAGCGAGAACTGCGCGATCATCAGGCCAATAAAGACCGTTACCCCAACCAGCGTCTTCCGGTAACCCAGCCGGCGTAGCACCTGCGTCACTCCCGATTTCGCCAGAATTGACCCCACCGCCGTCGGCGCCATCATGCAGCCGGCAATCAGCGCCGGATAGCCGAATCCGACCTGCAACATTAGCGGCATCAAAAATGGAACGCAGCCGGTGCCCAGGCGCGAGGCGATATTGCCGGCAATCCCGACCGAGAAGGTGCGGGTGTTAAACAGGGCGAGGGAGATCAGCGGCGTAGGGTGACGACGGGCGTGACGTATATAAAGAAGAAAAAGCGCAATGCCGCTGAAAATGATCGACAGGGCCAGCCAGCTGGCGACCACCTTCTCACCGAACAGCTCCATCCCGCAGGAGAAGAGTACCAGGCTCAGGCCGAACAGGAAGAACCCGCCCATATCAAACCGGCGCCGCGGGGTGGTGAAGTTGGGCATATATTTACGGGCATAGAGCAGGCCTGCGATGCCAATCGGAATGTTGATCAGGAATATCCAGTGCCAGCTGGCCCAGGTGACAAACACGCCGCCCAGCACCGGCCCCAGAATTGGCCCAACCAGCCCGGGCATGGTAACAAAGTTAAGCACCGGCAGAAGTTCGCTGCGCGGATAGGCCCGCAGCAGCGCCAGCCTTGCCACCGGCATCATCATCGCTCCGCCAATCCCCTGCAGGACGCGGAAGATAACCAGTTCGGTTAAAGAGCTGGAGAGGGCACAGGCCAGCGAGCCCAGGGTGAATAGCGAGACCGCCAGCATAAATATCCGTCGGGTACCGAAGCGATCGGCCAGCCAGCCGCTGGCCGGGATCAGCATCGCCACCGTGAGCGTATAGCTGATAATGGCGGACTGCATCGCCAGCGGCGAGCGGTTAAGGCTCTCGGCTATGGCGGGGAGGGCGGTATTGAGGATGGTGGCGTCCAGCGCCTGCATAAAGAAGGCCATTGCCGCAATCCACGGCAGGCCGGCCATACTGCGCGCTTTTTTTACTGTCATTCGGGCTCCTGTCGTTAAGAGGCGGGAGAGGCAAGCAGCGCCTGGCTGGCGGTGAGCGCGCGCTGCCCATCGCTATCCAGAACGGCATCAACAATCGCCTGGTGTAAATCGAGCTTCACCACTTCATCCTGGGTAATAGAGGTAAAGTAGGTGTGATAAATCGAATGGAACAGCGAGGCGAAAGAGGTCAGGAATGGATTACCGCTCATTTCATAAATAAGTTCATGCCAGGCCATATCCACTGCTATCCAGCGTTCACGGTTAAACTGTTTCTTTAACTGCACCATTTCAGCCATCAGGCTACTGAGCCGTGATTTCTGCTCGGCCGTCCCCAGCGTGGCCGCCAGCATGCAAGCCTGAGGCTCAAGGCTGCTGCGCATCACCAGAAAGTGGTCGATAACCTGATGGAAGTTTTGTTCGGTCATCCACCAGGAGAGTAGCTCCTGATCGAGAAAGTTCCAGTTACTTTGCGGCATCACCCGCGTACCGATGCGCGGGCGAGGCAGAACCATCCCTTTCGCGGTTAAAGTTTTGACGGCTTCGCGAACGGCGGTGCGGCTCACGCCAAACTGTTCCCCCAGCTCCATCTCACCGGGAAGAATCGTACCAGGCGCATATTCGCCCGTTAAAATTCGCTGAGCCAGTTTCTCTGCCAGCACATAAGAGAGGTTTTTTTGGGCCGCCAGCTGCTGTGCGCTTAATGGCATAAGGCATATTCCTTAATTTTTAATGCCAGTAAGTATGCCATCTGGCATCTGTTTGTGGTGGTAAAAACGGCAAATAGCGCGATTTCTGGCTCTGCGAGGGCTATTCTGGTGAAAAAAAACGCGGTCAGAAACTTTTTTCAAATTTCCTCTTGTCACCGCCGAAGAACTCCCTATAATGCGCCTCCACTGACACGGAACAACGGCAAACAAGCCGCCGGGTCAGCGGGGTTCAGAGATGAACACCGACAGAGAAAAGCGAAAATAAACGCTTGACTCTGAAAGAGGAGAGCGTAATATACGCCACCTCGCAACGGTGAGCTTAACGCCGCGTTGCAACTGCTCTTTAACAATTTATCAGACAATCTGTGTGGGCACTCAAAGTGACATGGATTCTTAATGTCCTCGGACAATAAATGAATACCAAGTCTCTGAGTGAACACGTAATTCATTACGAAGTTTAATTCACGAGCATCAAACTTAAATTGAAGAGTTTGATCATGGCTCAGATTGAACGCTGGCGGCAGGCCTAACACATGCAAGTCGAACGGTAGCACAGAGAGCTTGCTCTCGGGTGACGAGTGGCGGACGGGTGAGTAATGTCTGGGAAACTGCCTGATGGAGGGGGATAACTACTGGAAACGGTAGCTAATACCGCATAACGTCGCAAGACCAAAGAGGGGGACCTTCGGGCCTCTTGCCATCAGATGTGCCCAGATGGGATTAGCTAGTAGGTGGGGTAACGGCTCACCTAGGCGACGATCCCTAGCTGGTCTGAGAGGATGACCAGCCACACTGGAACTGAGACACGGTCCAGACTCCTACGGGAGGCA